>Ga0209678_1000039_pt1 | contig 53750 bp, 56 predicted proteins | sample WorMetilvaeELBA1_FD_187404 | JGI IMG/M metagenome (GOLD analysis project Ga0209678, IMG submission 187404) | Marine gutless worms symbiont microbial communities from Max Planck institute for Marine Microbiology, Germany - Olavius ilvae ELBA.1... ...
GGCCACCCCCCGAGGACCGACACGAATGCTGCACCGATTCGCGCCTCAATGAACATGCAAGGGTCGGGGTGGGGGTGACTTCCGCCAGAGGCAAAGGCGCGGCGGCGCCATGCATCGGGGCCGCCGGGGGCCGTCCTGCGCCAATGGCTCTGCCGACACCCTACCGGTCGTAGATCAACCAGTCGCGCAACAGCGCCGTCACCGCCTGCGGCCGCTCCAGCGGCGCCAGGTGGCCGCAGTCCTCGATCACCGCGAGCCGCGCGCGCGGCACCTGGTCGGCGATCTCGGCGCTGACCTCCAGCGGCGTCGCCAGGTCCTGGCGGCCGCAGACGACCAGCGTCGGACAGTCGATGGCCGAGAGGTCGTGCCGGCTGTCCGGCCGGCCCATGACCGCCGTCTGCTGGGCTACGAAGACCTCCGGACCCAGCCGCTCCGCCTGCTGCGTAATGCTCTCGCACAGCGCCGCGTCCTCCAGCCGATCGGGGTGGACGTAGAGCGGCAGGAGCCGCGGCGTGACGCCCCGGAAGCGGCCCTGGCGCGCCAAGTCCACGAAGCCGCGCCGGCGGCGGGTCTGCTCGGGCGTATCTGGGCGCGCGGAAGTGTCGATCAGCGCCAACTTGGTGACCCGCTCCGGCGCCCGGCGCATCACCTCGAGCGCCGCGTAGCCGCCCATCGAGAGGCCGGCCAGGGCAAAGCGCCGCGGCGCCGCGGCCAGCACGTCGCGGGCCATCCCGGCCATGTCGTCGGCCCGGCTCAGGTCCGCGACCGTGATGTCGGCGACATCCGTGAGGTGCGCCGTCTGGTGGGCCCACAGTGCGTCGTCGAGCAGCAGGCCCGGCAACAGGACCAGCGGTTGCGGCATGCGTCAGCGGATCAGCGCCGAGAGTTCCTTGAACTCCGGCGTCGCGGCGCGCTCCAGCCACTCGAACAGCACCATTTCGGTCGTCACCACCTCGACGCCGGCGCGGCCCATGCGGGCCAAGGCCAGCTCGCGGCTCGCCTCGCGACGCGACGAGGTGGCGTCGGCGACGACGACCGGCACCAGATCGAGCGGCAGCAGCCCCAGGGCGGTCTGCAGCACGCAGACATGCGCCTCTATGCCGCAGATCACCACCTGGTCGCGCCCGCTGCCGGCCAGGCGGGCGTTGAGGTCCGGGTTCACGGTGCAGGAGAACTCGGTCTTCTCGACCACCGCTCCGGCGCCCGCCAGGTCGCGCAGCGGCACCACGGTGTGCCCCAGGCCGCGCGGGGTACTGCTCGGAGACGACGACCGGCACGCCCAGGCGCTGCGCGGCTTTGAGCAGCGTCGAGGTGTTGGCGACGACGCCGGCGGCGTCGGCCATGGCCGGCAGCAGCCGCTCCTGGACGTCGACGACCAAGAGGATCGAGCGCGCGGCGCTCAGCAGCATGGCCCCCTCCCTTCTCCTCGCGGGCACCCTATCGCGCCCGTGCCGGTCGACCAAGCGCGGCACCCCTGGGCCGTCTTGGCCGTTGACAGGGCCTTTTCAAGACCTATTGTGCGCCCTAGATGTCATGTTGCGGTGCAACAGGTTGGAAACGTCTGCCTGTTACCCTGACCGCGCTGAACAACCGAGTTTCCTCTACGCATGAGCTTTGACGACCTCGGGCTTGGGCCCGACGTGCTGCGCGCCGTTGCCGACGCCGGCTATGACACGCCGACCCCGATCCAGGAGCAGGCGATCCCGCAGATCCTGATGGGTCGCGACGTGATCGGCTTGGCCCAGACCGGCACCGGCAAGACCGCCAGCTTCACCCTGCCGATGATCGAAATCCTGGGCTCGGGGCGCGCCCGTGCGCGCATGCCGCGCTCGCTGATCCTGACGCCGACGCGCGAGCTGGCGGCGCAGGTGTCCGAGAATTTCGAGATCTACGGCAAGCACCACAAGCTCACGATGGCGCTGTTGATCGGCGGCGTCAGCTTCGTCGACCAGGTCCAGAAGCTGGACCGCGGCGTCGACGTGCTGATCGCCACGCCCGGGCGCCTGCTGGACCATTTCGAGCGCGGCAAGGTGCTGCTGGCCGACATCAAGATCCTGGTGATCGACGAAGCCGACCGCATGCTCGACATGGGCTTCATCCCGGACATCGAGCGCATCATCAACCTGCTGCCCCGCATCCGGCAGACCCTGATGACCTCGGCGACGATGCCGAAGGAGATCCGGCGCCTGGCCGACACCTACCTGATGAACCCGCGCGAGATCTCGGTGGCGCCGCCCACGTCGCCGACCGAGCTGGTGACCCAGGGGCTGCTCATGGCGCCGACCGATCCCAAGGGCAAGCGCCTGGCGCTGCGCAACCTGCTTGAGGCGGAAAACGTCAAGAACGCCATCATCTTCTGCAACCGCAAGCGCGACGTCTCGGTGCTGCAGCGCTCGCTGGCGCGCCACGGCTACAACGCCGCGGCGATCCACGGCGACCTGCCCCAGGTCGTGCGCACGGAGACGCTCGACAAGTTCCGCAAGGGCGAGCTGCAGTACCTGGTGGCGAGCGACGTCGCCGCGCGCGGCCTGGACATCGTGGCCATGAGCCACGTGTTCAATTTCGACGTGCCGTATCACCCCGAGGACTACATCCACCGCATCGGCCGCACCGGCCGCGCCGGCCTGGAGGGCCGCGCGTTCACGCTGTCGACGCCGGCCGACTCCCGGTCGCTGGCGGCGATCGAGCGGCTGATCGGCAAGAAGATCCCGCGCGTCGGTGCTATGGCCCCGCAGGCCGGCGCCGCCGAAGCGCCCGCCGAGGCGCCCGCGCCGAAAGAACGCCGGCGGCCGCGCCGGGAACGCGCCGAGAAGCGCGAGGAGCCTCGCCGTACCGAGCAGCGGGAGGAACCCCGGCGCGCCGAGCAGCGCGAGACGCGCGAAGAGCCCCGGCGTGCCGAGAAGCGCGAGCCGCGCGAAGGGGCCCGGCGCGGGCCGAAGCGCGAAGCGCGCGACGACAGCCGCCGCGGCCCCAAGCGCGAGGACCGCAAGCCCGCCAGCCGGTCGAACGGCGCCAAGGGCAAGCCCCGCCGCCGCCCGGACGACGAGCCCGAGGAAGTCGGCCTGGGCGACCACGTGCCGGCGTTCCTGCTCCGCTAGACGTCTTTCCGCCAATCCGGCACCGGCCCGCACCCCCGCCCGGCCACGCTTCAGGATACTGGCGTGGGGTGGCCGGGCGGGGGTGCGGGCCGGCATGGCCGACGGCGTCGCTAGACAGACAACGCCGGCTTCGGCCACACTCGGCCGGCCATGCAGACCATCTTCATCCAGGTCAAATGCGAGCTCGGCCAGGCCTATGAGGTCGCCGACGCCGCGGTGCAGAACGTCGAGCAGGTCTCCGAAGTGCACTCGACCTCGGGCCAGTACGACCTCTTGATGAAGTGCTATCTGGGCGACGAAGACGACATCGGCCACTTCGTCAACAACGCCATCCAGACCCTGCCCGGGGTCAAGGACACCTTCACCATCATCACTTTCAAGGCGTTCGGCTGAGGCGGCCGCCGACCCCTGGAACGGCGCCCCCGGACGCATGAAGCGCGTCCGGCGGGGCCCGCGCGTGTCGTCGTGCGCCGGCCCGCGCAAATGCCCGGAGGCCGCTCCCGCCCCTTGCAGGGCCGGCCCGTCTGGCACTATTGTCGGTTGAAAATCCTTGGCATTGTCCACTACCTGAGAGAGCCGGAACGAGCCGCCCGGCTGGATGCATTCCACCATCGAGGGAGGCGCACGTGTCAGACGACTATAAGGAAGCTGCCCGCTCCATCGTTGAACAAGGGAGCACCGACACCGCATTTCAGGCGCAGTTCAAGCAAGATCCCGTCGCCGTGCTGCACGCGGCCGGGATCCCGGTGGAAGGCGAACACAAGAACGCCGTCGCGGACTACCTGCGGGGCGAGATCGACCAGGGCTGGTTCCCGACCAGCAAATGCAGCTGGTGCAAGATCGGCATGGCCGCAGCCGGGGCGTTCATCGCGGGCGTTCTGTTGGCATCGGGTGTCGGTGAAGGTGCGGCCGCAGAGGAGGTCGCCGCCGAAGGCGCGGAAGAGGAAGGCGTCTCAGTATCTGAATGGATTGAACACCACTGGGGCAGGGCGGTGGATAGGCTGGCTGACGTTCTCCACAGCAGGCGTGCGGCTGTGGGGCTACTTGCCAGCTTGGGCTCCGTTTCCGCCGGCTCGATCATACATGCCATCTGTCATTCGACTGGCGACTGCAAGTAGCGTCCGAAAACGAACGCCGAATGCGGGACGCCCGGTCGTAGCACCTACGCCAGCTCGTCGAGCTCGACCACGTTCTTGTCCGGGTCGCGTACGAAAATCGCCCGCGTGCCGCCGGGAAAGGTCACGGGGCCCTCGGTGATGGCGACGCCGGCGGCCTCGAGCGCCGCCATCGTCGCCTCCAGGTCGCTGACCGCGAGCGCCACGTGGGTGTAGCCCGGGTGCTTGACGGGCACGTCCATCAGCACGTTCTCGGCGTCCGCCGCGGCGGCGTTGAGGATCAGGTTGATCTCGATGCCGGCCGGGTGGCTGAGGATCGCCACGGGCTCCGGCCCCACCGGCCCGACGACGAACTCGAAGCCCAGGATCTCGTAGAACGACCGCGCCCGCTCGAGGTCGTGCACGCGGATGCCCACATGGGCGATGCTGGTCAGGTCGATACCCATGGCCCCCCTCACCTCGCCCAGGCGCTGCCGACCGTGACGTAGACCACCGTGTCCTCGGGCCCCGCGGGCGATGTCGAGGCCGGCCTTGAGGCCCAGGCGGCGCGCCAGCAGGTAGCGGAAGCCGCCGCCGCCGGCGCCTTTCACATAACCGCTGGGATCCGCGCCCATGGTGACGCCGACGCCACCGAAGCCGATCAGCGACCAGCGCGCGGTGAGGTCGTAACGCAGCTCGCCTTCGGTGCTGACCACGGCGTCGTCCTGGTAGCGCAGCGAGCCGATGCCGCGCAGGCGGATGAACGGCAGGTGGTAGAACGGCACGTCGCCGCCGGTCGCCTCGGCATCCACCTTGACGCCGAGATTGAGGTCCTCAACGAGGTCCCAGTAGGAGGTGCTGCGCAGGCGCGTGCGCCAGTAGTCGGTGTCGCCGCCGAACACGTTGCTCCACCAGCCGAGTTCCAGCTTGGTGTCGGGCCCCGACGTCGGGCTGAAAATGTTGTCGCGCTCGTCGACCTCCAGCAGCGCGGTGAGACCCGCCGTGCGCTCGTCGAAGCGGGCGTCCGCGTCGTCGAGGATCTGGGCGCGGTTGTCGAAGCTGACGTCGGCGCCGAGGAACTCGTAGCGGCCGCCGAGGAACAGGTCGGTGTCCGCCACGCGGAACTTCAGCTCGTGGGTCGTGAAGAACCCCTCGATGTTGAAGCCCGCCGGCGCGTCGTCCAGCACGTCGTTGTCGCCGGAGCCGTGGAAATTCAGGTTGATCGAGGCGCCGCCGGCGATGCCCTCTTAGCGGATCGTGTCCTGCCGCCAGATGCCCAGGTGCCCGCCGCCGGCGATCCAGCTGCCGTTCGCCGTGCCGGCGCCGACCACCGCCGAAACGCTGGGCGGCAGCGCCAGCATGGGATCGCCGTACATGTCGAGGGGCGGCTCGCGGTCCTCGACGTCGGCCGCATCCTGCTCATGGAAGAAGGCGATGCCCAGGCCGCCTCCGTAGTCGACCGCCGGGTCGGAGATGATCACCGGCACCGGCAGGAAGCCGGTGCGACCGGCGAGCCACTCGCTACCGTCCAGCATGCCGTCCTTCGGGTCGATGAACTGGTCGAAGAAGCCCTGTGCCTGGGCCGCCGGCGCGGGCGCGAGGAGCAGAGCCGTCAGCACGCCGCCAGCAAGCCACCTGCCCGTCGCACGCGCCATGCGACACCCCCTCAGGTCCCGGCCGCGAAATGCGACGAGCCTCCACGACGACTGAACGACGACGGCGGCACCGTAGCCGACCTCTCGTGATCACGACACCATGAAAGGACCGGCCCGACCGCTTGTCGCCGCCGAGCGAATTATTTTAGACTTAAAATAATGTCGGACTCGGCTCTGAAGGCGATGAAAGAGGCCGCGCAGGGGGCCGCGCCCGGGGCGCGGCCGCTGGCCGGCCGCCACGCGATCGTCACCGGCGGCGGCAGCGGCATCGGCGCCGCCATCGCCGACGCGCTCGCCGCGCGCGGGGCGAAACTCACGCTGATGGGCCGCGACCCCCGGCGCATCGAGGCGAAGGCCGGCGAGGTCTCATCAACGCACGACGTCGAGGCAGTGGCCGAGACCTGCGACGTCACCGACGCCGAGCGGGTCACCGCGGCTTTCGCCGCCGCGGCCGAACGCTTCGGGCCTGCCGACATCCTGATCGCCAACGCCGGCGCCGCCGAGAGCGCGCCGCTGGAGCGCACCGACGCGGCGCTGTGGCACGCCATGCTGGCGGTCAACCTGACCGGCGCGTTTCACTGCATCCGCGCCGTCGTGCCCGCCATGCGCGCCGCCGGCTGGGGTCGCGTCGTCGCCGTCGCCTCGACCGCCGGGCTCAAGGGCTACCCTTATGTCAGCGCCTACTGCGCGGCGAAGCACGGCCTAGTCGGCCTGACGCGCGCGCTGGCAGCCGAGCTGGCCGCGACCGGCGTCACGGTCAACGCCGTCTGCCCCAGCTACACCGACACGGATCTGGTGACGCGCAGCGCCGCCAACGTCGCCGGCAAGACCGGCGGTTCGCCGGAGGACATGCGCGCCGCCTTCGCCAAGACCGTGCCGCTGGGCCGCCTGATCGCGCCCGAGGAGGTCGCGGCCGCGGTCGCCTGGCTGTGTGCCTCGACGAGGCGGCGGGGGGTCACCGGCGTGGCGCTGCCGGTCGCCGGCGGGGAAGTCTGATGCCCGACGGCACGTTCGAAACCGCGCGCGCCGACCGCGAGGCGGCGGTCGAAGCCCACGACAAGGTGCAGTTGCGCCTGTGGCTGCGTCTGCTGACGTGCGCCAACCCGGTGGAGCGCGAGGTGCGCTCGCGCCTGCGCGCACGCTTCGGCATCACGCTGCCGCGCTTCGACCTGTTGGCCCAGCTCGACCGCGCGCCCGACGGCCTGACCATGGGGGAACTGTCCGAGCGCCTGATGGTCTCGAACGGCAACGTCACCGGGCTGACCGACCGGCTGGTCGCCGAGGGCCTGGTCCGGCGCACGCCCGCGGCGCACGACCGGCGCACCCAGACCGTGCGCCTGACGACCGCCGGCAAGGCCGCGTTCGACGCCATGACGCCGGTGCACGAAGGCTGGATCGACGAGCTGTTCGGCGATCTCGACGGTGAGGACATGGCGGCGCTGCACGACCTGCTGGGCCGCCTGAAGACCAGCGCGGAACAGGCGCGCCGGCCATGAGCCACGACCTGCCCGCCCCGGCCAAGGCCGCCGACTTTGCCGCCGAGACCTTCCGGCTGGCGATCGACGGCAAAGTCGCGACGGTCACCCTCGACCGGCCGGAGCGCAAGAATCCGCTGACCTTCGAGAGCTACGCCGAGCTGACCCGGTTCTTCCAGCATCTGGGCGACGTCGACGACGTCAAGGCCGTGGTTCTGACCGGTGCGGGCGGCAACTTCTGCTCCGGCGGCGACGTGCACGAGATCATCGGCCCGCTGGTCGGCCAGCCGATGCCGGAGCTGCTGCGCTTCACGCGCCTCACGGGTGCTTTGGTCAAGGCCATGCACGCCTGCCCCCAGCCCATCGTCGCCGCGGTCGACGGCGTCGCCGCCGGCGCCGGCGCGATCGTGGCCATGGCGGCCGACTTGCGGATTGCGACGCCGGAGGCGCGCGTGGCGTTCCTGTTCGTGCGCGTGGGCCTGGCCGGCTGCGACATGGGCGCCTGCGCCCTGCTCCCGCGCGTCGTCGGCCAGGGCCGCGCCGCGGAGCTGCTCTACACCGGCCGCTTCCTCGGCGCCGAGGAGGGTCTCACCTGGGGGTTCTTCAACCGGCTCGTTCCGGCCGACGACCTCGCGGCCGAGGCGCAGGCGACCGCCAAGGCGCTGGCCGACGGCCCAACGTTCGCCCACGCGACGACGAAACGCATGCTGCACGCCGAGTGGGACATGTCGCTCGACGAGGCGATCGAGGCCGAAGCGCTGGCCCAGGCCGCCTGCATGGAGACGGAGGACTTCGCGCGCGCCTACCGCGCCTTTGCCGCCAAGGAGAAACCGGTGTTCGAGGGCAACTGAGGCGATGGCGGACAGTTCATTCCTCGCCTGGCCGTTCTTCGAGGCCAACCACCGCGCGCTGGCCGCGGCGCTCGACGACTGGGCCGCGGCGGAGGTCGCCCCCCTGGCGGCCCATGCGCACGAAACCGAATCCGAGGTCGACGAACTGACGCGCACGCTGGTGCGGCGCCTGGGCGCCGGTGGCTGGCTGCGTCACTGCGTGCCGGCCGCGCACGGCGGCGCCGCCGTGCGCCTCGACGTGCGCACCCTGGCGCTGATCCGCGAGACGCTGGCCGCGCCATGCCGGCCTCGCCGACTTCGCCTTCGCCATGCAAGGCCTGGGCAGCGGCCCGATCACGCTGTTCGGCGACGAGGCGCTCAAGGCCAACTACCTGCCGGCGGTGGCGACTGGCGAGCGCATCTGCGCCTTCGCGATTTCCGAGCCTCAGGCGGGCTCCGACGTCGCTGCGATCGCCTGCACGGCCACCGCCGACGGCGACGCCTACGTCTTGAACGGAACCAAGACGTGGATCTCCAACGCCGGCCTCGCCGACCAGTACGTCGTGTTTGCCCGCACCGGCGAGGCGCCGGGTGCCAAGGGGCTCTCGGCGTTCGTCGTCGACGCCGACGCGCCGGGGCTCACGGTGTTCGAGCGCATCGAGACCATCGCGCCGCACCCCCTGGGCACCCTCGCCTTCGCCGACTGCCGCGTGCCGGCGTCCAAGCGCCTGGGGAAACCCGGCGACGGCTTCAAGATCGCCATGGCGACGCTCGACGTGTTCCGCGCCACGGTCGCCGCGGCGGCGCTGGGCTTTGCCCGCCGGGCGTTGGACGAGGCGCTCGACCGGGCCGAGGCGCGCCAAGCCTTCGGCAGCGCCATCGCCGAGTTCCAGGCGATCCAGCACAAGCTGGCCGACATGGCGGTGACGATCGACGCCGCGGCGCTGTTGGTCTACCGCGCCGCCTGGGCCAAGGACATGGGCGCCGAGCGGGTCACGCGCGAGGCCTCCATGGCCAAGCTCTACGCCACCGAGGCGGCGCAGCAGGTGATCGACCAGGCGGTGCAGATCTTCGGCGGCCAGGGCGTCGTCAAGGGCGAGACCGTCGAGCAGCTCTACCGCGAGATCCGCGCGCTGCGCATCTACGAGGGCACGTCCGAGATCCAGAAGCTGGTGATCGCCCGCGCCGCCCGCGACGCCCGCGCCGCCGAGACGGCACGCGACGAGGCGGCGGAGTGAGCCGGTGACGCTCTCCCCCACCGGCCATGTCGACGGCTTCGCGCGCGACAACCTGCCGCCCCAGGAGCTCTGGCCCGAGCTCGACCTGAGCGCCCTGCCCGACTACCCGGACCGGCTCAACTGCGCCGTGACCCTGCTCGACGACCACGTCGCCGCCGGCAGCGGCGACCGCCCGGTGCTATACGCCGGCGACACCGTCTGGAGCTACGCCGAGCTGCAGGCGCAGGCCAACCGCATCGCCCACGTGCTGGTCGACGAGCTGGGCGTGGTACCGGGCAGCCGCGTGCTGCTGCGCGCCGCCAATACGCCCATGCTGGTCGCGGCGTGGTCAAGGCCGGCGCCATCGCCGTCGCCACCATGCCGCTGCTGCGGGCCCGCGAGCTGCGCGCCATCGCCGACAAGGCGCACGTCGATTTTGCCTTGTGCGACGCGGCGTTGAAGGGCGAGCTTGAAGCGGCGCGCGAGGCCGGCGGCTGGCTCTCGAAGGTGCTGTACTGGGGTCCGGGGGAAGGCCTCGACGCCGCCATGGCGCGGTCGCCGACGGACTTCACCGCGGCGAAGACCGCGGCCGACGACGTGGTGCTGATCGCCTTCACCTCGGGCACGACGGGCGCGCCCAAGGGCTGCATGCACTTCCACCGCGACGTCATGGCGATGTGCGACACCTACGCGCGCCACATCCTCAGGCCGGTCGCCGACGATGTGTTCTGCGGCACGCCGCCGCTGGCGTTCACGTTCGGGCTGGGCGGCCTGACGATCTTCCCGATGTTCGTCGGCGCGGCGACCGCGCTGACCGCCAAGCCGGGGCCGGAGCCGCTGATGGAGGCGATCCAGCGCCACCGCGCGACGGTCTGCTTCACCGCGCCCACCGGCTACCGCGCCATGGCCGGCCGCGCCGGCGACTACGACCTCTCCAGCCTGCGCGCCTGCGTCTCGGCCGGCGAGGCGCTGCCCAAGCCGACCTTCGAGCTGTGGCAGGAGACGACGGGCGTCAGGATCCTCGACGGCATCGGCGCGACCGAAATGCTGCACATCTTCATCGCCGCCGCCGAGGCCGACATCCGCCCCGGCGCCACCGGCACGCCGGTACCGGGGTACCGGGCGCAGGTGATCGACGACGACGGCAACCCCGTCCCCGCCGGCACCGTCGGCCGGCTGGCCGTCAAGGACCCGACCGGCTGCCGCTACCTCGCCGACCCGGAACGCCAGGCAAGGTATGTGCACGACGGCTGGAACCTGACCGGCGACGCGTACTTGTGCGACGAGGACGGCTACTTCTGGTATCAGGCGCGCACGGACGACATGATCATCTCGTCCGGCTACAACATCGCCGGGCCCGAGGTCGAGGCGGCGCTGCTAGACCACCCGCTCGTCAAGGATTGCGCCGTCGTCGCCTCGCCGGACGAAGAGCGCGGCCAGATCCCCAAGGCCTTCGTCGTGCTGAGCGATGGGAGCCAGGCCGGCGACGCCACGGCGAAACAGCTCCAGGACTTCGTCAAGGCGCAGATCGCGCCATACAAGTACCCGCGCGCGGTGGCCTTCGTCGACGACCTGCCGCGCACCGAGACCGGCAAGGTGCAGCGCTTCAAGCTGCGCCAGCAGGAGTTCGCGGCCGGGTGACACTGAACTAGAATGGCGCGAACGGGCGCCCATGACCTGAGGGGAGGTTGAAGACATGTTTCGCACACTGACTGTCGTGCTCGCCGCGGCGCTGCTTGCGGCGCCGGCGCCGGCGCTGGCACAGGAGCAGGTCCGCATCGGCTTCATCGCCACCATGTCGGGGCCGGCGGGCGGCCTGGGCGCCGACCTGCGCGACGGCTTCCTGTTGGGCGTCAAGCACAAGGACGGCAAGCTGGGCGGCCTGGAGACCGAGATCGTCATGGGCGACGACCAGCTCAAGCCCGACGTCGGCCGCCAGGTGGCGACCAAGATGATCGAGAGCGACAAGGCCGACATCATCACCGGCATCGTCTTCTCGAACGTGATGATGGCGATCCAGAAGCCGGTCCTCGACTCCGGCACGTTTCTGATCAGCGCCAACGCCGGCCCCTCGGCGATGGCCGGCAAGCTGTGCCACCGCAACTTCTTCAACGTCGCCTGGCAGAACGACAACACCCACGAGGCGATGGGCCGCTACGTGCACCAGCAGGGCTTCGAGAACGTCTACCTGATGGCGCCGAACTACCCGGCCGGCAAGGACGCGCTGGCCGGCTTCAAGCGCTTCTACAAGCGCGGCGTCGCCGGCGAGGTCTACACCAAGCTGGGCCAGCCGGACTACGCGGCGGAGCTGGCCGAGCTGCGCGCCGCCAAGCCCGACGCGGTGTTCGTCTTCTACCCGGGCGGCATGGCCGTCAACTTCGTCAAGCAGTACGCCCAGGCCGGCCTGAAGGAAGAGATCCCGTTGTTCGGGCCGTCGTTCCTGCTCGACCAGACCGTGCTGAAGGCGCAGGGCGACGCGGCGCTGGGCCTCTACAACACGGCGTTCTGGAGCCAGCAGTTGCGCAACGAGTCGAACGCCAAATTCGTCGCGGACTTCATCAGCGACTACGGCCGCCTGCCGAGCCCCTACGCCGCCCAGGCCTACGACGCGGCGCAACTGATCGACGCCGCCTTGCGCGAGACCGGCAGCGTCAAGGTCAAGGACTCGTTCCGCGCCGCCCTGGAGGAAGCGAACTTCCCGTCCGTGCGCGGGCCGTTCCGCTTCAACTCCAACCACTTCCCGGTGCAGAACTTCTACCTGCGCCAGGTGGTCAAGGACGACGACGGCAACCTGGTCAACTCGCTGGAGGGCATCGTGTTCTCCTCGCACAGCGACGCGTATGCGAAGGATTGCGTGATGCGGTGACGGGCGGCTGAGGGGATTCGCGATGGGCGCAACAACGACGCTCGACGTGCGCCCCCTCGCCCTGGCGCTGGGTGCGGAGGCCCTGGGCGTCGACCTTGCCGACCTGGGCGACGCGACGTTCGAGGCCGTGCGGCGGGCGTTCCTCGACCACGTCGTGCTGGTGTTCCACAGCCAGGACCTGTCGCCGGCCGCCCAGGTCGCCTTCACGGCGCGCTTCGGGCCGGTCGAGGCGCACCCGCTGAGGTCACGCCGCGGCCTGCCCGACCACCCGGAAATCCTGGTGCTGCAGAACCAGCCCGGCCAGCCCGGCGCGCGCAACGACTTCTGGCACTCCGACATCTCGTTCGCCGAGCGGCCGCCGGCGCTCACCGTGCTGCACGGCATCGTCGTGCCGCCGGGCAAGGGCGATACGCTGTTCTGCAACATGGTCGCGGCCTACGACGGCCTGCCGGCGGACATGCGCGCGCGGCTCGACGGCCTCACCGGCCTGCACAGCGCTGAGCCGCTGGCGACGCGCAGCCGCGCGGCCGGCACCGACGCCAAGCCGATCGCAGACGTGCCGCCGCCCCAGCCGCACCCGGCGGTGCGCACCCACCCGGAGACCGGCCGCCGCGCGCTTTACGTCAACCCGTACTTCACGCAGGGATTTGAAGGGCTCCCGGAGAGCGAGGGCCGGGCGCTGATCGAGGAACTCAGCGCTTTCGCCACCCGCCCCGACAACGTCTACCGCCACCGCTGGCGCGCCGGCGACGTGGTGATGTGGGACAACCGCGCGGCCATGCACTACGCGGTCTACGACTACAGCGAGGACGAGCCGCGCCTGATGCACCGGACGACGGCCGGCGGCGACCGGCCCACCTAGTCCCCCATGGACCCGCTGCTGTTCCTCGAGCAGGCGCTGAACGGCCTGCAGCTCGGCGTCATGCTGTTCCTGATGGCGGCCGGGCTGACGCTCGTCTTCGGCATCATGGACCTGGTCAACCTGAGCCACGGCTCGCTCTACATGGTCGGCGCGTACTTGGCGGCGACGCTCAGCCAGGCGTTCGACAGCTTCCTCCTGGGGCTGGTCGTGGCGCTGCCGCTGACGGCCCTGATCGGCATGGCGGTCGAGGTGGTTGTTCTGCGCACGCTCTACAGCCGCAGCCACCTCGACCAGGTGCTGGCGACCTTCGGCCTGATCCTGTTCTTCAACGAGGTCGTGCGCATGATCTGGGGGCCGCAGGCGCTGTTCATGGACCTGCCGGGCTTCCTCGCCGGCACGGTCGAGATCGTGCCTGGCGCCCCCTACCCCGCCTTTCGTCTCGCCATCATCGTCGTGGGTATCGCCGTGGCGCTGGGCCTCTATTGGATGATCGCGCGCACGCGCCTGGGCATGCTGATCCGCGCCGGCGCCACCAACCGGGAGATGGTGGGGGCGCTGGGCGTCGACATCCGCCTGCTCTACACGCTGGTGTTCGGCCTCGGCGCCGCGCTCGCCGGCCTCGCCGGCATGATGGCCGGACCGATTCTGGCGGTCGAGGTCGGCATGGGCGAGGCGATCCTGATCCTCACCTTCGTCGTCATCGTCATCGGCGGCATCGGGTCGATCCGCGGCGCCTTCGTCGCGGCCCTGCTGGTGGGGCTCGTCGACACCTTCGGCAAGGTGCTGCTCGCGCCGGCGATCTCCGAGATGGCGATCTACATGCTGATGGCGGCGGTGTTGGCGGTGCGGCCCCAGGGCCTGTTCCCGGCCCATGGCTGAGTTCGGCCTGCGCCGGATCGTGCTGTGGGCCGGGCTGGCTTTCCTCGTTGTCCTGCCACCGCTGGCCTTGGCTCTCGACGAACCGTTCTACGTGACGCTGTTCACCCGCATCCTGATCTTCGCGCTCGCCGCCGTCAGCCTGGACCTGATCCTCGGCTTCGGCGGCCTGGTGAGCTTCGGCCACGCCGTCTATCTGGGCCTGGGCGCCTACGGCGTCGGCATCTTCATCCACCACGCCTACGAGGGCTCCGGGGTCTACTTCCTGCCGGCTTTGGCTGGCACCGACCTCGCCTGGGTCGCCTGGCCGCTGGCGCTGCTCGCCTGCGCGCTCTTCGCGCTCGTGACCGGTCTGATCGTGCTGCGCACGTCCGGCGTCTACTTCATCATGATCACACTGGCGTTCGCGCAGATGATGTTCTTCTTCTTCAACTCGCAGCTCGACTACGGCGGCGAGGACGGGCTGGTGCTCTACGGCCGCTCGACCGGCCTCGCGGTCGACCTCGGCGACCGCGCGACGTTCTACTACCTCTGCCTCGGCCTCCTGCTGGCGGTCCTCTATCTCTTCCACCGCCTCGTCGCCTCGCGCTTCGGCCAGGTGCTGACGGGCATCCGCGAGAACGAGCGGCGCATGGCGGCGATCGGCTTCCCGACCTTCCGCTACAAGCTCGTCGCCTACGTCATCGCCGGCACGACCTGCGGCCTGGCCGGCATCCTGATGGCGAACCTCAACGAGTTCGTCTCGCCGGCCTTCATGCACTGGACCCGTTCGGGCGAGCTGATCGTCATGGTCGTGCTCGGCGGCATGGGCACGCTGACCGGCCCGGTGTTGGGCGCCGTCGCCTTCCTGCTGCTGGAAGAGGTCCTGTCGGACCTGACCCAGCACTGGATGGCGATCCTGGGGCCAATCCTGATCCTGATCGTGCTGTTCGCCCGCCAGGGCATCTACGGGTTGCTGGGCCCGCGCGGAGATCGGCCATGACCGCGCCCCTGCTGCGCACGCTCAGCCTCGTCAAGCGCTTCGGCGGCCTGATTGCCACCGACCAGCTCTCGCTCGAGGTCGCCGAGGGCGAAATCCATGCCGTGATCGGCCCCAATGGTGCGGGCAAGACGACGTTGATTGCGCAGCTTTCAGGAGAACTCGCGCCCGACGAAGGCCGAGTCCAATTCGCCGACACGGACATCACCGGACTGCCGGTACATGCGAGGAGCGCGCTCGGTCTCGCCCGCTCGTTCCAGATCACCTCCGTCTTTCGCGGCTTCACGGCGCTCGACAACGTCGCCCTCGCCGTCCAGGCCCATGCCGGGCACAGCTTCCGGTTCTGGCGCGCAGCGAAGCGCGACCCGGACCTGCGCGAGCCGGCGCGCGCCATGCTGACCCGCGTCGGCCTGGGCGACCGCGCCGACGTGCCGGCGCGGCACCTGAGCCACGGCGAGCAGCGCGCGCTGGAGCTCGCCATGGCGCTCGCCACCAACCCGCGCCTCCTCCTCCTCGACGAGCCCATGGCCGGCATGGGGCCGGAGGACTCCGCGCGCATGGTGGCGCTGCTCAAGGACCTGCGCGACCGCACGATCCTCCTGATCGAGCACGACATGGACGCGGTGTTCGCGCTGGCCGACCGCATTACGGTGCTGGTCTATGGCCGCGCCATCGCCACCGGCACGCCGGCGGAGATCCGCGCCGACCGCGCCGTGCGCCAGGCCTATCTGGGCGAGCTCGATGCTTGAGGTGCGCGGCCTCGACACGTTCTACGGCGCCAGCCAGGTGCTGTTCGACCTGTCGTTCGACCTCGGCGCCGGCGAGGTCGTGACCCTGTTGGGCCGCAACGGCATGGGCAAGACCACAACCGTGCGGGCGGTGATGGGCCTGACCCCGCCGCGTCGGGGCAGCGTGACCTTTGAGCGCACTGCCCTCACCGGCCGGCCGAGCCACGTGATTGCCCGCGCCGGCATCGGCCTGGTGCCCGAGGGCCGCCAGGTCTTCCCGACCCTCACCGTGCGCGAGAACCTGGTGGCGACCGCGCGCGCGGGATTCTGGACCCTCGAGGCCGTGTTCGACCTGTTCCCGCGCCTCCAGGAACGCCAGTCGAGCCTCGGCCGTACCCTCTCCGGCGGTGAGCAGCAGATGCTGACCATCGGCCGGGCGCTGATGACCAACCCGAAGCTGTTGATCCTCGACGAGGCGACGGAGGGCCTGGCGCCCTTGGTGCGGGCCGAGATCTGGGACTGTCTCGCGCGTCTCAAGGCCGCCGGCCAGGCGATCCTGGTGATCGACAAGAACGTCGCCGCGCTGACGCGGCTTGCCGACCGGCACGTCATCATCGAAAAGGGACGCGTGGTGTGGACCGGGGACTCGGACGCGCTCGCGCACGACGCCGATCTGCAGCACCGCTATCTGGGGGTATGACGATGGCCGGGGTTGAGGACATCGCGGTGACGGCACCGGCGGACGGCGTGCGCCAGATCGCGCTCGACCGGCCACAGGTGCGCAACGCCCTGCGCACCCAGACCCTGCGCGAGATCGCCGCGGTGCTGAGCGACTGGGCCGGCGACGACGCCGTGCGCTGCGTCGTCGTGACCGGCGGCGAGACGGTTTTCGCCGCGGGCGCCGACATCAAGGAGATGGCGGCGAAGGACGCGGTCGACGTGCTGCTGGACGAGCGGCCGCGCCATTGGCAGGCGATCCGCGAGTTCCCGAAACCGCTGGTCGCCGCGGTCAACGGCTACGCGCTGGGCGGCGGCTGCGAGCTGGCCATGCACTGCGACGTCGTGGTCGCCGGCGAAGGCGCGCATTTCGGCCAGCCGGAGGTCAACCTGAGCCTGATCCCGGGCGGCGGCGGCACCCAGCGCCTGACCCGGGCGCTGGGCAAGGCGAAGGCGATGCAGGTGGTGCTTGCGGCGGAGTTCCTCACCGCCGCCGAGGCGGTCGACGCAGGCCTTGTCGGCGAGGTGGTGCCCGACGGCGACACCCTGGCCCGCGCCCTCGCCATCGCCGGCACCATCGCCGCCAAGCCGCCGCTGGCCGTGCGCCTCGCCAAGGAGGCGGTGCTGAAGGCCTGGGAGCTGCCGTTGTCGGAAGGCCTGGCGCACGAGCGCCGCGCCTACACGCTGTTGTTCGCCACCGACGACCGGCGCGAGGGCGTCGCCGCATTCCTCGAAAAGCGCGCGCCGCGCTTCACCGGCCGATGAGCGCCGCGCTCAAGACCGACGCCGTCGTCGGCGTCGTCGGCGCCGGCACCATGGGCGCCGGCATCGCCCAGGTCGCCGCCGCGGCCGGCCACCCGGTGCTGCTGACCGACGCCGCGAAGGGCGCGGTCGAAAAAGCCGTCACCGGCATCGGCGCGGCGCTCGACCGGCGGGTCAAGAGCGGCAAGCTCGACGCCGAGGCGCGCGACGCCATCCTGGGCCGCATCGCGCCCGCGGCGAACCTGAAGGCGCTGGCCGGCGCCGCGCTGGTGATCGAGGCCGTCGCCGAGGACCTGAGCGTCAAGCGCAAGCTGCTGGCGGACCTGGAAAAAGCCGTGTCGGTGACGACACTGCTGGCCAGCAACACGTCCTCCCTGTCGATCACGGCGCTCGCCGGCGCCTTGCGCCACACCGGCCGTGTCGTCGGCATGCACTTCTTCAACCCGGTCCCGGCGATGGCGCTGGTCGAGGTGGTGAGCGGACTCGCCACCGCGCCCGAGGCGGCCGAACAGATCGCCGCCACGGCCAAGGCCTGGGGCAAGACGCCGATCCATGTGCGCTCCTCGACCGGCTTCGTCGTCAACCGCATCGCCCGGCCGTTCTACGGCGAGGCGCTGCGCCTGCTGAAGGAGAGCGCCGCCGACCCGGCGACCATCGACGCCGTGCTGCGCGACGGCGGCGGCTTCGCCATGGGGCCGTTCCAGGTGATGGACCTGGTCGGCATCGACGTCGGCCTGGCGGTCAGCCGCACCTTCTACGAGGCGACCTACGGGGAGCCGCGCTTCCGCCCCTCGCCGATCCAGGAGGAGATGGTCGCCGCCGGCCTGTTGGGCCGCAAGAGCGGCCGCGGGTTCTACGACTACGCGCAAGACGCCGTGTTGCCGGAGCCGGCGACGGCGCCGCATGCGCCCGCACCCACGCGGCTGCGGGTCGAGGGCGAGCCGGGCCCCGCCGCCACATTGGTCGAACTGGCCGAGGAGCGCGGCATCGAGATCGAGCGCGACAGCCACGGTGCCGGCCACCTGGTGCTGCCGGGCGCCACGCTGGCGCTCAGCGACGGCCGTCCGGCGACCCTGCGCGCCGCCGACGAGGGGCTCGACAACCTGGTGCTCTTCGACCTCGCCGGCGACTACCGGCTGGCCACGCGCCTCGCCGTCGCACCCGCCGACCAGGCGGAGGATGCGGCCCTCACCGCCGCCGTCGGTCTCTTCGAGGCGCTCGGCAAGGCCGTGTCGGTGGTCGACGATCCGCCGGGGCTGATCGTCATGCGCACGGTGGCGATGCTGGCCAATGAGGCCTTCGAAGTCGTCGAGGGCCGGGTGGCGGCGCCCGAGGACGTCGATACCGCCATGCGCCTGGGCGTGCGCTACCCGCGCGGGCCGCTAGCCTGGGCCCACGAGGTCGGCCTCGCCCGCCTGGTCCGGACCCTCGACAACCTGCGCGCCGTCACCGGCGAGGAGCGGTACCGGGCGGCGCTGCTGCTGCGTCGAAAGTCCATAATGGACTAGAGACGCCGCAGAAAACTTGTTACATATGAAACTAATTCGACGAGGATGAGCCGCGCGAAGGAACGCCGGCCCGATGGGCACCTACACCTACCCCGAATTTGCCGCCAGCGACTGCCCGGAACTGCACGGCGACGGCGGCCACGCCCCCGTGGTCATCGTCGGCGCCGGCCCGGTGGGCCTGGCGCTGGCGCTGGACCTGGCCCGCAAGGGCGTGGGCGTCGTCGTGCTGGACGGCAAGGACACCGTCAGCGTCGGCAGCCGCGCGATCTGCTGGGCCAAGCGCACGCTGGAGATCTGCGACCGCCTGGGCGTCGGCGACCCGCTGGTCGACAAAGGCGTCACCTGGCAGGTCGGCAAGCTCTATCGCGGCGACCGCCAGATCTACGCCTTCGACCTGTTGCCCGAGGCGGGCCACGAGCGGCCGGCGTTCGTCAATCTGCAGCAGTACTACTTCGAGGACACCCTGATCGCCGCGGCCGAGGCGGTGCCGGAGATCGAGCTGCGCTGGCAGCACACCGTCAGCCACGTCAACGCCCGCGACGACGGCGCGACCCTGACCGTCGACACGCCGAACGGCAACTACGCCATCGAGACCGACTGGCTGCTCGCCTGCGACGGCGTGCGCAGCCCGGTGCGCAAGCACCTGGGGCTCGACTTCGAGGGCCGCGTGTTCCGCGACCGCTTCCTCATCGCCGACATCCACATGCGTTTCGACGGCCCCGTCGAGCGCCGCTTCTGGTTCGACCCGCCGTTCGAGGGCGGCATGTCGACGCTGATGCACAAGCAGGCCGACGACGTCTGGCGCATCGACTTCCAGCTCGGCTGGGATGCCGACCCGGACGTGGAGATGGAGCCCGAGCGCATCCGCGCGCGCATCCGCTCCATGCTCGGCGACGTCGACTTCGAGTTCGAATGGATCAGCATCTACACCTTCACCTGCCGTCGCATGTCGAAGTTCCGCCACGGCCGCGTGGTGTTCGTCGGCGATTCCGCGCACGTCGTCTCACCGTTCGGCGCGCGCGGCGGCAACGGCGGCGTGCAGGACGCCGACAACCTGGCCTGGAAGCTGGCGCTGATCTTGGACGGCGTCGCCCCTGAAGCGCTGTTCGATACCTACGACACCGAGCGGGTCTTCGCGACGGACGAGAACATCCGCAACTCGACCCGCGCGACCGACTTCATGACGCCCAAGACGCCGGTCAGCGAGGCCTTCCGCGACGCCGTGCTCGATCTCGCGGAAGACCACGAGTTCGCCCGGCGCCTCGTCAACAGCGGCCGCCTGTCGACACCGGCGACCTATGCAGGCTCGCCGCTCAACACCCCGGACGAGGACGATTTCGCCGGCGCCATGGGGCCCGGCGCGCCGTGCGCCGACGCGCCCGTGGGCCAGGACGACTGGCTGCTGCGGCACGTGGGCGAGCGCTTCGTGCTGCTGTGCTTCGGCGCCGGGCCGGACGCGGAGGCGACGGCTGCGCTGGCGGCGCTGACGCCGCCGGTCGAGGTGCTGCGGCTGTGTCCCGACGGCGACCTGGCCGACACCGAGGACGTGGCGACGCAGCGTTTCGACGCGCGCGACGGCACCTGCGTGCTGATCCGACCGGACCAGCACGTCGCCGCGCGCTGGCGCGCTTTCGACGCGGCCAAGGTGGCGGCGGCGCTGGATCGCGCGGTCGGGCGCGGCGCGCCGGCCGACCTGGCGCTGGCTGGAGGGTGAGATGAGCCTCGAGAGCGAACTGCAGATCGCCGCGCCCGACGACTTCTACGCTGAGCTGTTGGGCCTGCACCAGGGCATGACCGAAGCGCAGAGCCGCCTGATCAACGCCCGGCTGATCTTCCTGCTGGCCAACCAGGTCGGCGACATGGACACGCTGCGCGCGGCCCTGGCGGAAGCCCGCAAGGGCATCGAGCCCGCGGGTATCGAGAGCGAGGACAGCGACGAGACCTACGGCGCCATCCGCACGATGACGTCGTAAACGCCGCACGGGCCGCCGAACGGCCCGGCATCGGAGGGATACCGCCCGAAACGGCGAGTGTTTTGGGGAGGCTAGGCGCCGCAGCCATCGCTGCGGCGCCTTCCGTTTGGGATCGGCCAGTACCGGTTAGGCACGGCGCAAACCCACTCAAGCCCTCATGCTGAGCGAAGTCGAAGCACGAGGGCGTGCCTCACGCGTCGGGGCCTCGTCCTTCGACAAGCTCAGGATGAGGCCCTGGAGGCTGCCCCGAACCGACCGCAGACTGATAGCGCGCTGCATCCTCCACCGGCATGTTCCTCCTGACGGCGACCGCAGGCGGAGGAATCCATGGTTGACGGTGTCACCCGGCGGCAGGTGCTGCGGGCGGGCGGTGGCGCGATCGCGACGATCGCCGCGCCCGGCGTGATCCGGGCGCAGGAGCCGGCCTTCAACATCCTGTTCGTCTTCAGCGACCAGGAGCGGTACTTCCGCGACTGGCCGGCGGGCCTGAGCCTGCCGGGGCACGAGCGCTTGGCGCGCCGCGGCGTGACCTTCCACAACCACTACGGCCCGGCAGTGATGTGCACGTCGTCGCGCAGCGTGCTGATGACGGGGCTGCAGACCGCCGACACCGGCATGTTCGACAACACCAACGCGCCCTACCAGCCGGACCTTTCCCCGGAAATCCCGACATACGGTCACATGCTGCGCGCCGCCGGTTACTATCCCGCCTACAACGGCAAATGGCACCTGAACGCCACCTTCGACACCGGCGAGCCCAACCGCCTATTCTACCAGGAGATGGAGGCCTACGGCTTCCACGACTACTACTCGGTCGGCGACGTGATCGGACACGAACGCGGCGGCTACCGATACGACCATCTGATCGCCGGCAACGCCATCTCGTGGCTACGGAACCGAGGCCAGGCGCTCAACGCCGCGGGCCGGCCCTGGGCGCTGACGGTCAGCCTCGTCAACCCCCACGACGTGATGTACTTCAACACGGACCGGCCCGGCGAGACCGTCCAGGACCCCGGCAATCTGATCTTTCAGGCCAGACGGGCGCCGGACCACGCGCTCTACCGGGCCACGTGGGACGTATCTCTACCGGCGAACCTGAGGCAGCCGTTCGATGAGCCCGGCCGGGCCTCGGCGCACGGCGAATATCAGGACGCGTGGGATGTTTTGCTGGGCGCGATCCCGGACGAGGACGAGCGTTGGGTCCGGCTCAACGACTACTACCTCAACTGCATCCGCCACGCGGATCGCCAACTCGGTCGCCTGCTCAACGAGCTCGACGCACTGGGGCTGAGCGACCGCACGATCGTGCTCTACACGTCCGATCACGGCGAGATGGCCGGCGCGCACGGCCTGCGCGGCAAGGGGCCGTTCGCCTACGAGGAGTGCATCCACCTGCCGTTCCATGTGGTCCATCCCGACGTGGCCGGCGGCCAGGACTGCCGGGCCCTGACCAGCCACATCGACGTGGCGCCGACGATCCTGTCGCTGGCGGGGCTGGACGCCGCCGCCCGCGGCGAGGCTGCCGGGCGCGACCTGCCGGGCCATGACATCGGCGACCTGTTGCAGGACCCGCGGGGCGCCGCCGTTGACGCGCTACGCGACGACGTGCTGTTCACCTACAGCGCCCTGATGACGGTCGACGCAGACCTGATGCGTCGTGTCGCGGCGGTACACGCCGAGGGCAAGCCCGCGAAGGCCGCCTTCGCCGACGGCTTCCGGCCCGACCTCACGAAGCGGGGCAGCCTGCGCACGCTGTTCGACGGCCGCACCAAGTTCACGCGCTATTTCGGACCTGTCGAGCGCCACCGGCCGACGACGCTCAACGAACTCTACGCGTTGAACGACGTCGAGCTGTTCGACCTCGAGACCGACCCGCAGGAGGACGTCAATCTCGCGGCGCGGCTGGGCGACAACGACGCGCTGGTGCTGGCGATGAACGCGCGGCTGAACGCCCGCATGGACGCGGAGTACGGGCCCGACGACGGCCGCGAGATGCCGGAGGTCGAGGGCCTCAACTGGGCAATCGAGCGGCCAGACCTATAGTCGCGAGCGCGGCAGGGCCTCGCCCTTCGACAAGCTCAGGGTGAGGCCCTTGTGTTTGGAACGTGCAGCCGACACCCACCAATTCAAGCCCCCATGCTGAGCGAAGTCGAAGCACGAGGGCGTGCCTCACGTGCCAGCGGCCTCGCCCTTCGACTGGCTCAGGGTGAGGCCCTTCGTTCGGGACGTCCTGACAAACTTTGCGGCTGACGGCACCAGCCAGCTCAAGCCCTCATGCTGAGCCTGTCGAAGCACGAGGGCGTGCCTCACGCGCCACGGGCCTCGCTCTTCGACGGGCTCGGGGTGAGGCCCCTGTATTCGGAACGTCCTGACGTTTCCTGCAACTGACGGCACCAACCAACTCAAGCCCTCATGCTGAGCCTGTCGAAGCACGAGGGCGTGGCTCGCGTGCCAGCGGCCTCGCCCTTCAACTGGCTCAGGGTGAGGCCCCGGTGATTTGCCCGGAACGAACGCCTACCCCTGCAGGTCCCGCCACATGCGCTTGTCGCGCGCCGCGGTCCAGATGCGCGGGTCGGCGATGCCGCTGGCTTCGTCGAAGGCGCGGGTGACGTTGAACGGCAGACAGTGGTCGAAGATCACCCAGTCGCCGTACTTGCGGGCGAGTTTCTTATGGGTGGTGCCGTACACATCCCGCAGGTCCTGGCGCTTGGCGACGCCGGCCTTCACGCTGCGCATCATGTCCTTGACGAAACTGGCGGTGCCGTCGATGGCGGCAAGCGACTTCGCAGGCGTCATCAGCGCCGGCCCGCGCCCCGGCACCAGGCGGCGCGGCTTCAGCGCCTTCAGCGTGGCGAGGGTGTCCGGCCACTCGGTGAGGTAGGCGTCGCCGCAATAGGGCGTCGCGCCCATCTCGACGAGGTCGCCGGAGAACAGCACCTTCTCCTTGGGCAGCCAGACGATGGTGTCGCCCTTGGTGTGGCCGCGCCCGACCTGCGATATCCGCACCTCGCGGTTACCCAACCACAGGGTCAGCTCGCGATCGAACACGAGCGTCGGCCAGGTCAGACCGGGCACGGACTCGACGTTCTGGAAGAGCCTGGGGAAGCGGTCGACCTCGCTCTTGAAGTCCTGCTTGCCGCGCTCCTTGATCAGCTCCAGCGTCGGCCGGCTGGCGATCACGTGCTCGGCGCCGTAGGCCGAGGCGCCCAGCACGCGCACCGCGTGGTAGTGGGTCAGTACGACGTACTTGACCGGCTTCCTGGTGACGCGGCGGATCTTCTTCAGCACGTCCTGCGCCATCGCCGGCGTCGCCTGGGTGTCGATCACCATGACGCCGTCGTCGCCGACGATCACACCGGTGTTGGGATCGCCTTCCGCCGTGTAGGCGTAGACGCCGTCGGCCAGCTTGTCGAAGCTGACCGTCTTGGCCGCGAGGTCGCCGGTGCTGGCGAAGGCCTTGCTCATGATTGTCTCCTTGGAACGCGTCTCTACGCGGCGCCCTTGGCGATGCCGGGCACGCCGCTGGTGGTCGAATACTCGAAGTGCAGTTCCTCGTCGGGGTGCACGCGCGGATAGACCGCATGGGCCATCATGGCCCCCTCGGCGAAGCCGTTGAGGATCAGCTTCAGCTTGTTCGGATAGGTCGCGACGTCGCCGATGGCGTAGATGCCTTTGGCGCTCGTCTCGCACGTCGCCGGATCGACGACGACCCGGTGGTGATCGAGGTCCAGCCCCCACTCGGCGATCGGCCCAAGGTTCATGGAGAGCCCGAAGAACGGCAGCAGCACATCGGCCTCCAGGCGCCGCGTGTCGCCGTCGAGGGTCTGCACGACGACGGCGTCGAGGCGCCCGTTCGTGCCCTCGAGGCCGGCGAGCTGGTACGGAATGACGAGGTCGACTTTCCCGGCCTCGGCGAGCGTGGCGAGGCGTGCCGCGCTCTCGGGCGCCGCGCGGAACTTGGGCCGACGATGCACGACCATGACGGACCGGGCGACATCGGCGAGGCTGAGCGCCCAGTCGACCGCGCTGTCGCCGCCGCCGGCGATGACCACGCGCTTGCCGCGGTGGTCCTCGCGGCGGCGCACCAGGTACTGCACGGCGCCGCTCGCCTCGAAGGCCTCCAGGCCGGCGAGCGGCGGCCGGTTGGGGCCGAAGGCGCCGCTGCCGGCGGCGATCGCGACCGCGGCGCAGTCGATGCGGTTGCCCGCGGAGGTCTCGACGATCCAGCGTTCGCCCGCGGGAGTCAGCGCGGTGACCTGCTGGCCCAGATGGAACGCCGGCTCGAAGGGCGCCGCCTGCGCGCTCAGGCGGTCGATCAGCTCGCCGGCGTCGATGCGCGGGTAGCCGGGGATGTCGTAGATCGGCTTTTCGGGGTAGAGCGCCGCGCACTGGCCGCCGATGGCGTCGAGCGCGTCGACGACGTGGCAGCGCATCTTCAGCATGCCGCACTCGAAGACGGCGAACAGGCCGACCGGTCCGGCGCCGACGATGCAGACGTCGGTCGAGTGGGTCGCAGAGGTCATGGGCGGCAGCGTCTTGTGGCGGGGTTGTACCTAGGGCGTTTGGCGCGGTGGCGCAAGCCGGCCCGGCGTTACGCCTGGGCGTGGATGAAATCGCGCGCGCGGCAGTACGTCGCGGCGCCAAACCGCCCCGGCGTAGAGCCCGAAATGGCCGACACCCGCCTGGTCGTGGCGGCACCGCCGCGCCGCCGGCACCTGGCGGCACAGGTCGTGCGCCGCGTGGGTCTGGCCGCGGCCGGAAATGTCGTCGAACGCGCCCTCGATCGTCATCAGCCCGGTCGCCGTGATCGCCGCCGGCTCGACCGGCCGGTCGCGCCAGCGCAGCGTGCCGCGCGGCAGGGCGCAGTCCTGGAACACGGCGGCGATGTTGTCGAGGAACAGCTCCGCCGGCACGTCCATCAGCGTCATCAGCGCACGACACACGCGCGGGTCGCCCAGCGCCGCGTCGCCGCGCAGGCCGACCTCGCGGCCGGGCGCGGCGCCGACCTCGAGGTGCCGCGCCAGGTAGGCGCGCAGCGCCGCGCGCTGCGCCCACGCCGGATAGACGCGCCGGCCGTGTCCGGGGAACGCCGGTGTCACGCGGGCGATGACGGCCCGCTCCAGCCACGCCAGCGACAGTGAGCGTGCGACGCGGCCGACGCGGGTCTCGCCGAGCCGCGTATCGATCAGCCCGCCCATCAGGACCAGCGAGCGCGGCTGGACGTCGCCGTCGGCGGCGAGCAGCGCCGTCGCGGCCAGCGCCGGCACCGCCGACTGACAGACGGCCACCACGTGCACATCCGGACCCAACCGGCGGATGCAGTCGGCAACCACCGCGATGTTGTCGTCGAGGCCGAACGGGCCGGCGGCGAGCGGCACGTCGCGGGCGTCGGCCCAGGCGGTGACGTAGACGTCGTGCTCGGGTAGCAGGCCCTCGACCATGTCCTCCAGCGGCGTCGTGTGCTGGCCCGACAGCGGCGCCACCAGCAGGACCGGCGTCGCACCCCCGTCCGCGAAGCGCGTCAAGGCGCAGAACGGCGTGCGCTCGACCACGGTGTGGTCGATGGCGAAGCCGCGCCGCTCATGCGGCCCGTAGACGCAGGCGGTGAAGTCGGCGGCCGACATCCAGCCGCGATCGGCGGGGCCGGCTCTTCATGTGTCATGGGGATGCTCTGCGCCATGCCCTCGAGTATCGCCCGAACGCCCGCCCGACCGATTGACGTCGGTCACGCCGCTTGGCCACGCGCGGGAAGACGTAATACGATTGGCGCCGCAACCCATGGGCACACATGGGGCAACTGGGGAGGAACCGATGCCGGCGCGCCGCGCTCGCACCCCGTGAACCGTCCGCCCGCCGAGGCCGACTACGCCGATGCCGTCGCCATGGACGGCATTACCATGCGCTTTGGCAACGTCGAGGCGCTGCACGACGTGGACTTCCGCGTCGGCCGCAACGAGATCGTCGGCCTGTTGGGCGACAACGGCGCCGGCAAGTCGACGCTGATCAAGATCATGACCGGCGTGCTGACGCCGACCGCCGGGCGCATGTTCATCAAGGGCCGGGAGATCGACTTCAACGCCTACTCGGTGCGGCGCGGCCACGACATCGGCATCGAGACCGTCTACCAGGAGAAGTCGCTGGCCGACAAACAGCCGCTGTGGCGCAACTTCTTCGTCGGCCGCCAGATCACCAACCGGCTGGGCTTCATCGACGTGCGCCGCCAGAAGGAGCTGGCGCAGGAGATGCTCTTGGAGTCCATCGGCTTCCGCGGCGCCGGCATCACCGTCGACAGCACCGTCAACGACCTTTCGGGCGGCGAGCGCCAGGGCATCGCCATCGGCCGCGCCATGCACTTCGACGCCGACCTGATCGTGCTCGACGAGCCGACCGTGGCGCTGGCAATCAAGGAGGTCCAGAAGGTGCTGGACTTCGTCGGCCGCATCAAGGCGCGCGGCCGCGCCTGCCTCTACATCGAGCACAACCTGGCGCACGTGCACGAGATCGCCGACCGCATGGTGGTCTTGGACCGCGGCCGCGTCGTCGGCGAGGTGCAGAAAGGCGAGATGTCGCTGGCCGAGCTGACACGCTACCTGATCGACATGCAGGACGCGGCGCATGTCCCCGCGTGACATTGTCAGCCACCGCTCGATCTGGCAGCGCGTCGAGGGCCTGCCGATCATCGTCGTGTTTTTCGCCGTCGTCGGTGTCTTCATGATCACCGCGCCGGAGAGCTTCCAGAGCCACCGCATCTACATGGCGTTCATGGCGTCCGTGCCACCGCCGCTGATCCTCGGCCTCGGCCTGACGCTGGTCATCGCCGCCGGCGAGATCGACCTGTCGTTCCCCAGCGTCATCAAGATGTCGGGCCTGGTGTTCGCCTACACCAGCAAGTTCTGGATCTTCCCGCTGGACGAGGGCGCGGAGGGGCGCAGCGACCTGCTGCCCTGGCTGGCGCTGTTGGCCGCGCTCGGCGTCGGCGGCCTCATCGGCTTCCTCAACGGCGTGCTGGTCGCGCGCATCGGCATCCCCTCGATCATCGCCACGCTGGCGACGCTGTTCGTCTGGGAGGGCGTGGCGATCATCCTCAGCGGCGGGCTGAGCCTCAACATCCGCGCCATCGGCGAGTACAGCGTGCACGCGGTGCTGACCGGGCGCATCGGCCCGGTGCCGGTGCAGGCGCTGTGGGCGCTGCTCTTGGCCGGCGCCATGTGGCTGGTGCTCAACCGCCACCGCTTCGGCGAGCACCTGCTGTTCATCGGCGACAACCCGGACGTGGCGCGCGTCGTCGGCGTCAACGTCGACCGCGAGAAGATCCGCCTGTTCACGATGATGGGCGTGCTCGGCGCCCTCGCCGGCTGCGTGTTGACGCTCGAGAACAAGAACTTCTTCACCACCCAGGGCACCGGCTTCCTGTTGATCGTCATGGCCGCCGTGTTCATCGGCGGCACCTCGATCCGCGGCGGCCAGGGCTCGATCGTCGGCACCTTCTTCGGCTCCTACATCGTCGGCTCGATCGAGGCGGGCATCGTCGCCTCGGGCCTGGGAGGTTTCTGGACCCGCCTGGTCGTCGGCTTGGTGTTCCTCACCGCGGTGCTGTTCCACCTGGTGATGGAGCAGCCGGCGCGCCTGCGCAACGTCGTCGGCCTGCGCATGGGCGGCTGGCTCGCCAGCCGCGCCACCGGGCCGCCGGCTTGAGTATGATTGTGCGAAGAAATCCAACACGGGAGGAAAACATGTCGAGAAACCTGAACCTGATCGCCGCGGCGGGACTTGCCGCGCTGGTCGCAGTGCCGTCGCAGGCCGAGATGCTCGGCGAGGGCGTCACCATGTACTTCCAGATGGGCGGCACGCCCTCGGGCGGCGCCACCCTGCCCCGCGCCAACGGCGCCCGCGCCGCGGCTGAGGCCTTCGGCGTCGACCTCAAGGAGCAGTACTCCTCGTGGCAGCCGGAGCAGATGCTGAACCAGTTCCGTGAGGCCGCGGCGGCCAGCCCGGACTGCATCGAGATCATGGGCCATCCGGGCAACGACGCCTTCATCGACCTGGTCGCCGACGCCCGCGGCCAGGGCATCCTGGTGACCAGCGGCAATGCGCCGCTGACGACACTGTTCGGCAGCTACCAGGACCAGGGCTTCGGCTATGCCGGGGTCGAGCTGTATGCCGGCGGCTACCTGACCGGCAAGAAGATGGTCGAGATAGGCGGGCTGAAGGCCGGCGAGAAGGCGCTGGTCTACGGTCTGTTGAGCGAGGGCGAGCGCGGCCTGTCGACCAAGGGCATCAAGGAGGCCCTGGAAGAGGCCGGCCTCGAGGTCGACTATCTGGAGATCAGCCAGGAGGTGAACGCCGACTTCTCGTTGGCGCTGCCGATCCTCACCGCCTACCTCGCCCGCAACCCCGACGTCCGGGCGATCGGCACCCAGCACGGCGGCGTCACCGGCCTTTTCGGCAAGGCGCTGGCCGACGCCGGCAAGCAGCCGGGCGACGTGGTCGCCGGCGGCATCGACCTGGTGCCGGCGACGATCGACGGCCTGAAGGACGGCTACGTCACCGTGACGCTGGACCAGCAGCTCTACCTGCAGGGCTTCCTGCCGGTGATGCAGTGCGTGCTGAGCCGCAAGTACGGCTTCGCCGGACTGTCGATCAACACCGGCGCCGGCGTCGTCACGCCGGACACCATCGACAAGCTGGTGCCCCTGATCGAAGCCGGGATTCGGTAGAGACGAGAAGAGCGCAGTAAAGCGCCCTGCAAAGAGATACCCCTCCCCCTTGAAGGGGGAGGGCCGGGGTGGGGGTGACTCGGTCAGAGACAAAAGACCGAACGGGCGCGCTCGGCGCCGCCGCAACACCCCCCACCCTAACCCTCCCCCTCAAGGGGGGAGGGAACTAGTGCGTGTGTTCCTTTGTATGAAGTCGCCTGTAATGCGACGCCGTCGAACGACTCCCTACCCGCCGTACTGCGCCTTCAGGTACTTCAGGTAGTTCCCCAGGTGGTGTTGCCAGAAGGCGTCGAACTTCTGGCAGCCCGGCGTGCCGTCCGAGGGGTTGCCGCCCGGCACCGCGAACAGCGGCACGACCGAGCCGACCTGGGCGTAGTTCAACGACGCCTGGAACTGGTCGAGGATCTGGTCGAGCACGCTGGCGACGACCGAGCCGTCGAGCGCCGTGTCCACCTCCCCGCCCAGGTCGGCGGCGGTCAGGTGGATGGCCTCGCCGGACAGCTTGCCGGCCAGGTCGCCGATCAGTTTCTTCAAGAGCGCGATCAGCTCGTCGACCGCGCCCTTGACGCCGGCATCAATATTCTCAACCAGCTCCTTGACCGCGGACGGCAGCTCGGGGTTCGCTGCCCCGCCGTATTCGAAGAGCGGGTTGGGCGTGTTGAGGTCCCACGTGCCCTCGAGCGTCAACGGCACCTGCGGCACCCAGCCCTGGCTCGACGCCAGCGTCCAGCCCTTGCCCGGCACGCCGACCAGCTGCGCGTAGTCGTAGGCGTAGTGGTCGTTGCCGGCCTTGGCGGGCGCGTAGACATAGGACTTGTAGCTGGCGCCCTTGAAGGCCGCCGTCGAGTGGTTGGCGAGCGAGGTCAGGAGCGTGGCGATCGAGGCGCCCTGGCTGTGGCCGGTGATGTAGACGTCGTTGCCGGCCAGCGCCAGCTTGGCCAGCGTCGCGATCAGCGACTTGTCGGTGGTCAGCAGCATTAGCACCAGGCTGAGCGCGAAGCCGGCGTGCACGCCCGCGCGGACGGCAGTCGCACCTTCGTCGCGGGCCAGGTGGAACGGCACCGTAACCGGCCCGACCTTCAAATCGAAGCGGGCGTTGATCAGCGGCAGGAAAATGTCGGCGAAGATGCTGGGCTTGGTGTCGACCGTGCCGCGCACGGCGATGGCATAGCGGTTCGGATCCGTCTCGCTCTGCCAGACCTGCCAGAAATTGTCGAGCAGCGTGGCCTTCGTCGGCGTCAGGTCGGCGACGAGTTGCCAGCCGGTCGGCGTCGGCACCGGCGGCAAGTCGCAAACCTTGGACGGCGGTCCGAGCGACGGCGTGTTGTTGTAGGTCTGCTGGCAGATCTCCAACAGCGTCACGGCCTCGTCGACCTGGAATCCGGGCGCGAGCGTCATGCGTCCCCTCCCCGTTCCGGGCGGACCCGAGGAATCTGCCACCGGCAGCCATTGTGGCTACCGGTGGTGACAACCGCAAGTATTACGCGCTATGGGTGCGGCAGACAGGGGCCGCCGCGGACGCTCAGGAGGCCTTGAACGCCTTACAGACCTGGCGCTGGGTGCCCAGCCCTTCGATGCCCAGCGACACCACGTCGCCGGCTTTCAGGTAGATCGGCTTGGGCTTCTGGCCGAGGCCGACGCCCGGCGGGGTGCCGGTGGAGATCACGTCGCCCGGCTGCAGCGTCATGAAGCGCGACAGGTAGCTGACCAGCGTCTTGACGTCGAACACCATGGTGCGCGTGCTGCCGTCCTGGAAGCGCTTGCCGTTGACGTCCAGCCACATGCCCAGGCGCTGCGGATTGCCGACCTCGTCGGGCGTCACGAGGTAGGGGCCCATCGGCGCGAAGGTGTCGCAGCTCTTGCCCTTGACCCACTGGCCGCCGCGCTCGATCTGGAACTCGCGCTCGGAGACGTCGTTGACGATGGTGTAGCCGGCGACGTAGTCGAGCGCCCGCGCCTTCGAGACATGCTGCGCCTCGAGCCCGATGACGACGCCCAGCTCGACCTCCCAATCGGTCTTCTTCGAGCCCTTGGGGATGATGATGGGATCGCGCGGGCCGGTCGCGGCGCACGCCTTCATGAACATCACCGGTTCGTCGGGCACTTTCAGGCCGGACTCGGCGGCGTGGTCGGCGTAGTTGAGGCCGATGCAGATGATGCGGCCGATGTTGCCGACCGGCGGGCCCAGGCGCGTGCGGTTGTCGACGATCGGCAGGTCGCGCTGTCGCGTGCGCTCCAGTGCGTTCAGCTTGCGCGGCGCCAGGCGATAGCCGGCGATGTCGTCGATCTTGCCCGACAGGTCGCGGATGCGCCCCCGGCGGTCGATCAGGCCCGGCTTCTCGGCGCCCGACCGGCCAAAACGTACAAACTTCATCTGCTCTCCCCCTCTCTCATGGCAATCCTGCCGCCCCCGGCCACACGGCACCGTCAGTACGTCGCCCGACCTCCGCTCAGGTCGAACACGGCACCGGTGGTGAACGAATTCTCCTGGCTCAGCAGCCAGGCGACCATCGCCGCCGCCTCCTCGGCCTTGAGGAAGCGCCCGCGTGGGATCTTCGCCAGCATGTAGTCGATGTGTTCCTGGCTGATCTGCTCGAAGATGCACGTCTTGACGGCGGCAGGCGTGATGCAATTGACCGCGATGTCGTGCTCGGCCAGCTCCTTCGCCAGCGACTTTGTGAGCGCGATCACGCCGGCCTTGGCGGCGCTGTAGGGCATGGCGTTGGGGTTGCCCTCCTTGCCGGCGATCGAGGCGACGTTGACGATGCGCCCGTAGTCCTGCGCGATCATGCCGGGCACCACGGCGCGGCAGCAGTGGAAGACGGCGGTGAGATCGATGTCGATCACTGCCTGCCAGTCGTCGAGCGGATACTCCCAGGTCTTCAGCGACGGGCCGGCGATGCCGGCGTTGTTGACGAACAGGTCGATGCCGCCCAGCGTCTCGACCGTGGCCGCGACCGCGCCCTCGACCGCGGCGTAGTCGGTGACGTCGACGGCGTGCGCGGCGACCGTGCCGCGCGCGATCAGCTCCGCCGAGGTGGTTGCCGCCAGGTTGCCGTCGCGGTCCCACAACATCACCGCGGCACCGCTGTCCAGCAATCGCTCGGCGATGGCGCGGCCGATGCCTTGCGCGCCACCGGTCACGACGGCCCGGCGGCCATCCAGGTCGATGCGGTTCATGAACGCCTACCCCCGTGCGACAACTTCCGCGTCGCAAACATGGAGACTAGGCGGCCCGGTGCTGAGGCGTCAATTGCGGGTGCCGGCGACGCCGTCTGCCGCTACGCTCCGGCACGTGGAGGAGCGACTGCGAATGAAAGTCCTGGTGACGGGCAGCAGCGGCCATTTGGGTGAAGGGCTCATGCGGACGCTGGGCGCCGAGGCCGTGGGCCTCGACATACTGCCGGGTGAATTCACGCAGTTTGTCGGCTCGATCGCGGATCGCGCGTTTGTCCGACAGTGTCTCGCGGACGCGGACGCGGTGCTGCACACGGCGACGCTGCATAAGCCGCATGCCGCGACCCACGGCACGCAGGACTTCATCGACACGAACGTCACCGGCACGCTGGTTCTGCTCGAGGAAGCGGTCGCGGCCGGCGTCCGCGCCTTCGTCTTCACCAGCACGACCAGCGCGTTCGGCGCCGCGCTGACGCCGCCCCCGGGCGCCCCCGCCGCCTGGATCGACGAGACCGTCAACGCCGTGCCCAAGAACATCTACGGCGTCAGCAAGACCGCGGCGGAAGACCTGTGCGAGCTGTTCCACCGCCGCCACGGTCTCGACACCATCGTGCTGCGCACGTCCCGCTTCTTCCCGGAGGAGGACGACAACGACGGCATCCGCGCGTCGTTCGCCGACGAGAACGCCAAGGCCAACGAGTTCCTGTTCCGCCGCGTCGACCTGGAGGACGCGGTGAGCGCGCACTTGGCGGCGCTGGAACGCGCACCCACGATCGGCTTCGGCCGCTACATCGTCAGCGCCACGACGCCCTTCACGCGCGCCGAAATGGCGGTGGTGCGGCAGGACCCGGCCGCCGTGGTCGCGAAGCTCTTCCCCGCATTCGAAGAGATCTACACGGCGCGCGGCTACACCATGTTCCCGACCATCGACCGCGTCTACGACAACACGCGGGCGCGGCAAGACCTGGGCTGGCGCCCGACCTACGACTTCGGCCGTGTGCTGCAGCAGCTCGCCGACGGTACGCCAATCGGCAGCGCCCTCGCCCGCACCGTCGGCAGCAAGGGCTACCACGCGGAGGCGTTCGCCGACGGGCCCTACCCTGTCGAGTGAGCGCTCCACCGCCCCCGCGCCTTGTTGAACTCGCGCAGTCTTGCAAACACGTCGACGCCGATCTGGGTGTAGACGTCGAGCAGGTCGACCAGCACCCAGTTCTCGCGGATCAGGCCGTTCTCGCAGCGCCAGAAGTCCAGGCTGCGCATGGTCACCTCCTGGCCCGACGGCGCGATGCCGAGCCAGCCGTCGCCGGCGATGGTCGCCGTCATGCCGGGCCAGGCGGTGAAGCCGACGTAGTCTCCGTCGGCGAACAAATCCCCCTTGCCCAGCGTGCCGACGCGGTCGGGCATGGCGTTCAAGAACGGGATCTGGTGCCAGTCTCTGAATCCCTCGATGCCGCGGCCGGTGCCGATGCCCGAGGGGCCATACCAGCTGCAGCGCGGGTGCCAGTAGTCGGCGAGGCGCATGGCGTCGTGGCCGCCTTGGGCGTACTCGCCCAGCGCCGCCAGCATGTCGCCGACGAGGGCGAGGCTCTTGGCCGCGCGCGCCGCGTCGTAGGGCCCCGGTACCCAGCCGTCCTGGGTCGCCGGCCCGGGCACGTGCCACTCGCGCCCCAGGCTCGGCACCATGGGCCAGGCGTCGGCCTGGATAATCACCTCGGGGATGTCCCACAGCGCCTGCATCTCCACGACCCGGCCGTCCTCGACGCGGAAGAACTCGTGGCAGCGCATGGCGACCTGGTGCCGCGTCGGCGGGATGTCGAGCCAGGGGTTCGTGAACGTGCCGGTGTAGTAACCGCCGCAGCCCACCCAGTCCTTGCCGAGCTTCGAGGTGCCGGCCATGACGATGGTGTCGCGCCGCTCCAAGTCCGGGATCGCGGCGTTGAGCGGCACGAAGGCGTCCGCGTAGAGGCCCTCCGCACCGTCCAGATCCTCGAACGGATAGGCGAGCCGGACGGTGGCGTCCGGCGCGAAGACCTGTGCCAGCGCCGCCCGAACCCCGTCCGGCTCGTAGTCGTAGAGCACCTGGCGCAGCGGCCGGATCAGTTCCTTGTTGCGGGTATGGACGTCGGTCATGGGACTTGGCTGGCGAGTCTCGACGCGCGGCATTTACGGCAGCGCGGCGATGGTGGCCAGCGGTTTGTGAGGCCGGGGCCGCACGGCCTACACTTGCCCGATGACTTTCCCCGCCCTCGACACCGCCGACGTCGCTGCTTTCGAACATGACGGCTACGTCCTGAAACGCGGCTTCTTCGACGCCGAGGAGGTCGACCTGCTGCGCCGGGCGGTCGACGCCGATGCGGGGCTGCGCGCCAACGCGGTCGCCGTCGACGACGCCCAGGGCGGCTCGACCGAGCTCGCCCTGTGGAACCATCCCGGCGACGACCTGTTCGGCGCCATCGCGCGCTGCGAGCGGATCGTCGGCGGCATGGAGCGGCTGCTGGGCGGCGAGGTCTACCACTACCACTCGAAGCTCACCATGAAGCACCCGGGCGGCGGCGGCGCCTGGAACTGGCACCAGGACTACGGGTATTGGTACCAGAACGGCTGCCTGTTCCCGGACCTCGCGACCGTTGCCATCGCGGTGGACAGCTCGACCCGCGAGAACGGCTGCCTCGAAGTGATGCGCGGCAGCCACCTGCTGGGGCGCCTGGAGCACGACTTCGTCGGCGGCCAGACCGGCGCCGACCCGGCCCGCGTCGCCGAGGCGCTGAAGCTGCTGGAGCGCGTCGCCGTCGAGCAACAACCCGGCGACGCGCTGTTCTTCCACTGCAACACCCTGCACTGCTCGGCGCCCAACGCGTCGGGGCAGCGCCGCTACCTGCTCCTGTGCTGCTACAACCGCGCCTCCAACGACCCGTTCCTCGACCACCACCACCCAGGCTACACGCCGTTGGAAAAGCTGCCGGACAGCGCGATCAAGGAGATCGGCTTGCGGGGCCTCGGCCAGTCTCGCGCCTACATGGCAGCCGCCGACGACAAGACCAGCAAGGCGACGGACGTCTAATACCGGCACCAGCCGGTCGCGGCGCCGCCTCACCGGATCGTGAACGCACTCGGCCAGACTAATCGCCGGCCTCGCCTGTTCTCAGAGCACGCGCACGTGAGGCGACACCAGAGGACGGGCGATGGACATGCCAGGGCTGCGAGGCACCGGGATCGCGCTGCTGGTCATCAGCGGCGCCATCGGCGTGCTGACACTTGCGAGTTCCCTCTACATGCTGCAGATCGTCGACCGCGTGCTGACCAGTGGTTCGCTGGAGACTCTCGTCGTGCTGACGGTCCTCGCCGGCGCCGCTGTCCTTGTCATGGGCATGCTCGACGCCACGCGCAGCGCGGCATTGGCGCGGCTGGCCGGTTGGCTCGAGGAGACCGTGGGGCCGGCGCTGCTGGCCATCGCCGTCCTCTCGGAGGTCCTTGCGCGGGGCGCGGCTCAGGACGCGGCCACGCAGGGCCGTGCCGCAGCCGCACCGGTCCAGACCGCCCTGGGCCACCTCGACGCCACGCTGGCGCTCGACCTCGGCCCGGCGGTGATCGGCCGCTGGCTCGACGCCACCCGGCGCGGCGGCCGCGTGCGCCTCGCCGGGCAGGACCGGGTCGCCATCGCGACCGGCGCGTCGAAGTTCCTGCGCGCCTTCGGCCAGATCCTCATGCTGGGCGTGGGCGCCTTCTACGTGCTGCAGGGCGCGCTGACCGGCGGCGGCATGATCGCTGCCTCGATCCTGATGGGCCGCGCCCTCGCCCCCGTCGAGCAGGCGCTGGGCGCGTGGCGCCAGTTCGTCCAGGCGCGCGCTGCGTGGCGGCGCCTGAAGCGGCTGCTGCGCGAGGTGCCGGACGACACGACGCGCACCCGGCTGCCGGCGCCGGCGGGCCGGCTCGACGCCGCACGGCTCGGCTTCGTCGCACCGCAGACGCGCCGCCGCGTCCTGGAGGACGTGAGCCTGTCGCTGGTCCCGGGGGAACTGCTGGTCGTCAGCGGGCCCTCGGGCTCGGGCAAGTCGACCCTGTGCAAGCTGCTCGCCGGCGCGCTGACCTCGCAGACGGGCCGGGTGCGGCTTGACGGCGTCGACCTCGCCGCATGGCCTGCCGAGCAGCGCGCCGGCGCCGTCGGCTACCTGCCGCAGCATGTCGTCTTCTTCGACGGCACGCTCCGCGACAAGATCGCGCGGCTGGGCACGGCCGACGACGCGGCGCTCGTCGAGGCGGCGATGCGGGCCGGCGCCCACGACCTGGTGGCCGCCTTCCCCGCGGCCTACGACACCCGCGTCGGCCACGACGGCGAGCGCCTGTCGGGTGGCCAGCTCCAACGCCTCGGTCTCGCCCGGGCGCTGTTGGGTCGGCCGGCGCTGCTTGTGCTGGACGAGCCCAACGCGCACCTCGACGTCGCCGGCGACGCGACGCTGATCGAGACGCTGAAGCACCTCAAGGCCGACGGCACGACCATCGTCGTGGTCAGCCACCGCAACAACCTGCTGCTGCTCGCCGACAAGGTGCTGTTGCTCGATCGCGGCCGGGCACGGGCCTTCGGTCCGCGCGACGAGGTGCTGGCTGCGCTGCGGGCGAAACAGCCCGAGCGGCCCCAGCCGACCCTGGCGGAGCAGACGGCATGAGCCCGGCGGAGACATCTCCCCTCGGCCGGCGCCTGCGCCTGCCACTGGCAATCGCGGCGCTGGCGATCACCGGCTTCGCCGGCGGCCTGACACTGTGGTCGGCTCGCGCTCCCCTGAGCGCCGCGGCGATCGCCCCGGGTACGGTCAGCACCGACGGACGCAGCCGCACGATCGAGCATCTGGAAGGCGGCATCGTCCGCGAGCTTCATGTCGCCGAGGGCGCCGCCGTGCGCGAAGGCGAAACGCTTTTCGTCCTCGACGACACGGCGGCGCGCGCCGCCTTCGCCGCGACGGCAAAGGAGCGCGACCGCCTGCTGGTGCTGCGCGAGCGCCTGCTGGCGGAGAGCGCCGACGCCGAGCGCTTCGGCATCGCCACGACGCGCCTGCTGCTGGGCGAGACCGACGACGCCATCGCCGTGCTGCGCACCCAGTCGGCGCTGTTCTACGCCCGGCGCGACGCCTATCACACGACGCGCGAGATCCTGGCCGCCCGCACCCGACAGCTCGGGGCCGAAATCACCGGCCTGACCGACCGCATCGGCCACCAGCAGCGCCAGTTGAACATGCTTGCCGAGGAGCTCGACGGCGTTCAGTCGCTGTACGACAAGGGCCTCGAACGCAAGCCGCGGCTGCTGGCCCTCCAGCGGCGGCAGGAGGAGATCCGCGCCGACGTCGCCCAGGACCGGGCGGACATCGCCCGCGCCGAACAGCGCATTGGCGAGACCCGGACCCAGCTGGCGAGTGTCGAGGCCGAACGCCTGAGCGAAATCCACGAGGCGCTGTCGCAGACCGAGGCCGAGCTGGCTGCGGTGGTCGAGGACGTGCGGACCCAGGGCGACGTGCTGGCGCGCACGGTGATCCGCGCGCCGATTTCGGGCGTCGTCGCCGAGCTGGGTCTGCGCAGCCGCGGCGAGGTCGCGCGGCCGGGCGAGCCGCTGGCGATCATCGTGCCCGAGGAGGAGGCGCTACTGATCGACGCGCGCGTGGCGCCGTTGGACATCGACCGGGTGCACCCCGGCCTCACGGCGCGGGTCGTGCTGTCAGCCTTCCAGCAGCGCAACCGGACGCCGGTCGAGGGGCGCGTCGAGCTGGTCTCCGCCGACGCCCTGAGCGACGCGGCCGGCGGCGAGCCCTACTACCTCGCCCGGATCTCGATCGACGAGGCGGCACTGAAGGCCGGCGGCGACGACCTGTTCCTGGTCCCCGGCATGCCGGCGGACGTGATGATCGTGACCGGCGAGCGCACGCTGCTGGACTACCTGATCGAGCCGTTGACGGACACGCTGCGCCGCAGCCTGCGGGAGTCGTGATCCGGGGGTGGTGCATCACGCTTGTTTGACGGCTACTCCGCGCTTTTTTCGGGGACGCAACGACAAAAGCCCGGGTGCAGGTGTTCTCAAGACAACGGCGTGCGTCGGCGCGAGCGACAAAGGCAATGCCGACGACGTCGTTTTCCCCAAGGAGGGCCGGTCGTGGTGGATCGGCCGCAACGTTTCACCGCAAGCGAGGAAGGAAGCCATGTCTTGGTATTGGTCGGACTACTTCGACGGCTTCGGTCTTGACGACATCAAGATCGGCAGCCGCGGCGACGACGTCATCCGTGGCGGCGGCGGCGACGACATCCTGATCGGCCGCGCCGGCGATGACGTGCTCAAGGGCGGCTCCGGCGACGACCTGTTGCTGGGCGGCCGCGGTGCCGACTTGCTGAAAGGCGGCTCCGGCGACGACGTGCTGCGCGGCGGCAAGGGCGAAGACACGCTGAAGGGCGGGTCGGGCGACGACGTGCTGCGCGGCGGCAAGGACTCGGACACGCTCGAGGGCGGCTCCGGCGATGACGTGCTGAGCGGCGGCAGTGGCTCGGATACGCTGACCGGCGGCTCCGGCGACGACGTCTTCGCGTTCAAAGGCGATCCGTTTGACGGCGCCGACGTCTCGGCCCCGGGTCGTCAGATCGTCGGCAACGAGGACTTCGTCACCGACTTCGACTTCGCGGCCGACAGCTACCGGCTGGACGCCGGCGACTTCGGCGTCGCCGACGAGGTCAGCTTCGCGGCGCTCGATGCCAACGCCCCCGGGGCCGACGTGCCCGACGGCGCCAACGTCGTCGTTCTGCTGAACGAAGACAACGACGGCGATGCCGGCACCCCGTTCCTTGCCGGCACGGCGGCAAACCAGATCGCCGACATGGTCGAGGACGACGGCGCCGGCTTCTTCGTCTACTTCAACTCGAACCTGCAGCTGAACCGGCTGGTCTACTCCGAGAACCTGAACGAGGCCTCGGCCGACCTGAAGATCCTGTCGCGGCAGACCGATCAGGTCGGGCAGGACGCGATCGACGCACTGGCCAGCTTCTCGGCCGACAACTTCGATTTCGTCTAGCGTTCAACGCATCTGCCCCCCTAAGGCCGGCACACAGGTAGTGCGCCGGCCCCTTCGTTGTGCCCGGACCACGCTTCGTGGTCCACTCAGCGTCATCCCAGCCGACGCGGCCAGGAACCGGCCTCACGGCGCAAGAGGTCGAGCCATGGCCGCGGACCCGCACCGCCATGTTCGCGCGCACCTGCCGGCGCTGCTGCCCCGCCTGTGGCGCTTCGCGCTTGTGCTCTCCAGCCGCCGACCGGTTGCCGCCGATCTGGTCCAGGCGACGTGTCTGCGGGCGCTCGAGCGCGCCGAGCAGTTCCGCCCCGGCACCCGGCTCGACCGTTGGACGTTCTCCATCATGGCCTCGATCTGGAAGAACCAGCTGCGCGCCGACGCCGTGCGCCAGGGCGCCGGCCAGGTCGACGCCGCGGAGGTCCTGACGCTCGACGCCGTGCCCCAGGTCGAAGCGACTATTCTGTTACGCCAGGTGTTATCAGCCGTAGGGTCTTTGCCCGAGCTGCAAAGGAGTGCCCTGTTGCTGGTCTACGTCGAGGGCTGGTCATATGTCGAAGCGGCGACGGCGCTGGAAATTCCCCTCGGCACGCTGATGAGCCGGCTGGCGGCGGCAAAGAAGTCGTTGGCGCACCTGAAGACGGCCGGAGAAGACGCGGCAGGGCAGGCGCGGGAGCGCGACCGATGAGCGGGAACGGACAGGACCAGCGCTTCGCGGACCGCGACCTGCTGGACTATCTGAACGGCGACGCAGCCGACGAGACGCGCCGCGCGATCGAGGACGCCCTGCCCCACGACGACGATCTGGCGACCCGGCTGCGCGCCCTGGACCGTTTCGACGACGTCGTCGAACCCGCCTTCAGGGCGCTGCTGGCCCAGGCGCCGGCGGAGGCGCTGGCCGACCGCTATGTGGCCGCGGTCGAAGAGAGCGCGGCAGCGTCGCCCGCCGCGGCCAAGCCGCGGCGACGGGGCTCGGCCTGGCCGTCGCCTTCGTCGGTGGCGCCTGGATCGGTCGCGACGCGCTGTTCCCACCACCCGCGCCGGTCGTCGCGGAAGCGCCTGCCAAACCCGGCTGGCTTGTGGCGGTCGCCGACTACGTGAAGCTGTTCTCGGCCGACACGCTGGCGTCGACGCAACAGGCGCCGGCGGACCTGGCCCGCAACCTCGCCTTCGTCGGCGAGCGCGTGGCCCTGGACCTGACGCCGCTGGCGACGGGACTGCCGGGTCTGGATCTCAAGCGCACGGAGCTGCTGCAGCTGAACGGCCGGCCCCTGGCCCAGGTCGCCTACCTGCACGTCAGCGGCCAGACTGTCGCCTTCTGTGTGCTGCTGAGACCGGAAGGCGCCACGCCGCCTGCCCCGACGCCGCCCAACTTTGGCCGCGAGCGCATCGGTGCGCTCAATATCGTCCACTGGAACGCGGCGCCGCACGGTCTGCTGCTGATCGGCGAGCTGCCGGCCGACGAACTGGAGACGCTGGCGCTGGGTGTGGCCCGGCGCCTGGGCTGACGCGGCCTAGCTCCACCCCCCGTCGACCGTGAACGTCTGGCTGGTGCACATCCTGCTGTCGTCGGCGGCGAGGAACAGGGCCAGGCGGGCGACGTCGGGCGGGTAGAGGTTCTCTTTCAGGCTCTGCTTGCGCAGGATCTCTTCCTCGAACGCCGGCGTCAGCCACAGGTCCTTTTGCCGCGGCGTGATGATGGCGCCGGGCAGGATGCAGTTGACGCGGATGCCCACCGGTCCCAGGTCGCGCGCCAGGCTGCGGGGCAGACCTTCGATCGCCGCCTTCGCCGTGGTGTAGGCCGGCATGCCGCCGAGGCCCAGGCGCCAGGCGATCGAGCCCAGGTTGACGACGGCGCCGCCGCCGGCGGCGGTCATGCCCGGCACCACCGCCTGCGCCGCGAAAAACTGGTGATTGAGGTTGACCGCCAGGCGCTCGTTCCAGAACTCGGGCGTCACGTCGTCGATGGCGTGCCGCTCGTCGTGCCCGGCGTTGTTGAGCAGCACCGTCACCGCTCCCGCGACCGCGGCGAATTCGGCGATGGCCGCCTGCAGGTCCGGGACGTCGCGCACGTCGCACGGCGCGAACCAGGGGGCGGTCTGGCCCTTGTCGTCGATCTCGGCGACCAGCGCGCGTGACGGCGCCTCGGCGATGTCGACGAAACCGACATGGGCGCCCTGGGCGGCGAAGTGCTCGACCAGCGCCGCGCCGATGCCCGTGGCGCCGCCGGTGACGAAGACCGCGCGGCCGCGCAGGCTGGCGTAGACCGCGAACTCCGGCATCAGGCGAGCGCCCGCCGCAGGAACCCGGCCGCGTCCTCGTTCGCGTCGCGGGCGACGTCCAGGTCCCGCGACATGCGCATGAAGCCGTGGGTGACGCCGGGCCACAACTTGAATTCGTGCGGCTGCCCGGCGGCGGCGAGGCGCGAGGCCAGTTCCACCGCGTCGTCGCACAGGGGATCGAACTCGGCGGCGTTGAGATACAACGGCGGCAGGCCGGTGAGGTCGGCATACAGCGGCGAGACCGGCGGGTCGCGGCGCAGGCCGCGGTCGGGCACGTAGTGGTCGAAGAACCAGCGCATCTTGGCGGTCGTCAGCACGTAGCCCTCGCCATAGGCACGCTGGGACGGCGTCGAGAGGTCGTCGCCGAAGATGCCGTAGATGAGGAGGCCGGCGTGGACCGGCGCCTCGCCGGAGTCACGCAGGGCAAGGCACGTAGCGAGCGCCAGGTTCGCCCCGGCGGAGTCCCCGGCGATGGCGAGGCGCGCCGGGTCGAGCCCCAGCGCGCCGCCCTCGCCCGCCAGCCAGCGGATCGCCGCGAGGCAGTCCTCCAGTGCCGCCGGAAATGGGTGCTCCGGCGCCAGGCGGTAGTCGAGGCTGACCACGACGGCGCGCGTGCTGAGCGCCAGCGCGCGGCAATAGGCGTCGTGGCTGTCCAGGCTGCAGATCACCCAGCCGCCGCCGTGCATGTAGAGGATGGCGGGTGCCGGCGACGCGACGCCGGGGTCGTAGAGCCGCGCCGCGACGCCGCCGACGACGACGTCCTCCACGCGTGGCAGCGCCGGCGGGTCGTCGTTCCAATAGGCGTCCCCGGCCGCCATCTGCGCCCGCGCCGCGGCGGGCGACAGCGTCGTGAAGTCGGGCTGGCCGGCGGTCGCGGCCTCCATTCTCTCCAGGATCGCCGCCATCTGCGGGTCGAGGTCGGGCACGCTCTCAGCCGACGCCCGTCGGGTCGGGGAACTCGTCGGTGCTCTGCGGGTGCACCGCGTCGATGCGTGTCTCCAGCGCCGCGATCGCCTCGGCGCCAGCGACGGCGGAGAACCGCATGCGGTAGGTGCAGGCCTCGCCGTGGTCCAGCGTGCGCAGCAGGCCGTGCTCTGCGTTGAGCGCCGACCCGCCGGGGTGGGCGGTGCCCGGCTCGATGCCCAGCGCGTAGCCGCCGTCTTGCATGTTCTGCCACTGCAGCAGGACCGGCAGGTCGTTGCGGTTGTACTCGATGAGGAATCCCAGGCCGGGGCCGTCGCCGAGGTCGAGCCGGCGGTTGATCAGCGCCGCCGGCACGGTGCCGTCGGCCTCCGCCGCCACGGCGTGGCTGTAGACCTGCTCGATGAAGCCGGGCTGCGGCGCCGGCATGGTGCGGTAGCCGACCCCGTTCTGGTAGGCCTCGTGGCCGCGCCACATCAGCCGCTCGACCGGTGCGCGGAACTCGCTGCCCTCGTCGAGCAGCGGGTAGCCCAGGTTGACGTGGTAGAGCAGCATGTGCGGCGTCGGCGAAAACCCGTGGTTCTCGACGCGGTCCTCGATCATGAAGCTGTTGTCGCCGACGCGCGCCTCGATGCGGCGGAAGAGGTGCAGGTTTTCGCCATACACGGCCGCCTGGACGACCTCGCCCTCGGCCCACAGCACGCAGTCGTCGCCGTCCCAGCGCGTGCCGTAGCCGGTGAGGCGCGCCGGCGTGAAGGGCGCGCGGCCGTGCAGCGGCTGGTCGACCGCCTCGCGCGGCGGGTAGAGGTAGCGCTCGGCCGGCAGCGTCTCCATGAAGAACGCGTGGTCGAGCCCGCAGGTGTTCATGAAGCCGGTGAACGAGCGCAGGAAGCCCAGGCCGCGCTCGCCCTCGGGATCGTGCAGCCAGGGCGTGCGAAATCCGGTCGGCGACTGCCAGCCGATCGCCGCGCCGCGATAGCTGACCGCGCCGACGTCCATGCAGCGGTCGACCAGCACGTCGAACTGCAATCCGGTGCCGGTGCGGAACTCCAGCACGCGCACGCCGCGCTCGGCGCCCTCGCCCAGCGTCACCAGCCGCACTTCGGCGACGGCGCCCAGGCGGCCGATGCGGCGCGCCAGCTCGCGGCGCGACAGGTCCTGGCCATAGACGGTCGGCATGGTCCCTCCCCTTCGTTTCTTGCGTTCGTCAGACGACGCGGTTGACCAGCGCGGTGCCGGCCATGAGCCGCCGGCAGTTGTCGACCGCGACCTCCAGGCTGCGCGCCAGCGTCTCTTCGGTCAGCCAGGCGACGTGCGGCGTGACGACGACGTTGTCGAGCACCAGCAGCGGGTTGTCGTCGGCGACCGGTTCGTGCGCGTGCACGTCCAGCCCGGCGCCGCGCAGGTCGCCGTCCGTCAGCGCCTCGGCCAGCGCCGCCTCGTCGACCAGTTCGCCGCGCGCGGTGTTGATCAGCACGGCGCCCGGCTTCATCTTCGCCAGCGCCGCGGCGTCGATCATGCCGCGGGTCTCCTTGGTGAGCGGCACGTGCAGCGACACCACGTCGGCCTCGGCCAGCAGCTTGTCGAGCTCGCGCCAATGGCCGACCGCTTTGCCGCTGGGCTGCAACGCCGTGTAGATCACCTGCGCCCCCATGGCGCGCAGGATCGGGCCCAGAAGGCGCGGGATGGCGCCATAGCCGACCAGCCCGACCGTGCGGCCGCCCAGTTCCCCCAGCGCGTCCTGGCGCGACGGCGGCCAGCCCCAGCCGCGCCCGGCGCGGGTGTCGCGGTCGAACTGGCTGAGCCGCCTCAGCGTCGCCAGCATCAGCAGCAGCGTGTGCTCGGCGACGGCGGCACTCTTGGTGCCGGGCATGTTGCAGACGGCGATGTCGCGCGCCTTCGCGGCATCCAGGTCGATGGTGTCGACGCCGATGCCGATCTTCTGGATCAGCTTCAGGCTCGGCGCCGCGGCGATGTCGGCGGCGCTTAGCGGACGCAGCACGTGCCACAGCACCTCGGCTTCGGCCATTAGTTCCGCGAAGCGCAGGTCGTCGGCGGCGGACACCGCCGTGACCTCCAGGCTGTCGGCCGCCAACTCCTCGAGCCGCCCGAGCAGCCGCGGTCCGGCGTCGTAGTGAAAGACGATGTTCAGCGCGAACCCTCCCCGCCGGCGATTGTAAGCCGAGCGGCCTGCGCTCCGCCACGGCGCGCGCACGGCCACTCGGCTGGACAGGCGTCGCACCGCCCTCCTACCGTTGCGGCAATGTCTGCCAACCTCAAAATGCGGCCGACGCGGCTGGAAGCCCGCGTCTACCGGGCGCCGGTCGCGACGCCGGTGCGCACCTCGTTCGGCACCATGCACGACCGCCCCGCGGTGATCGTGCGGGTCGAGGACGCCGAGGGCGCCGTCGGCTGGGGCGAGACCTGGTGCAACTTCCCGACCGTCGGCGCCGCGTACCGCGCCCGCCTGATCGAGCGCATCGTCGCCCCGCTGGTGCTGGATCGCGACTGGGCCTCGCCGGCCGCCGCCTACCAGCACCTGACCGGCGCCCTGCGCATCCTCGCGATCCAGGCGGGCGAGCCGGGGCCCATCGCCGCGGCAATCGCCGGCGTCGACATCGCCCTGTGGGACCTGGCCGCGCGCCGCGCCGGCGAACCGCTGTGGCGGCTCTTGGGCGGCGCCGGGGACACCGTCGCGGCCTATGCCAGCGGCCTGCCGCCGGAGGGACCGGTCCCGCTCGCCCGGGCCGCGCGCGATGCCGGCCACCGCGCCTTCAAGTTGAAGATCGGCTTCGGGCGCGACCGCGATCTGGCCAATCTCGCGGCGTTGCGCGAAGCGCTCGGCGACGTGCCGCTGTTCGTCGACGCCAACCAGCGCTGGGACCTGGACGAGGCGCGGGCCATGGCCGACGCGCTGGCGCCGTTCGCGCCGGGCTGGCTGGAAGAACCGATGCCGGCCGACAGCCCGGACGCGGCGTGGCAGGCGCTGGCGGCGGTGACGCCGATCCCGCTCGCCGGCGGCGAGAACCTGCTGGCGGACGACGAGCTCGCGCACGCCCTCGCGCTCGGCGCGCTGCGCGTCGTGCAGCCGGACGCCGCCAAGCGCGGCGGCATCACCGGGGGCCTGGCCATCGCCCGACGCATCCGCGCTGCGGGGGCGCGTTTCTGTCCGCACTACCTCGGCGGGGGCATCGGCCTCGTCGCGTCCGCCCACCTGCTGGCGGCGGCCGGCGGCGACGGGCTCCTGGAGGTCGACGTGCAGGACAATCCGTTGCGCGACGGCCTGGCCGATGCTCTCTCGCCGGTTCGTGACGGCATGTTGACCCTCGGCGACCGCCCCGGTCTGGGCGTCGAACCACGCTTGACCGCGGAAACCTATCGTGTGACGGGCGACAACTAGAGCGTTATCAACCTCGGATGTCCTAATAGCCGGCAATGCCTTGAAATCTGCCTCCTTTCACATAGCTATTGCCGCGGAGGGACAGTTCGTAGAGGGGCGAATCTTGGCACATCCGGACACGACTGAACCTGTCCCCGGCCGCAGCCGGGCCGGCTTTCTGCGCATGCGGGACGTGGCCGAGATGGCCGGCGTCTCCGCGATCACCGTGTCGCGGGCGCTTAACCAGCCCGACAAGGTGGCGGCGGCCACGCGTGCCCGCGTCGAGGACGTGGTGCGTCGCATCGGCTACGTGCCGAACGGCGTCGCCGGCACGCTGGTCTCGAACCGCTCGCGCGTCGTCGCCGCGCTGGTGCCGACGATCCGCCAGGCGATCTTCGCCGAGACGCTGCGCGGCCTGGGCGACACCCTGCGCGAGCGGGGCTACCAGATCATGCTGTCGGAGACCGACTTCTCCTCGGCGAACGAAGAAGACCTGGTCGCGGCCGCGCTGAGTCAGCGCCCGGCCGCGCTGGTGCTGACTGGGCTGACCCACACACCGCGCAGCCGCGCCATGTTGGCTAATGCCGGCATCCCCGTCGTCGAGACCTGGTGCCTGGGCGAGCGGCCGATCGACACCATCGTCGGATTCTCGAACCGCGACGCCAGCTATGCCATGACGCGCACGCTGATCGACGCGGGCTATCGCACCATCGCCTTCGTCGGCGCGCCAACGGCCGACAACGACCGCGCGCACGACCGCGTTCACGGCTACCGTCAGGCCCTGAGCGACGCCGGCCTCAGTCACGACCCGTCCCTGGAGGTCGAATTCGCCTACGGCTTGGCGAACGGCGCCGCGGCGCTGAGCACGCTGTTGGCCCGCAACGGCGCGCTTGACGCCATTTTCATTGCCAGCGACGTGCTCGCCGCCGGCGCTATCCTTGAAGGCCAGCGCCGCGGCATCGCCGTGCCAGGGGACTTGGCGATCGCCGGCTTCGACGACCAGGAGATCGCGCGCCAGATCAACCCGGCGCTGACCACCGTGCGGCTGCGGCTCTACGAGATCGGCGTGCAGGTCGCCAAGCAGATTTTGCACCGCCTCGAGCGGCCCGACGCGCCGCCCGCGTGCGTCGACACCGGCTTCGAGATCGTCGTCCGCGAGAGCACCTGACGCTCAGGACGCGTCCGGCAGCCCCGCCAGCTCGCGCACCGTCGGATAGATGCTGGTCCAGTCGCGCCGGCCGTAGCCCCGCGTCTGCGCGCGGGCATAGACCTGGCGCGCCACGGCCCCCAGCGTCGTCGGCACGCTGCATTGCGCGGCCAGCTCCAGCGCCAGCCCCAGGTCCTTGTGCGCCAGGTCGACCATGAAGCCGGGCTCCAGGTCGCCCTTAAGCACTTTGTCGGGATAGGTCGTCGCCATGTGGCCGCGGCCGGCGACCGTGCCGCCCATGACCTCCAGCGCGACGCCGACGTCGAGCCCGCTGGCCTCGGCGAGCGTCAGGGTCTCGGCGGTCAGCACGTTGAGCGCGATGGCCTGGTAGTTGTTGATGACCTTCATGCGCGCGCCCATGCCCAGCGGGCCGCAGTGCACGATGGTGTCGCCCATACAGTCCAACAGCGGCCGGGCGCGCTCGACGTCCGCCGTGGCGCCGCCGACCATGATCAACAGCGTGCCCGTCACCGCATGGGACTGTGGCCGGCCGACCGGCGCGTCGATCATGGCGACGCCGCGTTCCTTCAGCGCCGCGCCGATCTCGTCGGTATGAGCCGGCAGGATGGTGCTCATGTCGATGTAGAGCGCCTCGGGCGCCAGGCCCTCGACGACGCCGTCGGCGCCGAACACCGCGGCCTTCACGTACTCGCCGGCGGGCAGCATGGTGATGACGGCCTCGGCCCCGCCCGCCGCCTCGGCGGCCGAACCGGCTGCAACGGCACCGTCCGCCGCGAGCGCCTCCAGCGCCTCCGCCGCGAGATCGAACGCCTGCACCGCGTGCCCGCCACGCATGAGGTTGCGCGCCATCGGCCCCCCCATGACGCCAACCCCGATGAACCCTACCGTCGCCATGCCGTCCTCCCCTGACGTGTTGCCGCCAGCCTGCGGACGCCGGGCGGTCCGCGTCAACCGCCGGCGCGCCTTGACGGCCGCACCACGCGCCGGGACCATGGACCGGGGAGGCACAAGGCCATGACGGACTACCGCGACAAGCTGTTCGTGATCACCGGCGCGGCCGGCGGCATGGGGCGCGCGCTGGCGCCGCTGCTGCTGGGCCAGGGCGCGCGGCTGCTGCTCAACGACGTGCACGTCGACGGCCTCGCGGAACTGGCGGGGGCGCTCGACGCCGGCGCCCGGGTCGCCACCGCCGTCTCGCCGCTCGACAGCCTCGCCGCCTGCCGGGACGTGGTCGCGGCGACGGACGGCCCGATCCACGCCCTCGTCCACCTGGCCGGCATCATGGAGATGGACCCGCTCGACGGCTCCGACGACCGGCAGATGTGGCACCAGGTGATCGACGCCAACCTGACCAACGCGCACGACATGGTCGCCGCCTGCCTGCCGCGGCTCGCCGACGACCCGGCCGATCCCGGCCGCATCGTGCTGCTGAGCTCGATGGCGTACCGCCGCGGCGCGCCTGAGTTCGTCGCCTACACGGTCGCCAAGGGCGGCCTGGCCGGCATGGTGCGGGCGCTGTCGCGGCGGCTGGCGCCGGGCGTGCTGGTCAACGGCCTGGCGCCGGGCATCATCGACACCGGCCTGCCGGACAAGGTGATCGCCCTGCGCGGCGAGCAGATCCTGAAAGGCATCCCGCTCGCGCGCTGGGGCGAGGCCGAGGAGGTCACGAGCGTCATTGACTTCCTGTGCGGCCCCGGGTCCACTTACATCACCGGCCAGATCATCAATGTCGATGGCGGGGTGATCAACAGCTAGGCCCGGCGCGGCTTGAGCGCCTGCTCCTCGACGCGGATGCGCCAGGCGAGCACGCCGAGGTTCAGCGCCCCGAAGATCAGCGCCAGCTGCCAGGCGCCGAAGACCAGTGGCAATACGACGATCTCCGCCGCGACGACGACGTAGTTGGGGTGGCGCAGGAAGCGGTAGGGCCCGCGCCGCACCAGGGGCGCGTCCTCGAGCGTGACAATGCGGGTCGTCCAGAAGCGGCCGAGGCTGGCGATGACCCAGATCCGCCCGGCCTGCAGCACGACGAAAACCGCGAGCCAGCCCCAGTCCGACCGGCGCGTCGGCCGGCAGCCACAGCAGCAGCGCCACGAGCCACGCCGCATGCAGCGCCACCATCGCCGGGTAGTGGCCGGCACCGACCTCGACGCCGCCGGCCGCCAGGAGGCGCCGCGTATTGCGCCGCGCCAGCGCCAGCTCGCCCAGCCGCTGCGCCGCCACGAGCGCGAGGATGGCGAAGGCGAGGCTCACCGCTGGAGCGTCACGAAGCCGGCGCTGAAACCGGGGCCGAGCGCCGAGAGCAGCGAGCGGCCGCCGCGCAGCCGCTCCTTCACCGCGCGCTCCAGCACGAACAGCACCGTCGGCGACGACATGTTGCCGTAGGCGCGCAGGACGTCGCGCTCGATGTCCAGGCTACCGGCGGGTTGCGAGAGGGAGGCCTCGAGCGCCTCCAGAACCTTGGCGCCGCCCGGGTGGCAGACGATGCCGTCGAAGTCGGCGAGGTCCAGGCCCTGCGCCTCGAGCGCGCCGTCGAGCGCCGGCCTCAGGTTGGCGCGCACGAAGGCCGGCAGGTCGCGCGACAGCGTCACGGCGAAGGAGTCCTCTTCGATGCGCCAGCCCATGATGTCCAGGCTGTCGCGCCAGGTGTGCTCCGCGGCGCCGATGATCGCCGGTAGACCGTCGCCCGGCTCGGTCGAGAGGATGGCGCCGGCGGCGCCGTCGCCGAACAGCGCCGTGGCGATCAGGTTGGTCTTCGACAACTCGCCCATGCGGAAGGTCAGGCTGCACAGCTCGACGCAGACCAGCAGGATGCGCTTGCCGGGCATGGCGCGGGCCAACGCGGCGCCGCGCGCCAGGCCCAGCGCGCCGCCGGCACAGCCAAGGCCGAACACCGGCAGGCGCACGAGATCGCGCCGCAGCCCCATGCGCTCGGCCAACAGCGCGTCGAGCGAGGGCGTCGCGAGGCCGGTGGTCGAGACCAGGATCACCGCGTCGAGCGCGTCGGGCGTCAGCCCGGCACGGTCAAGGCACTTCAGCGCTACCTCCTCAACCAGCACGAGGCCCTGCTCGACGAAGACGCGGTTGCGCTCGCGCCAGCCATGGCCGGCCAGGTACCAGTCCAGCGGCGCCGCCAGCCGGCGCTCGGCGATGCCGGTATTGCGATAGACCGGCCGCAGCCGCTCGAACATGTCGCGGGCGCCGTTGACGAACAAGGCGCCGGCGGTCTCCTCCACTGCGTCCTGGGCCACGGTCCGCTCCGGCACGGCGGTCGCGAGGCTCAAAAGATGGACGGGCTGGTCGGACATGCTCTTGGTTCCCATAAGATTCGAGGCAGCGCTGTCAGCTTAGACCCAAGGTGGCTGAACTGGTTACGGCTGCAAGGCGGCGGCCGATCACGCCTGTTCAAGGCCCCGTGGCAGAGGCGACGGCCGGCTCACAATCGGCGCCCGCCATGGTGTAGAATCCGCCCCTGCGGAGGACGAACCATGCGCCGAACTTCTCTCGCGATGCTTGTTGCCCTGCTGGCCGGTGGCCTGGCCGCCGGTCCCGCCACGGCCGACGGCAAACGCGGACGCGGCTGCGAGGCCAACGCGCGGGCCGCGCTCGCCGACGTCGGCATCAGCGCGGGCGATATCCGCGAATTCAAGATCTCGGTCCAGTCGACGACAAACAGCCAGGGCAATCGCAAGACCACGGGCCACTTCGCCTGGACCAAGATCAAGCAGTGCGGCAAGGGCTCTGTGGTCGTCAGCATGACGCCCCAGTGCAAGCCGGTCTCGGTCTACACCCGCTCCGGCTGCCAGGTCGCGGGTCTGGAGGACTGCTGACGTGGCCCAGGGCGTCTTCGCCGGCTGGGTGCTGGCCGCCGGGCTGATCCTGGCGCCGCCGGCCGACGAGCGGCCACAGGTCGCCCAGCTCATCGTCGAGGTCAACCAGATGCGGCTGGCCGCCGGGCTCGGCACGCTGAAGCCCGACCCGCTGCTCGCCAAGGCCGCGCAGGGCCACTCGGACGCCATGGTCGACCACGACTTCTTCGGCCATGTCGGCCCCGGCGACGCCGACCTGCGCGCCCGCCTGGACGGCATCGGCTACGACTACCGCGTCGCGGCGGAGAACCTGGCCGCCGGCCAGCCGACGCCGGGTGTGGTCGTCGCCCGCTGGCTGAACAGCGAGGGCCACCGCGCCAACCTGCTGCGCCGCGACGTGTCGCGCCTGGGGGTCGGCTACGCCTACGCGCCCTACGACCAGGGGTTCATCACCTATAAACACTACTGGACCCTGATCGTCGCGGAATCTGGGGACCGTTAACGACTCTACAACGATTTCCGACGTTTACTTAAGGCGCCCAATAGTCCGCGTCGGGAGCCGCAGCCATGGACGCCGTCACCCGCTTTGCCTTCGCCGCGCTCTCGACCGTCTTCCTCACTACCGTCATCGCCTTCGTCGCCACTGCCCAGCAGCCGCCACAGTGCACCCAGGGCACGCTGGGCATGACCGCCTGCCTGGGCGACAAGATGTGCGAGTGCCAGTACGTGCGCGGCGGCCAGATCACCGGCCTGCCCGACGGCTTCAAGTGGGACTGCGGCATCAACCGGCCGCAGTGCGGCGTACGCGCCGACACGCCGGCGACGATCGACACCTACAAGGGGCCCTACCCCAACGCCGTCGCCATCGACCGTTCGGACAACTCGACCACGGTCACGAACAACAACTAAGGGGCCGCGCCCCGGCGCGCCCGACCCTTTCCGCTAGCACCCATCTCGACCCCATCGCGCGGCTGGCCGGCCGCGCGGCGCATGGCATACTGTCCCCTGCCGTCAGGGAGTCGGGAGGGGCCCGTGTCGCGTCTTAGCCACATCGCGTTGCTCGTCGTCGCCGGCCTGGCGCTCATCGCCAGCTCCGGGGCCGACGCCCAGTCCCGCCGCGAGCGCGCGGAGGCCGAGCTGCGCCAGCAGGAGCTGCGGCAGGCGGTCGTGCGATTCGGCAAGAGCGCCGGCGACCGGGTCGGCGAGGCCGCGGAGGAACTCCGCCTCACCACTGAGGACTCCGAAGTTCGCCTGCTCGCCAATGACAACCTGCTGGCATTCTGGACCGAAGCCATCAACATCGGCATGGGGCCGCACCCCGAGGTCAACCTCTTCGACATGGTGGTGCTGGTCAATCTTGTACGGCGGACGAACGAGGACTTCTGGCAGCCCGAGGTCTATGGGCCGGGCGGTTTGCCGCTCGTCGAGGCCTTTCGCTGGGCGGAAGCCAGGGCCTGGGACTTGGCGGCGGAGTACATGTCGGAGGAACAGGTGGCGGAACTGCGCCGGCTGATCCAGCGCTGGCGCGCCGAGAACCCCAACGCCCGCTTCGTCGAGGGCACGCGTTTCTCGGATTTCGCCGCAACGTTCTCCTCGTCACCGTTGGCGAAAGCGGATCGCCCCGGTTTCCTGTTGCCGGAGGTCGGCGGCGCGACCGAAGCCGTCGACGAGGTGCGGTTGCTCACGGAACGGCTGATGATCTACCTGCAGAGCGCGCCGATCATCGCCCGCTTCAACCTGCGCGGGGCATACTACGAAGCCGCGCTGGAGCCGGAGACGCAGCGCTTGCTCGGCAACGTCGACGATTTCGTCGCCGGCGTGAATCGCTTCGCCGACATCGTGCAAGAACTGCCGGAGGACGTTGTCGCAGCCCAGCGCGTCGCCTTCGACGACCTGGTCGAGGACATCTCCGCCGAGCGTGAGGCGGCGATCAGACAGCTCGGCGACCTCATCGCCCTCGAGCGCCAGGCGACCTTCGACGAGCTGGAGGCCAGCGAGCCTGTCCTGCGCGCGCTTCTGGACGAGATGGAGCAGACGCTGGCGGTCGGCAACGAGCTGGCGGCCAACCTGGACCGCGTAACCGGCCGGGTCGAGGCTATCATGGCGGCCGGCGCCGACGATCCGGACGCCGAGCCGAGCGAGCCGATCGACATCGCCGATGTCCGCCAGATGCTGTTCGAGCTGTCGTTCGCGACGACCCAGCTCAACGAGCTGACCACGTCGGTCGAGCGCGTTCTGACTACCAGCGCCAACCCGGAAACGGCCGAAGGCCTGTTCGCCGTCGTCCAGGCTCTCGATACCCAAGCCGAGGGCTGGATCGAGTACGCCTTCGTGCTGCTGCTCGTCCTGATCGTGGCGATCGCGACGTCGGCGGTAGTCTCGCTGCTGGCCTACCGCTACACCAGCTTCAAGCTGCTGGAACGTCTGGCGCAGAAGGACCGCAAGCTGAGGAAGAAGAGCGCCGAGGCGGCGGCACCCGACGGGCCGGCGTCAGACCGGGCCGCGGCCGACAGCGCGCCCTAGGGTCGGGACTCAATTGAGCCACCAGACGAGGGAGGCGGCGATGAAGACGGCTGAGAGGAAGGTGTCGGCGCGCTTGTCGTAGCGGGTGGCGATGCGGCGG
>Ga0209678_1000040_pt1 | contig 52802 bp, 49 predicted proteins | sample WorMetilvaeELBA1_FD_187404 | JGI IMG/M metagenome (GOLD analysis project Ga0209678, IMG submission 187404) | Marine gutless worms symbiont microbial communities from Max Planck institute for Marine Microbiology, Germany - Olavius ilvae ELBA.1... ...
AAGAAATGGAATATAGGTTTGTAGCACAACAAATACCTCCTAATCTGTTGCACTCCAATTTACGCTATATTTATGCTCCTGTCAAGTAAAATCAACAGGTTATTCACCAGAGATCAAGAGTTCTGAAATTAAATGAACAAGGAGATTATCATGAAACTGAGAATTGTCTTAGCAGTATTTTGTACGGCATGCATTTTGCTTACAGGAACAGTTTATGCCAAGGAACTGGTTCTACCAGGTTCAACCACCATTCAAAAAAGAGTACTGGAACCCGCTGCCGACGCTATTGCGGCGGCCACCGGCATTAAGATCAAAGTCCGCGGAATTAACACCGGCAAAGGATTCGAAGAACTTAAGGCAGGAAGAGCTAAAGCTTCTATCGCATCTAGTCCCCTGAATTTAATATTGGAAAAAGCTGGTACGCCGGATGACGGCACCTACCAGGAACACGTCATTGTTAAAGATGTGATTGTGCCTATCGTGCACAAAAACAATCCGGTTTCTGAACTCACATGGAAGCAACTATCAGACATAAACTCCGGTAAAGTAAAGAATTGGAAGAAAGTTGGCGGACCCGATCAGAAAATTGTGGTCGTCACCTCCCAACCAACGGCGGCAACGCGCAGGGTGTTTCAAAAGCTGGTGATGAAAAAGGCTCCCTATGTGAAAGGCGTGCGGGAAGTACGTTCCACGCGCCAGGAAGTCGATCTGGTTGCAAAATTCAAGGGCGGAATCGGTGCTGTATCAGAAGGGTTCGTTGTAATGAACCCCGGCAAGGTCAAGGTGATAAAAACCGACGAGATCTCCCGTCCCCTAAGTATTATTACTAAGGGCAATCCTTCTCCGGAAGTGAAAGCGATCATTGCCTATTTAAGAACCCCAGAGGCCCAGAAATTGTTCCAATAGCCTAGACCTCGTAATCTGGTTCACAGATGAGCACAGAAACTCAATGGTGACAGGGGATTTCCCTGTCACTTTTTGAGTGCAGAACCCATATTGAAAGGAAAGTGGTAAAATGAAACTTTCAACAAAAATGTTGTGGATACCTATTGGGCTGGCCGTGACCGTATTTCTGATTATGGGCTTTGTCATTTTCGGACTGATCATTTCCAATTCCCAAACAAAACAAATGCGCGAATTAAGTAAGCTTATTCAAAGCGAAGAAAAACAGCTGCGCACGGGGTTGGCCCTGGTGACCTCGGCATCCCTTCCAGCCGATGCATTTTTTGGCCTTGAAGGCGATGATGATGTCCTGGCCCTTGACCTCATCAAGCAAGTCCGCAGCATGGGGCTGGACGCCGTATATTTCACAGATCTAAACGGCAAGCTTCTCTATCCGAAAAGGGAGGGCGATTTTCCAACCGAAATAACTGCGACCCTCAGCCAGCAAACTCCCACCGCCGGGAATTCTCGGGTCCTGACACGAAACAAAAAGATGATCGGCTTTGCACCGATTTTTGATGTGGAAACGGCGAAAGGCTATCTGCTCTTTGTAATTGGTCTTCCCGAGGGGGTTGCAGAAATCGCAAACTCTTCCAACGATAACAATCCAAGCTCTGCTGATCCGCAGGGAACGTTGGACGATAAAAAGATTTCAATGTATTTAGAAACATCCCACGCTGAAGCTCAACATCAAAGTAAGACCTTTCTCAAAAAAATAGTAATTGTCATCGGCAGCGCGATGATAATAGGTCTATTCCTCATGGTCATCGTTTTTAGCTTGCTGGCCCGCTCAGTTTCCAAACCACTCAACCTTATTATCTCCGGTCTTACGAGCGCTGCCAGCCAAGTGTCTTCAGCTTCCGGGCAGATATCTTCCGGCAGCATGTCATTGGCCGAAGGCTCTTCCGAGCAAGCCGCTTCTCTTGAGGAAACATCGGCATCATTAGAAGAGATGTCCTCCATGACGAAGCAGAATGCACAACATGCCGGTCAGGCCGACGGCCTCATGCAGGAATCAAAACAAATTATTGAAAAAGCCAATCAATCCATGAATGAATTAACTGCCTCGATGCAGGAAATCTCAATAGCCAGTGAAGAAACCCAAAAAATTGTTAAGGAGATTGATGAAATTGCATTTCAAACCAATCTCTTAGCCCTCAATGCAGCTGTCGAAGCTGCCCGGGCCGGGGAGGCCGGCGCCGGTTTTGCCGTGGTCGCCGAGGAAGTCAGAAACCTGGCTTTAAGGGCAGCCGAAGCAGCCAAAAACACATCCGGTTTGATTGAAGGCAACGTTCAAAAAATAAACCATGGTTCGACCCTCGTGAAGAAATCCAGAGAAGCCTTTGTTGACGTCACCGATAGCACCGCCAAGGTCGGTGAGTTTGTGAGCGAAATCGCTGCGGCCTCCAATGAACAATCACAAGGAATTGAGCAGGTCAACTCCTCGGTCGCCGATATGGATAAGGTCACCCAACAAAACGCTGCCAATGCCGAGGAATCTGCCAGCGCTTCAGAGGAGATGAATATTCAGGCTGAAGAATTGAAGCGGATGGTTAATGAATTGGTGCTGCTGGTAGAGGCAAATACCAGAAGAAAGATGAAAATTAAGACGCAGCAAACCAACGCAAAGCCTAAGAAGACACACCACCATCAAATCGAATCACAAACCAAAGCGATAGTTCCTCAGGAAATAACGCCTAATCAATTTATTCCAAAAGAGGATGCGGATTTTAAAGATTTCTAATGACCGGACTGGAATTCGATGCACGTTAAATTGTTAATGCCTCCGGGCTTCTGTCATTTCAATTTCTAGGTGATAGTGAAAAGAGTTGAATTAAATTCGCTCCGGGTGTAATGAAGATATGGTCTCAGGTAGGTCGGAATTAAAAAAGGCGAACACCCCAATTCACCTTCGATACGAATATTTTACAGAAAGGAGCCCTTATGTATCTTCCGAAAGTCTACGAAAAGTTTTCAAACCAGTTTTCAGAAGTCTTTAAAGATTATAAGCAACTAGGCCAGACCTGCCGGGCAGCCGGGCCGCTGGATCAAAAGTGCCAGGATCTTATCAAACTCGGCATTGCGATTGGTGCAAATTCCAGGGGGGCGGTGATGTCCAGCACCCGCAAGGCGCTGGAGTCCGGTGCGACTAAAGAAGAGATTGCTCACGCGGCCTTGTTGTCATTAACGACCACCGGTTTCCCCAACATGATCGCTGCCCTGCAATGGGTGGATTCGGTACTGGAAGAAGCCTAGACCGGCGGGGCCGCCGGTATTGAATATTTTTAATTGAAGATTGAAGATTTGTGGAAGTCGCTGCGCTCCGTCATTATAAAAAAGGGCATTCGGGTATGTTATCGAAGACAAGGGTACAACCTGCATATCGCCTAAAACGCCAAGAAAAACCAGCCCCAAATAATGTGCGCAGCACAAATTAATTAATCCGCCGGACATCTAAACTAGCAACTCTAATTCGAATCTCAAGAAAAAATTGCGCAACCCTGATAAAGCGATTTCCCGGGCGGATTAATTAGCGGGTTAATTGCGCTGCTCCAGCAGTTCTAGCAGCGGCGGCGATGAAACAATGTAATAAACACTCCTGACTTTGCCGTCATCGCCCTCGTCCATGATTTTATGACTGCTGTCGAGTTTAACGGTGGCCAGAGTTTTGAGCGGTTGTTTCTTTTCCTTGGAATCACGATATTGTTGTTCGGAAATTTTCCCCGTTTCATCGAAGGCCCAGTAAATGGTCTTGTCATGGGCCATAACGGTCGGGTCACCAAATTCAAAAAACAAATTCCCGACCAATTCCCGAACCTTTCCCCGGGATGTCGGATCGTAACTCTCATACATTATGAGGACCCTGTCTGTGGCCTTGTCAGCCACGATGAATAGGCTGTTGTCGTTGAATTTATAGGTAGCAGGGCTGGCCGCATCCACGGCATTGCGGCGGGCCGTTTCTTTTTGCATTGCGGTCAGAGTTTCCCCCAACGTGTAGTCATTACGCTGGATCTTCATTTTGGCAACCCGCAAAAAGAGGTCGGTGAATTCATCAGTCTGGGATGAACATGCAATCAGAAACAGCAGTGACAGGGCTATGCAACCGGTCAGGTAATTCTTCATTATAAAATTTAACTCGAGCTAAAATTAATAACCCCCAATTTTTAAAAAACTATTGGAGGTTATCATTACCAATGTTGAGCGGTTCGGGGTTCAGCGGTTCAGGTTGAAAAACCTCCAAACAGCGCATATCAAAAAAATTCTGTCTTCACCATGTTTATAAGACCGTTTCACCCCATGGAGTAAGCCGGGTAGGCCGGATCTAACTCAATATGGTGAGCGGTGCTCGTCGGTTCCAACCTTTGAACCTTGAACCCTGAACCCGTGAACGCTTGCCAAGGCTGTATCAGACGGCGGAACGATTTGTCAACCGGGCCGCCGCCTGAAATGGATTATTCAGCAAAGAACACGCTTACTGATTATAGCGCAGCTTTTGTTCTTCCTCGATGAGTTTCATGGTTTCAGCGCTGCCGCCGGTACGTTTCCATAAGTGTTCCGGCTTGGCCAGCAGGTCGGCGATGAGCTTTTTGTATTTCTCCCCCTGCCCGGCATGATCCGCCAATTCCTGGACTTCCGGCAAAAACTCATTGTAGAAATTGCGCGCAATTTCATACATACCGTGCCAGTGCGTGTAGTCCGGTGCATTCATGGCTACCGCCATTCGTGCTCGGCGTCCCTCGTGATGCCAGACCTCAAACCATGTAAAGCCGATTTTATGCTGGAAACCGGTATTTTCCCAGATCTTGTCTTTTTTCAACTCGTCAACGAGCGCCTTGCCGGGTTTGGCAAACTTGTCGTTGTACAGGTTGATCAGATCGTCGAATTGGCTGTAAAAATCCCGAATCTGGTTAAAGCCGTGGCAGGATTTGCAGACTTCCTGCATGTTGGCACGGCGCTGCTTCCAGGTGACTACATCTTTGATGGTTTTCTCGGCGATGACCTTTTTCAGCTTGTCACCTTCCCTGACATAGGTTTTGTATTTGGCTTTCTGGCCGGGGCGCGGCGGTTGTTCGCCGGAAATGTCGGTCACGGATCCATCCGAGAAGGTTACCCGGTTCAATTTATTGGAGATCGGTGCCCGCAAATTCCATGAAATGCGATCGCCGACATTGTGGCTGTTGGGAGCCACGGAACCGTTTAATTTTATGAACGAGCCCATATGGCAGGTGGAGCAGGTCGGCGCGGTATAGTAGTCATCGCCCAAGACCCACTTGCCGTCTTTCATGACATTCATCGCATTGCGGCCTCCGCCGACCTGCGCGGTGAAAAAGGCGATGCCGTGTTTGGACTCTTCATAGATCTCCTTCTGGGGATGGTCAGGACCCAGATGGCATTTACCGCAGTTTTCAGGCTGCCGGGCCACGCTGGCCCTGAAAGAATGCTTGGAGTGACAGGCAATACACACCCCTTTGGTGCCGTCCGGATTGATGCGTCCAATACCGGTATTGGGCCAGGTGTTGTGGTCCATTTGAGGTGCATCAGTTCTGCTGCGCAGAACGTTGCCGTCCTTGTCGCGCTTCAAAGCGATCACCGACCCATGGCACTGCCAGCAGCCGCTGGCCATGTTGGCCTTGTTGGTGGGCGTGCCCCCGACAACCTCGGCCAGCATGTTGTCCAATGAGGCCATGATTTCGCCGGCCGTGGCGTGATGGGATTCTGCCATTTGCTTGGTCTCGGGTTCGTGACATCTGCCGCAGTCACTGGGTGAAAGGATGGCCTTGATAAACGCACCCTCGTGCATATACCCCATCTCATCGCCTTTTTCAGCCGCGTGACAGGTGTAGCAGGCGATCTGACCTTCCTTGGCGGCTGCGTGGGGTGAATTCTCCCACTGTAGCACCAGCGATTTATTCTCCTTCAAATGACACATGATGCACTTTTTGTTGATTTCCTGGTTGGCGGGATTTCTCACATCAAAGGATTCTTTGGTAGTCCCTAAAGCAGCCCCGGCTGTGAAAATTCCCAAGATAAGCACAATAAATGCCGATCGAATCAAATACATCTTTTTCCCTCCTTGATAAATTTTTGACACGGTAAAAAATTTAGGGTTCCGCAGCCGGCTAATGCAATGCAGTTGCCGCCTGCCGGCCGGACCCCATCGAAACGCTTCCGGTCAAACAATTGCAGTGCACCACCTCCTTTCCGTATTTTTAATCTACCAATAACAAATAGCAATTTACGCAAATATGAGCGTTTTTGGTCCAATCAGTTTCAGTCTTCAACCTCAGCCGGCAGTCCCCTACCAGTTCCCCCGTCATCGTCCAGCCAGAAAGGAAATATCTTGCTGAGAATCCAGAGCAAAATCAACGGCAGCGACATCACCACCAGCACGGCAATGATGCCCTCGCGGTCGATCCATTCCGGGTGAAACTCCGTGAATCCGCGGTGGCTTTTGGACATTAGCTGGCCGCCGATAACCACGTTCCAACGCATAAACATGACCTGCATCAGCAGCAGCAAGCCCACCAAGGGAGCCAAAATACGGTAGATGGAATCCTTGACCTTGGTCAGACAAAGATAACCCAGTAAAACCAGCGGCACGATCGATAATATTCCGACCTGCCACACCCAGAACGAATTGAAAAGAGGTCCCAACTGGAGTGCTTCAACCGAGTGGTGATACCAGGTTCGCAGGTAGGCGTGAGAAAAGACCTCCAGCATCTCAAAGGAAAAGGCGACAACGAAAAAACCTGCCAGATAATTGGTACAAGCCCGCAAACATGCCATATCGACGGGCTCTTTGCGGATTCTCATTATCAAGCTGTAGACGAAAATTATGCCGGCGATACCCGAAACGCAGGCGGACAGCAAAAATACCACCGGCATGAGCGGCGTAGCCCAGGTGGGATTGGCCTTAACGCCCCCGAAAATGAAGCCCACGTAGCCGTGCAGCACACATGCCATGGGAATGCCGATGGCCGCTAAAAACTTGATAATTTTGTGGTCCAGATCGAGGGACCGCTGTGAAAGGTCATCGCTGGCAAAAGTCAGCAGGGTATAAATGAGTTTCATCAGACCGCCGGTTTGATGCTTGAGTTTTATTAGCGTGGGACGGTAGATAAACAAAATTTCAAGCAGCAATACAATGCCGTACAGGGTATAAATATAGCCAAATCCCGCCATGGCCGAAGACATACTGGGGGTCAACATGATGTTGAAGTTTCGCTCCGGACGGCCAAGATGCAGCAGCAGGGGCAGTGTGGCAAAAGCCAGAAAGGCCAGGGCAAACAGCAGTGAAAAGCGTGATATCGGCTTTAACACTTCGACCTTGAACACATGGTACAGCGATGAAACGATAAAGGCACCCGCAACAATCCCGGTAATATAGGGGTATAATGCAATCATCATACTCCAGTGCACATGCAGGTCATTGGGAAACACAAAGTTAGACGGATCCATTATACCACCTCCCTTCGAAGCCCCTTGTAATAGAGTGCAGGATAATTGCCCATATCCTTTTTCAGGACAGTCAGGACACCGGGGCCGCTCAAAATTTCAGATACTTCGGATTTTTTATCATTCAAGTCACCGAATTTCCGGGCACCGGTTGGGCACACACTGACGCAAGCGGGCAGCAATCCCTTGCGAACCCGGTGATAACACCAGCTGCACTTGTCGGCCATGTGGGTTTTGGGGTTGAGGAAACGCACCGAATACGGACAGGCTTGAATGCAATAGGCACAACCGATACAGCGCTTGTCGTCAATTAAAACAAATCCGTCCGGTGATCGGAACGTGGCGCCCACCGGACAGACCTGAACGCAGGATGGATCTTTGCACATGTTGCAAAGTTTGGGCACGAAAAACGTGTCCCTGATCGGTTTTTTCAAGTCCTCGCGGGGGGTTTGATAGCCCTGCAGCCCACCCTCGGGTGAATCCACATAGATCTGGTCATCGAAATCTTTAAGATAGCGTTCCACCCAAGTGCGGTAGTTGCCGTCCGGCACCTGGTATTCGCGTTTGTCGGCCACCACACAGGAACCGCATCCGATACAAACGGTGATGTCGACAATAAACGCAAAGTTCTGTTTGGACATCTCCCATTCTTTGCCGCGAATTCCGGCGATCTGCTCCGGCATTTTTAAAATATCGGCACCGGCCGGGATAACCAGCAGCAGCGAGCCGGAAATAGTTCCCTTCAGGACATTTTTAATGAATTGACGCCGGTCTTTATTCAGTTCAGATTTAATGCTGTCCATTAGGTCTTCTCCTGCATACCAACAATTTCTTTTGCCCGATTGATATATTTTAACGGTGCATGAACATTGTGGCACTGATTGCAAAGGTGGGTCAGCTTGACCTGCTGACTCTCAAGATGCTCCGGCATGACCACGGTTTTAATCACTTCCCCGGGTCGGGCCTGGATAGCGCGGTTGTGGCACCGCAGGCACAAGGTCCGAATCTCCTCGTCTTTTTTAACCGGCATGGCGGCCACCTTTTTGCCGTCCCGGACATGATCGGCATAGGTGCTGTGGCAAAATTCGCAGGAAATCGTCTTGTGAAGCCCTTTCAGATGGATCCCGGCTTCGTGCTGATGGCAGGCCATACAGGAAGCGTTGGTCCAATGACGTATTTCCCGGTTGGCCTCCTCCTCAATCGCATCAGCCCGATAGTGGCCGTACTTGCCAAATGTTTCCGGTGTCAAAAGATACTTGCCGATCCCGCCGACCACCGCAAAGAGCAGCAGTCCGAGCACGATCCGGATGACATGTGATTTGTAGGTTGATTTCACCGATTGCCTCCTCAAAATTTACAGGCGCATGATATCAGCCCAGAGTGAGTGGGTGCGAAAGTTGTAACCGCATGGATTCCAAGGGCAACGCCGGGGAGATTACACCGCGCTCAATATGTCATTAGCCGGTGATACCATCAAGCAACAAAATTGTAAAAGTTGTAACATCATCCGATATGAGCAAAAAGACGCTTATCTCGGATATAATAAAAAAAATATTTTGTCTCGTTTGGTAGAAATACAGTTGGAAGGAGTGCGGGAGCGGCTTTTAGCCGTGAAATTAAATACCGCTGTTGCCCCGCTTGAAAAACAGCGGGATGCAAGCACAAGCCGCTTACGCTAAAAATAATCCAAAGGACGGAGCGCAGCGACATCATTAAATATTCAATTTACAATCTTCAATTCTCCGCGGGTCAGGACTAGGATTGTTTGCGGTCAAAATTCAGGTACTTATTTAAATATTTTTGCAAATATCTTATCATCCGAGGCCATGCATTTTTTTTCCAGCTGTTTGTATTGCTCCAGCAGTTGTTTGCCCTGGCGGGTCAGGCGGGTGCCTTCCTTGCGGTCGGCATGCACGATATTTTGATTCAGGTGCTTTTCGGTGGCTTTAATCTTGCTCCAAACCCCCTTGTAGGACATCTTCATAACCTTGGCGGCCTGGTTGATGGAGCCGGTCCGTTCGATATTTTCCAAAATCTCCGCCCGGCCCTTGCCGATAATGATATTGCCGTCCTCATCAACGATCCAGTAGCTCGATCTGAGTCCTAATTTAACCATCGTTGCCTTTATGAAATGCAATCCGCTGAATAAGCGGATGTTGGATTGCGGATTTTAGATTTCGGAATGCGGATTTGTGGAATCGCTACGCTCTATCATTATACCATAAATCTTAATCCTTATACCCTATACCAGCGCCGTGCGTGCACCGAATGCCTGAAGCCGAACGCCGAATACCGAAAGCCTTAGCGTCATTCCCAACAACAAGCATCCAGAATCGAGTATCCAGTATCGAGCATCAGCATCCAGAGATTATCCCGCCCCAAATTTGTACCCCACCCCGGCCACGGTATGAATATAATCCGGATTATCGACTTCGGATTCAATCTTTTTTCTGAGACGCTGGACGTGAACATCGACAGCCCGGCTACTTTGATAAAGCTGCGAATCGCGCCAGATTTGCTGCTGGATAAAATCCCGCGAAAGCACCTCTCCGGGATAGGAAACAAACAGCGCCAGGAGCTCAAATTCGGTTTTGGTCAGCTTGACAACCTCGCCGCGCAGATTGAGGGTGCGGGATTTGAAATTTATGGAAAGATCCTTGAATTCATAATGATCGTTTACCAGACTTCTTTCAAGGCGCTTGAAGATGGATTTGATCCGGGCGGACAACTCTAAGTAGTTAAAAGGTTTAACGATATAGTCATCGGCGCCGCATTCGAGTCCCAACACCTTATCAGACAATCCGTCGCGGGCGGTGAGCATTATAATGGGGAAATCAAATTCGCGCCGCATGATCTGACAGGCCTTGATGCCGTCAATGTCCGGCAGGTTCAAATCCAGGATAATTAAATCGGGCCGGTGCTCCCTGGCCAATTGCAGACAGGTGCGCCCATCAAGGGCGGTAAGCACCTCATAACCATCCAGTTCCAGATTTCCCTTGATGGTCTGGGCGATGTCTTTGTCATCGTCAACCACGAGAACGCGATACCTGGATGTCTTGGTTACATTCGGCATAGACCTCACCACCGACTAATTTCCTGAGTAATCCGCCCAGCCGGATATTTTTAATATCGATCTTTATACTTATTGAAGATAAACCGGATTGCGAAGTACGGCTTCACCACTCTTTCAATTTGGCACCCCCCGGTTTTATGTGCAAGAGAATTTTAAAATCGCAACACATTTGTTACAAAATTAACATCATTCTTACAGCGATTGACTCCCGGCTGAAATTGGGTTATTAACATACGACCACGCGGTATGCCCTTTAAAATCCGTTCGGATTGGATAGATCCGCTACCCGTCATATTTTCTCTGTCATCCGGGAGGCTTAGTCGTGAAAAAGTTCCGTGTTTCGCTCCAGTGGAAATTTTTTCTTTGCATTGTCCTGATCATATTGCCCACCTTAGGTGTCATATTCACCTGGGCCGGCCTTCAAAACAAAACCCAGGCTGATGAACAGGTGGTCAACCAGGCCCGGATACTGGCGCGCCAGATTGTCCTGACCCGCCAGTGGGTCACCGACAGCGGGGGAGTACTGGTCGATCTTCAAAGCCCGGGCGCCAAGGATATTGCCTGCTTTTTCGACGACAAGGTGCAAACGAGCCATGGTGAATTTCAGCGTTTTACCCCGGCCATGGTCACCCGGAAATTGTCCCAGTATTCAACCCGCCAGGATCTTTACCGTTTCCGCTTAGCCAGTTTAAACCCGCTGAACCCGGAAAACGAACCGGACGGATTCGAACGGGAGGCCATTAATTTATTCCGTAAGCAAAAAGTGGATGAAACGTTTCGGTTTGCCAAAAATGGCGGTCATCAATATTTTCAATACATGGTGCCGCTATATCTGGAAAAGCAGTGCCTGGAATGCCACAATCGGGAAGGGGATTCCGTCAACGCTGTCCGCGGAGGATTGAGCGTGTTTCTGAATGTCGAGGACATGATGTCCGCCGCCCGCAAGAATCATTTCAAATTGGCCATTGCGGGAACCGGGCTCATATTCTTGACGGTCTTCACCCTATTTTTCCTGACGCGCCGGTTTATAATCAAACCGCTTAAAAGCCTTGAAGAAATGACCGATGAGATTGGCAAGGGCAACATCAATGCCCGGGTCGACATCAAAACCAGAGATGAATTTGAAAAACTGGGTCACCGGTTCAACAACATGGCCGCGAGGCTGTCAATCGGACGTGATCAGCTTCAGGACCGAATTGCCCAGGCCACCAAGGAACTGTCGGATGCCAACCGGGAGCTTCAAACCCTGGACAAGCTGAAATCGGATTTTCTGGCCAACATGTCGCACGAACTGCGAACCCCGTTGACGGTTGTGCGCGGCGGAGTCGACTATCTCAACCGGACCATAAAAAAAGAAGACAATCGCAATTATCTTGAAATTATCGATAAAAATCTGGCCCGGCTGATCCACCTGGTTTCGGATCTGTTTGATTATACCAAAATTGAGGCTCAAAAATCCGAATGGTCTTTCGATCAAGCCAATTTGAGTGTTTTGATTGAGGAAGTCATCGAGATTATCAGCCCGTTGTCCATCGATAAGGAAATCACTATTAGTTACCAAAACCCAGGCGATACCCTGGTTGAAATGGATCTGGAACGTATTGAGCAGGTCCTGGTCAATTTGATTGAGAACGCCATTAAATTTTCCGGTCGCTGTACTGAAATCAAAATCGGTATTCAAGAAGACCCGACCCACGTTACCGTGAGTGTCAAGGATCAGGGCGTCGGCATTTCCGAAGAGCATCTGAAAACCATTTTCCAAAAATTTTCCACCGTGCCGTCGGCCGGCATCAACAAACCCGAGGGCACCGGCCTGGGGCTGGCCATCTGCAAGGCGATCATCGAAGCCCATGACGGCGGAATTTGGGCCGAAAGTGTCAAAGGTGAATCCAGCATCTTCTATTTCAGCCTGCTCAAGAAGAGACCTCAGCCATCCGAACCAAATTCCGGTATCGATGGTGAAACTGTATAAATTTTCCTGATTTTATGCAAAGCCCAAGTTGCTATTGGCTGGAGAACAGCGAATGTGCCATGCAGCCGCGATCTTTGATATCGCAGCCGAAAGCCGAACCCACACTCATTCTTCTTGCTTTTTATAGATAGCCAAAGAAATTTTTTGATTACAGATTTTTAAAAATGTGTTATCAAAAGACGACGCGCACGTAAGTTTCTATCGATTTCAATTTTTTTTGCATTTAGTTATGTTAACATTAACATAAGGGGTCAGGTATTCGGAAATCATGAATAGGCGTTTGGCGCGTGCATGCGGTATAATCTGATTCTTATCGAATTCATGAGACAGAACATTCCCAACTAAAAACAACAATCATGCAAGATTTCGAATCTCTTATAAAAAACTCGGCTGCTGCTCACGGGCACCTTTGTCCGGGTCAGGTGGTCGGGGTGCGTATGGCAATGCTGGGCTGCCGGCTCATCGGGCTGGATGAACCCACCCGTCACGATCAAATCAAAAAACTGATTGTCTATGTGGAGATGGACCGCTGCACGGCGGATGCCGTCGCGCATGTTACCGGCGTTAAACTGGGACGCCGGTCCCTGAAATTTATGGATTACGGCATTATGGCGGCCACTTTTGTGAATCTTGAAACCGGCGCAGCATACCGGGTGATATCCACCGAGGAGGCGCGCAGCCTGGCATCGTCCTATGCTCCGGAAATAGGCCAAAAATATCCACAGCAACTGGAAGCTTATAAACGGATGCCGGACAGTGTATTGTTTCGGGTGCAACAGGTCAGGATAGCCGTACCCGATGAGGATCTGCCCGGGCCGACCCGCTATAAGGCCACCTGTTCGCGTTGCGGACAGGTGGTGCGCGACCGGCGCGAAGTGATTGAAGATGGACGTACGTTGTGCAGGCCCTGTACCGATGACGCCTATTATCGCGATGGCCGCGAAATTACCTGGCCCGATATGAATTGGAAACCGAATGGCAGCCCCACGACTGCGGCCAACGGCGATCAGATTGAAAAACGAAGTTCAAATGCCGGTGAACAGTGTTCGTCGGAATAAGAATTAAATGGCTGACTGGTTGATTGGTTATTGGAATAAAATCAATATTGTTAAGGTAGGAGTTTTAGGGCCTGTGGCTGATGCGCCTCGCTCCTGGCCCTTTGCCCCATGCCCTGTGCTCTCTGCTCTTTGCCTAAAAAGGAGTTTTAACCGTGCTTAAAAAAGTAAAGCTAAAAGATGCTGTGGGGACCAAGCTTGCTCACGATATTACCGAAATACGGCCCGGCGAGTTCAAAGGGGCGGCTTTTCGCAAAGGTCACACGGTCTGCGATGATGACCTGTGCCATCTTCAAAAGCTGGGCAAAAACCACCTCTATGCCATCGAGCTGGCCGAAGATGAAATCCATGAAGATCAGGCCGCCGCCATTCTGGCCCAGGGACTGGCCGGAGAAGGTATCGCCTGGCAGGATGAACCCCGGGAAGGCAAAATAAAACTTGTTGCGGAACGAGACGGTTTGTTCAGCGTTGATACAGCGTCCCTGGCGGCGTTTAACATGGTCGATGAAGTCATGTGTGCCACGCTTCACAATCACACCCTGGTCAAAAAAAATCAACAGGTGGCAGCCACTCGGGCGATTCCCCTGATCATGAAGCGCACGCCGATCGAGCGAGCGGCGGCAATCGCCCGGCAGAACGGGGCGGCCCTCTCGGTCCACGCCTTGCGACAGGCCAAAGTCGGCCTGGTTATTACCGGCAGCGAGGTGTACCACGGGTTGATCGAAGACCGCTTCGCACCGGTATTGTCTCAAAAAGCGACCGATCTGGGCTGCACTGTCGAAGATATCACGTTTGCCCCCGATGACGCCGAGTTAATCACCAATGCGATTCAGGCTCATCTGGAGCGTGGCTGTGATTTGCTCATGCTGAGCGGCGGCATGAGTGTTGACCCGGATGACGTCACCCGCCAGGGAATCCGTCAGGCCGGAGCCACCGAGATGCATTACGGATCGGCGGTTTTGCCCGGGGCCATGTTTTTAGTCGCTTACATAAATGATATTCCATTACTGGGTGTGCCGGCCTGCGGGCTGTATCATCGTATTACGGTGCTGGACCTGGTGTTGCCGCGAATTCTGGCCGGTGAGAAAATCGGCAAATCCGAACTGGCTTTTCTGGGTCACGGGGGGCTCTGTATGGATTGTGAGGAGTGCGTGTACCCGCACTGTCCGTTCGGAAAGTAGGGCAGAGGACAAAAAACGGGGGGCAGAGAGCAGAGGGCATAGGACGGAGGGCAGAGAACCCGTCTTCGCTCTCCGAGCTACGCCGCGGCACGCAGAAGACAGAGGGCAGAAGACAGAAAACAGATTGAATTCATCGTTATTAGTTATTGGTTTCAGGACATTAAAAGATCTAAAGCCAGAAATTAGAAGGCAGAGTGCGGAAGACGTAGGAAAGTCGTCGTTTGTTACCTCAATTGAGAGTTATTCAACCTTATTCGATGTTCAATGTTGGACGTTCGGCGTTCGATGTTCATATTTTTAACCTCCGGGTTTATCCCCGCCAACAAACCAGCCCCAATCCACCCACCATTCATCGCAATCCTGGTAACCTGCTAAATCTTCAGATAAAATCAATTGCCACACCGGAAGGGCATAAAATCGAGATTGACATCCAACCGCGGTTATTTTTATAATAGATAGCAGTTCTAAAAAACTTTCAATAGGATAGGCCACCGAATCCGGCCATTTACTTGTAATTTAACTCAACCTTTTAAAAAAAGTGAATTTTTATCAATAGGATACTAATTTAAAATGGCGAAAACTACTGATACTATCGCGATACTGATTGCAGATATTGCGAGAAGCACTCAAATCTATGAAGCCTTGGGGGACAGAACCGCTAAAAACCTGATAGACGCCAGCAAAGCCCTTCTTTCAGAGGTAACTGAAAAGTATCAAGGTGCTGTGATCAAATCCATCGGGGATGAAATAATGTGTACATTCCCGACCGCCGATGACGCAGTGGAAGCAGCTATCCAGATGAACCTGTCTTTGGATGACATGCCGATTCCCGAAAATTCCGACTACGGAACCCCCAATCTCTATGTTGGAATACAATTCGGCAAGGTTGTCCGGGAAGACAACGATGTTTTCGGCGATGCAGTCAATGTGGCCTCCCGTATGGTGGCCTTGGCCAGGCAGCGGCAGATTGTTACCACTGAAGGCACGGTCAAGCTGCTAACCCAGGAGCGTCAGTCCACAACACGGTATATCGACAATAAGAAGGTCAAGGGAAAAAGCGGTGGGCTCGGTATTTATGAGGTGGTTTGGGAAGAGCATGACCTGGCGGCGACGGCGATGGTTACTCAAAAAATGGAAATTCCGACCACCACATGCCGTCTGGAATTAACGTATCAGGGCCAAACCATCGCACTGGATGAAAATCGTCCCAGGGCCACCATGGGGCGCCAAAAGAAAAACGATCTGGTGGTGGACAACGACCGGGTCTCCCGATCCCACGCCCGCATTGAGTACAACCAGGGTAAATTTACCCTGATTGACCAGAGCTCCAACGGCACAATCATGAAAATCAAAGGCCAAAAAAGCGTTCTTCTCAAGCGGGAAGGGGCCCAGCTGAAGGGCAGCGGTCTAATCGGCCTCGGACGGAAGGTGAAGCCCGAGTCGAAAGTAGCGCTGCACTTTGTCATCAAGTCTTGATTAAATCCAACTTATAGTTGATATCCGGGTAAATGGAATTCCGGCGGGGATCTCTAATATGATTCAGCTGCGTTGGTCCTGTACCTTAAGCCATGCTGCCAATTTTTCATAGGGATTGAACCCCAAAAGGGCGGCAGCATTGGGGTGATAGGTGGAAACCGGATTGATATCGAAAAAATATGCTGCCGATTCTCCCTGGGGGATCAGATACTCGATGCTGCCGACATCCATGTCGGCAAGCCGGCAGATGCGCGCTAAATCAGCCCGCAGCTTGAATTCCGGTGCCTGATCCAATGTGACTGCCCCTCCATAGGAGCCGGGACCGGAGAAGCGGTCGGCATTCCCTAAACAGTAGTCGAAATTATCCGTCTTAACCGGCACTCTGGCCCGGTAAAGCACCTCACCACCCAGCATTTCCACCCGATAAATAGCGCCGTCCCGGGGGATGTATCTTTGCTGCCACACGGCCACGCCGTCGGCCGCAAAAGCCTCCGCAAGCGTCGAAGGGGGTACGTCCTGGTCGGGATACTCAGGCGCCCAGACCCCGGCGCCGAAGCCACCCACATTGGATTTCAGCAGGCCATCCGGTATTTGCTTTCGAGCCGCTGTGAGCATTTTCTTATCATGCAGCACCAAAGTCCTGGGACTCATTACGCCGGCGCGATCCAAAACCAAAGCCTGCAGGGCCTTGCTGGATCCTACCTGATGGCAGTGGCGGTTGTTGATGATGTGCTTGTCCTGCAATTGAAGGGCCGACAGCAGATCTCTGACCAGGGTGACCAGCCCCGGTGAACCCATGGCGGTGCGGATGGCCACGCGGTTAAAAATCATTCCAGGATACGCGTTTTCACCAAGTTTGGTGAACGGTGTTTGGGGAAAGGGGATGAGACGGTATGGTACACCGGCCGCCTCCATCGCCCGCGCCAGAGGCTGGACCCAATTTATATTATCGCTCAACAGGCCAATGGGCTGCTGCATGACCGGTTCCTCAAAGTCTGACTGTTTTCTGAAAAAGACAACTGGAATGCATTCCTGCCAACCTTGTGCTTGCAGCCTGGGGTGATCAGTGAATCTCAAGGAGATTTCAATAGCCTACACTAAGGTTCCCGCCAAATCATGTCAACCGTGCGGGCTTTGTTAAACCGCATATATTGAAAAGGCTTGGAATCTGATTTCATATTCCTCTCATCAGTGGTATATATATTTCAATCGGATTCCTTTCAAACCAATAACCAATAACCAATAACTTATAACGAATGACGTTCAATTGAGCGATGAGGTATGTAGTGGTACCGTACGCCAAATAAGGTAATGAATTAATCTGTGTTGACGATAAGATGGATACGAAAAAACTTGAGCAGGAAATAGCCCGGATCGCAGCCTCGCACGGCTGCAAACTTTATGGGTTTGCCGATCTGGCGGGCCTCACCCCCGGGGAACTGGCAAAATTTCACCGCGGCATCGGCTTTGTCTTCCAGATGGAGCCCTGGGTCATGGATCAACTGGCCCAGGGTCCCACGGATGCCTACTCGGTGCTATATGGACAGGTAAACCTGCGGATCGACGCCCTGGCGTCCGAGATGGTGCGGGCTCTGGAACGGACCGGACACCAGGCCTGGGCGCTGCCGGCGTCCATCCGCAGCGATCCGGTGAATATCCGCGGCGATTTTCAGCACAAGACGGCTGCCACCCGGGCCGGCCTGGGTTGGGTGGGGAAAAACTGCCAGCTTTTAACCCGGCCCTGGGGGCCCTGGGTGCGTCTGGGAAGCGTCCTCACCGACGCGCCGCTTAATCCGGCTGTGCCCATCGAAAAAAGCCTGTGCGGCAAGTGCACCCTATGCGTTGAAGCTTGCCCGGTCCAAGCCCTGAAAGGAGGCCACTGGCGCCCGGGCGTGGCAAGGGATGCGATATTGGATGCCTGGGCCTGCGATCGCTACAAAAAGACCCATTTTAGTCAATTTCACGGCGGTCACAACTGCGGAATCTGCACCCAGGCCTGTCCGGTCGGGCAAAAGGTGCTTCGAAAAAAGGATTGATTCATGGAAGGTTTAATACGCACGCCGACGTTAGATGATTTCTCTGAATGGCAAGCCCTCTGGCAAGCCTATCTCGTATTTTATCAAACGAAACTGCCAGCGGAAAACACGACCATCCTCTGGCAGCGCATACTGGATCCGCAACACCGATTCCAATGTCTGCTCGCCGTGGAATCCCAGGATCAGGGGCGTATTGCCGGATTGGTTCATTATTTTCCCCATGAAGACACCTGGGAAGTACATCGGGTTTGTTACCTCCAGGACCTTTTTGTCAGCCCTGACCAGCGCCGCACCGGATACGGCAGGGCCCTTATCGAAGCCGTAGCCGCAGAAGCCAAACGCAGGGGATGGGCTTCGGTCTACTGGCTAACCAAGCATGATAATGCGACCGCCCGGAAATTATATGATGCCCTTACCGGTGGAACCGAGGGCTTTGTTACTTACCGGATGCTGCCAACGTAAGAATCCAAATAGTAAATGCCACGCTATCCTAGAGCCTCTTTGGTTTATCACTGCAAATGTAAACAGCCTCGGAAACTGCATGGACAGGTTTTGCCCATCGCCATGCATCGCGAATTATAGCGAGCCTTTTTTAATTTTTGATACCAACTTCACGCCATCAGCCGAGGTGTGGCCAAATTCTTCGCGACTACATATCCCTAAGTTGCCTTCTTATAATTTTTTGCGTCTCAACCGTAGGCTTGTCCCTTCCGGCATAATTAGGGCTCGTATGAAATGACGAAGAAGGGAATCGCTTCGCGAAATCTTTTTTTAAACGGATCAAAAACATAATTCGATGTTCGATGTTCAGCGTTCCATGTTTACAGTCCGCCTCCGGTGGGTTCAATGTTCATTAGTTAATTTTTCGATTTGACTGGACGCTCGCGGCCAGCGGCAGCGCTAATGTGTTTAAATACCGTGTTTATTAGCTGAAAATACGTATTTCACCGTATTTTTATTCTATATAATTTTGATATGGATTATTTGACTTAAGTCAAATAATTGTTTTCGCGATATTGATAAAAAGCTAATTCCTTATAAAGAATCACTTTTACGAAAATGAAACAGCTTTAACAGCACCGTTACTTAAAATAGTGTTATTGGATGGTGACCAAGGAGAATCAATGCCCGTTTTCAGCTACCTGGCCTACCCCAAGCAGGGGGCCAAGCAAGACTTGCTCAAGGATCTATCCGCCATTGATTACTGTGAAGCAACACCGGCCGATAATCAAAATATCCTGATCCTGATAACCGACACACCCGATGAAGAATCCGAGAAAGCGCTGCAGAAAAAACTTAAGGGTTTAGAAACGTTGGAATCACTTGGCATGACATTCGGCCACGTGGACTAGAGTAAAGAATCCGGTCCGGTTTGCAGCGGGATTCACGGCTCAGCCAATTTTCTCTAACCTGGACCAGTGGACCAGGTTTTAAATGTTATAACAAACCGTGTCTTTAGCAAAGGAGTGACACATGAGTATCAGCAGAAGATCATTCATCAAAACCCTGGCATTGAACAGCGCCGCCGCCGCCGCCGCGACCCTGTTTCCGGGAATCAGTTTCAGCGCTTGGAAAAATGTCGATTCAGCAGCGGGCGGGATTGAATGGAAAAAGACGCCCTGTCGTTTTTGCGGGACCGGTTGCGGCCTGCTGGTCGGCGTTTCCGGTGAGCGGGCAGTGGCCGTCAAGGGCGATCCCAATTGCACGGTCAATAAAGGTCTGTGTTGCGTCAAAGGCTATCATTCCGTCCAAATCCTTTACGGCAAGGATAGAATTACCAAAGCCCTGGTTCGCAAAAACGGCAAATTGGTGGAAACGCCGCTTCAAGAAGCCCTGGATCTGGTGGCCAGCAAGATGCAGGCAACGATCAAAAGCCACGGCAAAGACGCGGTGGCCATGTACGGATCCGGTCAATGGTCGATTACCGACGGATATGTGGCCTCCAAGCTGTTCAAGGGCTGCATCGGCACCAACAATCTGGAAGCCAATGCGCGCCTGTGCATGGCCAGCGCGGTGACCGGGTTTTTGACCAGTTTCGGATTGGATGAACCGATGGGATCTTATGATGACATCGATCAAGCCGATGTCTTCATCACCTGGGGCAACAATATGGCCGAGATGCACCCGGTGCTATTTTCCAGAATGCTTGCCAACCGCAAAAGCAAGGGCCACGTCAAGATCATTGATTTTGCCACGCGCACCACCCGCACCAGCCAGGCATCGGATCGGTCAATCCTATTTAAACCCCAGACAGACCTGGCGGTGGCCAATGCCATCTGCTATGAGATCATCCGCAATGACTGGGTCAATTGGGATTTTGTCGACAAGCATGTTTCCTTTCACAAAGGCAAAACCAACATCGGCTACGGTACCGAGGACCACTTCAAGTTCAAAGACAAGGCCGAATCCGTCACCTTCGAGCAGTATAAAGAATTTCTGGCGGATTACACGCCGGAGAACGTCGAAAAAATATCCGGCGTATCAGCCGAAGACATCCGGTACCTGGCATCACTTTTTGGCGACCCGGATAAGAAAGTGGTTTCTTACTGGTGCATGGGCATGAATCAGCACACCCGGGGAACCTGGATCAACAACCTGGTTTACAATTGTCATCTATTGGTGGGTAAAATTTCGCAACCGGGCAACGGCCCGTTTTCGCTGACCGGACAACCGAGCGCCTGCGGTACGGTGCGTGAAGTCGGCACCCTGACCCACAAGTTGCCGCACGGCGTTGTCATGAAGGAAGGCGCCCGTAAGATGGCCGCTAAAATCTGGAACGTACCGGTGGAAAACATCGATCCCAAACCCTCCTACCACACGGTTGAGATGTTCCGGGCCCTGGACCGCGGGGATATCCGTTTCATGTGGGTCCAGGTCACCAATCCCATGGTGACCATGCCCAATTTGAACCGCTATCGCAACGGCGCCGAAAAGGATGATCGCTTCATGGTGGTATCAGAGATTTATCCCACTCCCACCTACGATGTGGCCGATGTGGTCCTGCCGTCCGCCCTGTGGATCGAGCGCGAAGGATTTTTCGGCAACTCGGAACGGCGGACCCAGCACAACGACCAGATTGTGCCTATGCCGGGAGACTGCATGAGCAATACCTGGCAGATTATCGAAGTGGCCCGGCGTATGGGCTTTGAGAAACAATTTTCCTGGTCCGAAGAAACCTATATCGAAGACATCTGGAATGAGTACATTCAGTTTCACGATTCCCCCAAACACAGAATGGCGCCCTTCAAAGTTCTCAAAGCGCGATCGGGGGTTGTGTGGCCTTTTGTCGATGGACTGGAAACCAAGTGGCGCTACAACGCCAAATACGATCCGGCCGCCAAGGGCGATGATTTCCATTTTTACGGCAAACCGGACAACCGGGCCTGGATCTGGCTGCGGCCCTACGAGCCTGCGGCGGAATCACCCGACAGTGAATATCCATTCTGGCTCAATACCGGCCGAATCCTGGAACACTGGCATACCGGCTCCATGACCCGCCGGGTGCCGATCCTGCACAAGGCTGCACCGGAGTCTTATGTTGAAATTAATCCGGATGATGCCAGCAGGATGGGCATCGTGAACGGCGCTAAAGTCAAAGTCTCATCCCGCCGGGGCTCGGTCGTAATGAAAGCCAGCATCAACGGCCGGGGACGCCCGCCCCGGGGCCAGGTTTTCGTTCCGTTCTTCGACGAAAGCTATTTGATCAACGAGGTGACTTTGGATGCCTTTTGTCCCATATCCAAACAGCCGGATTATAAAAAATGCGCAGTCAAACTGGAGAGAGTATGATGGAAACGTCAGACAAAAAAGTGGGAAAAATATTTCTCGTTTTTGCCGGCTTGTGTATCATTGCCCTGCCTCTGGTCGTAATTTCGGCATTCTCCTTCCAACCCAAGGAGATGGAGACGGCAGTCGTCGGTAGGCAGGACCTTGACTTTGACCAGGATGGGAAAACCATATTCATCGACTACGACAAGTTGTCCAGCGAATATCTGGCGGGTGTGTCCTCCGAACGAACCCTCAGTGAATACTACTCACGCAGGCAATATCCCGGTTCGCCCCCTGTTATTCCGCACAAGGTTGAAGAGCCTGATCTGGCCCGGGTTGAATGCCTTGCCTGTCATGCCAGGGGCGGTTGGTCGCAAGAGCTTAAAAGACACACACCCATCACGCCTCATCCGGAACAGGAGGCCTGCCGGCAGTGTCACATCGCGTTGACCGGCCAAGAGCTGTTCGTCGGCATTGACTGGCGCAGCATTGCAACACCGCGGCTGGGCCGATCCGAACTGCCCGGCGCACCGCCGCCGATTCCCCATGAACTTCAGATGAGAGGCAACTGCATTGCATGCCATGTGGGACCGGGGGCGGTGGCGTCCATTCGGGTAGAGCATCCGTCGCGGGGAAATTGCCGGCAATGTCATGTACCGGATGTTGATACAAGCGTGAAGCCGTTTCAGCGAAACCCGCAATCCTAAGCCGCAGCGGTGATCCTGGGTGCCGGATTAAATAATTGATAGAGTTGATTAAGTTGATTGAGTTGACTGATCGGGGCGGTTTTTGGGACAATCCGAATTCCGCAATCCAAAATCCAAAATCGGAATGCTGGATGCTTGACAACATAAAGCGATCAAATCTTATTTAGATGGTCACAACATTATGAAGACAACACCGCTTAAAAAATATCTCTTTGGGACGCTCGCTTTACTGCTGGTTCTCTGCGCAGGATGGGCCGCACATTCCGGGCAGGGAGGCGTCAGACAAATCTATAAAAATGCGAACGCACCGTTTGATGATGCGAAAGCCGTTGAATCGATGCGGCCGCTGCCCAAGGATACCGTTCTGGTAAGGACCAGGTATCAGGGAGGGTTTTTCTGGACCGAAACCCGCAAGGACAAAATAGAGCGTTTCAAATGCAGCCAATGTCACAACAACAAATCTGTCAATGTGGCCCAGGCGGCTGAAGTGGCCCATGGAGACATTACGCTGGATCATGGCGGCCGTGAAAAACCACTGTCCTGTTTTACGTGTCATAATTTGGGAGATCGAGACTCCTTGGAAACTGAGGCCGGTGCCAAAGTGGATATGGATCACAGTTACCAGATGTGTGCCCAGTGCCATTTCAGACAGTTAAAAGACTGGGTGGGCGGTGCCCACGGCAAGCGCGTCTCGTACTGGGCGGGTCAGCGGGTCGTCGAAAGCTGCGTGGCCTGCCACAATCCACATTCACCGCGCTTTAAAAAACGTTGGCCGGTAACTTACTCGCCGCCTTTTAAAAAATAGGGAATTAGCATGGATCCCGTTAAAAATCAAAATTGTCAAAAGCAGGCTGTAAGCAATCAGGGACAGGGCAAACCGTGCGGGCGCCGGGAGTTTCTAAAAAGCGCCGCCCGGACCGCCGCGGTCGGCGGAGCGGCGATGCTCGGGGGGTGCGGCAGCGGAATGTTCGGCTCCAAGGAAGAGCTTTCCTTAAAGTGGCAGGAATATTTCAAGAAAAATTACCGCCTCATGACCCAGGAAGAAAAGGACCAAACGATTAGGCGCCTTGAACGGTTGGCCAAAATGAAACGCGGCGTCGATGTCCAGATGAGCTCGAGGGCACCGATTGAAAATGTTTTATTCGGCTATGCCTTTAACGTCACCCGCTGCGAAGGCTACATGGAGTGCGTGGCCGCCTGCGTCAAGGAGAACAACCTCGACCGCAAAGCCAATACGCAATATATTCGAATTTTTGAAATGGAGCACGGCCAGATGAGCCCGGAAGTGGGCAACGGCAAGTACTTCCATGAAGTGCCGGTGGAGGATCATTTTTATATGGGCGTACAGTGTTTTCACTGTGAAAGCGCCCCCTGCATCAAGGCCTGCCCCACCAAAGCCACCTGGAAAGAGCCCGACGGAATTGTGGTCGTGGACTACGACTGGTGCATCGGCTGCCGATATTGCATGGCAGCCTGTCCCTACTACGGTCGCCGCTTCAATTGGAACGACCCCGAGGTCCCCGCAGCGGAAATGACCAAAAAGCAGCACTATCTCGGCAACCGCATGCGCGCCAAAGGGCAGATGGAAAAATGCACCTTTTGCGTCCAGCGCAGCCGGGAAGGACGGCTGCCGGCCTGTGTCGAGGCCTGTCCCACCGGATCACGGGTGTTCGGCAATCTGCTCGATCCCAAAAGTGAAATCCGGTTTGTGCTGAAAAACAAGAAGGTTTTCAGGTTCAAGGAGGATCTGGGAACGGATCCTAAATTCTGGTATTTTATTGACTAAAAAAGAAAAAAGCGGTTTGCCGGTTGGCCGGTTAGACAAGGTATTATTCGGATTTCAACGGCCTAACGGCTGACTGGCAAACGGATCAACGGGCTGACGGGCACACGGGTCAACCGGCTAACGGACACACGGGCCAACGGGCTCAACCTACTCAACGGAGTTCAAGCAATGGCGCAGGAAACAGTCATAACAAATAAGTCTTCCGAAAAGGGAATCATCTCCTTTGTTAGGGATGTCGTCGTGTGGAATCTATCGGGCGGTATCGGCTATCAGATATACCTTTGTTGTCTAGCCGCCATGGTGATGCTGGGGGTTTATGCCTATTCCGTTCAAACACACTTAGGCCTTGCGGCCACCAACATGTCCGATATCGTCAGCTGGGGTTTTTATATCGGCAATTTTACGTTTTTAGTGGGGGTGGCGGCGGCGGCCGTTATGTTGATTTTACCGGCTTATATCTTTAAGGACAAGGATCTGCACAAGGTGGTGATCATCGGCGAAGGTGTGGCCAACGGGGCCCTGGTGATGTGCCTGCTGTTTATCACGGCCGATCTGGGCGGTCCTTTGAAGCTCTGGCATTTGATACCGGGCATCGGGATATTTAACTGGCCTTCTTCGCTGCTGACCTGGGACATCATTGTCTTAAACGGCTACCTGGCCCTGAACCTGCTGGTACCGGCCTATATCCTGTATTGCCAGTACAACAACCGTGAACCCGATGAAAGAAAATACCGTCCATTTGTGTTTCTATCAATTTTCTGGGCCTTTTCCATTCACCTGGTGACGGCTTTTCTATACCAGGGGCTGCCGGCCAGGGCGTTCTGGAACAATCCCTTGATGGGGCCCCGGTTTTTGGCTTCTGCATTTGCGGCCGGGCCGGCATTGATAACCGTGGTGTTGGTAATCGTTCATACCGCCACCACCTTTAAAATCGGGCAAGAGACTTTTCGCAAGCTGAGGCTGATCATCGTCATTTCCGCCATTATTAATCTCATTATGCTCTTTTCCGAGGTCTTCAAAGAGTTCTACCTTCCCACGCATCACAGTCTGCCGGCCATCTATCTGTATTTCGGCCTCGACGGCCACAATGCCCTGGTTCCCTGGATCTGGACCGCGATCAGCCTCAACCTTTTAGGCACGTTGACGCTAATCTGGAACCCGGGTAAGAACAATCCCAAGGTGCTGCTTCCGGCCTGTATTCTGCTGTTTATCGGTATCTGGATCGAAAAAGGCATGGGGTTGATTGTGCCGGGCATGGTCCCTTCTCCATTGGGGGAAGTGATTAGTTACGCCCCCAGTTGGGTGGAGATCTGTGTTGCCATCGGTATTTTGGCTGCCGGCATGCTGGTGGTCACCCTGCTGATCAAACCGGCCCTGATAATCGAGCAGCGGTTTGAAGCGCGGTAAATGTTCCTGAAGTTGGGATTAGGATTAGCTTGTAGGAGGTCGGGTATCAGCCCCGTGCCGGGTGGCGAATAAGCTCTGGATTTCATGGGGGAGATGGCTCTAAGCCATCGGATTACTGAATGGTTGGAGTCCTGGAGTATTAGAGTACTGGAGTGATGCCAAAGCATTGCCGGGCGTGCCCGCAATAAATTCGTATAAATAGCTATCCTGCTGTTCTATAAAAACCGTATCAATAGAATCGCCTTTCAGAACTGCTGCACAATTTGACATATGCTCAGCAACTGCAGTCTCGATATTTCTCCTATCCTGACCTTGATATGCTCTGTGGAAAATCCTCTCTTGAGCCCTTTCGTGAATCGGTGACTGACTGACCCTGAGCTTTTCAGAAATAAAGGCCTCGTTTATCCGCTTTCCGGGTTCGCTGTCGCCATTCAGAATAGCTTCTTTGAATGAGTCGATTATTCGTGTACTGAGAGAGTCAGATAATAAACATTACTGAATAATAATCTTTCGGTAATATTTATGTAAGAATTAAATGCTATTAAGACAGCCATGGATAAATTAATTCTTACTGACCTGGTAGAAAACTATAAAGAGAGAAATAGGAGGAAAGGCCAATGAAATCCTCACGAGATATGAAAACTGATAGAAACAATTCTACATTGTCATTGTTTGAACTTCTGTTAGCAGTTCTCACACTTATTCTGGTGATTGCTCTCGCGGAAAGTTGGGCCGTTGGTTGAAAAGCCGCCCGAAGGCAGGATGAAGATAACCGATGCGGGATAAAATTTGGCAGTCTTCAAACCGGTCAAATGTTCCAGTTAAAATATTTTATGCGCCATCGCACCGACAAAGGCTCACTGTCACAGATCCAGCACAGCCTTTGCAGAATTTTAAATTCGATCCGAATGAAAAAGCCTTCAATTCAGATGTGCAATACCGCAGTATGGCGGCAATGCCCCAGTTGCCGTCCTTAAGGATTAGTATCGCGCAGCTGGTTTCATTCCGAATCCGCTAAGCAATTCCTTTGAACTGCATCGGGTAATCCTGCTCGAATATTTCAAAACAAGCTTCGACAAAACTGGAGTCGCGGAATCCTGACAGCGGAATGGTATATGAAGAGACGCTTTACTGATTGAGCAATTTCTGCAGGTGTGAGGGGACATTAATGGCACTTCGAAACCCGTTGTCATCCGGATTTTCCATTACCACTCCGGTAAAGTCAGTCCGATCCAGATTGGCTTCGGAAAAATTGGTTTCGTCAAGCGTGACCCCCTTTAATGAGGCGCCACTTAGGTCGGCCCGGGTAAAATCTGCTTCTTCCAAAGCACTGCCGGTCAGATCAGCATCTTGCAGGTCGGCACCTGATAAGTTGCTGCCGATCATCACGGCACGAAACATTATCCCGCGCTCGAAGACACTGCCGGCAAGATCGCTGTCAGCAATGTTGAGGTCTTTCATGAAGGCTTCGGTAAAGTCAGCCTGTCTGGCCTGAATGTAGTTAAGCTTGGCCCCGAATAAATAGGCCTTTTTCAGTTTTGCTCTATCCATAATCGCGCCGTCAAATGTGACATGAAACAGGTTTGAGCGGCTGAAATCGGTGTCAATCAAGCGACATTTACTGAAATCCGACCAGCGCAGATCGCTTTGTCGCAGGCTGGCTCCCGTGAGATTGCAGCCGGTCAAATTGGTGCTGCGCAGGGATACTCCATCCAGCAAAGCACCCTGCAGATCAATTCCGGCAAAGGATTTGTTCCAGAACGTGCAATGTCTTAAATCAGTTTGCGGTTTTGGGCTATTACAGTCACCTTTGGGCGGTTGCTCAGCGGCGGCATTTACTCCGACAAACAGCAGCAATCCGGCAATAAGTATACGCCCCCATTGAAATTTGTTTGGTTTCATGTCCTTTTCTATTGGTTTTTCTTTATTGCATATACCTTATTGCTAATATTGGATTTCGGATTTTGGATCAGTGGTATCGCTGCGCTCTATCCATTTATAAAAAGACAGCATACCTTTAATCCAAAATCCGCAATCCAAATTCCAAAATCTGCTCACCGTGTATCATCAATAGGCTTTTGTCAACTGTGCTATATCAGTTCATAATGCCACTGGTTTGTGAAACTTATTCATTTAATGCCCAGGGGATCGAGAATCCCTTTTTTAACGATAAAAAACAAAATAAGTCCAAGTGTTACCAGACCTGCGACCATGAGCAATGTAACTTCGATGATCTGTCGGATAGAAGCACTGCGTATATTTTTGAGTTCGAAAATGATTTCGGACACGCCCAGGACACTGCCGGTTTCAATTATCTGGTCGTTCAGCCCCCGGTGGCACTTCTGGCAACTCTCATCGGCAACAAAGGGTGTAACATAACGAAAGCGGGTACTGCCCAGCCAATCCTCGCGTCCGCGTCCGGTCCGCAATACCTCATTGATCAACTCATCTTTGCTTTGCGGGTCTTCCTCATACCGGTGCTGCTTTTCCACCTGACGGCTGCGAATTAGCCGGAACTCAAAATCGAATTGGGTTTGAAGCGTTTCCAGCAGATCTCTCATGCTCTTCGGATCGGCACCTTCGATCATATGGGAAAGAACTCCGGTCCTGATCAGCTTGGAGATATTTTGAGCGCTCTGCCGGGCCTCATCAACATCCCGGTTATAAAACTCATAGGGCAGGATGATAAGAAATAGTACAACAAAGACAAGGGTCACCGCACCAAAAGCCAAAAACAGCTTTTTTTGAGTTCCTTTTCCGGCAATGTCTTGTTGGGAGGTTTGTGTCATCCGAATTATTTCTTAACCTTGTTCATATGGGTTGCAATAGCGGCTATCTCTTCATCGGTAATGCTGATGACAACCGGGTGCTCGGTCATCAGCGGCGTAAGTTTGTTGGCTCTCTTCATGGCAATAATATCCTTGACCTGATTGAACAGATACCGCTCATTCTGTCTGGCCAGATTGGGGTAATTGGGAGCTATGGCTATCCCATTTTGCCCGTGACAGGTTGTGCAGAATTTATGGACATAAAGAGTCGCGCCATCCTGGGCCGGGACCGTCAGGCCGGTCAATAAATTAATCAACAACGCGAACGCACATAATTGGGCTGTTTTTTTCATGACTTACCTCCTGACATAATAGGTTCCACGTTCAAGGTTCCGGGTTCAAAGGTTGTAATCTAGGGACATTGCCAGTGCTTCGATACGATGCTCAAATTGACCGCTTTAGCCCATAGAGATTGAAGCTCTTCAACCGGGAACCTTGAACGTTGAACCGTTGAACCTTTTTTATATAATCTTATCCAGATACTTGACGCCATAACTTAGCGCTTCGTCATCGCAGATATCCACACAAAGTCCGCAGCGGGTGCAGTCCGATCCGTTTATATATTCAGACTTGCCCAGATTGATGGAATTCGTCAGGACATGGGGGACCAGACAAACCGTTTGGCATCGTTTACAGTTTGAGCAATTTTCTTTATTCCATTTTACTCGCAAAGGCGACAGCAGGCCGATCAGCTGATATGAGACACCCACCGGACAAAAATAGCGGCACCAGGCCCGGCGGCTGTATAACACTTCAAAAATGAGCAATGCCGCAACCCAGATCAGCATCAAAGACGGCCCGTATACGATGAATCGGCTTAAAATCGCTACCGGATTGATGGTTTCAAAAACGGTATATCCAGTAACCCATGCCAGTATGATAAAAAAAATGTACAGAAAATAACGGATTCTGCGATCAAAGGTGTGATTTTTGATGATCTTTTTCTTTTTCAGGCTTAGGTGTATTTTTTCTCCCAGTTCGGCCAGCCAGTGATAGGGGCAAATCCAGGCGCAGAAAGAGCGTCCGCCGAACAGCAGATAGAACAGAAAAATCGTCACCACCCCGATGATCAGGTTTACCATGATTATTTTGCTGGAAAGAATAACCTGAACGGCGGCCAGTGGGTCAATCAAATGAAATCCCAGCAACCGTGAGCCACTCAGGGAACCTTCCAGAATTTGAATATCGAAGTAAAATGAGGCAAAAAATAAAAAGCTGAAAAACAACAGAATTGCCCAGCGAATATTGCGCCATTTGTGCTTCGAGTGTCCCGGCTGCGGCATATTTTCCGATCGCAGACCGGCTCCTTTGAAGGTTCTTACTTTTTCTTTTGCTTTATTATTTTTCTCTGGTCTATTTGTCATGTTCGGCTGTTCGTCCGGTTATGATCACCTGCCGCCATTTCAGACCATTTGAGCCGCGGCGTAATGGTAATCGAGGCAACCGGTGTTGGACATTTTTCTTCGCAAACCCCGCAACCGACGCAGGTTTTCCTGACCGAAGGCCACAGGTACGCTTTGCCGGTATCCGGATTGGTCCTCGAAACGAAGACAATAGTCTTTTCATCCTTAATGGGGCATTCATCTAGACAAATCTGACAGGCCTTTCGCGCCTGGCCGGTAGATTTGGCGAATTTAGTGATCCATTCCAGATCTGAATGTTTAAACTGGCTTATAATCGTTTGCAGGGTTTCATCGGTCGTATCCGGCAATGAGAATCTACTCTGCAGGGTCTTTTTTTCGTCCTGGTCCAATCTTTTTATCATGGATGATAGAATGTCTTTCAATTCAGTCAGATCCGAAGTAGGGCCGGCTTTTAGATGTAGATTCTCCAACCGATAAACCAGATCACTAATTCCTTGCACCGAAAGACAGGTATCCGGACCGCTAATTACGGCCAGGCCCATTTCCGCATCTTTTCCCAGCGAAAGCTCGTGCGCCAGGGCCCCCGTCGGACACGCCAGGACACAGGGCAAACCGCTGCATAAAATACAGGCGCCCTCCCGGGGAACGATATAGGGGGTGCCAATGCCAAATCCCTGGTTGATCCCGGCCAGTTTGATGACTTGCGGGGGGCAGACCTGCAGACACTGACCACATTTGATACAGGAGGCCAGAAAAATGTCCTCATCCAAAGCCCCCGGTGGGCGCAGCAGCAGGCGGTCTTTTCTTAACAGGGGAACGGCGGCCGCTCCAAAGGCTGCGGCGCTGCCGGCCACAACCAGAGTCGAGGCTTTAAGAAACGTTCTCCTCGAAATAGGTTTATTTTTGTCTTTTGCCGTCATTCTACAAATGTTTTATACTCTATTTGAGTTAGAACCAATTGTGAGTTATTCGTTATTGGTTATTGGTTAATAGATTGAGATGAACGATTCCCTTTTTTAGTTTCATTCCTCCGTTGGATATTATCCGAGGCGATTATTAATTTCAAATAACGAATAACTAATATCGCCTAAACCTTCGATCCCATGGACGCTCATTCAGTTTTTCCCGCCGGAACCGGCACCGGGTTGCGTCCCGACACGCGGTTTTTGATGGCCGGAGCCCAGATGTTTTTGCATATTTTCATTAACCAGGGTATTGCCGCTGGTCATCGATTTTTTGACCGATTCATATTGCAGCGCGTTTTCGACCTGAGAGAGCGTGGCAGCAAAACCATAGCCCATCGGGGTCCGGGGGTCGCCGGCGACCCAGTTGGCTTTTTTTGCTTCAATCCACTCGGTGGTTTTGACGTCATTCACCCAGGTGCGGGCTTTATCTTTCCAGGGTTGCCGGTCCAACCACAAAATGGCACACCCGATATCGTCAAAAAAATAAGCTTTACCATTGGGATCTATCACCTGAGCTGAGTAGTGGGGGTCGCTCAGGGCCATTTTGCACTCTTCACAGTCCTCCCGGTCCCAGACAAAGTCGACCGGAAGCTGTTCTTCATTGCCGCCCTTGCAGGCCATAATTAAAAGGATTAGTAAAACTGAAGAGCCTGTTGTTAGAAAACTCCTTGCTGCCCTCATTTAAGTACCAGCTTTGTTGCCATTTTATGCAACGATCCGGCCTTGGCGGCATCGATCAGATACGGCCGGTTTACCTTTTTAAAATGGACTATCTCTTTTCCTTGGGCCTGGTTTTTAAGGTCGGCTCCGGCCTGTTCGCTGTCGACCGGCAGAAATTGGATCCCCATCGGCCCCCGGATTTCGGATCCGATCACGAAAAAGGTTTTATCGGCTTCGAGCCAGCCCCCTTTCAAATAATCCTTAAAGTAAATTCCGGTGACGGGTTTCAGTGTTTTACCGGTCTTGTCCGGAAAGTGCAGATAGACCAGCAGTCCGATCGTACTGTCAAATGCTTCATAGCTGCCGTCATTGAAGACAATCTGACAATTGAACTTCGGATAGCGGGCCGGATACATTTTGCATAAGGGACAGCGCTTGTCCGATTCGATTGTTTGAGGCTGAGCAAAGGCCCAGCCGGTCATGCCGAATAAAACGGTCAGAAATACTATTAGAGCAGTTTTATTCATACAAGATCCCCTTTCTTAAACCGAAAAAAGCCCAGCCAGGAAAAAAGCCATCCCAAAGACAACGGATATAGAATGGTGAATGCCAGAAAACCGCGATATCCCATATTGTCGAGGATGACGTATGACGCCGGACCCATTGATGTCAGCTCCGGATCAAATAAAAGCACGGCGCCGGCCCGGAACACCATGATCGGATTCAGCAATGATATGGCCACAATCACGCTTTCCTTAAACTGCTGTTGCAGCATGAGACCGATCAGGATGACGTCGATAAACAGCAATAAAGCCAGCCAGACCAGGATGGACAGCCCCAGGCCCCACTCCTGCCTCCTGACAAGGGTTGAAATCACCATTCCCAGCCCCAGGAAACACCAGGACAGCGCCCCCAAAAGGACGGCATAGTAACCGCCGATCTGCCAGGGAATGGCAAGGCTTTTGATCATCCCCCAAACGATCGCCCCCAACAGTGCCGCACTGATCGGAATAAATATCAGGAAAAACCGGGATAAAATTTTGCCCCAGAAATAAGCGCCCAATGAGATCGGCATGGAGAGAAAATACTCAAGGATATTTGATTCCCGGTCGCCCACCACGCTGCGAACGGTTGAAATTAAAATCAGGATCGGCAGGATTGCAACACAGAGCTGAATATAGGTTATCAGCAATCTGCTAAGTCCGGTAAATCCCATCACCCTTGCTTCGGTAATCCCCAGCACGAACAACAGGATCACCGCCCCGCCAAATACCAGGCTGTATATGAGAAACCATTTGGCACGTACAGACTCGCGAAAGTCCGCCAGGGTTACTTGAAAAAAAGTGTTCATTAGTTTAACCGTTCATATGAAGCTACACATAGTTGAAACAGCGAACCGCAGAATATCGAACAAGAAATGTCGAATGATGAAGTGTGGAATCGCTGCGCTCAGTCTTTTTAAAACTTATAATGATAGAATACCTTACTTCGATATTCGTTATTCCTTGTTCGATATTCATTATTCGCTTTTTCAGAGTTTCTTTCTCGATGAGACTGGTCGCTCCAAGACCTGCAGCCTAGCTCAACCTTCCATCCTCTAAACCTTTGAACCTTGAACCTCTGAACCCAGAACCTTTGAACCTCTGAACCATCCCCTCAACTCATAGTCAACTCTTGAATGTGATTGGCATAGTGTGAAATAGATGTTAAAAATCGTAATCGCTCGGCACCGATAAAACTGCCCTGAAATTCGTGCCCGCCGTTGACACTCTTAAAACCCCAATCCTCCAGCATCCGGATGGTCGCTGCGTGATGGTTGGTCAAGGTTACCCGGCAGTCCAGGTCCTGGCCAGCAAAACGCGATTGGTCGATCCGTTCATCCTGCACAACCTTGCCGTAATCCATTTCAACAATGCGGTTGATCAGATTAATGATTTCGTCAACCCGGTGGCTGCTGAGCAGCATGGTGGTGTTTTCCATGGACCGAATCAACTGCAGCAAAAAGGCCTGTCTTCCCTGGGGGTCCAGATTGGCGGCCGGCTCATCCATAATGAGTATATCCGGCTGCCGTCCCAGAGCCAAAGCAATCAATAATTTCTGTTTCATCCCCCCGCTGAGTTTTTGGAACGGTTTTTTCACATTTTTACCGATCTCCAATCCCAATTCATCCGCCTTTTGGTAAATAGCCTCTATGCTCGATTTACGGGAGATGTCCGCCGAAAATTTTACCAGTTCCCCCACATTCATTTGAATGGGCGGCGGCAGCTGGGGCACATATCCGATTCGATCCAGAATCTCCACCCGGTGACGACGAGGGTTTTTGTCGAAAACAGCCACCTGCCCGTTAAAGACATATTGACCCAGGATGGTGCGAATTAGGGTCGTCTTGCCGGCGCCGTTGGGTCCGATTAAAGCAATGCGGTCACCGCTTTTGACGGTTAAATCGATGCCGTCAAGAACCGGAGTTTTACCGAATTTTTTTGTCAGGTTTTTTATTGTTATCATTGCTTCAGGAAGTATCTATTATAATTGTCCTTTTGTTCCAACTCAGCCTCAATACCTTCTTCCTCATCTTCCGGATCATCATCGGCAGTGTCCGCAAAGCGGGCCGGCATTTCGCTGTCGTCTTCATCATCCTCATAAATATCGATCGCCGGGGGGGCATAACTGAGATTGGCTTTCGAAAACAGAACCGATGCGCTCGGGGAAAAAACCGGTTTGCGGTCGGTCATCAGGCGTCTGGGTTCGGAGATGGGTGCCAGTTTTGCCAGGAGGTTGAGCACGCTGGCAACCGGGGAGCCGGAAAAAAAAAGCAGCCAATCGTTATCCATCCAGAGGGTATCCAGAAAGATGTCATGATGGTGAATAAAGTCGCCGTATCCGTCCCGATCCCGATCAAACCCCTCGTAGTCGCTGTAGTAATTTCCTTCCCAGAGATTTTCGGATGCAACGCCCTGGCCGTGAACACGCACGGTTTCCAGGTTGTCGATAAAGGCGTTGCCCTTTAATATGTTGCGGGAGAGGGTCGAGTTGAAATCAGCGCCGACAACGTTGTATGCGATGATATTGGCTTTGATAAAATTGTACCTGTCCGGCTGAAAGGGAGAAAGGTCAAAGTAAAGTCCGGTTGTGCAGTAGACGATTTTGTTGTTTCGAATCGTCAAATTGTCGGCTTCTTTGAAACCGATCCCAACCCCGGTGCCTCCCAGGGAGTATTTAATCGTATTGTGTTCGACGGTGACGTCCCGGCTGTACATTAAAAAAATTCCCACCGTATTATGGTGGTAGTTGTTATTTTTCACCGTATTGCCGCCCGAGTACATAAAATGCAGCGAGTAACGATTGTTCCAGCCTTGATTTTCTTCGATGATATTGTCGTTGGAGTACCAGATGACCATATCCCTGGAATCGTGAATATTATTGCGACGATAAATATTGCGATGGCTGGCCCAGCCGCGGATGCCATCGCCGCGCAATCCCAGGGGGGCATTTTGGGAAGAGATCTCGTTGTCGGCGATCAGGTTCTCGTGGGCTTCCTGAAGGTCAATTCCGAACAGCGTATTTTCAATTCTGTTGTTCATTATGCGGTTGTGGGAGGAACGAACGAGGATACCGGCATCCACCCGATCATGGCTGTTGCCGGAATTGGTGATGTTCATGTTTTTGACCACCACGCCATCGGCCTTTATCAGCAACACGGATCCTTTTCCCCGACCGTCGATCGTGACCTGATCTTGGCCATCGAGGATGACGGCTTTTTCGATAATGACCGGCCCTGCATATACGCCCGGCTCAAGCGGTACAGCTTCACCGGCCGGTGTCCGGTCAATCAGTTCCTGAAGTGACATAACCGGCCCGGCTGTTGATTGAGATGCAGTAAAGTTGATAATCAAAAATATTATAATTGGAAATGCTTTCAAGCTCATAGGGCCTTAATAGCGTTAATCTGTCAATATGCTTCAAGAAACAGAAGGTTTCAGGTGTCAGTGTTCAGGTGTCAGCCAAGCTGTTGGCATGTCAAACGGCCGGTTTGATCGAAAAATAAAATTTGAAAAAGCGAATATCAAATAAGAGCAACAGCCAATAGTTTGGATTTTTGAATATTGGTCATTGTGATTTGTTTGATATTTGTTTTTTGTTATTTGAAATTTTTTATTACTGACACCTGAAACCTATCCCCTCTCACTTGCTTCACCAGCCGGTATAGCTACATCAAAAAAACACGTCTTTGACTTAACTGGTTGCTAAATCCTTAAGTGCTTTGCGCCGGATCAATACCGACAGCACCAGCAGCACAAACACCCCCAGCAGAAAATAAAAACCGATCGTGGGATAAGAATGCGTCGTAAACTGGGCGACCTTCCCGTCACCAAAGACCGTCGGCATGAAAGGTTTTATTTTAAACGCGCCCCAGGGATGCAGATTGTGCCCGAACCAGTACAGCCACTTGCTATAGAAACCCAGATAGTACCAGGGCAGAAAAGCAGGCACAATCCCCAGCAGCCACCAGCCGGGTCCCTTGTAAAACAAATAGATCGTCAGCATGATAAAAAACAGAAGGTAAACAAAAGGCACAATTTGCCGAACAAACACGGCGCCGGTTTCCATCGGATCCATACCAATGTAGTGATTGATAGTATTCATTTCACTGACTTTGCCGCTCCAATCCGTTAGATTGAAAAAAACGGGAATTCCGTCGGGAAATGACGCCTTGGGATATTGGGGGGCTTCCAGCGACACCCGCCAGACCGGCATCGTTTTATATCCGATCAGGTAGGCATAAAAGCCGGAAGGATAATATTCCCATATTTTTTCACCCATCATGGATCTCAAATGCTCGGAAGACGGCTGGTAGTGTTCGGTGCCTTCCGGTATTAGAAAGGCGAATGGCTGAAATGACTCGTTTTCCTCGATTGCATCCTCTTCATCCATTGCCACCGGATCACGATATTGAAACAGCGGCTTCAGCGTATATGTCCCCAAAAGCAGCAATATGGCAACTACTGCCAGAATATTGCTTAATCTTAATCTTTTTTTAATACTGTCGTTCATTCATTATCCTCTCAGCAGCTGTTTAGTCTCTCAAATGCGCGGGAATATCTTCATCCTCTTCTTCCCCCTCGAGATCCCAGCCTTCTTCCTCATCTTTGCCAACTTCCATCCAGTCCCCCTCCTGCATTTCGAAGCGGCCGGCATAGTCAGTTACGCTCTTCATATCGAGAAAAGAAAACTCTTTGATCTGTTTGACCATATCGGGATTGGCGTTTCTCCTTTTGCCGATCTGAATCCAGCTAAATTGCCGGATCAAATAGAGGTAGGTCTGTCCCGCCAAAACCGGGTAATAGGCCGGTTCCTTTTCACCTTCGGCAACTTCGACCGGCTGGCCATCTACGACCGGCGGGTCTTCTTTCCAGTTGCCTTGTCCGTGATCGCCGTGGCATCTGACACAATTCTTTTCATAAAGTTTTTTGCCCAGGTCCAGGTCGGTTACCCAATCCGCGTTTTCAACTATCACAGCCTGGTGTTTTTCCATCTCCCCGGCACCGATGAGATTTTTGATCGCATCGAGGAATTCCTGTTTGCTTTTGAAATTCTTTTCTTCAATGGATTTCAGCTTCTTGAAATTTTCGTTGCCCACGTCCTGCTGAATCTTGTCAAGGGATATGGGCCACACCTCTTTGCGCAGGTTGGATAAAACCCAGGAGGGGCCGCCCGGTCCGACCCTGGGTTTCGGATTCATTTTCAAAGTTTGAATATAAGCACAGACATCACGGATGTCCTGGGCGCCTTCTATTTGCATGGCAAAAGGATACATGGTTGGATTGTCACGGTTACCGGCCCGGATATCGGAGATCTGTTTGATGAGGACCGTGGTGTGCTGGCCGGCGAGCTGTGGAAAGACCCCCAGGGGATCACCCCAACCGGTTGGCTGATGACAGGCGGCGCAAACCGTGTAAATTTCTTCGCCTTCTTCGACATCTCCTATAAGATCCAACGCTTCCAGAGCTTCGGCCGCGGTGGCGCGCCACTTGCCGCCGGCCGGCATCTTAAGAAGCTTGGCAGCCTTTTCGGCCTGAATCCTTCTCAATTCCTCGGCACTCAGGGGCTTGTCCCCCTCGGCCGCGACAATCGTATAAGAGATCGAAAAAAGTGCCAATGTCACTAAAATCAGGGATCTGTAGTATTTCACAAAAATGTTGCTTTTCAACGAATCTCCCTCCTTATTCTGTGTCTTTAATATTCGATAAGTACTCGGCAATGTTCCTGAAGTCATCATCGGTAATCTTATTGCTTTCAATGTAGGGCTTGATACCTCGCATGGCTTCTGAGTTGCCGTTGGTTCTGCGGCCTTCGAGAATGGCTTTCATCTGCTGAAACAGATATATTTTCTTGTTGCCGGCATGCCGGGGATAGTCCTCAAACCCGGGAATCAAATCGCCTTTGTGGTAATAGACCCTTCCGCCGATTTTAATAATGATATCCTGGTACTTGGCGGTGTCAGCCTTTCCGATGAGCTTCTCAATGGCCTGGACGAATTCTCCCTGTGTATCGTATTTTTTCTTGTACAGGGGTATCAGCTTCTTGACTGTCTTAACGGGAACTCCATCCTTGACCATCTGGCGGAACATTTTTTTCTGTCTCAGATAATACCGTTCCTTGGTCTCCGTGCGGATCATGCCCCGTCCCTCGGGACCATGGCAAGTATGACAGGTCAGCTTCTCGAATAACACCGCCGGTTCTTCGGCGAAAGCGTCAGTCACCGGCAAAAAACCACCGAACAATAAAAGCGCTGCCGTTGAAAGAAGAAATGTTTTCATGATTCATCCCGTTTTAATACCACAAGTAGCTATACAAAATTGCCCCTGATTGTAACAAAGTATTACCCTCGTTACAATCAGGGAGTTTAACTAGTGGTTCCTGGGTTCAAGGTTCACCGTTCAAGGTTGTTCTACCGGTTTATATTCGATTCGTTCGGTTTTCAAGTGTGTATCTCATAATTTTGGAATCAAAGATTTTTAACCCTTCAACCATTGAACCTGGAACCTCTGAACCATTTAACCCAGAACCTCTGAACCTCATTACTCGCCATCCACAATTTTCTTGGCAAAAATTCCGCGGCTGGCGCATTTGACCAGGTACTGCCAGGCCATTTCCTCATTGAGAAAGGCATTGTACCAATCGCTTTGCCCGGCGGCTTTTGTCGCTTTTTCGCGCCAGGGATAATGCTGCTTAAACTGTTCCACCGCATCCCAGAACTGCAGGGCGGCTTTTTTGTTCAGCAATTCCGGCATATCGGCGTCCTCGATATCGTCCTCCTCTTTGTCCCAGTTTTGTTCCATATACTTTTGCACGCCCACGGCCGAACCCACCGGGTCATCCGGATTGCAGATCTTGGTGGATGCCGGGACCAGTTTAGGGCAGACATAATTTATCACGCCGGCAATAACGCCGATGGTGCCGTCGTTCTGTTTCACTTTTTCCTGATACTTCATTTCATAATTTTCTTCGGCGGACAGGCTCCCGGTCAAGCACAGGAACGCAATCATTGTAATAAATGAAAAGACCAATTTTATCGTTTTTGATTTCATGAGTCATCTCCCTGTTGTTCGCGGTCAATTCAAAAATAAACAGCGTAATATTGTATCTTCAATAAGCGGTTGGATAAGACTTACGGTTTGACCAAGAAATATCCCATCATTTCAAGGTGCAGGGCGGAACAAAATTCCGTACAATAAAACGGAAATACGCCGGCCTTGTCCGCTGTAAACTTGAAGGTATTGGTTTCACCGGGTTCCAGACTGCCGTTAACATTGTAGGTGCTAATGGTAAAGCCATGGGTCTCATCCTGGGCTCTTTCCAGGTTGGTCACATGCCAGGTGACCTCGTCACCGACCTTCACTTCTATAACTTCAGGACTGTAGTGGCTCCTGATAATCGTTGAATTGACGGTAACCTTATTGCCTTCCCTGGCCACTGATTCTCTACCCGGTTTGACCCGATGTTTGAACCATTTTTGTTTGAAGCGTTTGAGCGGTTTCAGCTTGTCGGCCTTGATCATGACCGCGTAATGGGGTTCTCCCAGGGGCAGGGGCATGTCATAAACCACCGACATGGGTCGACCGGCGGTAATGTCAATCAATTGATGGTTCTGAGGATGCAGCGGACCGACCTGCTGAAACCGGTCGATGGCCAGTTTATTGAGTGCGACCAAGTACTTGCCGTCCGGCGAAACCGTGTCGCCTTCGGCCGAGACCAAGTGGCCCACATTGTAATGAATGGGCACCTTTTCGATTAGCTGCAGCTTATGGTAATCCCAGCGGGCGATGGCCGAATCCACGAACAATGAGGTGTAGGCAATTCCCTTTTCGCTGTCATACTGGGTGTGCAGCGGCCCCAAACCCAATTCCACCTGCCCGTGCAATGACTCCTGCATACTGAGAATGGGAATATCGTAGGGGTCTTTGCCGTCGAAGGTCTTGCTTTCGATCAGTTTCATCATCTTTTTGAAATCGTACACGGATACATGGGTATCCAGTTTGCCGGAAACCGTCAGGTACTGCCCGGAAGGATCGATCATCACCCCGTGCGGACTCTTGGGTTCCGGGATAAGGAACAGGGCATCGTTGGCCACCATGGTTGCCATGGAGATCACCGCATGACCGTTGATCTCGGTGTATTTGCCTTCTTTGAAAAGTTTCTCGGCTGTTTTCAGATTGATCATGTGCAGGTAGTCGGTGTCTTTGGATGACATGCCGGCTTCGTGGGGCAGCCGGTCTTTCCACTTGGTATTGCCCGGTCCAAAGCCTCCGATATAGCGTTCCGAATTGAAGGAGTTGGTGAAGACCCAGCCCTCACTGATTAACTTGCCGGCATCCGACAGATCCTGGCTGTAGGGTGGCAATTCGACGGAAAACGAGTCAGCCGGGATAATTTTTCCTCTCTTGCGGTTGAATTTCCACATGGTCATGGCGCCGCGGTATTTTTCATTGAATTCTTCCAGCGGCACGTAATCATTGGTAAAGGGCGCCGGGTACTGGGAGGCCTCGATAACATACTCCGTGTTGGGCGTCACAAATGCGGCGCCATGTTCCGACTTCATAATCGGACTGGGCACCAACTGAATCGTACTGAAGGTTTTAAGGTCGATCACCGCCACCCGCGGATTGGCCTTATCATTGATGAACAGGTATTGGCCGTCGTATTCGCCGTTGGTTTCCGATATGGCCGGATGATGAGTGTCGCCCCAGGTAATTTTGCGACCTCTTATACGGCCCTGGTCGAGGATTGCCATACTATCCACATCGCCGTAGCCGTATCCCTGCCAGGGCTCGGGCGTGAACACGGCAATGTATTTCAGAATTCTCATAGAGGGTACGCCGTAAACAATCACCTGGCCGGATTGTCCCCCGGAGGAGAAGACAACATACTCATCGATTTTCCCGGTCGGGGTATAAGTTTTGGCTGCGGCCAGGATGTCGGCCTGGGAAAGCCCTCTTGCCTGCATGACCTGTTCCAGGGATTGCGCATTTAGCGCGGCACTCAATCCCAGTACCATCATGCTGATGAGAACGAGCTGAAATGATTTTTTGAATTTCTTTAACATCTGATCCCCCTTTCCTATTTTTTAAAATTTAATGAATCCGAGCCCCGAAGGCACGGCTTGGAGTCGTTCCCGAAACCGACTCTGGATTCAAACCAAAAGTACTGGAGTGATGGAGTACGGGAGTGTTGGAGTATTGGAAAAAGCATATCCGGGCATATAATGGTCGTCAAAATAGTTTGATTGCACCACCCTGGTTTAGAACTTGCCTGATCACTTTCACCGAGCAAATGATCATGTCGCAATAATCTCCAAAACAATGCTTATGCTACTCGGTCCGGTTTTAGACCATCGCTCCAAAACTCCAGCACTCCATCACTCCGGATCTATATTAATCTACTCCCGTTCGACGCGCAGGGACGATTTTCTGAACACAATCTGGCTCAGGTGGCCCATCAGACCAAATGCAAACACCGTAAACCAAAGCCCCGGCAGGGCCAAAAGCAGTATGACGACAGCCCATGCGATCAATGGGAAAACCCAATTTAAAAGGTCCACTATTATCTCCTAACCCGGCTTGATCCGAATTGATTTATGTCAAAATTCAATCTTAATTGAGATAAAAGCCAACTAAGAGTTATTGGTTATTTGTTATTCGTTATTGATTTGAAAGGAATCAGGTCGATTTTTGATTGTCGCTGATGAAGGAAAAATAAAATCAGATTCTCAGCCTTTTCTAATAACGATTAACAAATAACGTATAACGCCGAATTGAGCATGAGCATTTTCGCTCAATTAGGGTTCAATACTAGTGCTCGATCGAACTTCTGCAAAACAGCCGGTCCGAAATCGGAACCGCCGGTACCCGCTGCAAAAACCACAAGCAGCTCAACAAAAAAATACCCAGTACACCCAGGGTAGTTGAGACATCATAGAAATTCAGGGCAAAACCTGGCAATCCGTTGCTGGCATCTATGATGCCCGCGCGGGCATTATTCTCCTGAATGGACGGCACGATCAAAAAATACTTTTCGAGCCAGGCCCCGACCAGGACCTCCACGGCAATCAGCCGTGAAAACCAAATGGAATTGCAGGCGGTGCGGCTCATCAACCCGAAAAAGGGAATAAAAAACATCAGGAAAAAAAGGACCCAGAACATCCACCCCCATTCAACGGATTGCATCCTCAGAATGAGAAAAGGGGTTTCTTCAGGCATATCGCCGTACCAGATGACCAGGATCTGGGAAAAGATCAGATAGGTCCACAGGGCGCACACGGCAAAAGTCAGCTTGGCCAGGTCGTGATAGCGCCCGATGGTGATGTACGCTTCCAGTCGAAAATCTTTGCGGGCGATGCCGGAAATAATCAGCAAGGCGGCCGCTGCTCCGATCAGGTTTGCGATAGCGTATTGAGCGCCGAACATGGTGCTGAACCACTCCTGGTCGATGGACATCATCCAGTCAAAGGCCAGAAGAGTGCTCAAAACGAAAAAAAACAGCGCCAGTACCGGGGCGATGGTTTTGGCCCTTTTTTCGGCAATGGTCTCTTCCGCCTCCTGGGAGCCGTAATTTTTAACCAGCCGATCGGCAAAGGTATTGGCGAAGCCGGTTAGCCGTCCCGCCAGCCCGATATCCGGCCGGACGACGGTTTTGAGATAGTAAATGCTGCCGGCGACGAACAGAACCAGTACGACCAGATTGCGAATGACAAAAAATGGCAGATTCAACCACCCCGCCTTGGTATGGATAACCCGGTCATGATCCACCCATTCAAACAGATGGTCGGCGCCGAAAAAAAGCAGGCAAAGCAGCAGCGCACTAATGGGAATAAAGGCACTCAAAGCCTCTGCCAGGCGCTTGATCGGTCGGCCCCACTGGGCGCTGGTAATGGTGAAAATCAGGGAAAACGCCAGACCACCCAGGGCGATTCCGCCGAAAAACATGGTGTTGACCAAAAGCGCCTGCCAGGCCAGATATGAGCTGTTGCCAAACAAACCGATTATAAAGCCGACGATACCGATAATCACAAAACCCAGCAGAATTTTTTGCAGTCGATTATTTATGCTAAAACGCGTCTGTTCCAGCAAGGCCTTCATTTCCTTGTCTCTGCTCATTTCTGCTTCTCCAATTCACGAATGTAATTGACAATATTCCATCTTTCCTCAGCCGGCACGGCATATCCCATGGCCGGCATGACCGCGCCGCCGTATTTGGCCTTATGGTAGATATAGCCGTCACTGAAAAATGGGGTCAGAGCGATTACGGCCGGGGCAATCATACCCAGATCATTGATTTTGGTTTTAGCAAAGCCCTCGGCATTGATTTCGCGGGTTTTTCCGTGGCAAACGGCACAATAGGTGTCGAATTTCTGCTTGCCGTCGGCCAACGACGCCGTATCCGGGGTAGTGGGATTGATCGTCGCCCTCTCGGAGATGACATCCTTGATGATGCGGCTGAAACGGTCGTCCGGGTCCTCGATCTCACTGCCGTCGATGGACACGGCGCCAATGACAAAGTCGTTCATGCTGCCCGTTTCCTGGGGTTTGATACTGACCTGGTTAAACATGTCATAAACCAGGGTAAACAATGTCGATTTGGCCGGCAGATTCACCGCCACGAACAGAACCAGCGCAAAGATGCCGACAAACAGTAGCATTCTAGCTTTCAAGATTGACCTCCTCGGCCTGGTGCTTTTTAAAAATATTTTCCAGCTTCTCCAGTTCGTCATTCCGGCAGGCGACCACAATGCCGAAGCGGTCACGCATGAACCGGTCATATTCCTTGTATTTGCGGCTTTTAGGAACCGGGTGCCTCCAGGTATCCCACAGAATCAACGCGATGATGCCCCCCATGGTAAAATAGATCGCCAGGAGCACGGAAAGTTCAAAAGCGATGGGCCCCATTATGGGCACAGAAACAATGGGTTTGCCGGAGACCGGCAGAATCCAGTCGAGCGCCATTTTCGTCACGATCAGCACAGCCAGACCGAACCCGACAAAGGCCCCGGCCAGGGTTGCAAAAGGCACCCGGCTTTGAGGGTTGCCCAGGGCATGATCGATTTCGTGCCTCGGGCACGGCGTGTGCGTGGTTATTTTATCGAATCCTTCCCTTTTCAAGTCCTTGATGGCAGCGCAAGTGTCATCCAGATACGCGAAGGTGGCCCAAACTCCTGAAAAATTTTTTCTCATTTTTTCTTCCTGAATGGGGGAATAAGTTTTTCTTTCATTTCAGCAATGGCGATGGACGGCGTGACCTTCACAAAAATAAAGAACCACATGAAGAACCACCCGAAGCTGCCGATGGTGATCCAGATCTCCGCCCATTCAATCTGGTAACTGCCCCAGGCAAAGGGGGCAAAACCATGGGCCAGAGAGGTGCCGACGATGACAAAACGTTCCAGCCACATGCCGACGTTGACCAGCAGCGAAATGACAAACAGCGCGGCAATGCTGGTTCGAATCTTCTTGGCAAAAAGCGCCAGCGGCACAAGGCAATTGCAGGTAAACATCAGCCAGAAATAGGGGTTCATTTCACCGAAGGGGCGAAACCAGAACATCGCTCTTTCATATTGTGCACCGCTGTAGTAGGCGATAAAAAATTCAACCGCGTAAGAGTAGGTCACGATCAGACTGGTAAAGATGATCATCTTGGCCATGCCTTCCAGGTCCTTAACCTTGATAATTTCTTTGAAACCGGGAAAAGCCATACGCAGGGGTATCATGATCGTCAAAACCATCGCGCAGCCGGAAAATATGGCCCCGGCCACGAAATAGGGCGCAAAGATGGTTGAATGCCAACCGGGCAGACTGGACATGGCAAAATCCCATGACACTATCGAGTGGACCGAGAAAACCAGCGGGGTGGCAATGGCGGCAAACAGCAGGTAGCCCCGCATATAATGCAGCCACTGGTGGTTGGTCCCCCGAAAAGCGAGCGCCGGAATGCCGTACAGCAGCCGCTTGATCCCTTTGGATTCATCACGCACGGCCGCCAGATCGGGAATCATGCCGAGCACAAAAAAAGCGATGGAAACGGACATATAGGTCGAGATGGCGAAGACATCCCAGAGCAGGGGCGATTTAAAATTCACCCACAGCTCGCGCTGGTTGGGATACGGCAGGAGCCAATAGGCAAACCAGACGCGTCCCAGATGAATGAGGGGAAACATGCCGGCGGTCATGACGGCAAACACGGTCATGGCTTCCGAGGCCCGGTAGATGGAATTCCGGAAGGGTGCCCTGACCAGGTAAAGCACTGCTGAAATCAACGTGCCGGCATGACCGATTCCGATCCAGAAGACAAAGTTGGTGATATAAACGCCCCAGGCGATCGGGTGATTGATCCCGCTGTATTCCAGGCCGTGCCGGATTTGAATGGCCCAGGCAAAGAGCCCCATGCTCAGGGCCCCGAGAATCAACACCATGCTGACCATCCAGGACTTTCCGGGCGGTTCCATGGAGCTTACGACTTTGTCATTGATATTTCCGTATGTTAGCTGATCCAATGATTCCCCCTGGTGTTTTGATTTTTTAGTTAGTGTCTGAATAATTAGATTGGAATACTGTCATCATCTTCAACTGATTGAATATTGTCGATTGAATATTGAATATTTAAGGTTCGCCTACGGCGGATCATTATTAAAAACCAATAAAAAATGACGGAGCGAAGCGACTTCCACAAATATTCAATTTTCAATCTTCAATATTCAATTCTAGGCCTTCCTGCTGTCATGGTTCACTTTTTTCAAATAGGTGATCGCTGGTTGAAAGTTTAACTCCGGCAGTTGCGTATACCGGCGTCGGCTTTTCTCTTTGATCTTTTTTATCTTGCTGTTTGCATCCAGTATGTTGCCGAAGCTGATCGCATCGGCCGGACAGGCCTGCTGGCAGGCCGTCTGAATTTCACCATCTTTCACGTCGCGCCCCCGGTCCTTGGCCAGATCTTTGATCTCCCGGATCCGATGATGGCAGAAAGTACATTTTTCCATCACGCCTTTGCTGCGCACCGAGACCGCCGGATTGAGCTGCAGGTGCAGCGGGCTCGGAAATTGATAACTGCGCCAGTTGAATCGTCTTTGTTTGTAGACGCAATTGTTGGAGCAGTAGCGTGAGCCGACACAGCGATTATAAATCATGCCGTTTAACCCGTCGGGCGTCTGGTAGGTGGCGAATACGGGGCAAACCGGTTCGCAGCCGGCGTTGTCGCATTGCTGGCACATCTGCGGTGAATAGTAGGTTTCAAGCTGACCGGTTTGCCGGTTTTTTTCAAAATACCTTTCAATCCGCAGCCAGCTCATCTCCCGGCCGACATTGGCGCGGTCCTTGCCGACCAGGGCGATATTGTTTTCAGCATAACAGGCCGCTACACAGGCCGAACAGCCGGTGCAGCGATCCAGGTCGATGATCATCTCCCACTTGTAGGGGTCGTGATAAACCGGTGTTTGTCTGCCCGCCTGTTGAACGGCTTTTTTGACGTTATCCGCGACAGGGTCATAAAAACTCTTTTTATCCTTGCGATTGACGGTATAAAAACGCTGCAGGCCGTGATGTTTGTGAGCAGGTTCGGCATGCTGCGATTGGCTGCCGCCGGCGGACATCACCTGAACAAATCCCCGGCCCTTTTGGCTGCGGTCGCCAAACCCGGTTTGGTCGTCCGTATCGGGCGCTGCAATATCCCTGCGATACTGCCCGTCCATGGTTACCAGATAAGCCTTTTGGCCCGTGGGTTTAATGGTAACGTTCTCCCCCGCGAAAACAAAATCACCTGAAAGTTTCTCTTTGCGCCAGGGCAACAGGGTCATGACGTTGACCCCCACCGTTTGCTCCTCGATGCGGGTTTCCAATTCTATGACGGGCAGCAGCTTGCTTTTGCCGTGGCTGGATTTGTAATTGGGAAACGGCACCTTGCGCCCCAAGCCGGCCGGCATGGCCACGGTATCTTTATCGATTCCGTAAAAAGTCCAGGCCGCCGCCCGGGCTTTGCCGTAGGAACTGGTAATTTCGACCAGGTCGCCGTGTCGGATCCCGAGCTTGACCGCTGTCGCGGGATGAATCTCTACCCAGGAATCCCAGACCACCTGAGTCACGGGATGGGGTATTTCCAGCAGCCACGACCGATTGCCGCCTTTGGCATTGGCATTGTGCAGGTTCGAATTGACGGCCAGCAGGCTGAGGCCGCCGGTCCTTTCCAGGGGCGCTGAAAAGCCCACCACATCGACCGCACGGTTGAGAATTACGCTTGTTGGTTTGAAGTTTTCGTAGTGCCCGCCCTGTTGCAGCGACCTTTTCCAGAATTGCGCAAACGGCTGGGAAATGCCGCGTTCTTGATGGAGACGTTGCCAGGAGGCTTTGACATAATCACGGTAATTCGGCGCTTCAAATCCCTCGAGCCCGACCAGCCGGGCCAACTCGAGCAGCAATCCGCCGACCTCCATGGTATCGAATCCCGGTACCCGCGCCATGACCGGCTGCTGCAAGGCAAATAAACCTTCACGCGGCCGGGCATCCCCCCAGCTTTCTAAGAAATGAGCTGTTGGCAGGTGCAAATCGGCCAGTTCGGAGGTTTCATCGTTTTCGGTAGACAAGGAAACCACAAACGGTACCGCCGCCAGCGCTTCTTTGAAACCTGAATTTTCCGGCAGTACAAATACCGGGTTGACATTTTCGATAATCACCAGCCCAATGCGGCCGGCTTTCATGGCCGCCACGGCCGCTTCCAAATCCGTCATAGGATTGCCGCCCAGGCGGTAATCGGCGCCGAAAATGACGGTATGGCCGACATTGCCGGCCACATAGTTTAGAATGCCGACCGCCATCTGCAACTGGGTGGCATCCGTACCGGCATTGCAGTTACCCCCGGCCAAGGCTAGGCTGCGTCCGTTTTGATTAAATTCATCGGCCAGCCGCAGGAGGGTGCCGGCCGCCAGACCGCTTTTTTGCTCAATTTTGTCGACGGAAAAACCGCCGATCAGCTTGGCCAAACGTGATTTTTCTTCACGGGACAGATGCCCGGCCCGTTCCAGCAGAATTCGGCTGAGGGCCAGGGCGATCATGGTTTCATAGCCGCGCGGGCAGGAGACCCATTCATCGGCGTTGGTGCCGGTCACAGACATGTGGGGTGCAATGTGAATATAGTGGCCCTTTTGGCCGTCGTGATAGCCGTGCATCCTGGTATAGGCTTTGGTCAGCTGAATCGGGTTCAGCCAGCTTTCCAGAAAATCAGCCCCAAAATTGATCAACACCTTGGCCTGATCAAGGGCAAAATGGGGAATCTCGTCTTTGCCGAATACGATGCGGTTGGCGGTCTTCAGGCTGTTGACCGGTGTCAGGTCAAATTCCAGCGAGGTGCCGCCGCCCAAGCCTTTAAGCCAGTCGTTCAGCAATTGTGGAAATGTGCCGCTGCGGGGCGGACCGAGATACAGAACACCGCCCTTTTGATCTTTCAACTCTTTCAGCTTATCCGCCAGCTGTTGTTGACCGGCCTTCCAGGTAATCGCGCGCCGGCCTTCGCCTTTACCGGCAACCGGAGCGGCCGCCCGTGAAGGGCTGTAAAGTCCCTGGAGAACGGACTGTCCCTGCAGACAGATTCGTCCTTCATTTACCGGATGGCGCGGATTTCCTTCGGCTTTGATTGCCCGGCCTTCACGGGTTCTTACCACCAGCCCGCAGGCGGCGGCGCATTCTCCGCAGGTGGTGGCGAAATGCTTTGAATCTCCGGAAACATAGTCATAGGGAGGCTGCTGCAGTGGAATCAGTTTTTCGATCGGATCGGAGCAACCGGCAACGACCATCGTTGCCCCGCCCATAGCGGACATTTTCAGGAAATTTCTGCGGCTTATCTCTTTTTTCATCCCAGTTCCTTATTATTTATGGCAGATGTAGCAGTCTTTTGATCCCAGCAAAATTTCGTCTGTTGGCAATGCTCCGGCCTCTTTTACAATTTTCCCGCCCCGGGTCTCCCGAACCGGACCTGCAATTTTGCCGTTCACGGCCGGTCGGCCCTCCTTGTGGCATTGCATGCACCACCCCATGCTCAAATCCGTGATCATGGTATCGATGGACAAAACGTCGTGCTTGTCAATATCCCCATGGCATTCCGTGCAGTCAAAACCGGACTGGATGTGGCGCTTATGGGAAAAGTGAACGAAATCGGGCAGGTCATGAATTTTTTTCCAGAGGATAGACTCTTTCTTCGGCTTGAATTCCAACAGCTTTTTGATGGCATCCTGATTTTTTTGGGCTATTTGCGGGTCATCATCCGAGCCGGGAATCACACTATGACATCCGAAACAGACGGCCATGGGAGGCACGCCGGAATTAATCGAGCGGCGGGCATAGATATGACAGAATTCGCAAGGGACCTCCCCTTTTTCGATATGGGTTTTGTGGCTGAATGCGATCGGCTGGGTGAAATCGCCCGGAGGGACGGGGTCGGTAGCTTGCCCCGAATTGGTCGCCAGCCCGACAAGTGAAAAATAGAATACCGCTGAAATGACTAGCAAAAGTATCGGTATAAATAGCTTCGAAGATCCTGCCTGTTTTTTCAGTTTGCTTTTTGTTACTCGCCTGCGCAATCGATAAAATTCATCTATTAACATAACCGCTCTCCCGGTAGGGAATTGTCTCACTCGATACGTTTTTGGTAATACCCCAATTGAGGTCAAAAGTTCGCTCTGGCGTTGAAGGTGAACAGTTATTAGTTATTAATTATTTGTTATTGGAAAGGACCGATCGTTTCGTATTACTATCGACTGATAGCTAGACAATAGAGTTAGGAAGTTAATTCGCTCAAACTAATAACCAATAACCAATAACCAACATCCAATTAGGTACTAATTCTCAGCCCACCAGCCACTGCCTCTTTCAATTCCTGGGCATTGATGGGTTTGAGGATAAAGTAGTAAACGCCCTGTTCCAATACCCTGGCCAATTCCTCCTTTGAATTTCCGGAGGATATAATAATCAACGGGATCCTTGGCCGGCTCTTCTTGATGATCTTAATGAGTTTGGAACCGGCCATGCCGGCCAGGTTTTCATCGATGATGGCCAAATCGATGTCCTTATCCAGGATCTTGAGGAGCAAATCACCGCTCTCATCAACCCAGGTTAATGAATAGCTCGCAATACCATCCAATACTTCAGCCACCTGCGACTTCATGCCTTCATCCGAACCGGCAAACAGTATGGATTTTATCTTAGGCATCAAATTTAACCCTGGTGGTAGGTAGCCCGGCCCCGGGCCGTAAAGCGCCGGGCCGTAAAGCGGCCCATTTGATTAAAGAGAAGAAACTATGGTGCTTGATGTAAAAGACCCTCGCACATGTGGCCCACATTGTAGCAATGATCGTGCCGGTTGATCCTGTGGTATTTAATTATAGCGAGGATATGATAATATTTAATTATCTCGTATGGTTATCATAAAAGGCGGGTATTTTAAGATAATCGATTTCAGAATGGCTAGAATAAAAAACGGGACTTATATGTCCCACATTATAGAGATGTCCTTTAATATCTTGAAATGGCTAATGATAATAGAGTGGGATAGAAAAGCCCCATCTGGGACATTTTTGTCGCAATTGATAGTCGGGATGGACCTGGAGGTAAACCATAACCGCTGGTAAACGGCAGCCATCCGCTCTTTATCAAAGGAGACGGCGCAATACCTAAAGTATTGGAGTGATGGAGTGGTGGAGTGGTGGAGTGATGAATGGTTGATATATTGAAAAAAAATGAATCATGTTTGGTTCTTGCTTATTCAAAGGTAAGAAAGTAAAAATCAGATCTATTTCCGCTTTTAAACCCAACACTCCATTACTCCCTTTCTCCAGTCCTTGTTCCTTTCCACCACTCCACCACTCCATCACTCCACCACTCCACCACTCCAGTCCTTGTTCTTTTCCAATTGCCATGGATGTTTCAGTACCAACAATCTAAAATCACGCCTGCGAGTCTTCCCCAAGCCGATGCCGTTTGAGCAGGCGGTGAATGGTCTTCCGGTTGACCTGGGCTTCCAGGGCGGCCTTGGATATGTTTCCATTATGTCGCTCCAGAAGATCTGACAAATATTGTTTCTCGAATAAATCCAACCAATCTTTTTTCGCTTCTTTATAACTTGACCCTGTGGAAGATAAGACCGGAGAAACACAATCATCCGGATTCCCTGCCAGCCGGATCTGTTCAGGCAGATCGTCCGGCACGATAGTTTTAGAGGCGGTAAGCGAGACCGCCCGCTCCATGACGTTCTGCAACTCCCGTACGTTGCCCGGCCAATGGTATCTTTCCAGCAGATCCATGGCCTTTTGGGAAATCATGTTTACTTCGTTGATACTGCCCTTGCTGAAGTGTTTGAGGTAATGATTTGCAAGAAGGGGGACATCGTCCATCCTCTCTCTCAAGGGCGGCAGGGGTATGGAGATAACATTGATGCGGTAAAAAAGGTCCTCCCTGAAATTGCCCTCAGCAACGGCTTTCTGCAGATTTTTGTTGGTGGCGGTTATGATCCGTACATCCACATCAATAAGTTTTCTGCCGCCCACCCGTCGGACCTGGTGTTCCTGCAGTGTTCGAAGCAGCTTGGACTGGAGGGTGATGCTGAGTTCCCCGATTTCATCTAAAAACAGGGTCCCGCCATCGGCGTATTCGAAAATTCCGGGACGCGTTGCGTGGGCATCGGTAAAAGCCCCCTTCTCATGACCGAAGAGTTCGCTTTCCAGCAAGTTTTCGGGTAGCGAAGCACAGTCCACCGGTACAAAGGGTCTATGAGAACGATCACTGTGTATGTGAAGGTTTCTGGCGATCAGTTCCTTGCCCGTACCGCTATCCCCTTGGATCAGAACATTGGCCTCTGTTTTGGATACTTTCTTGACGAGCTTCAGCACTTTTTGCAGTGATGCGCTTTTACCGATGATCCGATTGAAACCGTAGGCATCCTTGAGTTGAGAACGCAGGTATTTGTTTTCATCTGCCAGCCGCTTTTGTTTGAATCCCCGGTTGACGGCGATGCGCAGTTGTTCCGCTGAAAACGGCTTTAAAATGTAATCGAAAGCCCCTGATTTGCAGGCCTCGACGGCGGATTTGATCGTGCCGTAGCCTGTAAATAGAAGCACAACGATATCCGGATTAACGGCTTTAGCCTCTTTTAGGACGGTCATGCCGTCCTTTTTAGGCATTCTCAAATCCGTCAATATCAGGTCCGGCAGCTCCGTTTTCAGAACCTGGGCAAAATTTTCACTTTCCTGCAACAGGACGCACTCGTAACCCGACCGCTTCAGGATGCGGCGGCAATTCTCCAGAATCTCCGCCTCATCATCGATGATCAATATTTTTTCTTTGGGAAGGGTCATAACCAATTCTGCTCATTCACAGTGTTAAAGTAAGTATTTACATAAAAATAAGTATCAGTTTTCATTGAGAAAATGAGCTAAATTAAAAAATGAGCTAAAATGATCTAAAATTGAGGTATATGGTTATATAGAAAGCCCAAGTGATAAAAATAATTGATTCATCTGTGACCGTATCTGTCACAGGTCTACGGTACAATGGCCTCAAAAACATAGAGGAGGCCTATTATGACAACATTTTATATCAT
>Ga0209678_1000041_pt1 | contig 52535 bp, 53 predicted proteins | sample WorMetilvaeELBA1_FD_187404 | JGI IMG/M metagenome (GOLD analysis project Ga0209678, IMG submission 187404) | Marine gutless worms symbiont microbial communities from Max Planck institute for Marine Microbiology, Germany - Olavius ilvae ELBA.1... ...
GACGAGCTCCACGCCGCCATAGCCCGCATCATCGACCGCTTCCCGCCAACCCAATGCGCCGCCTTCTTCGCAAACGCCGGCTACGCTTCCGCCTAATGCGATCCCGCTCTAGGCGGAAGTTCATCGAGTCGGCCGAGGGCTGCTACATGCACTTCATTTTGGCGTGCCTATGTATCACCTCCGGTGACGGTGTTTGGCACGCTGGTGTGGCGGTGCAGTCCGACCTTCTTCGCCACGATGAACACGGCTTTGCCCCTGCCCGGCTGCCACTGGTGGTCGATGGCGAAACCGGCGGCGGTGAGGCTGTCGAACAGGTCCTGCACGCGGAAGACCTTGACCAGCGGGATCAGGCCGAAAAAGCGCCCGACCGGGCCGACGAGCTTGAACCACACCATGGTGTCGCCGAGGCACATCGTGCTGCTGACGAACACGCCGCCGGGCTTCAGCATGCGGTGGACCTTGGCGATCACCGCGTCGCGGTCCTCGACCAAGTGCAGGATGCTGTGGCCCATGACGACGTCGACGCTCGCGTCGGGTACGTCGAGGTCGTCAATGTCAACCTGCTGGAAGGTGACGTTGGTGACCCCGGCAGCGTCGGCCTTGCGGCGGGCGATCTCCAGCATCTTGGCTGAGACGTCGGTGGCCAGGATGTGCTTGACGTGCGGCGCGTGGTGGATGGCCGTCGTGCCGGTGCCGCAGCCGAACTCCAGCACCTCCATGTCCGGCCTGAAGTAGCCGCGGGTGACCTCGAGCTTCTTCTGATAGGCGCCCTCGTCGGGCACCGGCCGCTTCGCATGGCCCGCGGCGAACCGGTCCCAGATCTTGGCTCGTTTGCTCATGGTCGTTCTCGTGGGGGCGGGGCGTGCAGTGCGGCCGGCTCGGGCGCCGGGGTTCGGGTCCCGCGAAGTTGACGGTGGGCGGTGGATCCGGCCGGCAAGCCGCTAGCGGCAGGCGCGCTTACGCCAAATCCTCCAGGAAGGCAACGATCAGCCGCGTCAGGTCGCCGGCGGCCTCCTTGGCCATGGCCATGGTGTGCTCGTGGCCGAGCGGCTCGTCGCTCATGCCGGCGCCGAGGTTGGTGATCATGGAGACGGCGGCGACCTTGAGGCCGCACTGGCGGGCGACGATGCACTCGGGGGCCGTCGACATGCCGACGGCGTCGGCGCCCAGTACGCGGGCCATGCGGATCTCGGCCCTGGTCTCGAAGCTGGGGCCGTTGAACCACATGTAGACGCCTTCGTGGAGCGTGATGTCGAGGCGCTCGGCGGCGCCGCGCAAGGCGTCCTGCAGGGCTGGGTCGTAGGCATCGCTCATATCGAAGAAGCGCGGGCCGTAGTCGTGGTCGCTTTCGCCGATCAGCGGGTTGGCGCCGGAGACGTTGATGTGGTCGGTGAGCATCATCAGCGCGCCGGCCGGCGCTTCGGGCTTCAGCGAGCCGGCCGCGTTGGTGAGGAACAGCGCCTCGCAGCCCAGCGCCTTCAGCGTGCGCACGGCCGGCGCCATGACGCCCGCCTCGCCCCGCTCGTAGTAGTGCGCGCGGCCGGAGAGGCAGGCGACCGGCACGCCGCCCAGCGCGCCGAGCCAGACCGTGCCGCCATGGCCGGCGATAGAGGGTTTGGGGAAACCCGGCAGGTCGTCGTACGGGACCTTCACCGCGTCCGCGATGCCGTCGGTCACGGGGCCCAGGCCCGAGCCGAGCACCAGCCCGACGCGCGGGTTGAAGCCCAGCCGGGCCGCGGCGATGCGCGCCGCGGCCTCGCGCGGCAGGTCGCTCATGGCTCGGCCAGGTTGTCGGGGCCGAAGGAGGCCGGCAGCAGTTCGTCGAGCGTGAAGCTCCGCTTGATGCCGTCCGGGCCGCCGACATGGATCGGCGTTTCGAGCGCGCCGAACTCGCGCAGCTTCTGGCGGCAGCCGCCGCACGGCGTGCACAGCAGGTCCGGCTGGTCGACATAGCCGCCCCGGCCGTCCTCGGGCGCGCCCAGGACGACGAACTCGGTCAGCCGCGTCTCGCCCGACGCGACCATCGCCGCCAGCGCCGAACACTCGGCGCACCAGCCCTGGGGGTAGGCGGCGTTCTCGACGTTCGGCCCGGCATAGACCCGCCCGTCGGCGCCGCGCGCGGCGGCCCCGACATGGAACTTGGAGTACGGCGCATAGGCCCGGTCCATCGCCGCCCGCGCCGCCGCGAACAGCTCGTCCCGACCGGCATCGGCCACGGCTCAGCGTTCCTTGACGTAGGGAACGCCGCTGGCACGCGGCGCGATCGCGGTGCCGACGAAGCCGGCCAGCAGCAGCACGACCAGGATGTAGGGCAGCGCCTCGATGATGAACGGGATCATCAGCACCAGCTCACGCACGAAGCCGGAGGTGCCTTCGAAGTCGATGGCGCCCTGCAGCCGCGCGGCGATCGCCTCCAGGAAGCCGAACAGCAGGCAGGCCAGCATGGCCGGCACCGGCCGCCACTTGCCGAAAATCAGCGCGGCGAGCGCGATGAAGCCCTTGCCCGCGGTCATGTCGCGGATGAACGCCGCGCTCTGCGCCGTCGACAGGTAGGCGCCGGCGATGCCGCACAGGGTGCCGGTGACGATCAGCGCCTGGTAGCGCATGGCGGCGACGGAGATGCCGGCGGTGTCGACCGCCTCAGGGCTCTCGCCGACGGCGCGCAGGCGCAGGCCGAAGCGGGTGCGGTAGAGCACCCACCACGTCAGCGGCACGATGATGAAGGCGACGTAGACCAGGATGTTGTGGCCGGAGATCAGCTCGCGATAGATCGTGCCGAGGATCGGCACGCCGGAGAGCGTCTCGGTGCCGATCCACTCGATCGGTAGGAAGCGCGACTCGCTGTCGAGCTGCGGCGTGCGGCCGCCCTGGGCGAAGATCGTGATGCCCAGCACGACGGTGAAGCCGGCGGCAATGATGTTGATGGCGACGCCGGAGACGACCTGGTTGCCGTTGTGGGTGATCGAAGCGAAGCCGTGCAGCATGGCGAGGCCGATCGAGGCGGCGATCGCCGCGAGCAGGCCGAGCCAGGCCGAACCGGTGACATAGGCGACGGCCGCCGCGGCGAAGGCGGCACCCAGCATCTTGCCCTCGAGGCTGATGTCGACGATGCCGGAGCGCTCGGCGAACAACCCCGCCAGCGAGGCCAGCACCAGCGGCACCGAGACGCGCAGCGTCGCGTCGAGCAGCAGAACGAGGAAGGTGAATTGATCGTCCATCTCGGCCCTAGTCCGCTTCTGCCGGCTGCGCCGCCGGCTCGCGCCGCGCGAAGATGGCCTTGATGTAGGGCAGGAACATGAACTCCAGCGCCCCGGCGAACAGGATCACCAGGCCCTGGATAAAGACCACCATCTCGCGGCTGATCGCCGGCATGTCGAAGGCGAGATCGAAGCCGCCCTGGTAGAGCGCGCCGAAGAGCAGGGCCGCAAGCAAGATGCCGACCGGATGGTTGCGCCCCATCAGCGCCACGGCGATGCCGACAAAGCCGTAGCCGGCGGTGAAATTCAGGATGATGCGGTGGTTCACCCCCATGATCTCGTTGAGCCCCATCATGCCGGCGAGGGCGCCCGAGACGAACATCGCCAGGATGATGTTCTTAGACGGCGAGATGCCGGCATAGACCGCCGCCGTGCGGTTGGCGCCGACGGTGCGCAGCTCGTAGCCCCAGCGCGTGTGCCAGATGAACACCCAGACGAAGACGCAGCAGATCAGCGCCCAGACGAAGCTGAGGTTCAGCGGCGAGCGCGCGAACTCGATGCCGAACCAGCCCAGCGCCTCGTGCATCTGCGGCAGGAAGGTGTGCTCGGCGAACTCGCGCGTCTCGGGCGACATCTGGCCCGGCTTGATCAGCACGTTGACCAGGAGATAGACCATCAGCGTCGCGGCGATGAAGTTGAACATGATCGTCGTGATGACGATGTGGCTGCCACGCTTGGCCTGCAGATAGCCGGGGATGAACGCCCAGCCGGCGCCGAACAGGCCGGCCGCAATGATCGCCAGCGGCAGCACCAGCAAGAACGGCAGGAAGTCGAGGTAGAGGCAGACCAGGCCGACGCCCAGGCCGCCCAGATAGGCCTGCCCCTCGCCGCCGATGTTGAACAGGAAGCAGTGGAAGGCGACGGCGACCGCGAGGCCGGTGAAGATGAAGTTGGTCGTGTAGAAGAGCGTGTAGCCGATGCCTTCCTGGGAGCCGAAGGCGCCGCGGATCAGGATCGCCGCCGCCTCGAACGGGTTCTCGCCGATGACGAAGGCGACATAGGCGCCCGCGACGACGAAGGCGGCGAGCAGGTTGATCAGCGGCAACAGCCCGATGGTCACCCAGCGCGGCGCCGAACCCGGCGTCGCCGCCATCAGTCGCTGCTCTCGGCCGCGGCGGCCGCCGCCGGTGCGGCCATGCCCGGGATCGCGGCGGCGGGATCGACCTTGCCCGCCTCCGCCTTGCGCGGATCGATGCCCGCCATCATCAGGCCCAGCATCTTCTCGTCGGCCTCGCCCTCGGCCACTTCGCCGACGATGTGGCCGTCGAACATGACGACGATGCGGTCCGACAGCGACATGATCTCGTCGAGCTCGACGGAGACCAGCAACACCGCCTCGCCCGCGTCGCGCATGGCGATCAGGCGGCGGTGGATGAACTCGATGGCGCCGATGTCCACGCCGCGCGTCGGCTGGCCGACCAAGAGGACGTCCGGGTCGCGCTCCATCTCGCGCGCGACGACGATCTTCTGCTGGTTGCCGCCGGAGAAGCTGGAGGTCATGAGCAGCGGGTTGGGCGGCCGCACGTCGTAGTCGTCCATGCCGGTCTGGCACTGGGCGATGATCGCTCTACGGTCCATCAGGATGCGGCCGTTGATCGCGTCGTCGTAGTGGTAGCCCAGGATCGAGGACTCGCTGGCGTCGAAGGCGGTCACGAGCCCCATGCGCTGGCGGTCCTCCGGGACGTGGCCCATGCCGATCTTGCGCATGCCGCGGGCGTCGACGCCCTGCTCGGTGACCGGCTCGCCCTTGACGCGGATGACGCCGGAGGTCGGCCTGCGGATACCGGCGATCGCTTCCAAAAGTTCCGACTGACCGTTGCCGGAAACGCCGGCGACGCCGACGATCTCGCCGGCGCACACGTTGAAGCTGACGCCCTTGACGCGCTCCACGCCACGGCTGTCGACGACGCGCAGATTGTCAACCTCCAGGCGCACCTCGGCGGGCTTCGCCGGGCCCTTGTCGACACGCAGCAGCACCTTGCGGCCGACCATCATCTCGGCCAGCTGCTCGCGATTGGTGCCGGCTGTGCGCACGTTGGAGACCACCTCGCCGCGGCGCATCACCGTGACGTTGTCGGTGATCGCCATGATCTCGCGCAGCTTGTGGGTGATCAGGATGATTGTCTTTCCCTGCTCCTTCAGCGCCGCGAGGATACGGAACAGGTGGTCGGCCTCCTGCAGCGTGAGCACGCCCGTCGGCTCGTCGAGGATCAGGATCTCGGCGCCGCGGTAGAGCGCCTTGAGGATCTCCAGGCGCTGCTGCAGACCGACCGGCAGCTCGCCGGCGATGGCGTCGACGTCGACTTCCAGGTTGTAGTCGTGCTCGAGGCGGACCAGCTCCTCGCGCGCCTTTGCCAGGCCCTCGGCCAGCGTCCAGCCGCCTTCCGCGCCCAGCATGACGTTTTCGAGCACGGTGAAGTTTTTCACCAGCATGAAGTGCTGGTGCACCATGCCGATGCCGGCGTCGATGGCGTCGTCGGGGCTGGTGATGTTGGTCTTGGCGCCGTCGACCCAGACCTCGCCGCTGTCGGCCTGGTAGAAGCCGTACAGGATCGACATCAGGGTCGACTTGCCGGCGCCGTTCTCCCCGATGATGCCGTGGATCGAACCCTTCTCCACGCGCAAGGAGATGTCCTTGTTGGCGTGGACCGGGCCGAAGCTCTTGTTGATACCGCGCAGCTCGATTGCCGGCGCGGCCGCACCCGTCGCCGGGGCGGCCGCGCTAGCATCGGACGGTTGACCGTGGTCGCCCATCGGCTGGGCTACACCGTCGTGGTCAGTAGTTGCACGAGTTGTCAGAGCTGTAGTCGTGCACCTCGATCTTGCCGGCGATGATCTCGGCCTTGGCCTTCTCGACCGCCGCCTTCATGTCGGCGGTTATCAGCGCCGCGTTGTTGTCGTCGATGGCGTAGCCGACGCCGTCCTCGGCCAGGCCCAGCACCTGGATGCCGGGCTGCCAGCTGTCGTCCTGCGCCGTCTTGTAGACGTTGTAGGCGGCGACATCGACGCGCTTCAGCATCGAGGTCAGGACCGAGCCCGGGTGCAGGTAGTTCTGGTTCGAGTCGACGCCGATCGAGTACTTGTTGAGGTCGGCGGCGGCCTGCAGCACGCCCAGACCCGTGCCGCCCGCGGCCGCGTAGACCACGTCGGCGCCGCGGTCGAACTGGGACTTCGCCAGCTCGCCACCCTTCACGGGATCGTTCCACGCCGCCGGCGTTGTGCCGGTCATGTTCTGGTACACGTCGGCGCCCGAGTTGACGTACTTGACGCCCTGCTCGTAGCCGCAGGCGAACTTGCGGATCAGCGGGATGTCCATGCCGCCCACGAAGCCGACCTTGCCGGTCTGCGACTTCTGCGCCGCCAGCATGCCGACCAGGAACGAGCCCTCATGCTCCTTGAACACGATCGACTGCACGTTTGGCAGGTCGACGACCATGTCGATGATCGAAAAGCGCGTGTCCGGGAATTCCTTGGCGACTTTCTCCAGCGCCGGCGCCTGGGCGAAGCCGACCGCGATGACCGGGTCGTAGCCGCGGCGCGCAAAGTTGCGAAGCGCCTGTTCGCGCTGCGATTCGTTGGTGACTTCGAACTCGCCGTACTTGATGCCGGATTCCTGGCTGAACTTCTCGACGCCGTTGTAGATGCCTTCGTTGAACGACTTGTCGAACTTGCCGCCCATGTCGAATACGACAGCCGGCTTGATGTCGGCGGCCTGGACTGCCGTCGTCGCCAGCAGTGCCGCGCCGGCAATTGCCGTTAGCGCGAATCGCTTCATTTTTGCCCCCATTCCCTGAGACAGAACAATCGGTTGCGCCGGGCGGGCGCCCGGCTTGCCGGTCACTTTAGAGAAGCTTCCGCACGGGCTGTAGCAGAATCTTGACCGGTTGGAAAAACGCCGGGCCGGCGCCGGCCACCCTCAGTCGGACCAGGTCCAGGGCTCCGCCGGGGCCGCGTTCAGCTCGGCGAGCGAGGGCTGGGGCACGATCCGGCCGTCCTTCAGGAACGGGTCGGCGAAGTGCCGGGGCGCCGCGCCGTCCGGCGTCAGGATCGGCCGCGCCGAGTACTGCACGATATAGGCGCGCCGCAGCGCCGGCGTCGAATTGCCGCCGGAACGGTGGAATGTCGTCGAGGAAAACACCGCCACACTGCCGGCCGGCGCCACCACGGGCTCGCCGGGGTCGTCGCCGAAATAGCCGACTTTGTCGTTAGTGCCCGACTGCAGGTCATGGGGCACGGTCTCGCGCGAGCCGGCCCGGTCATAGGGCAGCACGTAGATCGTGCCGTTCGCCGCGTCGACGTCGTCGAGCGCGATCCAGGCGGTGACGTAGGGCCCCACGTCATACGGGATATAGCCGGAGTCCTGGTGCCAGCCCAGCTCGAGGCCCACATGCGGTCCCTTGACGACGAACTGTTCGAGGAACAGGTAGGCCTCGCCGCCCAGCGTGGCGCGGCAGATTTCCGCCATCGCCTCGCCGAACAGGAACGGCTGCAGCCGCGCGCGCGTCTTGTACTGCAGCGGCAGGATGTAGCGCTGGCCGCGGTGGTTGAGGCCCACATGGTCGCTGCCGCGAGCGTCCATCTCGCCCTCCAGGAATGCGATGGCGTGGGTGCACTCGTCGCGCAGCATGGCCAGATCGGCGCCACCGACCGCGCGGTCGAGCAGGAAGCAGCCGTCCTCGCGGTAGCGCCGGCGGTCGTCGGCGCCGATCTCGAGCGCGGTGGGGGCCTCGGCGATCGACATGGCGCCAGTCTGCCCCTTGCCCGGCCGTTGCGACAAGGCCCGCTGCGGCTATCATGCCGCGGCTTCGGGAGGGCACCATGGCCCGGATTCAACCGGCATTCGCCAACGCCGACGTCGCGGCGGTCTTCCGCGCCTATCCGGCACCGCTGCGCGCGCGGCTGCTGGCGCTGCGCCGGCTGATCTTCGACACGGCCGCCGAGACGGACGGCGTCGGCCCGCTGGACGAAACTCTGAAATGGGGCCAGCCGAGCTACCTGACGGCCGCGTCGCGCAGCGGCACGACGATCCGCATCGACCGCGTCAAGGCCGTGCCCGAGCGCTACGCCCTCTACGTGCCCTGCCAGACCACCCTGATCGAGACGTTCCGGGCCCAGTACCCGGACGACCTCGTCTACGACGGCAACCGGGGCGTCCTATTCGACGCCGACGCCGAGCTGCCTGAGGCGATCGTGCGCCACTGCGTCGCCCTGGCGCTGACCTATCACCGCCGCAAGGCACGGGCCTGACCACGAAGACCGGCCGTTACGACGGGTCCGCTGCCGGCTATTATCGGCGGAATTTCGGGGGTGTAACGATGTCGGTCGACAATCGGGTCTTGATCGCCGGCGCCGGGCCGGTCGGGCTGTGCGCGGCCCTGGGCCTGGCGCAGCGCGGCGTGCCGGTGACCGTGCTGGAGGCCGAACCGGGGCTGACGCACGATCTGCGTGCCGGTTCCTACCACCCGCCGACCATCGAGATGCTGGAAGACATGGGTCTTGGCGAGGCGCTGCTGGAGCGCGGCATCGTCGTGCGCCGCTGGCAGTACTGGGACCGCGTCGAGGGCCTGATCGCCGAGTTCGACCTGGGCCTCTTGGCCGAGGAGACGCGCCACCCCTACCGCCTGCACCTGGAGCAGCACCGCCTGACGCCGCTGCTGCTCGACCGGCTGGGCGCGTATGGGGACGCGAAAGTGCTGTTCGAGACCCGCGTCGAGAGCGTCACCCAGGACGACGACGGCGTCGCGGTCACCGCGGAGACGCCCGACGGCCCGGCCGGCTTTCGCGGCCGCTGGCTGGTCGCCGCCGACGGCGGCCGCTCGGTGGTGCGCAAGGAGATGCGCGTCGCTTTCGACGGCTTCACCTGGCCGGAGCGCTTCCTGGTGGCCAGCACGACGACGGACCTGGAGACGTTCGGCTTCGCCTACAACGCCTATGTCGCCGACCCGGAGCTTTGGGCGGCGGTCTTCAAGGTGCCCGACGACGGCCCGCCGGGGCTGTGGCGCATCGCCTACCCGACCGATTTCGAGATACCGGAGCGCGAGGTGCTGGCCGAGGACGCGGTGCAGCGCGCGCTGGCCCGGATCCTGCCCGCCGACGGGCCGTTCCCGCTGAAATACTGCAGCATCTACCGGGTGCACCAGCGCGTCGCCGGCACCTTCCGCGTCGGCCGCGTGCTCTTGGCGGGCGACGCGGCGCACATCAACAACCCGCTGGGCGGGCTGGGCCTCAACGGCGGCATCCACGACGCGGTCAATTTGGCGGAGAAGCTGGCGGCCGTGTTCCACGGCGAGGCCGAGCCCACGCTGCTCGACCGCTACGACCGCCAGCGCCGGCCGGTCAACCTAGAGCACGTGCAGAAGCAGAGCATCCGCAACAAGAACCTGATGGAGGCGAAGGACGCCCAGGTCCGGCAACGCCGCAACGCCGAGATGCGGGCGCTGGCGACCGACCCGGAGCGGGCCCGGGCGCACCTGCTCGACACCTCGATGATCAACTCCGTGCGCCAGGCCGCGGCGGCCAAATGAGCCCGCCGACGTTCCGCACCGCGCGGCTGCGCCTGCGCCGCCAGCGCGTCGCCGACGCCGAAGCGATCTTCGCCATGGACTCGGACCCGCGGGTGATGCGCTACATCCGCGAGCCCGAGACCGACCGCGAGGCCTTCATGGCGAGCTACCGCGAATGGGTCGCCGGCCAGCCGGCGCGCGAGCCATGGGGCATGTGGGCCATGGAACGCCAGAGCGACGGCGAGGTGCTGGGCTGGGTCTTCCTGATGCCGCTGGGCGGCGACGAGCCCGTGCCCGGCGAGGACGACATCGAGATCGGCTACCGCCTGCGCTTCGAGGCCTGGGGCCAGGGCTACGCCACCGAGGCGTCGCGCAAGATCCTGGCCCACGCGCTCGACGAGCTGGCGTTGGAGCGCGTCGTCGCCGTGATCCACCCGGAGAACGCGGCCTCGCGCAACGTCTTGCGCAAACTGGGCCTGATCCGGCGGGGGCTGAAGTTCGCCTACGGCGCCGACCTGCCCTACTTCGTCATCGAGCGGCACGAGTGGCAAGAAGTGTCGTAAGTGGCCCGACGCTGCGCACAGCGCGGCTGCATCTCCGGCGCCAGCGCCCGGCCGATGCCGAAACCATGTTCGCGCTCGACTCCGACCCGCGCGTGATGCGCCATGGCAGCAAGCCGAAGACCGACCGCACCGCCTTCATGGCCGACTTCCGCGAGCGCCTCGCGCGCCAGCCGGATCGCGAGCCGCTGGGCTACTGGGCGCTGGAGCGCCGGAGCGACGGCACCGTGCTGGGTCGGGTCATGTTGATCCCGCTCGGCGGCTTTGCGGGCGCGACGGCAGACACCGAGATCGAGCTCGGCTATCGCCTGCATGTCGACGCCTGGGGCCAGGGCTACGCCACCGAGGCGGCGCGCGCGGCCCTGACCCACGCCTTCGACGCCGCCACCCTCGACCGCGTCGTCGCGCTCAGCCATCCGGAGAACGCCGCGTCGCAGAACGTCCTGCGCAAGCTGGGTTTCGTCGAAACCGGCGTGAGGCAGGCCTACGGTCAGAACTCGCTCTACTTCGTGATCGAGCGCCGAGCGTGGCGGCGGCGGTGCGCATGACGGTCCCGCTCATCGACCTCGAGCCGCTCGCCGGCGCCCCCGCCGAACGGCAGGCCGTCGCGCGGGCCATCGACGACGCCTGCCGAGACATCGGCTTCTTCGCGGTTCAGAACCACGGCGTCCCGGCGGACGTGGCCGACACCGCCTGGGACATGGCGCGGGCGTTCTTCGACCTGGCGCTCGCCGAGCGCCAGGCGGTCGCCTTGCCCTATGCCGGCTATCCCTACGGCTACGCCGCCTTCGCCGGCGAGACCCTGTCGCTGTCGCTGGGCCACGAGGCGCCGCCGGACATGAAGGAGACGTTCTCCATCGGTCCCATCGGCGCGCGCCCGCCGGGCCTCGGCGACGACCCGGATCTAGATTTTCACTATGCCGCAAGTCTTTGGCCTGGCGCCCTGCCCGAAATGCGGCCGGCGTGGGAGGCGTACTACCGCGTCATGGGGGACCTGGCGGCCCGGCTGATGCAGGGATTCGCGCTCGCTCTCGACCTCGACGCCGGCTTCTTCGCCGACAAGATCGACCATCATTCGAGCGCCCTGCGCGCCAACCACTACCCGGAGCCCAAGGCCCCGCCGCGGCCCGGCCAGCTGCGCGCCGGCGCGCACTCCGACTACGGCAGCCTGACGATCCTGCGCCAGGAGGCGGCGCCCGGCGGCCTGGAGATCAAGGGGCCGGACGGCGCCTGGCACCCGGTGCCCCACGTCGCGGACGCCTTCGTCATCAACATCGGCGACCTGATGGCGCGCTGGACCAACGACCGCTGGGTCTCGACGCTCCACCGCGTCGTCAACCCGCCGCCCGACGCGACGGGCTCGACCAGCCGCCAGTCCCTCGCGTTCTTCCACCAGCCCAACTGGGACGCGGTCGTCGAGTGCATCCCGACCTGCCTCGCGCCGGGCGACGCTCCGAAGTACCCGCCCGTCGGCGCCGGCGCCCACCTGATGGCCAAGTTCCGCAGCACCGTCGGCGCGGACGCGTGACGTCGCGCTCGTGACAGTTGCGTTTCGGCGCGCCGAAACTGCATTGCCTCTGGCGGAAGCCACCCCCACCCCGGCCCTCCCCCGTCAAGGGGGAGGGGGATAAGTTGCTGAGCGATATAAGAAATCCCCTCCCCCCTTGCGGGGGAGGGTTGGGGTGGGGGGTGTTGCTGAGCAACGCGTGAGGCTCAACAACACCGTGGACGGACCTTCAGCGCCCCGGCCGCCGTCCGAAGAACGCGTCGTCGAGCATGGCGCGTACGCTGGCGACGTCGGGCGGGCGCGGGTTCCACGCGGTGGCTCTGACTGACAGTTCCGCGGCGGCGTCGAGGTCGGCCTCCGCCATGCCGAGGTCCTTGAGCGCGGTCGGGGCGCCCATGCCGTGGGCCAGGTCCCAGAAGGCGCCCGCCGGGTCGTCGGTGCCGAGGGCACGGCGCAGCGCCGCCATGGCCTCGGGCGCGTGGTCGCGGTTGTAGGCGACGGCATGGGGCAGCATCACGGCGTTGGACTCGCCGTGGGGGATGCCGTGGCGGCCGCCCAGCACGTGGCAGATCTTGTGGTGGATGGCGATGCCGACCAGCGTCACGACCGCCCCGCCCAGCATGGCGCCGTAGAGCGCCCGGGTACGGGCGTCGATGTCATTCCCGTTGGCGGCGCTGGCGGGCAGGCCGTGCGCGAACGCCGCGACGCCGGCCTCCGCGTAGAGCGCGGCGACCGGGTGCGGAGCCTGCGGGTAGAGCGCCTCGACGCAGTGCGCCAGGCCGTTCATGCCCGAGGTCGCCGTCACGTGCGGCGACAAAGTGAGCGTCAGTTCGGGGTCGTAGATCACCGATTCGGCCAGGCAGCGCTCATCCCTCTTCGTGCGCTTTTCGTCGCCGACCAGCATGCCGTAGAGCGGCGTGAGTTCGGACCCCGAGTAGGTCGTCGGCAGGACGAGGGACGGCGCGCCGGTCTCCGCCGCGATCACCTTGCCGAGCCCGATGGTCGAGCCGCCGCCGATCAAGACCACGCCGTCGGCGTTCAGCTTCCGGAACGCGTCGAGTGCCGCCATCGCCACCGGCTCGGGGCAGTGCGGCTCGGCGCGGGCGAAGATGCCGGCGCAGAGGGCACCCAACTCCGCATACCGCGCCGCGCCGCCGGGCGTGCAGCACAGCATCGGGCGCGTGATTCCCAGTCGCTCAAGCTCGGCGGCGAGGTCACCGCGGCGGCCGGTGCCGAAGACGATGCGCACCGGCAGGTCGAGGGTGAAGTCCATCAGCCTTGCCGCGCCGCGGCGTACTCCGCGACGACGTCGATCATCATGGGGCCGGGAAGGGTCGCGTGCATTTGCCGGGCGGCCGGGCTGGGGTCACACTGGGCTTGCCGCCCGTTCGGAGCGGCATCCTAGCACGGCACCCAGGGAGCCCCGGTCATGACGTTCTTCGCTTTGCTGCCGGACGACTGCGGCGTGCGCGACATCCTGACGCTCAACCGGCCCGCCGGGCGGGCGCTGATCGAGTTCCATGAGGCGGTGCTGCGCCAGCCCTCGCCGCTGAGTCCCGGCGAGCGCGAGCTGATCGCCGCCTACGTCTCCGGCCTGAACGCCTGCCAGTACTGCCACGGCACCCACACCGTCGCGGCGGAGGCGTTCGGCGTGCCCGAGGGCACCGTCGCGGGTATGCTCGACGACGTCGACGCCGCGCCGGTCGACGACCGCCTCAAGCCGATCCTGCGCTACGTGCGCAAGCTGACGCGCGAGCCGGCAAAGATGGTGCGGGCCGACGCCGACGCGGTTTACGAGGCGGGCTGGGACGAACAGGCGCTGCACGACGCGGTGACGACGGCGTGCCTGTTCAACTTCATGAACCGGCTGGTCGAAGGCCACGGCCTGAAGGGCGACCCGGGGCTGTACGCCGAGCGCGGCGCCAGCTTGACCGACGGCGGTTATTTGCAGCTGCTGAAGTACCTGGACGAATAACCGCGCCTTACTCGGCGGCGACCCGGCTCTCTGTCAACTCGCCCGGCGCCTTGTGGAAGCGGCCGGCCTGCATGATGCCGCGCAGGCGGTTGGCGTCCTGCAGGATGGCGATGTCGCTCAGCGGGTCGCCGTCGACCAGCAAGAGGTCCGCGAGAAATCCCTCCTTCACCTGACCCAGTTCGTCGCCCAGCCCCATCAGCGCGCCGCCGTCCCGCGTCGCCGCGGCGATCGCCTGCGCTGGCGTGTAGCCCAAGAGCGTGACGAAGTGCTCCAGGTCCCGCGCGTTGGTGCCCTGCGGGTTGCAGAACAGGCCGTAGTCGCCGCCCGGTAGCACTCTAATCCCGCGTTTGCGCATCTCGATGCAGTTGTCGACGATCGACTGCAACTCGCCTTCGAGCCGGCGCCGGGTCGGTGCGTCGTGCAGGACGCCGTAGCGGTCGGCCTCGTGGGTCAGCGTGTAGGGGAAGCCGATCGTCGGCCCGACGAATACCCGGTCCTTGACCGATTCCAGCAGGTCCAGCGCCTCCGCGTCGGCGAGCGCCGCGTGGTAGATCACGTCGACGCCGTGGCGCACGCACATCTTCACCGAGCCGGCGCTGGTCGCGTGCGCGGCGACGGCCTTGCCGCGGGCGCGCGCCACCTGGACGACCGCGGCCAGCTCCTCGTCGGTGATCACGGTGGCGTCGGAGCCGGCGCCCCAGGCGCCGAAGTCGCGGTCGCCCGAGACGTTGACCTTGAACGTGTCGACGCCCTCGCGCGCGGCCCGGCGGCAGGCGGCGCGGAAGGCGTCCGGGGAATCGCAGGTGACCGCGAAGCGCACGCTGGGCGGCAGTTCCAGCTCAAGCGTGTCGAGGTCGCCCAGGTTGCCCGACGGCGTCATCTCCTGGGTCGCCGCGCGCAGCCGCGGGCCCGGGAAGCGGCCAGACTCGATGGCGTCGCGCATCAAGACGTCGAGGCGCGGCTTGGCGGCCGCGGCGCTGAAGCAGCTCGTGAAGCCGTGGTTCAGCAGCAGTTTCGCGTTCTCGATTGTCGCCAGCAGGTGCTCCTCCACCGGGATACGCACGGACTCGTACAAGTCCTGCATGTTGGTGAAGCTCAAATGCGCGTGCGCCTCGACCAAGCCCGGCATCAGCGTGCAGCCCGGGGCCGCGATCACCGTGGCACCGTCGCGCGGCAACTGCGCCGGGGCGGGTGCCACCGCTTTGATGCGCTCGCCGTCGACCAGGACCTCGCCGGGATAGGCGTCGCGGCCGGCGCCGTCGACGATCTGAACGTCGGTGAAGAGAAACATGGCAGCCTCGTGTCAAGGTCTGCCTCAGTTTAGCGCAAAACGGCCTCTCAGGCGGGTTCCCGCGCACGCAGGGCGAGGCTCAGCAGCACGCCCAGGCCCAACAGCGGCACCAGCACCCACGGCGCCGCCTGCCAGCCGGCCTGCCAGACGACGACCGCGGCGACGAGGGGCGGTGTCAGGGTCTGGCCCAGCTGCGCGCCCTGGTTCATGAAGCCGTTCGTCGTGCCGACCAGGGCCGGCGACGGCGCGTGCACCGGCGTGCCGGCGAAGCACGAGGCCGGGATGATGCCGCCGACGAAATTCAGGAGCAGCACGAGGGCGAAGCGCACCCCGTCCGGGAGCCCGCCGTCGTAGATGCCGAGCGCGCACAGGCCCATGGCGACGAAGGTGCCGCCGACGAGGCGCCAGCGCGCCCAGCCGCGCTGCAACAGCGCGCCGCCCAGCAGGTTGCCGAGGATGTTCATGGACATGGCCAGCGCCGTGACCGCGCCCGCGGCCGCGAGGGTCAGGCCCTGCTCCTCGATCAAGAGCGTCGGCAGGAAGCCTATCACCGAGATATGCACGCCGGCATAGGCACCGAAGATCGCCGCCAGCAGCAGCGGCCCGGGGCTGACGACGGTCCTGCGGATGCCGTCGAGGGCGGAGACCGCGCTCGGTTGCCGCGGCCCGCGCGCGAGGCGGCGCAGCGACACGCCCAGCAGGGCGGCAAATGCCAGCAGCAGCAGCCCGTCGCCGAGCCACAGGCCGCGCCAGCCGACCCGGGCCATGATCCAGGGGGCCACCAGCACCATCAGCGAGACGCCGGCCGGCATGTAGCCGCCCCAGACGCCGAAGGCCAGGCGCAGGTCGCCGGCGCTGCAGGCGCGCACCAGGATCGCCGGGATCGGCACGACGACCGCCATGAAGCCGAGCCCTTCGAAGAAGCGCGTCGCCAGCAGCAGCGCCGGGCCGCCCGCGGTGGCGCCGACCAGGCTGGCGACCGCCATGACGACGAGGCCAGCCAGCACGACGCGGCGGTGGCCCAGCCGGTCGCCCAAGGCACCGAAGGCCATGCCGGTGACGATGCCGATGGCGTTGAAGATCGAGATGACCCAGCTCGCCTGGGTCAGGCTGAGGCCCAGTTCCGCGCGCAGCACCGGGATCGCGGCAGGCGCCTTGCCGATCTGCCAGGCCGCCAGCACGCCGGCGGCGACCAGCAGCCAGACGATCGTCCACCGCGTGCACTCGCGCGCCTCGGCGGCGGCTTCAGGAATCCCCGCGCTCCTCGCGCCACAGGCCCAGCTTCTCCTGCACCACGCGGTCGGAGAAACTGAACAGCACCGCGTCGGCCTCGGCTTCGAAACGGTGCCGGGCCCAGCCGGGGACGGCGAAGTGGTCTTTCGGTCCCCAGTCGAGGCTCGGCCCGTCGTCGAAGGCGATCCGGCCGTGCCCTTCGACGACCGAGTACACCGCGTGGTCGGTGGCGCGGTAGGCCGCGCCCTGGAAGCCGGCCGGCAACACCTGCATGTAGGTCGACATGGTTGGCATCGCCGGGCCGCCATCGAGCGGGTTCAGGGACTCCATCTTGAAGCCGCAGACCGTGTCTGCGTCTCGGGACGCCTGCAAGCCCGCCAGCGCCTCGCGGGTCGCCGCGTTGGGATAACTGAAGATCGGCGAGGTGGGGCGGTCGTGGGCGTCGCCCACCGGCTTCATGACGTTGCCATAGCGCGCCCGTGTCGCCCCCGGCGGTGCGTTGGCCGGGAAGCGCTCGTTCGGGTAGTTCTCCGCGAAGGTGGTCGCGAGAAAGCGCACGATGGGCAGGTCTAGGCCGTCGAGCCAGACCATGGGCCCGTCGCCTTCGTGGCCGTGGTCGTGCCAGCCCCAGGACGGCGTGATGACGAAGTCGCCCTCCGCCATCACGGTCTTCTCGCCGTCGACCGCGGTGTAAGCGCCCGCCCCTTCGACGATGAAGCGCAGCGCCGACGGCGTGTGGCGGTGCGCCGGGGCGACCTCGCCCGGCAGGATCAGCTGCAGCCCGGCATAGAGCGTGTCGACCGCCTGGCTCTCGCCCTTGAGCGCCGGGTTCTCCAGGATCAGCACGCGGCGCTCCGCCTCGCGCGCGCTGATCAGGTCGCCGGCTTCCAGGATGAAGGGACGCACGTCTTCGTAGCGCCACAGCACCGGCACGGCGCGGGTGATGGGCGTGCGCGCCAACAGCTTGCCGAGCACTTCCCACAGCGGCGCCAGGTTCTCGGTCTCGAGCCGCGCGTAGTAGTCGGCGCGCGGATTGGGGTCGGCAGCGGTCATGGCGGTTCTCCTCGCCGACAGCCTAGTCCAGCATCGTGTTGGGCAGGAACAGCGCGATGTCGGGCCAGGCGACCAGGATCACCAGTGCCACGCCCACGGCCAGCCAGAACGGCACGATGCCGCGAAAGATGCGGCCCATGGGCACGTCGGGCGCGATGCCCCTGACGACGAAGACGTTGACGCCGACCGGCGGGCTGATCAGGCCCATCTCCAGCACGATGACCATCAAGACGCCGAACCAGATCGGGTCGAAGCCGGCGGCGGCGACCAGCGGGAAGACGATGGGCAGGGTCAGCACCAGCAACGCGAGGCCCTCCAGGAAGGTGCCCAGCGCGATGTAGGAGACGAGGATCAGCGCCAAGAGCCCGGTGTTGCCAAGGTCGAGTCCGATCAGCGCGTTGGCGAGGTCGCGCGGGATTTCCGACAGCGCCATGAAGGGAATGAAGATGTGCGCGCCGATCAGGATCATGAACGACGTCGCCGTCGTGCGCATGGTCTGTAGGAGAACGGTCTTGATCTTCTCGGCGTCGAGGGAGCGGCGCGTTAGGGCCACGACCAGCGCCAGGAAGGCGCCGACCCCGGCGGCCTCGACCGGCGTGAAGACGCCGCCATAGATGCCGCCGATGGTCAGCACGACGATGCCGACGATGGCGCTCGCGCGCCTGAGCGCGCGCAGCCGCACGGCCAGCGGCATGCGCGGTCCGGCCGGTCCCAGTTCCGGATTGCGCGCGGTCATCAGGGAAATCGCGACAACGAACAGACCGGCCAACAGCAACCCCGGAAAGACGCCCGCGATGAACAGCCGGCCAATGCTCTCCTCGGTGAGGATCGCGTAGATGACGAATCCGGCGGACGGTGGGATCAGGATGCCCAGCGTGCCGCCGGCGGCGACGCTGCCGGTCGCCAGGCTGTCGTCGTAGCGGTAGCGGCGCATCTCCGGCAACGCCACGCGGCCCATGGTCACCGCGGAGGCGATCGACGAGCCCGACAGCGCGGCGAAGCCGGCACAGCCGACGATGGTCGACGACGCCAGCCCGCCGCGCCAGTGGCCGACCCAGGCATAGGCCGAGTCGTAGAGATCGCGGCTCATGCCCGAGACGCCGGCCAGGTTGCCCATCAGCACGAACAACGGGATGACGCTCAACTGGAAGAACGTCGAGACGGCGAAGGCCTCGCCGCTGAACGTCGACAGCGCCGCAGGCCAGCCGTTCAGCGCCGCCGTGCCGAAGACGCCGACGACCATCATCGCCATGGCGACGGGCATGCGCAGGCCCAACAGCACGAACAGCGCGACGAGCCCGATCAGCCCGATCTCTGTGTTGGACATGGGCGTCGTTCAGGTAGCGCGGCGCGCGAGGCCGGCCCACAGCTCCACCAGCAGCACCAGCGCGTAGAGCAACATGCCGGCGCCCAAAAGCCAGTAGAACGGCAGGAACGGGATCTGCAGCGAGTTCGAGGCCTCGCCGTAGTCGGCGGCGTCGACGCCGTTCAAGTAGCAGCGCCAAGCGAGCAGGGTCAGCGTCGCGGCGCAGGCCGCGCGCACGGCGGCGTCGGTCCAGCGCGTCACGGCCGGCCCCGCGACCATGCCCAACAGGTCGATGGCGACGTGGGCGCCGGTGCGGCCGCCATAGGCGATGGTGCAAGCGACGATGGTGAGAAGGGCCAGCTGCGAAACGTCGTGGGCGCCGAAGATCGGCGCGTTGAAGACGTAGCGCAGCACCACGTCGACGACGGTGAGCGCCATCAGGCCGGCGAGCACCGTGCCGCCGGCGAGCGCCACCCAGCGGACCGCGCGGTCGATCAGGTCGAGCGCGCGGTCCGCCGGGCCTGTCCCACTGGCCATGGCGGCGGTGCGGCGGGCGCTAGGTCAGGCCCTGCCGCATGGCGGCGAGGATCTCGTCTGCCGGCTGGCCGTCGGCCTTGAGCTCGTCCAGCACCTCCTTGACGACCGGCGCGGAGGCGTCGGAGAAGCGGGCGCTCTCCTCGGGCGTCAGCTCGATCATCTCCAGGCCCGCCTCGCGCGCGATCTCGAGGCCGCGCCGGCCGGCCGCGGCGTAGCCCTCGCCGCCCTTCATGCTCAGCTCGAAGCCGCTGATCTGGTCGACCCAGGCCTTCTCCTGGCCGCTGAGGCCGTCCCAAGTGCCCTGGTTCATGATCAGGTAGAACGCGGCGGACGACGCCGGCAGGCCGGTCGTCACGTAGTTGCCGGGCTCGTGCAGCTTGAACGAGCCGATGCCGCTGGAGCCGATCATCACCGCGTCGACGATGCCGGTCTGCAGCGCGTTGTAGGTCTCGTTGACGTTCATCTGCACCGGTACCGCGCCCCAGGACTCGATGACCGGGATGTCGGCCGCCGACGGCGCGCGGATCTTCATGCCCTTGACGTCGTCGAAGCTGCGCACCGGCTTGTCGCGCGAGATCAGCACCGCAGGCGCGTTGGTCCACATGGCCAAGAGCTTGACGCGCTTGTACTCGGGCCTGAGGTAGTCCTCCGCCGCCCACAGCATGCGCGTGCCCTCCACCGCACCCGGCACGACGCCGGGAATGGCTACCATCATGGCGCGCGGGAACAGCGTTTCGGTGTAGCCGGGGATGCCGAACGTGATGTCCGCGACGCCGTCGACGGCGCGCTTGTACTGCTGCTTCGGCCCCTTGCCCAGCTCGCCCGCCGGATAGATCTTCGCCGTCAGCGCGCCGCCGGAGACTTGCGCCAGCTCCTCCGCGAACGGCGCCATGACGAAGCGGTGCATCGGGTGCTTCGGCGACATGAAGTGCGCGATCTTCAGCTCTTCGGCGGCGGCGCCGCCGGCCAGACCGGCCAGGAAAAGCGCGCCGGCCAACAGCCGCGCGCCCGTCGTCAGCATCTTGCCCATCGGGTCCTCCCTATGGCGCGCCGGTTCGCTGTGCGGCACGCCTGTTCGTTTGCTGGTCAAACCGTAGGGCAAGGCGCGCCGGCCTGTCCACGGCGCGGCGGTTGCGCAAGAGCCGCTTAGGCGGCGGCGTGGCGCCACATCTGCCGCTCGCTCAGCGAGACGTAGGGCCGGTAATGGTCGACGCCGGCCTGCTCGACGACCCGGCGAACACGCGAGTCGAGCAGCCAGACCCGGTCCTCGACGTAGGCGGCCATGAGCGCGTGCTGCCGGCGCACCTGGGTGTCGCGCACCAAGACGAGGCGCAGGCGCTCGGGGTGGAAGCCCATTTGGCGCAGCACCTTGTACTTGGCGATGGCGAAGTCTTCGCAGTCGCCGCCGCGGGCGAACAGCTCGTCGGCGTCGGCCCAGGGGTCGCGGTCCCGATCCGGGCGATAGCGCGCGCGGTTGACGAAGTCGTTGGCGAACCGCAGGCGGGCGAAGGGCGGCGCCGCGGTCACCGCGTGCCACAGATAGGCCGGGTCGCGCGCCTCCGTCGCCCCGGGCAGCGCCCGCATCAGCCGCCGCTCGAGACGGGCGCAGGTGCGTAGATCGAGCGGCCCGCGCAGCACCGCCGCACGCGGCAGGAGCGCCACCGGGTCGCCGATGGCGCGCTCGCGGGTGCCGAGAAGGGGCGGCAGACTGCGCGGCGGTTGGGAGACGTCGGCGGGGTCCAAGGCGAGCGCGGCGGCCGGCGCCAACAGCGCCGGGACGGCGCCCATCGCGGCCAAAACGCTGCGCCGGGTCCGCATGATCCCCCTCCCTGTACCAGCTCAGGCGCAAAGCCTAGCACGCACGCGCGGCGGCGGTCGTTAACGGGCCGCCCCGCGCGTTCGAGGCGCCACAGCACCACTTGCTCGCCGCGGCCGCGCACCGCCTGCGGCGCCAGCGCCGCCATGTCGGCGAGCAGCGACGTCGCGTCGGATGCTCCGCGCGCGGCGGCGACCACCGCGTCGCTGACCAGCAGCGCCGCGTCGAGCGGGCGGGTCAGCGCCTCGATGCGGCTGCCAACGTTGACGACGTCGCCGACCACGGCGAATTCGAGTCGCCGCTCCGAGCCGATGTCGCCCAGCACCGCCTCGCCGCTGTGCAGGCCGACGGAGAGCCGCACCGCCGGGTCGCCGGCGGCCGCGCGGTCGGCGTTCCAGGCCGCGACGGCCGCCAGCATGGCGCGGCCACAGGCCAGGGCGTCGGCGGCGTCGCGCTGGCCCGCGACCGGCGTGCCGAAGGTCGCCATCAGGCCGTCGCCCAGGAACTTGTCGAGCGTGCCGCCGTGCTCGAACACCACGCGCTCCATGCGGGCGTGGAACTCGCGCAGCAGCGCGATCGTCGCCTCGGGCGTGGCGCGCTCCGCGAGGCGCGTGAAGCCCACGATGTCGGCGAACAGCACGGTAACGGCGGCCCGCCGCACTTCGCCCAGCACCTCGTCCGACGTCGCCAGGCGCTCGACCATGCTGGGCGGGAAGTAGCGCGCCAGGTTCGAGCGTTCGCGCGCCGCCGCGGCCTGACGCACGACGAGACGCCGCGCGCGCCAGACGACGACGGCCAGGATGCCGGCGACAATGACGATCAAGATCAGTTCACCCGAAAGGCCCGTGAGTCCGATGAAGTGCGGATTGCCCAGCAGCGGCACCGCGGCTTCGAGGGTCCAGCCGCCGGCAGGCTCGGTGAAGTCGGCGAACGTCAGCGTGTCCGGCAGCACCAGGACGTAGACGTAACCGAGACCCCAGGCGAGCGCGCTGGCGACGCCGGCCCAAATCATCAGGCCGGGCGAATAGCTGAGCGCGGCGAGGGCGACGAACAGGCTGTAGAAGACGAAGTTGCCGAGGCGCAGCATCAGCGGCGCGGTCATGCCGTCGACGTTGATCGCCGGATTGACGACCAGGAGGACGACCGTCAGCAGTGTCACGTCGAGCGCGAAGAACAGGTAACTGAACCAGCCCTGCCCGCCCCGCGCCAGCGCCAGGCGGTAGTTGGCGATGCCGAACGCCGCGAAGGCCGCCAGGACGGCGATGTTGACGTACTTGATGTCGGCCGACTGCAGGATGAGGAAGGCGACCGCGGCCAGCGCGGCGACGCGCACCTGTGTCGCCAGCTTCAGGCCGGCCAGCTCCTCGGCCCGGAAGGTCGCGTCGAGGCGGCTCGCGCCGCTCTCGTTGGGCTTGCTTTGCATGGCGCGCATCATGCCGCCGCGGCATGTCGGCAGGCCAGCCATTGTCGCCGAACCTGACCCGGCGCATGGCGCGCGGTCCAGCGGCGCGATACAGTCGCAGAAGAGTAACATTGGCGGGTGCGGTTGCCCGCCGCCAAGAACCAGACCCGAAATATGCTCAGAAAGATCCTGCTGCCGGCGATACTCGTGATACTGGGTATCGGCTTCGTGCTGAGCCCGGAATTCAACGAGATCGCCGCCGGCGTCGCCATCTTCCTGGTCGGCATGCTGGCGCTGGAGGAGGGCTTCAAGACCTTCACCGGCGGCGTCCTGCAAAGTGTTCTGAGACGGTCGACGAGCAGCCTGTGGAAGAGCCTGGGGTTCGGCGTCGTCACGACGACGTTGATGCAGTCCAGCTCGTTGGTCTCGGTCATCACGATCTCTTTCCTGAGCGCCGGCCTGATCGGCCTCACGTCCGGCATCGGCATCATCTTCGGCGCCAATCTCGGCACGACGACGGGGGCTTGGCTGGTCGCCGGCGTCGGCCTGAAGGTCGACATCGCCGCCTACGCCATGCCGCTGATCGTCTTCGGCGTCGTCCTGATGTTCCAACGCAGCACGGCGCTTGCCGGTCTGGGCCGGGTGCTGACGGGGGTCGGCTTCCTGTTCCTCGGCATCGCCTTCATGAAGGACGGCTTCGCGGCGGTCCAGGACACCATGGACCTGGCGCGGTTCTCGATGACGGGGCTGGCCGGGCTGCTGGTCTACACCGCCATCGGCATCGCCGCGACGGTCGTCATGCAGTCCAGCCACGCGACGCTGATCATCGCCATCGCGGCCCTGGCCGCCGGCCAGATCAGCTACGAGAACAGCCTGGCCATCGCCATCGGCTCCAACGTCGGCACCACGATCACCGCGCTGCTGGGCGCGATAAGCGCCAACGCCGCCGGCAAGCGACTGGCGCTGGCGCACCTGATCTTCAACCTGGTGACGGCCGCCGTGGCGCTGGTCCTGATTACGCCGATGGCGACCGCGGTCGACGGCATCAGTTCGGCGATCGGCATCGCCGCCGGCGACTTCACCCTGAAATTCGCCGTCTTCCATTCGCTGTTCAACGTCGTCGGCATCGTGCTGATGGTGCCGCTGATCGGCCAGCTTGTCGCCTTCCTGGAGCGCGCGGTCCCCGAGGTCGTGCCCGACGTGTCGCGGCCGCGCCACCTGAACGAGGCGGCGCTGGAGCTGCCCGACACGGCGCTGGCGGCGATCGTCGCGGAGACCCGGCACCTCGCCAACAACGCCCGCGACCTAGCGGCCGAGAGCCTCGGCCTGTCGCTGGACGACATCGATTCGGACAAGGACCTGTCGCTGGTCGTCGCGCATGCCCGCTCGCCCGTGCGGATCGACTTCGACGACGTCTATCAGCGCCGCATCAAGGGGCTGACCGTCGCGCTGGTCGAGTTCATGTCCCGCGCCGAGGGGAGCATGGTGCCTGAGCAGATCGAGGTCCTGGACGCCGTCAAGACCATCGTGCGGGAGATCGTCCAGGCGGTGAAGGACATGAAGCACCTGCAGAAAAACCTGCCGCGCTACCTGACGTCGGACAATGCGCACATCCGCGAGGAGTACAACACGCTGCGCCTGAGCACCGCCAAGGCGATCCGCGCGTTCGACCGCGTCGGCCGGGATCCGGAATCGTCGCTGGCCCAGTTCGCCGAACTGAAGTCCGAGCTCAAGGGGGCCGACATCGTCGCCGGCGGCGAGGTGTCGCGGCTGCTGCGCGAGAGCCGGATCACCGGCGAGATGGCCACGTCGCTGATAAACGACGGCCACTACGCCCGGCATTTCTGCAAGAAGCTGACCCGGATCAGCAAGCTGCTGCTGAAGGACGAGACCCGCGACCAGCTGCAGGCCCTGCTGCAGGCCGCGCGCGATGAGGCGGCCGAGGACGAGGCGCCGGTGCCCGACGACGAGGCGCACGAACTGCGGCGGATCGCCTGACGGTACGTCGTGCCAGAGGAGGTGCCATGGCTCTCCTGATCGCCTTCGTCCACGCCGTGGTTGGCTGGGCCGGCTGTGGCGCATCATGGCCGTCGGCCGCAAGCGCCTGGGGCTCGAGCGCACGCTGATCGTGCACGCCGTCGGCGCGCCGGCGATCTTCCTTCTCCTCGGGCTGCTCGCCGGCGTGCTGCGACCCGACCTGTCACCACTCGCGACCGCCGCCGTGTTCCTCGCCACCGTCGTCGCTTTCGACGCGTTGATCGTCGCGCCGTTCATGGAGCGCAGCTACGCCATGTTCCGGAGCGCTCTGGGCACGTGGATCCCTTTCGGGCTGATCTTCGTCGCCGGCTGGGCGGGCGCGACCCTGTCGCGCCTGTGACGCGAGGCGGCCTCTTCGAGGGCCAGTGGCTGCACGCGGCCGCCTTGGCCCTCCTGCTCGCCGCAGTGGTCGCGGCCCTGGGATGGCCGGCCTTCGCAGCCGGTGCATTCCTCGGCCTCACGACCGCCGACTGGGTCTGGCTCGCGGTAGGCAACGCGGTCGTGCAGCAGCTCTGGGTCTGGCTGTGTTGGCGGGCCGAACTGCACGGCCAGGCGATGACGCGGCGCATTGGGGCCCGGGCGTTCGCCGTCTATGCGGCGACGTTCTTCGTCATGCTGGCCCTGCGGCCGATCCTGGCTTTCGCCCTCGGCTGGGCCAATCGCGGCACGCTGCCGATCAGTCTCTGGGCCGGAATCGCGGTGGCGCTGGTGCTGTTGGTGCCGGCCGCTTATCTGATGCACGGCATCGTGCACCATTTCGGCTTCCGCCGTGCCGCCGGCGCCGACCACTTCGACCCGGCCTATCGCGGGCTGCCGCTGGTGCGCGCGGGCATCCTCCGCTGGACGCCGAACGCCATGTACACGTTCGGCTTCTTCATCCTGTGGGTGCCGGCGTTCCTGTTCCAGTCGGTCGCGGCGCTGATCGTGGCGGCGCTGTGCCACGCCTACATCTGGGTGCACTACTTCGCGACCGAGAGACCCGACATGCGACGGCTCTACGGGTGAACCGCCTCCGCCGTCGCCGTTTCCCTGAGCTGCAGCAGCTGCGCCGCGACGGCGACGGCGATCTCCGCCGGTTTCTTGCCGGCGACGCCGGGGACGCCGATGGGGCAGGTCAGGCGCGCCAGCGTCGCCGCGTCCAGCCCCTTCTTCGCCAGGCGCTTCTCGAACCGGGCGCGCTTCGTCGCCGAGCCGATCAGGCCGCAATAGGCGGCGTCGCCGCGGCGCAGGATCGCCTCGACCAGATCCTGGTCCAGGTCGTGGCTGTGGGTCATGACCAGGTAGGCGGCACCGGCCGGCGCCTCGGCGACGTCGTAGACCGGGGCGTCGCTGATTTCGACGGTGACGTTCGCCGGCACCTCGGCCGGAAACGCGTCGGCGCGGCCGTCGATCCAGGTCACGCGGCAGTCGAGCCCGCCGAGCACGGCGACGAGCGCCTTGCCGACATGCCCGGCGCCGAACAGCACGACGTCGAGCGCGTGCGCCGCCAGCGGTTCGAACAGCAGGCTGACGTGCCCGCCGCAGCACTGGCCGAGCGCGGGCCCGAGCGGAAAGTGCTCAAGCGTCGGCCCGCCGCCCTCGCGCAACAGGCGGCGCGCCAGCTCCAGCGCCCTGTGCTCCAGGTTGCCGCCGCCGACCGTGCCGGCTAAGCCGTCCGCGGTGACGACCATCTTCGCCCCCGCCTCGCGCGGCGCCGAGCCCTGGGCTTCGGCGACCGTCACCAGCACGTGCGGCGTGCCGGACTCCGTGAGGCGGGCCAGTTCGTCGAGCCAGCTCACTCGGCGGCCTCCGCCGCCTTGGCGTCGGCGCGGGCGCGCGCCTCTTCGACCGCCGCCAGCACGCGCTCGGGCGTCGCCGGGGCGTCGAGGTGCGGCCTGACACGGTGTTCGGCGGCGGCGGCGACCGCGTCCTTGATGGCCAGCCAAGCGGCGATGCCCAGCATCAGCGGCGGCTCGCCGACGGCTTTCGAGCGGTGCACCGTCTCCGACCGGTTGGCGACCTGGCTCAGCTCGACCCGGAAGTCGGGCGGCAGGTCGCTGGCGACGGGGATCTTGTAGGTCGACGGCGCGTGGGTCTTCAGGTGCCCGGCCGGGTCCCACCACAGCTCTTCCATGGTCAGCCAGCCCATGCCCTGGATGAAGCCGCCCTCGACCTGGCCGAGATCGATCGCCGGATTGAGGCTGTCGCCGACGTCGTGGACGATGTCGGCGCGCAGGATGCGGGTCTCGCCGGTCAGCGTGTCGATCAGCGCCTCGGCGCAGGCGACGCCGCAGGCGTAGTAGAAGAACGGATGGCCGCTCGCCGTCTCGCGGTCGTAGTAGATCACCGGCGTCTTGTAGTAGCCGGCGGCCGAGAGCTGGATGCGGTGCATGTAGGCGAGCCGCACCAGCTCCGCGAACGCCATGTCGCGCTCGCCGACCTGCACCCGGTTGGCGGCGAACGTCACCGCCTCCGGCGCCACCTCGAAGTGCGCCGCCGCGAAGTCGACCAGCCGCGTCTTGATCGCCCGCGCCGCATTACGCGCCGCCATGCCGTTCAGGTCGGCGCCGGCCGAGGCGGCGGTCGGCGAGGTGTTGGGCACCTTCGAGGTGTTGGTGGCGGTGATCTTCACGCGGGCTGCGTCGATCTGGAACTCGTTGGCCACGACCTGGGCGACCTTGACATAGATGCCCTGGCCCATCTCCGTGCCGCCGTGGTTCAGCATCACCGAGCCGTCGGTGTAGACGTGCACCAGCGCTCCCGCCTGGTTGAGGTGCGTCGCGGTGAAAGAGATGCCGAACTTGACGGGCGTCAGCGCGAGGCCGCGCTTGAGCACGGCGTGGTCCGCGTTCCAGGCGTCTATCTCGGTGCGCCGCGCCCGGTAGTCGGCCGACGCCTCGACCCGATCGAGCAGCTCCGGCACGATGAAGCCGTCGACCTCCTGGTGGTAGGGCGTGACGTTGCGACCCGCGCCGCCGTAGAGGTTGAGGCGCCGCACGTCCAGCGGGTCCTTGCCCAGCTCGCGCGCGATCTCGTCGACGACGTGCTCGATGCCGACCATGCCCTGCGGCCCGCCGAAGCCGCGGAACGCCGTGTTCGACACGGTGTTGGTCTTGCACGGCCAGCCGGTCAGCCGCACGGCCGGCAGGTAGTAGGCGTTGTCGGAGTGGAACAGCGCGCGGTCGACGATCGAGCCCGAGAGGTCGGGCGAGATGCCGCAGCGCGCCATCAGGTCCATCTCGAGGCCCAGGATGCGGCCGTCGTCGTCGAAGCCGACATGGTAGTCGGTGACGAAGTCGTGGCGCTTGCCGGTCATCAGGATGTCGTCGTCGCGGTCCAAGTTCAGCTTGACCGGCCGGCCGGTCATGTCGGCCAACAGCGCCGCGATGCAGGCGATCGGTGCCGCGTGGGTCTCCTTGCCGCCGAAGCCGCCACCCATGCGCCGGCACTCGACCGTGACGTCGTGGTCGGGCCGTCCCAGCACTTTGGCGACCAGGTGCTGCACCTCGCTGGGGTGCTGGGTCGAGCTCAGCACCAGCATGTCGCCGTCTTCCTGGGGCAGCGCCGCGCCGACCTGGCCCTCCAGATAGAAGTGCTCCTGTCCGCCGATCTCCAGCCGCCCGTCGAGACGTCGCGGCGCGCCGGCGATCGCCGCCGCGGCGTCGCCGCGTTGCATGGTGTGGGGCGGCAACACCAGCATGTCGCGGCGCCGCGCCTCCTCGACGGAGAGCACCGGCTCCAGGTCCTCGAACTCTATTTCGGCGAGGTCGGCGGCGGCGCGGGCCTGGTCGACCGTGTCGGCGGCCACGGCGAACAGTGCCTGCCCGGCGTACTCGACGACGTCCTGCGCCAGCACCGGATCGCCCGGGTGCACCGGGCCGATGTCGACCGCACCCGGCACGTCGGCCGCGGTCACCACGGCACGCACGCCCGGGGCGTCGCGCACCGCCGAGACGTCGAGGCGCAGGATTTTCGCGTGCACCCGTGGGCTGAGCGCCACGTGCGCGTCGAGGGCGCTGGGCGGCAGCGGCACGTCGTCGACGTAGCGGGCGCGGCCGCTGACGTGCTTCGCCGCACTGTCGTGGGCCAGGCCGTCGCCGACGCCGCCGGCGATCGTCTTGGCGCCGTCAGCCATAGGCCAGCACCCGAGTTTCCACGTCCCCTCCGGCGGTCTCGAGCCAGAACTTGGAGAGCAGGTTGCGGCTGACGGTGCGGCGGTAGTCCGCGCTCGCGCGCATGTCGTCGATCGGCGCGTAGTCCTGGTCGAGCGCCGCCATCGCCGCCTGCACGGTGGCCTGAATGAACGGCTGGCCGGTCAGCGCCGCCTCCGCCGCCGGGGCGCGCTTGGGTGTCGCCGCGACGCCGCCTATGGCGATGCGCGCAGCCGTCACCGTGTCGCCGTCGACATCGACCGCAAAGGCGGCGCAGACGGCGGAGATGTCCTGGTCGAAACGCTTGGAGATCTTGTAGTTCGCGAAGCGCTGCCGGGGCGTCGGCAACGGCACGCGGACCGAGACGACGAACTCGCCCGGCGCCAGCGCCGTCTTGCGATAGGCGACGTAGAGGTCCTCCAGCGGCAGCTCGCGCACTTCGTCGCCGTGGCGCAGCACGACGCTGGCGCCCAGCGCGATCAGCGCCGGCATCGAGTCCCCGATCGGCGAGCCGTTGGCCACGTTGCCGCCCAGCGTGCCGGCGTTGCGGATCTGCACCGAGGAGAAGCGGCGCAGCAGCTCGCCCATGTCCGGCCAGTGTGTTGCCAACGCCGGCGCCGCCTCTTCTAGCGTCACCGCGGCGCCGATCTCGACCGCGCCGGCGCGCTCGCTCACCGCGTTCAGCTCCGCGACGTCGCCGGTGTAGATCACCGGGTCCAGGTGCATGTGCTGCTTGGTGACCCAGAGACCCACGTCGGTGCCGCCGGCCAGCAGCGTCGCGTCTGGGTGGCCGAGCTCGAGCTCGGCCAGCGCGTCGAGCGTCACCGGCGCGTAGTAGCGCCGCCGCCGGCCGTCGTGGCCGACGCCGCCGATCTCGAGCGTGTCGGCGCGCTGGATCGACTTCAGCAGCGCCAGGTCCTCGGCCTCGCGCGCGGAGAACTGGTCGTCGCGACCGCCGGCGTACATGGCGTCGGCGGCGTCGAGGATCGGCCGGTAGCCGGTGCAGCGGCATAGGTTGCCGGCCAGCACGTCGTTGACGCGGGCGCGGTCCGGCCGGTCTTCCTCCTTGAACATCGCGAACAGGCTCATGACGAAGCCGGGCGTGCAGAAGCCGCACTGCGAGCCGTGGTGCTCGACCATGGCCTGCTGCACCGGGTGCAGCGCGCCGTTCGCCAGGTCCTCGACGGTGATGAGCTGCTTGCCGTCCAGCGTCGGCAGGAACTGGATGCAGGCGTTGACGGCGCGGTAGCGGATGCGCTCGCCGGCCGGCTCGCCCAGCACCACGGTGCAGGCGCCGCAGTCGCCCTCGGCGCAGCCCTCCTTGGTGCCGACCAGCCCCTCCTCCTCACGCAGCCAGCGCAAGACCGTCAGCGTCGGGTCGACGCTGCGGATGTTGCGCACCTCGCCGCGGTGCAGGAATCGAATGCCGTGCCGCATGTCGTTCGCCTGGTCCAATCGCGCCGCCGCGCCCAAGAGGTCTGACCGACCGGTCAAGGCGCCAGTGTAGCGCAATCAAACAAGTGTCCACCCGGCGCCCGGCGATGGCAAGACCGCCGGTGGCGCCGCGCCGGCCGACCGGACAACAGTGTCACCCAATTCTTCCTTGTTCCCGCCACACTGCTTCTTACATTGGAATAATTCTAATTCCTATCCGCTCAAGGAGGCAACGATGTCCGGACCGAAGACCCTCACGACCTCCGCCGGCGCGCCGGTGGCCGACAACCAGAACTCGCTGACCGCCGGGGCGCGCGGCCCGGTGCTCTTGCAGGACTATCAGCTGATCGAGAAGCTGGCGCACCAGAACCGCGAGCGCATCCCCGAGCGCGTCGTGCACGCCAAGGGCTGGGGCGCCCATGGCACGCTGAGGGTGACGCAGGACATCACGCGCTACACGCGCGCCAAGCTGTTCGACGCTGTCGGCAAGACCACGCCGCTGATCGCCCGCTTCTCCACCGTCGCCGGCGAGCAGGGCGCCGCCGACGCCGAACGCGACGTGCGGGGGTTTGCCGTAAAGTTCTACACCGACGAGGGCAACTGGGACCTGGTCGGCAACAACACGCCGGTCTTTTTCGTGCGCGACCCGCTGAAGTTCCCCGACTTCATCCGCACCCAGAAGCGCCACCCCAAGACCAACCTGCGTTCAGCCACGGCGATGTGGGACTTCTGGTCGCTGTCGCCGGAGAGCCTGCACCAGATCACCATCCTGTTCTCCGACCGCGGCCTGCCGCCCAGCCCGCGCTTCATGAACGGCTACGGCTCGCACACCTTCAGCTTCTGGAACGACGACGGCGAGCGCTTCTGGGTCAAGTTCCACTTCAAGACCCGCCAGGGCCACCAGCACCTGACGAATGCCGAGTCCGAGGCGGTCATCGGCCGCTCGCGCGAGACCTACCAAGAGGACCTGTTCGGCGCCATCGAGCGCGGGGAGTTCCCGCAGTGGACGTTGTACATCCAGGTCATGCCCGAGGCCGAGGCGGAGACGACGCCCTACAACCCGTTCGACCTCACCAAGGTGTGGCCGCACGCCGACTACCCCCTGATCGAGGTCGGCGTCATGGAGCTGAACCGCAACCCGGACAACTACTTCGCCGAGATCGAGCAGGTCGCGTTCAGCCCGTCGAACGTCGTGCCGGGCATCGGCTTCAGCCCGGACAAGATGCTGCAGGCGCGCATCTTCGCCTACGCCGACGCCCACCGGTATCGCCTGGGCACGCACTACGAGGCGCTGCCGGTGAACGCGCCGAAGAGCCCGAGGCACCACCACCACAAGGACGGGTCGATGCGGTTCTTCCGGAACGACACCGGCAACCCGGACGCCCACTACGAGCCCAGCACCATGGGCGGACCGGCGCAGGACCCGGGCGTGGCCGAGCCGCCGCTGCGCATCTCCGGCGACGCGGACCGCTACGACCACCGCGCCGGCAACGACGATTACGCCCAGCCGTGGGCGCTGTTCCAGATGCTCGACGAGCCGCAGCGGCAACGCCTCTACGCCAACATTGCCGCCGCCATGGCCGGCGTGCCGGACGCGATCGTCCAGCGCCAGCTGACCCACTTCGCCAAGGTCGACCCCGGCTACGCCGACGGCATCGCCGCGGCCCTGGGTATCGACGTCAAGGCGGCCTGATCCACGCAAGACGACGGCGGGCGGAAACGTCCGCCGTCATTGCCTGTCACGTAACGGATGCAGTGTGCGTTACGTTATCATATAACGTTGCGCACTTGGCGACGGCCGGCGCCGGACCGCCTATTCTCGTGACAGGGAGACGCATGATGAAGTCACTCGGTGTCCTGGGGGCAGCAGCCCTGGTGATGACGATTGGCGCGGCCAACGCGGCAGAGCGCCGCGGCCTCGACGCCCACGAGCACGGCCACGGCGCGCTCAACATCGCCATCGAAGGCCAGACCGTCGCCATGGAGCTTGAGGTACCGGGCGCCGACATCGTCGGCTTCGAGCATCCGGCGGAGAGCGCCGCGGACCGCGCCAAGATCGACGCCGCCGTCGCCGTCCTCGCCGAGCCGCAGAAGCTGTTCCTGTTCCCCACCGCGGCGGAATGCGTCGTCGCCCAGGTCGACGTGGCGCTCGTCGGCGAGGATGAGGCACACCATGGCGAGGCGCACGCTGACGACCACGAAGCCGAGGCCCACACCGAGTTCCACGCCGAGTACACGCTGACCTGCGCCGCGCCGTCGCGCCTCGACCGCATCGACTTCGTCTACTTCGAGGCGTTCCCGAATGCCGAGGAGCCGGAGGTCCAGCTGATCACGGACCGCGGGTCCCGGGGTTTCGAGGTGGAGCGCGACACCCCGTCGCTCGATCTCAGCGGCATGACCTGATCGCGGCCGCGATGGCGTCGGACGCGGGGGACCGATCGGGCGAGGCGTTGCGGCTGGGCGGCGTGCGCTTCGCCTGGCCGGGCACGCCGCGGTTCGGGCTCGCCGTCGACAACTTCGCCGTCGCACGCGGCGAACGCGTGCTGCTGCTGGGACCCAGCGGGTTGGGCAAATCGACGCTGTTGAGCCTGATCTGCGGCATCGCCGCCCCGGATGCCGGCGCGGTGGAAGTGCTGGGCCGGCCGTTCTCCGCCCTCCCCGGCGCCCGGCGCGACCGCCTGCGGGCCGAGCACTTCGGCGTCATCTTCCAGATGTTCAACCTGCTGCCCTACGCGACGCCGCTCGACAACGTGCTGCTGCCGCTCAGCTTTGCGCCGCGTCGGCGGGCGCGGCTCGGCGCGGCGTCGGCGCAGCAGGCACGCCAGTTGATGGCCTCGCTGGGCCTGCCGCCGGGCGTCGTCGACGCCTCGGCCGCGGCCGAGCTGTCGGTCGGCCAGCAGCAGCGTGTCGCCGTCGCGCGGGCGCTGATCGGCGAGCCCGAGATCATCGTCGCCGACGAGCCGACGTCGGCGCTGGACGCCGCCGTGCAAGACGTCTTCCTGCGCCTGCTGTTCGACCAGGTCGCCGCCGCCGGCGCGACGCTGCTGATGGTCAGCCATGACGAGCGCCTGGCGCCACGCTTCGACCGCGTCGTCCAACTGCCCGAGATCGCCGAGGCGCGACGGGAGCAGGCGGCGTGATCCTGTTGCGCCTTGCCCTCAAGTCGCTGCGCAACCGCTGGATCACGGCGGTCCTGACAGTGCTCGCGGCGGCGCTGAGCGTGGCGCTGTTCCTCGGCGTCGAAAAGATACGAACCGGGGCGAAGGCGAGCTTCGCCGACACGATATCCGGCGTCGACCTGATCGTCGGCGCGCGGTCGGGCGGCGTGCAGCTGCTGCTCTACTCGGTGTTCCGCATCGGCAACGCCACCAACAATGTCACCTGGGAGAGCTATCAGGACATCGCCGCGCTCGACGCCGTCGACTGGGCCGTGCCGCTGTCGCTGGGCGACAGCCACCGCGGCTTCCGCGTGCTCGGCACGACGACGGAGTACTTCGACCGCTACAGGTACCGCGCCGGTCGGTCGCTGGCGTTCCGTGAGGGGCGGCGCTTCGAGGGCCTGTTCGACGCCGTGCTGGGCGCCGATGTGGCGGTCGCCCTCGGCTACGGGCTCGGCGACCCGATCATCGTCGCCCACGGCATCGCCTCGTTCACCGAGCACGACGACAAGCCGTTCCGCGTCGCCGGCATCCTCGCGAAGACCGGCACGCCGGTCGACCGCACCGTGCACGTCAGCCTCGAAGCCATCGAGGCGATCCACATCGACTGGCAGAGCGGCGCGCGCGACCCGTCGCGCCTGGTCACGGCCGAGGCGGTGCGCGACATGGACCTGACGCCCAAGGCGGTCACCGCGGCGATGCTGGGCATGAAGTCGCGGCTGGCGACGTTCCGTGTCCAGCGTGCCATCAACGAGTACGCCGAGAAGCCGCTGCTCGCCATCCTGCCCGGCGTCGCGCTGCAGGAGCTGTGGGACCTGGTCGGCGTCGCCGAGACGGCGTTGACCGGCGTCAGCGCCATGGTCGTCGCCGCCGCGCTGGTCGGCATGGCGACGATGATCTTCGCCAGCCTGAACGAGCGGCGGCGCGAGATGGCAATCCTGCGCGCCGTCGGCGCACGGCCGCGCACGATCATGGCGCTCTTGATGACCGAGGCGGCGATTCTGAGCGCCGTCGGCATCGTCGCCGGCGCCGCCCTGCTGTACCTCGCCCTCGCCATCGCGCGGCCCTATGTCGACGCGGCTTTCGGGCTATATTTGCCGCTGGAGCCGCCGGCACTGCGGGAGTTGTTGAGCCTGGCGGCGATCTTCGGCGCGGGCGTGGCGGTCAGCCTGTTGCCGGCGCTGCACGCCTACCGGCTGTCGATTGCCGACGGCATGACGGTGCGAACCTGAGGGAATCGAGGCCATGACATCCACCGTTGGTCGCCGTGCCGTCCTGCACGTCGGGCTAGGCGTGGCACTCACTGCCATGACGCGGCCGACCCTTGCCGTTGAGGCGCCGATCGACCTCACCTGGGACGACCTGGTGCCGCGCGGCAGCGGCGTGGCCTACGAGGCCATGCGACAACTGGGCATCGTCGAGCACGGCGAGATGACGACGCCGTTCGATCAGGAGCTGGCGGCGGCAGTGACCACCGAATACAACGGCAAGACGGTGCGCCTGCCCGGCTTCGCGGTGCCGCTCGAGTACTCGTCCGACGGCGTGCGCATGTTCCTCCTGGTGCCCTATGTCGGCGCCTGCATCCACGTGCCGCCGCCGCCGCCGAACCAGATCGTCTTCGTCACCTCGGACGAGCCCCACGAGTTCGGCGACATGTTCGACGCGGTTTACGTCACCGGCACGTTGAGCACGATGGCAGTCAGCACCGAACTCGCGGAGATCGGCTACCAGCTGACCGCCGAGGATATCGTGCCGTACGAATAACGCGGCACCCTCCCGCAGGCGGCGGCCTCGGGACCGCACGAATGCATTTGTGCAGTGCGGCATCACGCCCCAGAATGTCCCCTTATACGCGGCGCCACGCGCAGGGGCCGCCGGCCGAAGGGAGTGCCCAACGGATGCTCGTCACCCGCCAACCCGTCCTGCGCCGCTTTTGGTACCCGGTCGTGCCGCTCTCGGCCCTCGACGACGGGCCGCAGGCGTTCACGCTCCTGGGCGAGAAGATCGTGCTGTGGCGCGACGGCGACGGCGCGCCGGTCGCGCTGGAGGACCGCTGCTGCCATCGCACCACACAGCTCTCCAAGGGCTGGGTCGAAGACGGCTGCATCGTCTGCGGTTATCACGGCTGGACCTACGACCGCACGGGCAAGTGCGTGCGCATCCCCCAGCGCCGCGAGCCGGAGAGCCGCTCGGGCTTCCGCGTGCGCAGTTTCCGCACGGCGGAGCGCTACGGCTACGTCTGGGTCGCGCTCGACGAGCCGCTGGCCGACGTCCCCGAGTTCCCGGAGGCGGCCGACCCGGACTACCGCAAGATCGACCAGTTCTACGAGGTCTGGCACTGCGCCGGGCTGCGCCTGATGGAGAACAGCTTCGACAACGCCCATGTGCACTTCGTGCACCGCAAGACGTTCGGCGTGATCAAGGAGCCGGTGCCGCCGAAGCTGACGATCGAGGAGAACGACCAGGGCTTCGTCATGCGCGCCGACCTGAAGGTCTTCAACAGCGAGCTGCAGAAGAAGAACCTCAAGGACGACGCCGAGTTCACCACGCGGCACGTCACGTCGACCTGGTACAAGCCGTTCGCCCGCAAGTTGCACATCCGCTATCCGAACGGCCTGGTGCACGCGATCGTCACCGTGGCGACGCCGATCGACGACGCCTCGTCGCAGATCGTGCAGTTCGCCTTCCGCAACGACAGCGAGGCGGAGGCGCCGGCCGCCGACATCGTCGCCTTCGACCGGCAGGTCACGGCGGAGGATCGCGACATTCTCGAATCGACCGAATATGACGTACCGTTGGACCCCCAATCGGGGTATGAGTTCCACATGGTCAGCGACAAGCCCGGTCTGGTGATGCGGCGCCAGCTGCAGGAGCTGTTCGCCGCGCACGGCGAGACCGAGGCGACAGACCGGGCGGCGCCGGACCGGTCGACCGAAGCCGCGCGGGCAAGCGCGGCCGAGTGAGGATCTAGGTGGCAGTACGGCTCAGCAGGCTCAATACCAAAGCCAGTTCCGGCTTTGCCCTGGACCTGATCACCGTCTTCGAAGGCGCGCCCTGGATCGCGCTCAAGGCGTGGCAGCGCCGCCCGTTCGCCAGCGTCGAGCGGCTCTACCTCGCGATGGTGGAGGCGCTGGACGCCGGCGAGAGGGACAAGCAGGTGGCCCTCTTGAAAGCCCAGCCGGACGTGGTCGCCAAGGCGAGGCGCTATGACGAGCGGGCCGACGTGTGGGAGCGCGAGCGGGCGAAAGAGATGTTCGGCGACATGACCGACGAGGAGTTCGCGGGCTTCAAGCAACTTCTCGACGATTACGCCGAACGCTTCGGCTATCCCTTCATTGTCGACCTGCGGGGCAAGAGCAAGGACGACCTGATCGCCGCCGTGTCCGAGCGCGTCGAGAACAACCCGGACGCGGAACTGACGACGTCGCTGGGCCAGATGTCGCAGATCGCGCGCCACCGGCTCGAACGACAGATCAAGATCAACTGAGGCGCGGGGCGCGCCTACGACCGCGACCACGGGGACCGAGCGGCATGGCACTGAACCTCGCCACGCTCAACGCCATGGACCGCGACGCCTTCGTCGCGGCGCTGGGGGGCATCTTCGAGCACTCGCCCTGGGTCGCCGAGGCGGCCTGGGCGGCGCGGCCGTTCGCCGACGTCGCCGCGCTGCAGGACGCTATGGTCGGCGCGGTCGATGCGGCCGACGCGGAGACGCAACTCGCCCTCCTGCGCGCCCACCCCGATCTCGCGGGCAAGGCGGCGCGCGCCGGGGCGCTGACCGAGCACTCGACGGCCGAGCAGGCCGGTGCCGGGCTCGACCGCTTGGACGAGGCCGAGTTTGCGCGCTTCCACGCGCTCAACGACGCCTACCAGGCGCGCTTCGGCTTCCCCTTCATCATCGCCGTCAAGGGCCATACCAAGGCCAGCATCCTGGCCGCGTTCGAGGCCCGGCTGCCCAACGACGCGGCGACCGAGCGCATGACGGCGCTCGCCCAGGTCGCGCGCATTGCCCGCTTCCGGCTGGACGACCTGATCGCCGCGCCGTAAGCATGGAGGCGGCAACAGTCGAAGTGTAAGCGTCATGGACCCCTATCTCAGCGAATGGCTGAACCTCGCGGTGCGCTGGTTCCACGTGATCACGGGCATCGCCTGGATCGGCACCTCCTTCTTTTTCATGTGGCTCGACGCGGTGCTGGAGAAGCCCACCGCCGAGGACGGCCCGGACCTGGAGGGCCGCTCGTGGCTGGTCCACTCCGGCGGCTTCTACAACATGGAGAAGCTCGAACAGGTGCCGGGGCCGGTGCTCGACCGGCTGCACTGGTTCAAGTGGGAGGCCTATTCGACCTGGATCTCCGGCTTCTTCCTGCTGGTCATCGTCTACTACCTGACCGACGGCATCTATCTGGTCGACCCGGGCAAACTGGCGCTGACGCCGCTCGAGGCGACCGGCATCGGCATCGGCGTGCTCGCCGGCTCGTGGATCGTCTACGACCTGTTGTGGCGCTCGGCGCTCGCGCGGAAGCAGCCGCAGGCCGTCACGGCGCTGTGCGGCGTGCTCTTGATCGCGCTGATCTATTTCCTGACCCAGGTGTTCAGCGGCCGCGGCGCCTACATCCACGCCGGCGCCGTGATGGGCACGATCATGGCCGGCAACGTGCTGTTCGGCATCGTGCCGGCGCAGAAGGAACTGGTCGCCGCGACGCGCGAGGGGCGGCGGCCCGACCCGCGCCCGGCCGCCTCGGCGAAGGAGCGCTCGACGCACAACAACTACATGACCCTGCCGGTCGTGTTCGTGATGCTGTCGACGCACTACCCCTCGACCTTCGGCCACGCGTACAACTGGCTTGTGCTGATCGCGATTTTCGCGATCGGCGCGGTGATCCGGCACTTCTTCAACCTGCGCAACCGCGGCCGCCCCCAGCTTTGGGTGATGCCGACCGCGGTCGCCGGCTTCGTCGTGCTGGTGTTCCTCGCCGCACCGCCGCCGCCCGTGACGGGCGACCTGGCGGAGGTCGACTTCGAGGAGGCGCAGACCATCGTATTGCGCCACTGCACTTCCTGCCACGCCACGCAGCCGACGCACGAGAGCTTCGAGGAGCCGCCCAAGAACGTGGTGCTGGAGACGCCGGCGCAGATGAAGCGCTGGGCGCCGCTGATGATGGTCCAGGTGGTGCAGGGCGACATCATGCCGCTGGGCAACGAGACCGAGATGACCGACGAGGAGCGCGCGATGCTGGGCGCCTGGATCGCCGGCGGCGCGCCGGTGGAGTGAGCATGGGACGCCTGACGACGCACGTGCTGGACACCGCGCACGGCTGTCCCGCCGGCGGCATGGCGATCGCACTGGTGCGTCTGAGCGACGGCGCGACGCTGAAGGAAGTGACGACCAACGCCGACGGCCGCAGCGATGCGCCGCTGTTGGAAGGCGAGGCGTTCGCGCCCGGCGCCTATGAGCTGCGCTTCGGCGTCGCCGACTATTTCAGGGCGCGGGGCGTCGGCCTGCCCGACCCGCCGTTCCTGGACGTGGTGCCGCTGCGCTTCGGCATCGCCGACGCCGACGGCCACTACCACGTGCCGCTCTTGTGCTCGCCGTGGAGCTACTCGACGTACCGCGGCAGTTGACTACACCGCCAGGTCGGCGGCGATCTTCAGCAGCATCTCGTCGTTGCCGTGGGCGGCGACGTGGCTGAGCCCCACCGGGCAGGCGTTGCCGTCCTCGTCTTCGACAGTCGCCAGCGGCAGGCTGATCTGCGGCAGCCGCGCCAGGCCCGCGATGCACAGGATGCTCAGCGCCCGCGTGCGGAAGGCGTCCGCCGCCTCGCCGGCGATGCCACGTTTGGGCGCGATGTCGGGCGCGGACGGCACGACCAGAACGGCGTTGTCGGCCAGCATCTCCGCCATGTGCGCGGCGATGGCCTCGCGCGCCGTACGAGCCGCCGAGATCTCGTCGCCGCCGATGCCCGCCGCCATCTCGAAGCGTTCCTTCACGCCGGGGCCGAAGTCGGGATCGTGATCGCTCACCCAGGCGCCATGGCTGTGCCAGATCTCGCCGGCCTGCAGCGTGCGGAACACGGTCATCCAGTCGACCAGCTCGCCCTGGCCCTCGAGACTCGCGACGGTGATGTCGCACGGCTTGCCGAGCAACGACCGGACCTGCTTGAGCGCCGCCTCCAGCGCCTCACGCGCCGCGTCGCCGCCCAACGCAAAGGCGTCGGTACCGAGGATCAGGTCGCCCGGCTCTTGCGGCGTCTTGGCGTCAAGCAGCACCTCGCCGACGTCGCGCAGCAGCGCCGGGTCACGTGCGAACCAGCCGACGGTGTCGAAGCTGGGTGCCAGCGGCATGATACCGTCGAGCGCAATGCGCCCATGGCTGGGGCGCAGGCCGTAGATGCCGCAGAAGCTGGCCGGCGCGCGCACAGAGCCGCCGGTGTCGCTGCCCAGCGCCAGGTCGACCAGTTCGCCCGCGACCGCGGCAGCCGACCCCGCCGACGAGCCGCCGGGGATGCGTCCCGGCGCGTTGACGTTCTGCGGCGTGCCGTAGTGGGCGTTCTCGCCGAACAGCGAATAGGCCATCTCGTCGGTGATGGTCTTGCCGACCAGCGCCGCTCCTGCGTCGAGCAGCGCCTGTACCGCCGGTGCGTTCGCCGCCGCCGGCCCATGCGTCTCGCGCCAGGTCGGGTTGCCGCAGCCGGTGACGGTGCCGGCGACGTCGTAGATGTCCTTGGCCGCGAAGGTGCGGCCGGCCAAGGGCCCCTCCTCGGCACCGTCCATGTGCACCGGCGCGTCGGCGAGAAAGGCGCCCAGCTCATCCTGCATGCCACCGCCCTCCCCCGGCGGGATCGTCGGCCACACTGTAGCGCTCTGGCGCGCGCTGCCAAGGTGCCACCCGCGCGCCGCCCGTGGCATAGTCTCCGCTTCGAATTGCCGGGCGTGCCGCGGCGTGCGCCGCGCGGGGGAGGTCGGACGAAATGAAAGCGCTGGGGCCGTCGCCGGCCAACCGCTGGCGCGTGTCGGCCGGGCTGGTCGACACCACGCGCGAGGCGCCGCCGCCTCGACCGGTCGAGCTGGACGCCGCACCGCAGCGCCTGGTGATCGACCTCGCGCGCACGGCGCTGATCGTCATCGACATGCAGAACGACTTCTTGAGCCCGGGCGGCTGGCTGGACCATATCGGCGTCGATTTCGCGCCGGCGCGGGCGCCCATCGCGCCGCTCAACGTCCTCACCCCGCGGCTGCGCGCAGCCGGCGTGCCGGTCATCTGGGTCAACTGGGGCAACCGTCCGGACCTGCGCAACGTCTCGCCGGCGCTGCTGCACGTCTACAACGGCGACGGCGAGAGCGTCGGCCTGGGCGACCCGCTGCCCGACAGCGGCGCGCCGGTCTTGACCAAGGACAGCTCGGCCGCGGCCATCGTCGACGAGCTGGAACGCGGCGACGACGACGTCTACGTCGACAAGTTCCGCATGAGCGGCTTCTGGGACACGCCGCTGGACAGCATCCTGCGCCAGGCCGGCGTCACCACGGTGCTGTTCGGCGGCGTCAACGCCGACCAGTGCGTGCTGGCGACGCTGATGGACGCCAACTTCCTGGGCTACGACACGGTGATGCTGGAGGACTGCAGCGCCACCACCTCGCCCGACTTCTGCTGGCAGGCGACGCTCTACAACGTGCGCCAGTGCTTCGGCTTCACGACGACAGGGGCCGGTCTGGCGGCGGCGCTGGCACCATGAGCGTCGTGCCGATCCTCAAGTCGGTCGAGCACGTGCGCGCCTATCGCATCAGCCCGGACGACACCAACTACTTCGCGCTGCTGCTGGACCCGCAGGACGACGACGTGCCGTTCGTCAGCGTCGTCGAGATCTTCAACGTCCGCGGCAAGACGCCGCCCAACGTGCACGCCCGCGCCCACGAGATGTTCTACGTTTTGAAGGGCGAAGGCATCGCCCGCTGTGACGGCACCGAGGCGCGGGTCGCCCAGGGCGACGTGCTGCTGCTGCCGCCGGGCGGCATGCACGTGGTCGAGAACACTGGCACGGGCAAGCTGTACTGCCTGACGACCATGGTGCCGAACGAGGACTTCGCCGAGCTGATCCGCGCCGGCGAGCCCGTGGCGCTCGACGCCGAGGACATCGCGGTGCTGACGGGACGGACGCCCGGCTGATGCGGTTCCATGTGATCTTCGGCCACCCGCTGGGCGACAGCTTCAACGCCGCGGTGCGCGACCGGGCGGTCGCGGCACTGGAACGCGCCGGCCACGAAGTCGACCTCTTCAACCTCTACGACGACGGTTTCCAGCCCTGCCTGACGCCCGAAGAACGGCGCCTGTATCACGACCTGGACCGCAACCAGGAGCCGGTGCGGGCGGAGATCGACCGGCTGATGGCGGCCGAGGGGCTGCTCCTCGTCTTCCCGATCTGGTCGTTCGGGCTGCCGGCCATCGTCAAGGGCTGGTTCGACCGGGTCATGGTGCCGGGCGTGGCGTTCAACATCGTCAACGGCCGCGTGCGCGGGAACCTGCGCCACGTCCGCGTCTTCGGCGCGATCATGACCTACGGCCAGCCCTGGTGGGTGGTGCACTATCTGGGCAACCCGGTGCGCCGGGTGATGATGAAAGGCTACGCCCGCAACATGGCGTTCGACGTCAAGAAGCTGTGGCTGCCCCAGTACGACATGAACCGCGCGACCGAGCCGCAACTGAAGCGCTTCCTCGACCGCGTCGACCGGGCTGTCGGCGCGCTCTGATGCGGGTCCTGGTGGTGCACGCGCACCCGGTCGAGGAGAGCTTCAACCGGGCGCTGTTCACGACCGTCGTCGCCACACTGGAGGCCGGCGGCCACGAGGTGCGGCCGCTCGACCTCTACGCCGAGGGCTTCGAGCCGGTGCTGAGCGACGCCGAGCGCCGGCGCTACGACGAGGTCGGCGGCAACACGGGCGGCATCGAGGAGCACGTCGCCCACATCCAGTGGGCCGAGGCGCTGGTCTTCGTCTACCCGACTTGGTGGTACGGCCTGCCGGCGATGCTCAAAGGCTGGCTCGACCGGGTCTGGGTGCCGGGCGTCGCCTTCCTGCTGCCGCCCGACGGCAAGGGGCCGATCAAGGGCGGCCTGCCCAACATTCGCTGGGTCGTCGGCGTCTCGACCTACGGCGCGCCGTGGTGGTGGACGCGCTGGGTCGGCGACCCCGGCCGGCGCACCATCCTGCGTGGACTCAAGCCGCTGTGCCACCGCCGTGTGCGGTCGCGCTGGTTCGCGTTGCATCTGATGGACACCGCCAGCGAGGCGAAGCGGGAGCGCTTCCTCGCCAGGGTCAGGCATGCGTTCGAGCGGTTTTAGGACCATGGCGCGGCGCCCCGGCGCCCGGTAATCTGGCGCCGATGAGCGAGTCGCCGAAGCAGCCTGCGCGCGACCGGCCCGACGCCGACGACATGGGCCTGGCCGCGGGTGCCCACACCGACCTCGCCGGCAAGCTGACCTACGGCGGCTATCTCAGGCTCGACCGCATCCTCGACGCCCAGGACGGCCTGAGCGACAGCCACGACGAGATGCTGTTCATCGTCATCCACCAGGCCACCGAGCTGTGGATGAAGCTGGCGATCCACGAACTGGGCGCCGCGGTCGCGCGCATCGCCGCCGACGACCTGCAGCCCAGCTTCAAGATGCTGTCGCGCGTCAGCCGCATCCAGTCGCAGTTGATCCAGAGCTGGGACGTGCTCTCGACGCTGACGCCGGCGGAGTACCTGGCCTTCCGCGACACGCTGGGCCAGTCGTCGGGCTTCCAGTCGTACCAGTACCGCACCATCGAGTTCCTGATGGGCAACAAGAACCGCGCCATGCTGCGGCCCCACGCCCACGATCCGGCGGTGCACGCGGCGCTGGCCGCGACGCTGGAGGGCCCCAGCATCTACGACGCCGCCATCGCGTTGCTGGCGCGCCGCGGCTTTGCCATCGACGCGGGCGTGCTGGAGCGCGACATGACGGTGCCCTACCGGCGCGACGCCAGCGTCGCCGCCGCCTGGGCCGAGATCTACCGCGACACGGCGGCGCACTGGGAGCTCTACGAGCTGGCCGAGAAACTGGTCGACCTCGAGGACTGGTTCCAGCAGTGGCGCTTCCGCCACCTCACCACGGTCGAGCGCATCATCGGCCGCAAGCGCGGCACCGGCGGCACCGCCGGCGTCGACTACTTGCGCCGCGCGCTCGACATACGTTTCTTCCCGGAGCTGTGGGACCTGCGCACGGACCTCACGGCCGACGGCGCGACGGAGGACGCATGAGCATGAAACGGTTCTGGCTAGGGGCCACGCTGGCGGCGACGCTGCTCGCCGCGCCCGCCGCGGCGAAGGACGAACTGGTGATCGGCGTCAGCCAGTTCCCAACGGGGTTGCACCCCAACCTCAACTCCCACGCCACCACGTCCTACGTGCTGGGCATGGCCCACCGGCCGTTCACCACGTCCGACGCCGATTGGGAGACGATCTGCCTGCTGTGTACCGAACTGCCCGACGAGGCGAACGGGACCGCGCGGCTGTGGGAGACCGAGGACGGCACCCCGGGTCGCGCTATCGACTACGCCATCCGGCCCGACGCGGTGTGGGGCGACGGCACGCCGGTGACGACGCGCGACGTGCTGTTCGTCTACGACATGGGCCGCGACGAGACCGTCGGCTTCGGCAACCTGGAAATGTACCGCAACATCGAAAAGGTCGAGGTCCACGACGACAAGCGCTTCACGCTCTTCATCAACCGGCGTGACTGCGAATACCAGGGCATCAACGACTTCCGCGTCGTGCCGGCGCACCTGGAGGCGGCGCTGGCCGACGACCGCGCCGAGTACCGCTACCGCACGCTCTACGAGACCGACCCGACCAATCCGGGTCTGTATTTCGGCCCCTACCGCGTGACGCGCGTCGAGCCGGGCGCGACGATCGTGCTGGAGCCCAACGAGACCTGGTGGGGCGAGCCGCCGGCGTTCAAGCGCATCGTCGTGCGCACCATCGAGAACACCGCGGCGCTGGAGGCCAACCTGTTGTCCGGCGAGATCGACATGATCGCCGGCGAGGCCGGCATCACGCTCGACCAGGGCCTGGCCTTCGAGAAGCGCCACGGCGACGACTACCAGGTGATCTTCCAGCCCGGCCTGATCTACGAGCACATCGACGTCATGCTCGACAACCCGGTGCTGGCCGACGTGCGCGTCCGCCGGGCGCTGATGTACGCGACCGACCGCGAGGCGATCAGCGAGCGCCTGTTCGAGGGCCGCCAGCCGGTCGCCCATGGCGGCGTCAACCCGCTCGACTCGGTCTACTACGCCGACGTGCCGAAGTACGAGTTCGATCCGCAACGCGCGATCGCGCTGCTCGAGGAGGCCGGCTGGAGCGAGGTCGTCGACGGCGTGCGCCAGAACGCGGCGGGCGAACGGCTGAGCTTCGTGATAATGTCGACCGCCGGCAACCGCATCCGCGAACTGGTCCAGCAGGTGCTGCAGAGCCAGTGGCGTGCAGTAGGCATCGAGTTGACGATCCGCAACGAGCCGCCGCGGGTGCTGTTCGGCGAGACCATCCGCCAGCGCAATTTCGACCACCTTGCCATGTTCGCCTGGATCTCCAGCCCGCAGAACATCCCGTGGACGACGCTGCACTCCTCGATGATTCCGACGGCGGACAACAACTGGTCGGGCCAGAACTACACCGGCTACGTCGAGCCGGAGATGGACACCGCGCTGACCCGCGTCCGCGAGGAGTGCGGCGACGAGGTGCAGGACGAGCTGTGGGCCGAGATCCAGACGCGCTACGCCGAAGATCTGCCGGCGCTGCCGCTCTACTTCCGCGCCAACGTCTTCGTGCTGCCGAAATGGCTCGAGGGCCTGCGCCCGACCGGGCACCAGTACCCCTCGACCCTGTGGGTCGAGAACTGGCACGCGCGGTGAGGCCGGTGCCCTCGCGCAAGGAGGTTCAGTCGTAGAGGACGTTCGGTGCCGTTCGGGCCGGCATTAGGGTCCGCCGCGTGACCCGGTTCATGGCGACGCGAGCCGTCGAGAGCCTGCTGCTCCTCGTCTTCATGTCGTGGGCGATCTACAGCCTGATCGGCCTGATGCCGGGCGACCCGGTCGACATCATGATCGCCTCGAACCCGGAGATCACGCCGCTGGACGCCGAGCGGTTGCGACTCCAGTACGGCCTCGACGTGCCGATCTTCGAGCGCTACTGGAACTGGCTGACCTCGGCGCTGGAAGGCGACCTCGGCTACTCGCGGACCTACAACCGGCCGGTGCTGGAGATCCTGGGGCCGCGCCTCGCCAACACGCTGGTGCTGCTGGGCGTCAGCTCCGTCCTCGCCGCGTCGATCGCCATTCCGCTGGGCGTGCTGGCTGCGGCACGGCCGCGCAGCCTGGTCGACCACGGCGTCAACCTGTTCTGCTTCGCCGGCATCTCGGTGCCGCAGTTCTGGCTGGCGCTGCTGTTCATCCTGTTCTTCGCGGTCGGCCTGGGCTGGCTGCCGGCCGGCGGCATGGGCCCGATCGACGTGCCCGAGGGCCTGGCCGGCGTCGCCGCCAAGGCGCGCTACCTGGTGCTGCCGGTGGTGACACTGACCATCGCCTCGCTGGCCGGCTACACCCGCTTCATGCGGGCGGCGATGATCGAGGCGCTGCGCCAGGACTACGTGCGCACCGCCCGCGCCAAGGGCGTGACGCCGTTCCGCCTGGTCTTCGGCCACGCCCTGCGCAACGCCATGATCCCGGTGATCACGATCGTCGCGCTCGACTTCGGCACGCTGTTCTCCGGCGCGCTCATCACCGAGACCATGTTCGCCTACCTGGGCATGGGCAAGCTGATCTACGACGCGATCATGGGGAATGATTACAACGTGGCTCTGACGGGGCTGATGTTCGCGACCCTGATCGTGCTGATCGGCAACCTGCTGGCCGATATCGGCTACGTCGCCCTAGACCCCCGGATTTCCTTCCGCAAACTGGAGCAGCAGCGGTGAGCGTCGCCTTCGAGGCCCGCGCGCCGACCGCGCCCGACGACACGCGGCTGTGGCGGCGTTTCGTGCGCCATCGACTGGCGGTGGCGAGCGGCGGGTTCCTGGTGTTGCTCGCGGCGTTGGCGCTCGCCGCGCCGCTGGTCGAAGCCGCGTTGGGCCTCGACGCCACCACCGTCGACCTCTTCAACCGCTTCGCGGCGCCGGGGCCGGCGCACCCGCTGGGCACCGACGAGCTGGGCCGCGACGTGCTGCTGCGCCTGCTCTACGGCGGCCGGGTGTCGCTCTTCGTCGGCCTCGTGACCGCGGTCGCGGCGGCGATGCTGGGCACCGTGATCGGCATCCTGGCCGGCTACTACGGCGGCCGGCTGGACCGCGCGCTGATGCGCCTCACCGACGGCGTCATCGCCCTGCCGCTCTTGCCGTTCCTCATCGTGCTGGCAGCGGCCGACCCGACGAAGCTGGGCCTGCCCGAGGCCTGGGCGCGGTCGGAGGCGCTGAGCCTCTACCGCATCGTCTTCATCATCGCGCTGTTCGGCTGGACCACGGTGGCGCGCCTGGTACGCGGCGCCACCCTGGCGGTGCGGGCGCGCGAGTTCGTGCTGGCCGCCGAGGCCATGGGCGCGCGGCCGTCGCGCATCATGCTGCGCCACATCCTGCCCAACGTGATGTCGCCCATCCTGGTTGCCGCGACGTTGTCGGCCGGCGGCATCATCCTGCTGGAGTCCGTGCTCAGCTTCCTCGGGCTCGGCGTGCAGCCGCCGCTGCCGTCCTGGGGTAACATGCTCTCCAACGCCCAGGAGCTGATCTCGACGGCCCCGCACCTCGCGGTCTGGCCCGGGCTGATGATCTTCGTCACCGTGATCGCCTTCAATTTCCTCGGCGACGGCCTGCAGGACGCCCTCGACCCCCGGGCGATCCGGCGGTGATGCACTTGCGCTTGGCACGCACTAGATTTGACTGATCGGCGCTGAGCTTGGCTGTACGTCTCCAAGAATAACGGCTGGACCAGCAGCAATTTTGGACAGGAGTATTCTGGAATGGACCTTACAGACTTGCAGTTTGGATGGGTGCATTCGCAAGCGTAGCTACGAGCTCCCAGCAGCCCCGGTTTCCTGCATCTGCCTCTTTATGAAGTCTGACAGAAGAGGTGCAGCAAATAGGTACTTACCATACCGGTTCTTGTATACAAGTCCCGCATTACTTAGAGATGAAAGCATCTGATTCACGTGACTTCGGCTAAACGGCTTGTCCAAGACAGACTGCGATAGATCAGATACTTCTTGAACTGTGAATTCGTCGTCACAATTCGGCAGTTGAGCGATTACCTGCATGAGCTCTCTCTGGCGATCGGTGGCCCTTGCCCACCGCCCGGCAGAGAAATCTGCGTCCAACTTTCTCATTATCGCGCCACTCGGCACGGACATCTTCTCACCCTTGTTCATTTGAGATATCCATGTGTCAAAGAATTCACGACAAATGAATTGAATAAAGTAAGGATATCCGCCAGACATCTCTAGAATTAGCTGAACAGTATCTTCCCTGAATGTAATTTGACACCCTTCTGCTTGTATTGGTTTCAGTATGGCCTCTCTACTGTCTTTCTCAATGAGCTGAGACAGAAATAGGACATGGAACATGCGCTCCGTGTATGTGCGGGCTTCAACGAGCTTAGGAAAGAGCGTTGGAAGACCCGTCAAGACGAGAAGATATGGAATATCCATACGTTGTATTGACTGAAAAACATCTAGCATTAGCGAAAGCGGGTATTGCCCTCTCTTTGCGTGATCGGCGAGATTCTGAGCCTCATCATACGCAAATACTATTCCTGGTATTGAACCAGGAGGTATTGATTTCCATATAAAAACTAAAACTGCCTTGAGTTTATCTGATGAAAGACCGGGGGTAGATTCATAGAGCTCTTTGAGATCGTCGTAACCCAGTGGACAGCTGATTTTTACTTCATCACTCGCGAATCCCATAGACATCTGCTTCTCTGTCCGCACGAGAAAGCCAGACGTGACAACCGACAAGTCAGCGAGCATACGTTCTGCTAGGTTTTGTTCTGTAAGGCTTGCAGACTCAGACATGTCCTGCCCGACCCAAAGCCAGCCGCTTTGCTGGGCAATAGGCTTGAATGTCTCAAGCAGGACCGTCTTTCCAACACCTCTGAGGCCTGTGAGAACGATATTCTCGAGGATCGTTTGCTGCTTAAGGGCGCCTCGGAATTCATCCTGTTCATGGGTCCGGCCTGCCAGATAGGGAGGCATATGCCCGGCTCCCGGCTTGAACGGGTTTTGGAATACCAGTTGCGAGTTATCTACAGGCACGGATTAAGCACCAGTTAGGTGGCGAACTAAATCTAGTTGATGGGCTAAATTTAGTCAAGAAACTAACGAACCCTAACTCCAGATGACCCTTCAATTCGAACAAGCTGTCCTATCGTGTCGCGCTCTCCATCCTTGAAATGTGCCGATAAACAGGCAGCACCCGCCCGCGGGCCGCTTGCGCGGCCCCGAAGCGCCGTGCTAGAATCCGCGCCAGTCGAGACACGCCCTGCGACGGGAGTCGTGGGGCGTTCGTGTCAGGGCACATGGGGTGCCCAAGGCCGAAAGGAGTGAGACCCATCGTCCAGGTCGTCGTCCGCGACAACAACGTGGACCAGGCCCTCAAGGCGCTGAAGAAGAAGATGCAGCGCGAGGGGCTGTTCCGCGAAATGAAGCTGCGCCGCAGCTACGAGAAGCCGTCGGAGCGCAAGGCGCGCGAGAAGGCCGAGGCCGTCCGCCGCGCCCGCAAGCTGGCCCGCAAGCGCATGGAGCGCGAGGGCTACTAGCCTGCGCCGTCGGCGCGTCGTCACCCCAATCGAGTGGACCAAACCGGGCCGTCTGGCGCCGGCGCTTGGCGTTTCCAGCCAGTCCGGGAAGACGTGCCCGCTGTCCGCGAGCGGCACGTCGTCGACCCTGAGCACCGCCGCGAGCGGCAGCGCGCCGTAGAGGTGCGGGAAGTCCTCGCCCCGGCTCGGCGCCGGCTCCCACTTGAGCGGCAGGCCCTCCGCCGCCACCATCAGCATCACCAGGTCCGCCACTCCACCCAGGTGCAGCCGCGCGCTCTCGCGCACCTGCGCGGCGGTGGAGAAGTGCAGGAACCCGTCCGCCCGTGCCGCGTCGCTGCCCTCGTAACGGCCCAGCGCCAGAGCGGCCTCCCAGTCCGGCCTCGGGCACAGGTGGTAGATGCGGGTCACGCCGGCGGCGCGAGCACCTGCTCCACGAGCGTCGCCCAATAACTGGCGCCGACCGGCAGAATGGCGTCGTTGAAGTCGTAGTGCGGGTTGTGGAGCACGCAGCCGCCTTCACCCGGGCCGTTGCCGAGCCAGATGTAGGCGCCGGGCCGGGCCTGGAGCATGAAGGCGAAGTCCTCCGAGCCCATGCTGGGCGTCGGTGTCCGGTCGACGCTGTGTTCGCCAGCCACCGTGGCCGCGGCGTGGGCCGCCAGCTCGGCCTCGTCGGCGCTGTTGACCGTCGCGGGGTAGCGCCGCTCGTAGGTCAGCGTGTGGCTGGCGCCGTGGGCCGTGCAGATGCCGTCGGCGAGGCGCCGGATCGCCGACTCCAGGCCGTCCTGCACCTCGCTGCGGAAACTGCGCGTGGTGCCGCGCAGTACGACCCGGTCGGGCAGCACGTTCCAGGTGTCGCCGGCGTGGATCTGGGTGACGCTGACGACGACCGCGTCGAGCGGGTTCGTCGTCCGGCTGGCGATGCTCTGAAGCGCCGTCACGATTTCCGCCGCGACGACGATCGCATCGACACCCATGTGCGGCATGCCTGCATGAGCGCCACGACCGGTGATCGTCAGTTCGAAGATGTCGAAGGCCGCCATCATCGGCCCCGGCCGCACCGCGAAGCTGCCCGCGGCCATGCCCGGCCAGTTGTGCATCCCGAACACCGCCTCGACCGGGAAGCGCTCGAACAGTCCCTCCTCGACCATGACGCGGCCGCCGCCCTCGTTCTCCTCGGCCGGCTGGAAGATGAAGTAGACCGTGCCGTCGAAACCGCACGTGTCGGCCAGGTAGCGCGCCGCACCGAGCAGCATCGTGGTGTGGCCGTCATGCCCGCAGGCGTGCATGCGGCCGTCGTGCGTCGAACGGTGGTCGAAGTCGTTGAGCTCGGCGATGGGCAGCGCGTCCAGATCGGCGCGCAGGCCGATGGCGCGGTTGCCGCTGCCGGCGGTCAGGCGGCCGACGACGCCGGTGCCGGCGAGCCCGGTGTGGACCTCGAGGCCGAAACTGTCGAGGCGCTCGGCGACCAGGCCCGCCGTGCGGTGCTCCTCGAACGCCGTCTCCGGGTGGCGGTGCAGGTCGCGCCGCCACGCCACGAGGTCGTCGTGGAAGGCGACGATGTCGTGCTTGACCGCCATCACGCGAGCGCCGCGGCCGGCGGCAACTCGGCGAGCCGCGCCGCAATCTCGTCGCCGGCGACGTAGGCCGACTGGCAGCCGACGGTGAGGCAGGCCAGCGCCGCACCGACGCTGGCCCAGCGCAACGCCTCGGCCATGCTCTCGCCGCGGTCGAGTGCCGCGGCGAGGCAGCCGGTGAAGGCGTCGCCGGCGCCGGTGGTGTCGACGGGCGTCACCGGCAGTGCGGCGACGCGCCAGGCGCCGTCGGGCGCCACGGCGATGGCGCCGTCGCCGCCCAGCGTGACGACGCAGGTCAGCCCGTGTTGGCCGCTGAGCTCGCGCGCCAGCGCCTCCGGCCCGCCGCCGGTCGGCAGGCCCTCGGACTCCGCCACCATCGCCGCCTCGATCTCGTTGACGACCAGCACGCCGACCTTGCCCAGCGTCGCCGGCGGCACCGGGCAGGCGGGCGCGACGTTGAGGATCACCTGGGCGCCGGCGCCGTGGGCGCGCTCGATCAGCGCCCAGTTCTGCTCGACCGGCACTTCCGCCTGCAGCACGACTCTCGTGCCCGGCCCCAGCAGCGCGTCGGGCACCTGGTCGGCGGTCGCCTCCAGATTGGCGCCGCTGGCGACGACGATGGCGTTCTCGCCCGCCTTGTCGATCCAGATCAGGGCGCAGGCGGTGGGCTTCGTGCCCTTGGCGATGCGGCGCACGTCGACGCCGGCGGCCTCCATCATCCCCGTCGCGATCGGCCCCCAGTCGTCGGGCCCGACGCGGCCGATCATGTGAACCTGCGCGGCCTCGCCCGCGGCACGCGCGGCGGCGCAGGCCTGGTTGCCGCCCTTGCCGCCAGGCACCAGCACGTAGTCCGGCGTCAGCACGGTCTCGCCCGGCCGCGGCAGCTTGTCGACGGTGACCAAGAGGTCGACGTTCATCGAGCCGAAAACGACGATCATGTTCCCCCCACTCGTCCGCCCGGCCCGTCTCACGGCCTTTGGCGCCAGCCATCGCAGCCCTTAGCATGGCCGGCCGGCCCGCCCGGCGCCAGCCCGTCGTTTCCACGTCCGAGACCACGCACCCTAAGAAATGCGCGCCTCGATCCTCACCGCCCTCGCGCTCGTCGCCGTGCTGGTCGTGCTGTTCCCGTTCTACTGGGCGGTGTCGCTCAGCGTGCGCCCGCCGCTGCTGACCTTCGCGGTCAGCGGCTTCGCCATCCCCTGGGTCGATTTCACGCCGACGCTGGAGGCCTGGCGCGGCGTCTTCGGCTACGACCGCTACCGCAGCTCGCTGGCCAACAGCACCGTCATCGGCTCGCTCGCGACCGTCATGGCGATGGCCATCGGCGTGCCCTGCGCCTACGCGCTGGCGCGCGGCACGGCGCGCCTCGCCAGCGACGGGCTGGTGATCGGCTTCCTGCTGATACGCCTGTTGCCGCCGATGGTCTTCGTGGTGCCGTTCTACCTGACCATGGAGTATTTCGGCCTGCTCGACACGCGCACGTCGCTGGTGCTGGTCAACACGACGCTGCTGATCCCGCTGGTCGTGGTGATCATGCGCCAGGCGTTCCTCGACGTGCCGCGCGAGCTGGAGGAAGCGGCCGCGCTCGACGGCGCCGGCACGTGGCTGACGTTCCTCATGGTCGATCTGCCACTGACGCTGCCGGCGATCGCCGCCTCGGCGCTGATCCTGTTCGCCTTCGCCTGGAACGATTACGTCTTCGCGCTGGCGTTCTTCGTGCTGGAAATGCACACCATGCCGATGGAGGCGTGGTCGAGCGGCCTCAGCCCGCACGCGGCCGCCGTCGCGCTATTGGCGCTCAGCGTGCCCATGGCGCTGGCTCTCTTGGCCCAGCGCTACATCGTGCGCGGCCTGACGCTGGGCGCCGTAAAGGGTTGACGGCGTTGTCCGCTTGCGCGGACACGGCACCGGCCCGCACCCCCGCCCGGCCGCCCCGAGGATACTGGCAT
>Ga0209678_1000042_pt1 | contig 52398 bp, 39 predicted proteins | sample WorMetilvaeELBA1_FD_187404 | JGI IMG/M metagenome (GOLD analysis project Ga0209678, IMG submission 187404) | Marine gutless worms symbiont microbial communities from Max Planck institute for Marine Microbiology, Germany - Olavius ilvae ELBA.1... ...
CTCTATTCCACGGATAATGATGTGGTGCAGTGCACCGGGGGCATCTATGCGGGCTTTACGGGGCATAACCTCTACGTATCAGATCGCACCTATTATGTAAATAGATAAATAGAACGGACGTCCCCATTAATCCATTAACGCACTCATAATTTTCGTGCCCGGTTTCGACCACAAAAAAGACATATTCGCCGGTTTCTGAATTTTTGGCAAAAGTTGAAACCAGCGCGTCCAAGCACGGACTCATCGGGCTGACCCGCACGGCGGCCTTAGAGACTGCTACCACGGGGGTTACCGTCAATGCCATTTGTCCGGGGCCTATCCGTACCACGATGCTGGCCAGACGGATGCGGGCCACCGCCGAGTTGAGCGGCGAATCGCTTGCTGATTTGGAAAAAAGTTTGAATCCCATGCAGCGATTACTGGAACCGGATGAAGTGGCTGAGTTGGCTGTTTTTCTGGCCTCTGACAGTGCCAAGAGCATCACCGGTCAGGCCTACAACCTATCCGGCGGCGCCATCATGCATTAGGATCGCTGGGGTCTACCCCGTATTCCGTATAGGACTCTCTTTTTATACCTTATCTCTTCTACCAAAAAGGTGAGCGGGATGAAACAGTCAACCGGGAGTCAAGTTTGGAGCCCCTGGTGCTGTCTATCAGGTAGGTAGGGCCATATAAATTGTGTAAAGCTAGTTGGCATGTATACCGATCTTTTCTCTCCTGGACTGCTGCAGCCAATCGTTCAATTAAATAAAAATAAATGATTACAGCTAACTATGCACTCCAAATATTTATCGGAATGCAGCAATGATTTCGGTATAATTATTGCGATCTCTTGGATTAGGTTCATGAATTGGATGTTCATCGCTTTGTTTTGATTTAAATTCCTCAAGCAGCAGCTCAGATTTCATTCACTTTTGAACTTTTCGGCTATTCCTACCGTAACAAAATAGGGGCCGGCATTTTATACCGGTTCCTGGTCAAAAAAAAATTGCAGTTGCAAAACATGTGCAGCTCAATTTAAACGACAACGTCCTTTGTTTTTCGGACGTTTACGCCGTTAGAATAAGGAGGTTTCCAATGCGATCTCAAATTTTAATAATATTGTCTTTTGTCCTGCTAATGGTAGTCACGCTTGGCGCCTGTGCAACCCTGGAGGGCCCCCCGCCGAGCGATGGTATTCCAATCTGTCTTAATGAACCACAGCGATGTCCGGACCTCGTACCGGCGATTGTCACAAATAAAGAAGATCTGGATGAAGGAAAGGCCTGTGATTTTTGCCGGCAAACTGAAAGGGACGGAAACAGAGCGATGGAGGTCTCAGTGAGAAATCAGGGAGGCATCGGGTATCACAAAGAGCCGCTGCCCGGCCTTCCAACGCTGGGGAATCCAAATGCACCCGCCTCAGTCACCAGGGTCATATTTACCGGCGAAGGTGGGAATACGACGACGGTGGATATACCCACGCCTGCGCTGGCAGTTGGCTTTACCGTGGATCTCGAACCCGTCATCTATCCCCCGGAATGTATCAACCACGATTGTCATGTGACCATTACGGCCGATGTCAACGGTGATGTAGTGGAATCCGTCGAAGGAAACAACACGGTATCCTGTTTCCTGCCTTTTATACCTTGAAGGGGATTTTGTAAGGCAGGAATCGATTTGAATAAATCTCAAGGGCGGGATATTATTGAAAAGGGGAAAACAAAGGGGTCAAGTCTTCATTCTTGACAAATCACTTTCGCTCAACTATGACGGATTAGAACCATTTTCAGCAGAGGGTGCAAACTAATCTCCAAAGAAGGTTCCAATATGGCTCGCCCTTAAAGAATAACCTTCCCCGGCGCCTTCTATTATGTAACCCCACGAGGAAATGAACCCAAAGCCGTCTTCAAAAGCAAACGTGACCGGGAAAAATTTCTTGAATACCTTAAAACCGCAACACGGCGATATGATGCACACATTCACGCCTGCTGCCTGATGGATAACCATTATTAAAGGAGATCAGTCTGCAATTCGGCATTGGGGAATCCGGAGTATCACAGTCCTGTCGGCGTGTAACACAGAAGATAGAAAAAGATAAAAAGTTGAAAAAAAAGATCGATCGATTAGAACAGCAAATATATATGTCAAGAATGAAGACTTGACCCCTTTGTTTTTTGCCTTTGTTTTTTGCTCACAACCTCTTCTGCCATACCACATTTCTTAAGCACCATATATTGTGCCCACTTTTTCTTGACGTACAAGGCTGATTTCACTATATCTTTCTTCGAAAAAGCAATGTCTTATCTTTTTCAGGATAGGCGGTTCGGGGGCTGGCGGCGCTAACCAAGGATCTCTTCGATCAATTCCTGCACGGCCAGGGCATCGGCGACTTGCGGCATATTCATGGGCTCACCGGCCAGGCAGGCCGCAACCCCGTCGAGCGTTCGTTTCCGATCCTCATGGTCAAGGTCGGCAAAATCCGCGAATTCTTCCCGCCAGGTCCCGTTGTTGGCCGTGCTCAGGCGTCCGCCGCTATGTAGCCGGAAGGATTGCTTCTCGCCCCAGATCGTATATTCGGTCCCTACCGGTCCCGCGCCGCCGCAGGCCGCTTTGATGAAAAGGGGCACACCGCCGAAGTCGAGTTCAGCCGTCAAGCGAGTTTCGGCGGAAACGCCGTCCGGCGGATAGCAGACGTTCTTGTATATAAGCTTGCCCGGTCCAAGCAGACGCCGGGTCAGATAAACCCAGTGTGAGAGCATCTCGCGGGTGAAGCCGCCCTCTTCGCGGCGGGCAAGCCAGGCCGCTGTCTTCTGAAAATCGCGCGGCCAGCGCGAGAGATGAATAAACGCATCGATACCGCTGATCCTGCCCACGGCGCCGTCTTGGATCTGTTCTTCAACGAAGCAACTGGAGAGCGCCCTGCCATGGTTGAAGTTCACGATATTGGGCAGGCCCGATTCCGCGACTCTTTTGGCTACCTCCCGGCTCTTGGCGCGGTCGACCCCAAGCGGTTTCTCGCAATAGATCGCCTTTCCGGCTTCGACCGCGGCCAGGATATAGTCGCAATGACTTTGCGGCGGGCTCGCAATATATATTGTATCGATGCAAGGATCGCTGAATATCCGATCCGCGTTTTCGGCGACGGTCAGATCAGGACACTCGACGACCGCCGTACCGCGGGCGATTTCACTCGGATCCCAAGCGGCGGCGACGATGAAGCGATCATGCGCTAACATCTCGGCGAGAAACTGCCGCCCGATTCCACCAAGGCCAATGATGCCGACTTGAATTTCTTGCATATTTTTCAGGTATCCATTTCCGATCGCTTTGTCAAGCGATAATTACTTTTGCTTCTTGTGTCGCCGCGCCGGTCAGCCCTTAGAACTATAGCCGGCCTTCTTCCACAGCATGGCAGGCGACCTCACCCCCGGCAATTTCGATGAGGTCGGGCCGGATTTCGCGGCAGCGGTTATTTGCGAAGGGACAGCGTGGGTGGAACGCACAGCCGGAGGGCGGTGTGAGCGGGCTGGGAATCTCGCCGCCCAAGGGCGCGCTATCCTGACCGATCACATCGAGACGCGGAATGGTATCCAGCAGCATTCGGGTATAGGGATGGCTCGGTTTCTCAAAGAGGGCCTCGCCATCCCGGACTTCGACCAAGCGGCCTAAATACATGACACCGATGCGGTCCGACATGTGGCGCACGACGGAAAGATCGTGGGTGATCAGCAGATAGGTGAGCTTGAATTGCTCCTGAAGATCGGTCATCAGGTTTAAGATCTGGGCCTGGACCGATACATCCAGCGCCGAGGTCGGCTCGTCGCAGACGATAAAGTCGGCATTCGACGCCAGGACTCGGGCGATCGAAATCCGCTGCCTCTGACCGCCGGAGAACTCATGTGGATATTTCTCCGCGTCACCGGGCGTGAGCCCGACCGATTTGAGCAATTCACCGATCCGTTCCGAAATGGCCTCTCGGCCGTTTATCTGTCCGAAAGCCTTGATAGGCTCGGCGACGATGCTGCCCACTTTCCAACGCGGGTTGAGGCTCGCGTAGGGGTCCTGGAAGACCATCTGCAAGCGTTGCCGGACCGGTTTCATGCTCTTGTTCGATTGGGCGTTGGCCACCTCCTCGCCGTCAAAGGTAATGGTTCCGCCGGACAATCCCTGAAGGCCGACCACACATTTCGCGATGGTGGACTTGCCGCACCCCGATTCGCCGACAAGGCTGAAAGTCCTGCCGCGATCGATTTGAAATGAAACCCCGTCCACCGCCCGCAAGATCAGCCGTGGCTTGCTCTGCAGCACGCGGATGATCCATGGCGGCGAAAGATCGAAGTGTCGCTTCAGGCCAGAAAGCTTGAGCAGTGGGCCGGGGAGTTCTTGTGCGAGATCGGTCACGGGGCGGAATCCTCTCCGAACAGCCAACAGGCGACCTCGTGATCGCGGTCGCCGAAGAACGGGGGCACCTGCTCGCTGCAGCGTTGCATTACTTTCGGGCAGCGCGGGTGGAAGGAGCAACCATCCGGTATAGCAGACAGACGCGGCATGGCGCCCTCGATCTGGGTCAAGCGCCTTGTTTTTTTTCCAAGTTGGGGGATCGCGCCCATCAATCCGTGGGTATAGGGGTGACGTGCGTCGCGGATCACCGCCTCAACCGGACCGATTTCGACCAACTTGCCGGCGTACATGACCGCCACCCTGTCAGCGGTCTGGGCGACCACGCCCATATCGTGGGTAATCAACATCACCGAGGTGTTGTGCTCCCGGCAGAGGCGTTTCAGAAGCGCGACGATCTGGGCCTGAATGGAGACATCCAGCGCAGTCGTAGGCTCGTCAGCAATGATCAGCTTGGGGTTGGCCGCCAGCGCCAGGGCGATCACCACCCGTTGGCGCATGCCGCCCGAAAATTCATGAGGGTAGCTGTCAATCCGCTCCTCGACGGCTTGAATCCCGACTTCCTTCAAGAGTTCCTGCGCGCGCTGCCGTGCTTGATTCTTGGTGAGGTCGAGATGGGTGGTGAGGGTCTCAACCAACTGGTCGGAAATGGATAGCAGGGGGTCGAGGCTGGTCATGGGGTCTTGGAAAATGGCGCCGATCTCGCGTCCACGGATCCGTCGCATTTCATCGTCGGAATAAGTGTCGATGCGCTTCCCCGAGAGACGGATCTCACCGCCGGCGATCCGGCCCGGCTCGGCGATAAGACCGATGACGGCGTTTCCGGTCAGGGACTTTCCGGCGCCGGATTCCCCAACCACACCAAGTATTTCACCCTCCGTGATATCGAAGGAGACGTTGTCTAATGCGACGAGCGTGCCGCGCCTGGTTGGAAACTCAACCCGAAGGTTCCGAACACTCAGCAGTTTCGCGCTAGCGTAAGATTGCATGGATCCAGCCTACCTGAGCTTCGGGTTCAGAGCATCGCGAAGCCAATCTCCCAGGAGGTTCACCCCAAGAACGATGACGATGAGGGCACTGCCAGGAAAAATAGTGATCCACCAGTGGCCGGAGAAGAGATATTCATTGCCGATACGGATCAGGGTGCCTAGCGAGGGCTGCGTGGGCGGCAGGCCGACACCGAGGAAGGACAGCGTAGCCTCGCTGATAATTGCGCTGGCAAGGCCTAGCGTCGCCAGAACCAAGACCGGGCCCATAACGTTGGGCAGTATATGGCGGATCAGGATCAAGAAGGAATTCATGCCAACCAACTGCGCCGCTTGTACATATTCCTTGTCGCGTTCGACTAGGGTCGAGCCTCGCACGGTACGGGCGTAGTGAACCCAGCTGGAAATCCCGATTGAGAAAATCAGGACATAAAGAGCTAGATCCTCGTGCAACTCGTGGGGCAACGCGGTGCGAGCGACTCCGTCGATGAGTAGAGCGACGAGGATAGTTGGAAAACTCAACTGAATGTCGGCGATCCGCATGATGATCATGTCGAGAAGGCCGCCGCTGAATCCGGCGATGAGACCGCAGCCAACGCCGAGGATCATTGAAAAGAGAACCGAGAGAAGCCCAACCAGCAGCGATACGCGGGACCCGTGAATAATCGTCGAGAGAACGCCGCGTCCCTGGTCATCGGTACCGAGAAGGAAATGCGCGTTCCCTCCCTCCACCCAAGCCGGCGGCGTGAAGGCATCCAAGATATCAACCACGGTCAGGTCGAAGGGATTTTGCGGCGCGACCCAAGGGGCCAGCGCGGTGGCGAGGAAAATAAGCAGCGTTATGACCGCGGCGCAGACCGTTTCCGGCGACGTGCGGAAACTGTACCAGATATCGCTGTCGAATATTCTGGAGAGGGTCCTGCGATGCGGGCGGTCGCGCGATTTCCTCGTCGAAACGTTGCTCATCTTATGTCACCACAGAACGTTGTGCCCGCAGGCGCGGATCGACGACGAAATAGAGCAGGTCGACGATAAAATTGATTAAGACAAAGAAGAAGGAAATCAGGACCAGATAGGCCGCGAGTACCGGCACGTCGGCGAAGTGAACCGCCTCAATGAAGAGAAGTCCCATGCCCGGCCATTGGAAGACGGTCTCGGTGATAATGGCGAAGGCAATCAAAGAGCCAAGCTGTACGCCCGTGATCGTGATGACCGGAATCAGTGTGTTCCTCAACGCGTGATGGAAATGTATCGCACGTTTGCTCAGGCCGCGCGCCCTGGCGAACTTGATGAAATCGGTGCGGAGGACCTCAAGCATCTCAGAGCGCACAAGGCGGATGATCAAAGCCAGTTGCCAGAGGGTCAGGGTGATCGAGGGCAGAATGAGCGCCTTCCAGCCTGAAAGCGTCAGAAATCCGGTTGTCCACCATCCCAAGTTGACGGTTTCGCCGCGGCCGAAAGCCGGAAGCCAAGTCAGGGTGACAGCGAAGATGAAAATCAGCAAAATTCCAATAAGGAAGGTTGGCAGCGATACCCCTACCAGGGATCCAGTCAGAAACAGGCGGCTTAGCCAGGACTTGCGGTGTAGACCCGTGTGAACGCCCATGGGAAGACCGAGGGCGAGGGCGAGAACACCAGCGCAGAATACCAACTCCAGCGTTGCGGGAAGGCGCTCGAGTATAAGCAGCGAAACGGGCAAGCCCAATCGAAAAGAGATGCCGAAATCGGCGTGCATGACATTTCCTACGAAATGCATGAACTGAATGTAGAAGGGGTCGTTCAGGCCCAGCGCCTCGCGCATCTGGGCGCGTTCGATAGCGTCGGCATCGGCGCTGAGCATGCTGCTGATCGGATCGCCGATGTGGTTGAACAGCATGAAGGCGACGAAGGCAACAGTCACCATCACCAACAGTGACTGGAGGAGACGTTGAAGTAAAAAAAGCGCCATAGGGCGAGGTCTCTTAAACTCCGGGGGTTCGATGCCGCAGGGAGTGAGTACTCGCCTGCGGCATGGCTTGGTCTTATTGGGTCGCTTACTTTATGGTGACGTATTTCCACTCGAAAACATTGTCGGCACGTTGAACAAGGTCAATATTCGTGCGTTTACCCCAGGACAACGCCTGTTGGTGTATCGGCACGAAGTAGACCTGATCGTGAATGATGTCCTGTGCTTCCTTCAAGAGCGCATCGCGTTTGGTCTGGTCGTTTTCGGTCATCGCGGCCTCGGTCAAGCGGTCAACCTTTGCATCCGACATTAACCCGGCGTTCCAGGTGCCCCAGTTGCCGGTCCGCGTATGCGCCAATTCCTCAAGGGTTCCTGCGGCATCCATATTCGCCGAGGAGAGGCCCATGAACCAAAAGCTCGTGGGTTGATCGGGTGAGGTGACCCGGCCAAAGAACTTGCTCTTGGGCATGGCGAACACGCGCACCTTGATGCCAACCTTGCCGAGCATTCCGGCAACGGCCGTGCAAATCTTTTCGTCATTCACATAGCGATTATTCGGACATTCCATTGTAATTTGGAAGCCGTCGGGATATCCAGCCTCGGCCAGAAGCGTCTTTGAGGCCTGCCGGTCGAAGGGATAGCGCTGAAGATGCTTCGGGAAGCCGTTAAAGGTCGGCGAGATGATCGCCGCTGTCACGGTCGACTGTCCGAGCATGACTTTATTGTGGATGGCCTCGGCGTCGATCGCCTGATAGATGGCCAGTCGCACTCTCCTGTCCTTGAAGGGATTTTTGCCCTTAACGGCGGAATCGAAAAGTTCGTCGCTGCCAACGTCGAAGCCAATGAAGTTGGTTCTCGTCTCCGGTCCGGTCAGCAGCACCGTGTCCTTGTTCTTCTGCACCCGGGATTGATCTTGCAGGGGGACGGGAATCGCCACGTCGATGTTGCCCGCGATCAGCGCCGCGGTGCGGGTCGCGGCGGACCCGATAGGTCTAAACACAACCTTGGTGATGTTGTGCTTCGGCGTGCCCCACCAACTGGGATTGGGTACCGCTTCGGTCACGGCATCGGTTTGGCGCTTAGTGAAAATGAATGGACCGGTACCGTTAGCGTGGGTCGCGGCGTAGCTTTTGCTTATTTCCTCGAGCGTCGGGCTAACCTTCACGCCGTGCTTTTCAGCCCAGATCTTGGACATGATGTACCAGTTGCCCCAGGAGGCGGTGAGAATCGGGTTGGGTGCCGAAAGCAGGAAATCCACGGTGTAATCATCGACCTTTTCAGCGCCGATGACACTGGGAAGCTTGGAGCTCTTCATGTTGGAGCCCGGGCTCATCGAACGCTTCAGCGACCAAATCACATCATCCGCACTGAAAGGTTCGCCGCCCGCGTATTTCACACCTTTGCGGAGGTGGACCCGCCATCTCTTCGGTTCGATATTTTCCCAGCTGACGGCGAGAGCGGGAATGATTTCCATGTTCGGGCCGCGCGCCACCAGACCTTCGTAGACATTACCCAGAAATCCCAAGGTAAAGGTTTCATCGCGCGCATATGGATCTAACGAGTTAGCATCCGACAGAAATGCCCAGGTCAGGGTCTTTGCCTCGACACTCAGCGCAAACAGAGCAGCAGCAACCGCCGTAGCAACGCCGACGATCATTCTTATTCGCATCGTTTTCCTTATTCGCATCGTTTTCCTCCTTTAATAATTCGGTTCCGGCTGAATTATTCCGGCCGGCTGGTCATGATGCGATCTCCGACCGCTTTTTTCCTCATCCCTCGCCGCCCCTTGAGGCTTGAGAGGTCAAAGATCCCTGTAAAGTTCACACGAAAATTTCGCTCGGAAGGGCTGAAAACATTGAATTTCAGAGAAATTGGCAGCCAGCCTAGCGCCTATGGCACACCGCTCAGATGTCAGATCGCCCGCTCTGGTCCAGTGCTGCAAGAAAGGTACGAGCACAGATAGGAAGTCATTGCTCAGTGGCGTGAGTATCGCAAACCGGTCCGTACGTGTCAAGGACAATATTTTGATGTCAAGCTAAATTTGTTACGCCGGATTTCAATTTCAGGCCGGTTTGAGCATAGCTCACCGGTGTGCCTGCGGTTGGAATTTATTTGTGCCCGCCCTGGTGCGACTTATTTGCTGTATACACGTATCCGCTTCAGGGGTAGCAGTGGAGGTCATAAATACTTAAGGCGTTATTTCGGTCTGGGCCAGGGATTTGGGTTTTGGTGCTTGGGAACCACTAGGGGACATTCTGACTAATCAAACCAACTGATGCTAAATAATTGATCTTTAAATTCCTACAAGGAAGAATCAAAATGCCGTGTCGAGCCAGATTGGATGCCCCAAGGACCCTGCATCATGTAATCCTGAAAGGGATCGAGAAAAACAGTATTGTCAATGATGTTGCTGATCGTTAGAATTTTGTCAAGCGTCTGGGGGAGCTATCTGTCGATACCGACACCAACATCTATGCCTGGCCCTGATGACCAACCATGTGCACATACTTTTGCGCAGCTCAGAAATCGGGCTATCCGGTTTCATGCGCCGATTTCTTACCGGTTATGCCATCTCGTATAATCGGCGTCATCGGTTGGGAAATGGGGTCGAACCACGGTGAATGCCTGACAATTAAGGGTTTACGCCCAAAACAGCCCTGTAAATGGGGCTTAAAGTGATGTTGACACTAAAATGGGCATTCTAAGACCGAAAAGCAGAAGTCTTCAGGGGATTCGTGAAATGATCAACAAGCCGCTGCAGCAGGGGCCGGATGCCTCCAAGTAACCCGATATGTTTTCTGATTAATAACCGTTTCCGGCTATGACACCCAAACTAGATTCGACGTCAAGGTGTCGCAACTTTAGGCATCTGTCCCATCATTTTGTTAGACTGACTGATTTTTGTGCTAGTTTGATAAAGTCTCTGAGCGTAGTATTAACAGCCTCTTCATCTGGAAACATTGCCGCTACATCTGGGCTTAGTAGTACCAGATTAGTGCCTGATTTATAGTCGTCATAATGCTTACCACGAATTCCATGCCCTAAATCATCTCGATAGAAGCTTTGTTCATATGCCAACGTAGGGTCGGCCCCATGCCGACCGGTTTTGGCAGGCACAGTGGCCCGCCCTACGTTTATCTAAAAAACTATCTTTTACACGAGATTTCCGGTGGCAGGAAGTTAAGGCGCTAAATCCTGACACCTGAACACTGACACCTGTCTACGATCCCGTCTGGAGCGAAGCGTAAGCGGGGAAACCTTCATTTAGACCCTTCATCATAGCATCAATTAATCTTAAATAGATTTGCCGCTCACAGCTATCTCGGCAAAAGCCTCAATTTCCCCCTGCAGACCTTCAAGTGCAGTCAACCCTGTCTTGAGGTGCGGCGGCAGCTCGTCGTTGGCCGCCCCGACAAGCAATCCCAGGACCATACCGCGATGAACATTGTCACCACCGGCATTGGCATTGGCCAGCAGCGTCGCTTCAACATCAACCTGGTGGTTTTGGGCCAAATATAAGAGCAGCGGCAATCCGTGTTCCGGGTAGCAGGCCGTGGCAAACAGATGGTTGACGACATCAGGTTCGGCATGCTGCCGTGCGAGCTGGTCCACTTCATAGGGAGCGTCGCTTAGCACGGTGTGATACTGCCACATTTGGCGGGCCGGTATGTTGCCGGGTCCCTGGTGATTACGGTAGGCGGCAAACAGCTCATCTCCGGTGACGCGCGGGATGCGGACCAGATGCCCATGGGCGGCGATGGCACGGCGGGGTTCGGCGCCGCTTAACAGGGCGTTTAAAAGCGGCACCAGCACACCGAGCGCAGCGGCCACATTTTCCGAGCGATGGGTCAGGTTCTGGTGCTCGATCGCAAGGCCCAACGCCTGATAGGCGCTCTCGACAATCGTCGACAATACCATTGGGCGCATCAGGCCTCCGTGGGAGCCGATGGACCAACACCTGGCGCTGGAGTTCGGCGCAGGCATGTGGCGGCAGGCCATGGGAGTAGTTTTCGAACCAGCGGCGGATATATATTTCACAATAAGGGTCCCGGTTGCGGCCCGGCGTGGTCAAGTGCTGAATAAAATCAGTTATAAAAGCCGCCGGGTCGTAGCGGCCGCCATGGATCACAGATCGCATCAGCACCCGCACGAGATGCGCCGCCAGCGTGTTGTCGCCGGCTTTTAGGCCGTGGTGGTAGTGATAGCGATCATATAGTTGGGGCACGGGATTGCCGTGCTCGCTTTCCCTTTCCGTGCTGCGAATTTGCAGGTCGCTGTAGCTGGTATGATAAAAGCGTGCATGGTCATGCAATATATCGTAGGGTCGCTTCAGCCCCTGAGCGGTTGTGACATCCGGATGATATCCCATGCCCACCATAAAACTTTCGGGATGGGGATGGGGCGCATCGGCGTAGCCTCGTAACCCGCCGTCAAAATCTTTGGCGATATTGCCGGTATTGTAATACCAGTGCGCCGGCATGGCCAGCGCATCTCCGATAAACAGGCCCCATAACGCATTTCGCAGGCGAAGCCTTTTCTTTTCAACAATATTATGTTTTATCGACATAAGATATCCTTTGTACCATTTGACGAAACGTTAAAAATCAGCTACCACCAAGCAAGCTTGGGGTTAGGAGCAAGGCCCCTCGATGGGGCCGTTGCAACGCTCTGCTTGTAATCGCTGATTTTTAAAAATGCGTACTATTCCGGAGGTCGTCAATTGTTATTTCGCAGGACAAAAACGGACCATGATATTCTGGAAAAATCCATATTCCCGATAGATGAGACGGAAAACATCATTGTCCGATTGGCCAGAAGTTTTCCGACCGTTAAGATTCACAGACCGGAAGTGTTTGGCTATTTGATCGGCTTGCAAAGTGACAAATTGACGCATGTCGTTATTCCAAAATATGTAATGGGAATTAAAAAAGACAAAAATTATGAAATGACGAATATCGGGAGCATCGATATCAGATCGAAAGTGATGCTGGCCAGCAATGAACAGACCGGCGAATTCGGCATATTGATTATGGCTTCGCCCCACAAAGTCGAACAACGGTTTCTGAAAGGAAATTTTACCTTCATTCCGGCTAATCTGCTTATACTGAACCGACCGATAATCGAATTTGTTTCTTTTTCCGGCAGGACTCGCCTGTTTCCGAAGATGAGCGTAAACGAGATCAAGGAAAGCCAAATAGTAAATGCAATCGATACCAGCCTGGAAAAAAAAAGAATCCACATCCAGACTGAAGGCGCAGGGTGGACGTCAATTGATTTTTTGCCGGAGCCGCTGCTGAATGTTGACGCGTTTATTTCTTCAAGAAGGATATATCCGCTCAATCAGTTTTTTTTACAAACCCTGCGTATGAACAAATTTACCGGACAGCCTGATAAGCCCGATTTAACGCACTACGGACGGGTTCACATTCACTTTGCATATGATTCATGGCAGTTGGTAACAGATCCGCTGTTGCGCGCTTTATATCGGATGGATCGGAAATTCTTTGAGTTAATGTCCCCCATCGACGCCGTTTCGATGGTTGATAGCGGGCAGGCTGCACGGCAATTCAGTGAGCACCTTTTGCAGGCAGAGCAAATATTGGAAGGAATCATCGCCATGGATCCTAAAAACCTGGCAATTTCAGGCATATCCTATTTTGACAAGCGTACTTTAAATGACGATCAAGACATTCGCCGGTTTGAAACGAAAGCAGCTGACGCCTACAAATCCAGAAGTATTGAAGCTAATAGAAGCTGGTTTCAATATATAAAAACAAAATGCACTCCCGATCGCCCGCAATATGCTGCTCGCTGACGGATTATCTGCGGTATAGTAAAGATTTCGTGCATAGTGGGCCCGGCTTTGATACACCCCAGGGTATTTTTTTATCCCAACGGATTAGTGGAATAATGGAATAACTGTTGCTAATCTGCAGCGGATTTTCGAAAAGGATCGGCTTTGATGCTGTAGCGACGCATGATTTGCTGCAGGGCCTGTCTTTCGAGTCCGCATTGCCGGGCCGCCCGAGTAACGTTGCCGCTGTTGGCTTGAAGCAAAAAACTGACGTAGTTATGGTTAAAGTCTTTGAGGATCAACTCCTTGGCCGCTTTGTAAGGAAGGTCTTGAAATGACGCAGATAGCAGCGAGTCGGCCTGCTTGCTGCGGCTCAAGTCCACGTCGCCGGGACGTATTTCGTCGCCCGTCGAGTAGAGGATGCCCTGCATCAGGACATTTTCGAGCTCCCGCACGTTACCTTCCCAGGCGCGGCTCAAAAACATCTCCATGAGATCGGCGGAGATCCTCTTAAACGGCTTGTTCATTTTGGCACAATGCTTTTCCAGCAGATGGCCGGCCATCAACGGAATATCTTCCGGATGTTCTCTGAGCGCCGGTGTTTTGATGGGCAGCACGTTTAGGCGATAAAAAAAATCGTCTCTGAATTCGCCGGCTTTAATTTTTTCCGCCAGATTTTGGTTGGTCGAAGCAATGATGCGGACATCAACCCTAGTAGATCTGGTGTCGCCCAGAGGCTTGATTTCTTTCTCCTGGAGCACCCGTAAAAGTTTGGTCTGGATGGTCGGGCTGACATCACCGATTTCATCTAGAAATATCGAACCCCGATGGGCTTCCTGGAAAAGGCCGATTTTGTTCTGGGCCGCATGGGTGAAAGCGCCTTTCTTATAGCCAAACAGCTCACTTTCCAGTATGTTTTCGGGTACTGTCGGGCAGTTTACGGCCACAAATCGGTTCTGGCTGCGATTGCTCAGGTTATGTACAGCACGGGCAACGAGCTCCTTGCCGGAACCTGATTCGCCGGTAATCAAGACCGTCAGGTCCGTATTGGCCACCATTTGAATGGTCTGGTAAAGACGATTCATGACGGCGCTGTTGCCGACCATTTTCTGGAAGTCGTCCCGGCCATGGCATTCCATTTGAAGCCGAACGTTCTCCTTGATCAAACTGCTTCTTTCCAGGGCCTTTTCCAGGCGGACCAGGATGGTTTCATGATCAAAAGGCTTGGAGATAAAGTCATAGGCGCCGTTGCGCATGGCCTCAACGGCAGTTTCCAGACCGCCGAATGCGGTCATCATGACGACCGTCAAATCCGGATACTCAGCCTTTATCCTGGCAAGCAGCTCCAGCCCGTTCATGCCCGGCATTTTTATATCTGCCAGGACCAGGTCGAATGATTTTTGGGAAAGAATCCGCAATGCGTCCTGGCCGGATGGCGCCGTTTCGATCCGGCATTCCAAGTCCGGTTCCAGGCTGCGTTTCAACAGCTGCAGCATATCGATTTCATCATCAACGATTAAGATTTCTTTGGTCATTTTACTATCCTGCTTCCGGCTGGATGACCGGTAAAACGATCGTGAAAGTCGAGCCTTCACCGGCTTTGCTTTCCACCATGATTTCACCGCCATGATTTTTTATGATTCCATAACTGACAGACAAGCCCAAACCGGTGCCCTCCCCGGTGGGTTTGGTTGTAAAGAAAGGATCGAAAATTTGGGGCAGGTTCTTTTTTTCGATGCCGTAACCGGTGTCTGTAATTCGGACCATGACTTGACGGCCGGCAGCATTCAACCAGGTTGAAAGAGACAGGACACCTTGGTCGCCGATCGCATGTTTGGCATTCATAATCAGGTTCATCAGCACCTGTTTGATTTTTTTTTCGTCCAGCAGCATCTGGGGCACGGCTGGATTGTAATCCTTCTTTATCTCAATATTGTCCAACCCGGCGTGTTGTTGAATAAAATTCAAGACATCATCCAGCGCTTCATCGATACGAATGATGTCTGCGCGGGGTTTGGAGGTACGGGCAAAATTCAGCAGGCCTTCGACAATGGATTTGCAGTTGCGGACATGTTTCTCGATGGTTTTTAAGTCGGCATATTTTTCGGAATCCCGGTCTTCATTGCGCAGGAGCAGTTGGGTGTAGCCCAGAATGATTCCCATGGGATTGTTGATTTCATGGGCAATACCGGCAGATAACTGCCCGATGGAAGCCAACTTGTCGGCCTGGGCGATTTGCTCCTCGACCATCCTTCGCTGCTCGATATCTTTGACCAGAAAATGAATCGTATCGCCTTTCTCCGTCAGTGCCTTATCGAGATTGGCACTGACCAGTGATCGTGCGCGCCGATCTTCATTGTGCTTGAGTTCCACTTCGAGATTGGATACCGAACCGGATTGATCGATCGCTTCCTGAATGGAATTCCAGTCGGAAATATCGGCGAAAAAATCAGCGAATGCTCTATCGTACAAAGACGTCCGGTTTTCATCGTAACCGAGCATGGTAAACCCCGCCGGATTCATATCCACAATGGTGCCGTCCCTGCGGGTCACCAGCATCATATCCTGGGAGACTTCAAAAATCCGGCGAAACTTATGCTCCGAAAGGACCAGCTCTTCAGTGCGTTCTTCAACCAGATTTTCAAGGTTCTGATTTAGATAAAGCAGTTTATCACGGGTGGATTGCAACGTTTGTCTGTCTTTTTCCATTTGACGGTAAATTCTCCAGACCCTTTCGAAGAACAAGGTCACGGAGGCCACGAAAATAAACGTAAAGGTGTTAATCGCGCCGCTGAAGGGTCCGATGGACGCCCACACTTCGGAGTGTCCCGCTATTGTCAGGATCTGTTTGAGAATATGGCCGGCAGATCTCGATATGGCAAAGCTGGCGAAGCCGATGCAAACCAGCAGTAGATAAATCCAGATGACGTTGTTTCGATCGCGCCGCCGCAATTCCCGAACCAGACCCAGGCATAAAAATGAAAAAATGATCATTAATACCGATCCCAGCAGATCGACGGTGCGAATTGGTATAGCTGAGAGAATCATTGGGAATCCGTCCGGGATTGCATATGAATATTGGATAAAAATTCCATAAGATTGTACATTTCATCGAAAAAATGAGCTAAAGTTTGAAATCAACTAAAATGAGCTAAAATTTTGGTATTCTGTCTATTTTTAAAAGAGATAGAGCGCAGCGCTTCCTTAATTTTAGCCATTTTAGGCAATTTAGGTCATTTTAGTCATTCGTATATTCCACTAAACCGGTTCGTGATAACAAGAACCGAAGTACTAGTGAATCAACTGGTCTTTGAATCACCAGCACTGGTTTCCTTGAGCCGTTTCAAACCCAGATAAAGCAGGACAAGGGCCGGCACGCACAGTAGATGATCCAGCTTGGCAAAATAGTAAAACAGTTTGATAACGTTGTGGCTGTAAACATCGTCAATTCGAATTTGCCAGGTTCCGACACTTTGGGTTTGAATGACCCTGAATTGATCATCAAGGGCGTGAACGATAATGGTATCGATATTCCAGAGGATGAAAAACAGAGCGGCATATTGGATGAAGCGCCACCCGGTTTCCCGCACCAGTTCTCTTTCTCGCAACCAGTAAATGAGAATGCCCATAGAAACAATGAAAAATACATGGGCGAATTGATGAGCATAAACGCCTTCGATCCCTCCGTGTCCCTGCAGCGCATTGCCGGGAATCAAGACGAGCCAGGATAAAGCAGCGGTGCAAATTATTAATGGGTTGAATCCGGTTTTCATAATCTTTCCGTCGCTTGAACTGATACAAAAATATTTAGGTGCTTAGCGACAACACATAGACAATTTATTGCCGATGTTACCGTTTACGATGATATATATGTCACAGGTTTCAGTGATCGGGTGTCAGGACTTCGCACCTCTTTTTCCTCGTATGAAACTTGATCTATATTAACCCCATATCAGGGTATTTAAGTCGTGCTCGTCGTCGTACTCGTGCTCGTCCTCGATACTGAATGCGGTTCAAAAGCCTCGAGGAGGAGGACGAGTACGAGCACGAGTACGAAACGTCGGATGCGCTAATGTGATACTTTGCCGATTTGGCAAAGTTTTTTTTTCGATTTGGCCGGCTGTTGGTTTGGCCGGCGGTTGGGCTGACACCTGAAACCTAAAACCTATAAACTGCGCCATTGGCGCCCCGCCGGGGCCTCTTTTTCATGTGCGCTCTCGGTAAAAGCTTAGTCTTTATATGGACTATGTCAATGCGGAGATATCCACTGAAATTATCAAGCCGATAAATTCCGGCCCACGACCTATTGATATAGAATCATCCAGCGGGAATTTGCAAGCATAAGAATCAGTGAGCAGCAGAATTGGGGATATTAGAAAGACCCTTTGAAGGGGGGGGCTGAGGTGATATAGATCACTCACAAAGTGGCTTTAATTTTCATCCAGTTTTTATTCCGTTAAACCAACTATTAGGAGAAATTTTGGATTGCGGATTTTGGATTGCGGATTTGTTGTATCGCTGCGCTCTATCTTTTTTTATTAAATTGACAGCATACCTTAAATCCAAATTCTAAATTCCAAAATCTAAGGGGAATAAAACTAGGATCAATTATTAAGAGTAACATTGCGAAGAAAAGGATGATTTTCACCAGCCCCGATCGGTGCCACGTTTTACTGGCAGTCGCCGAATTGTGAATCCCGCGTATTCTAAAGTTTCAGATATGATGCTGAAATTGAGGGTTTCAGATTGCGGATTGCGGATTGCGGATTGCGGATTTGTGGAATCGCCACGCTCTGTCAATTATATGTGGACCGTTCGACACCAAAGCTCACGACAGGCAGAATTCCTTAAATCTAAAATCCAAATTCAAAAATCTAAAATTGTGCCCGACTTGTAGAAGAGCAAAAAGGAGCATACAAACCTTTTTGAAAATAAGCAATTTTACCATCCCGGGTCTAAACTCTAGCGCCTGCGCCGTTAAGCTTCATGACCTTCTTAAAGGTGAAAATCAACAGATAAACCAGCACCATCGAGACCACAAACCAGAAAGCGGCCCCCACCGGCGTGGCCCCTGGATTGCCCCCTCCGAATTTGAAGATATATTCCCGCCCAAAGAGCTTGAGCAAATTGTTGGGCTGGTAAGCCTCATTAACATAGGCCAGCAAAACCAGAATCGGTAGAAATTTGCTGGCGAGGCTGAGCATAAATCCTTCAAAAAAATAGTCATAGAAGACTTTGTTCAGTTTGGCGCGATCAATATTTTTGGCCATAAGCCTGGATTTCTCGGAATCCTGGCATTTCAAGGCATCCTGGCGCAGGTTGAACCAGTACTCGAAATCCTGCCGCAATTGTCCGTAGCGTTTGGTCTTGACGACTTTTGTCAGGAACTTGGTGACCAGCACGGCTGCAAAAGCAATGGCAAAAATAGCCACAGCCGGTCCCAACGCATTCAAGGGACCGACGATTATATCCATGAAGCTTTTAAGATGCTCGACCCCGATAAGGATCTTAAACCAAAGCATGTCAAAAAATGCATCCATCTGCTATATCTCCCGTTGACCGAAGCGGAAAGGGAGTTGACGCTCCCTTTCCGCCCACTGTTTTTAGACTACCATTCTGCTAGATCCAGATCTCGATTTTGAAGAACCGGAAAAACAGGAAGAACAACGTAACCGCCAGTACGATTTTCAGCGTTTTCTCACTGAAAAGCTTCTGGGCACGACTGCCGAGCATACCGCCGCAAAATCCGCCGATAATGATGCTGATCATCAACCAAATATCCGGCAGATAGCCGTTGAGGAGGTAACCGATAAAGGCGCCGATGCTGCTGAAGGACGTTCCAATCAGGGAGATCGGAACGGCCACATACATGGGAAGGGCACCCAGGGTAGTCATGGCCGGCACCAGCAAAAATCCACCGCCGATGCCAAAGCTCCTTGAGACGATACCGATACCGAGCCCCAGAAGGCCGAACAGCAGCGGGTTGATGGTAAACTCTTCACCCCAGAACTTGAAGCGATAATCGGTCAAACCGGTTTTTACGGCCTCGATACTGCCCATTTCAACCGAAGTGCCTTCGGCTCTGGCTTTGGCAACCGCATCATTGAATTTTTTCACCATCGCCTTGATGTTCTTGCGCTTTTCCATCATTTTGGGCGAAAGTTCATACAGGGTTTGGAATCCCATGAGCACGACCAGGAGCCCCAGCCATTCTCTATAGGTTCCCATGGGAAGATATTGAACGGCATATTTGCCCAGCCAGATCGATCCGAGGAAAATGCCGACGCCGAAGGAAATGCCTACGGGCCAGGCCACCCGCCTTTCTTTAACCGCGTAACGGTAAAACGAACCCAGGGGCGAAAACAGGGTCAAGGCCATGTTGGAGGGCCGCAGAACATTGGCCGCATTGATTCCGAGGACTCCGGCGGTCTGTACGATCATCACCTGGAAGGCTGCCATAAGCATGCCGCCCGCGGCGCCGATCATAGAAAAGTAGGTACCGACAAAAATGGCACCGATAATAATCCAGATGGGGTTCATGTAACGGCCGCCTAGACTCAGCCAGAACCCGTTCTTGGCGACATTATAACTGCCGGCACTTTCACCATTTACGAGCACGTCGAATTTCGTGTCCGGAGGGGTATGGCGAAAGGTTTTAAAGGTGGCGGTAAATTTTCCGGTCTTTTTATCCAGCGAAATCGCCGTACCTTTGTCCCAGTAATTGTTGGAGGTATTATAGTCCGCCAGAACGCTGCGGGCAAAGATGGTGACCTTACCGACGTTGGTTCTTTCCTTGACAATGGTGTTGATGCCATAGCCGCTCTCATGGGCATATTTGTAGAAATTCCACTGGTCGTCCGTTTTAATGGGACCCAGTACACTTTTGGCCTGCGGGCTCAACTTGTCAAACCCGGCCAGTTTAAAATAGGTTGTTTTGTACAGCCCTCGCTTGCCGCCCTGGGTAAAGAATGACGGCCCACCAAATTTCTTCTGGGTGACTTTTCCGAAACTTTCCGGCGCGCTCGTTAACATGTAATAAAGCGCGGGAATCGAAGAATCTTGATTGAATCCCTTCTTGGCGGCGTCTTTTTTCAGACGCTTGGTTTCATGCACGCCATCGGTGTCCTTGGGCGCAAACATCGCCTGGCTGGCAACGGCGATAAAAAGGTCCTGACCGGGTGCAATGCTACCCTCGATCGTAACCGTGTCGCCGGCCTTGACTTCCGAAGCGGAAATGGCCGCTGCCGCCAAAGCGCTGCCCGGAATGAGCAGAATTGCAGTCAATGCAATCAGCAGAAGACTGTACAGGGGTAATTTGTTTCTCATCTCTTCCTCCTTTGGATTTTAATTGTTACATCAGTTGTCATACGCAAGCCTTTCTTTTTATTTTATATTTAAATACTTGGCTGCCAGCAGCGCACCCAGTTCGCTGCAGACAGCACCGATTACAATAAGGAATAAAGACAGCTTTGAGCCGAGCAGATTTTCTCCCAAAAAATATAAAGAGAACGTCATTAACAAACCGACGGTGATGACCGCGGTCAACAGACCGGCGCTCAGCGCCCATACATGTTTGCGCCGAAGGCGCTCCCGGCATTTGTCGATCAAAGAATAGCCGGTCATGGCCGTGTTGAACGCCACGATGAATGGAACGATTTTCATCACTTGAAACACATTTAAAATCGCGTTCAAAAACACCACCAGGATCAACGTGCCGCAAACGCCGGTGAATACGGCATAAGCGAACTGTCCCGCCAAATTGCGTTTGTCACTTGAAAAAAATTGAATCATTTCCATTTGCATAACTCCCTTCATAAGCCACCGGCTCCGCTGGCGAAAAATTGAAGAGTTTCTGACGCTACCGGGTGAATCCGGTCATTTAATCTAAACATGAGCATGCCGCCGGCTTACGAAGGGAGTTAATCAAAAAGAATTTTGGCTTCTTTTTCCTTCGCGCTCAGGCTTGTAATCAGCGTTCTGCTGGTTTAAACTGATGCGAACACCGGTAAAAGATTTTCACCACCTGAATAGCAAGCAATGTGCCACTAAGGGGAAAAGGCCTGACAAAAGGGGAACGCTTCACCCATCTCGTTTGATTTATCTTATTATATCAATAGCATATAAGTAATCTTCACTCAAGGTCATCTCTGTTGCGATCTGAACCAGGAATCCGTGGGACGCTGTCACCTGCGGCTAAAACTGGACGGCTCAAGCCCTGAAATAGTAAATTATGAAATAATTTTAATAAGATAGATTGGTGCAAATAAAATATTTCAGTGCAAATAAAATATTTCACTTTTTGCAATTCAGGCAACCCCGCGGGGTAGCGATAGCCCTGGATTCACAAATATAGATTTCCCTAACCTACTTGAATCATTATATTTTTAGCCACAACCGTTTTAAGGGCCGTACTAAATTTTATATGCACAAGTGGTACAAATATTGCTTTAGGCCCATAGAAGCCACCGGCTTATAAGATAATCAACCCATAATTTCATTATCTAAAAATAGAAAATAGACAAGGAGTTGCATGATGAAGGAATCGGTTTACAGTATTTGCGGCATGTGTACCGTCAGATGTCCCATCAAAGTCGATGTAGAAGACGGTGTAGTCAAATGGATTGAGGGAAATCCCAATGATCCGGGGATGAAAGGCAGACTCTGTGCCAAGGGCTCGGCCGGACTGGCCATGCTTTATGACTATGAAAGGCCCCAGCACCCCATGATCCGGGAAGGTGAACGCGGGGAAGGCAAGTGGAAAAAAGCCAGCTGGGACGAGGCCCTGGACTATATCTCGGAAAAATTAAAAGCCATCATTAAAGAACACGGCGCCAAAGCCATCGCCCTGAGTGACCGTGGCGGCCCCTTCCGGGACATCCATCGCAGCTTTTTACGGGCCATCGGCTCACCCAACTATTTCAATCATGACTGCACCTGCGCCCGCAATGTACAGCATGCATCCCTGTCGCTTTTCGGCTCGGGCCGCAAAACATTTAATTATGACTACGGCAACTGCAAGCACCTGGTTCTTTACGGCCGCAACGTGTTTGAGTCCCTGCGCGTCAAGCAGGCCAACATCATCATGGACATGCTGGAGCGCGGCGGCAAAATCACGTACATCGATCCCCGGGCCGCCGGCACGGCCATGAAAGCCACCCGCTACTGGGCCATTCGGCCCGGCACCGATTATGCCCTCAACCTGGGCATCATTCACACCGTGCTGCGCGACAAACTTTACGATGCCGAGTTTGTCAGCAAATGGGTGGATGGGCTTAAGGAACTGGAGTCTTTTGTAATTCCTTATACCCCGGAATGGGCGGCCCAGGAAACCGGGATCCCTGCCAACGAAATCGTGGCCTTTGCCCATGAAATCGCAGAAGCCAGTCCGGCTGTAATATTCCATCCGGGTTGGATGATGGCTCGCTATTCGGATTCTTTTTATGCGGTTCGAACAGCTTACATCCTCAATGCCCTGATGGGCGCCTTCGAGACCCCCGGCGGGCTGTTCTTCCAGAAGGGCCCGGGTGATGTGGGCGCCAAGGGTCTTAAAGCCCTGCTAAATACGATTCCCAAGCCGGAAGAAAAACGGGTTGACGGCTGCGGCTGGAAGCACAAGCATTTTGATGCCGGCCCGGGCCTGTTGCAATTGCTGTACCCGGCCATTCTCAGTGAAGATCCTTACCCTGTCAAAGCCTACATCGCTTTTCGGCACGATCCGCTGCTGTCTTTGCCGGATCCGGAAGCCCAGAAAGAAGCATTCGACAAACTGGACCTGGTGGTGGCGATTGACGCCAATTACAGCGAAACCGGCTGGTATGCGGATGTGCTGCTGCCGTCGGCCACCTACCTGGAAAAGGCCAGCGTATTGACCACCGGCAAGGGTCTCAAACCCGGATTCGGCATCCGGCAGCAGGCCGTCGAGCCCCGCAATGATGCCCAACCTGACTGGTGGATTTTCAAATCCTTGGCGGAACGGTTAGGCGCCGGCGAGTATTTTAAATTCAAAGACATGGAAGACTTCTGGCAATGGCAGCTGCAGGATACCGGCATTACCGTGGACGATCTGAAAAAAAAGGGTTCCGTGTCCCTGACGGACAAGCCGGTCTGGTGGGATCGCATGCAGGATCTCAAATTTAAAACACCTTCCAAAAAAATTGAGTTGGTCAGCAGCCGCCTGGCAGAAAGCAACATCGATTCTTTTAAACCCTACGAAAGCCCGCAACAGCCGGATGATGGCTGCTACCGCCTGGCTTTCGGCCGCAGCCCGGTCCACACCCACGGCCGCACCCAGAACAACCCGGTACTCAGCGAAATCATGCCTGAAAACCAGCTATGGATCAATGCCGAGGAGGCCGCCAAATTAGGCGTGTCCAACGGCGACCGGGTCCAGGTAACATCTTCCGACGGTAGTCATTCGGGCACCATCAATGCCTTTGTAACCGAATTCATTCATCCGGAGTCGGTTTTTATGGTTCACGGGTTCGGACGCAAAGTTCCCTGGCAGACCCGCGGCTACAACAAAGGGCTGGCGGATTACCGTTTTGAAACCGGCCTGCTGGATGTCTACGATCCGGTCGGGGGAGGCAATTCATTGATGGAGTGCTTTGTTAAAGTGGAAAAGGCCGGCGCTTAGTTATTCGTTATTTGTTATTAGTTAATAGTAAGTGGTTTGAGTTATTCGTTATACATTTTATCGTTGCATGAAATATCCAGAAATCAGTGAGTAAGGTCCAATAACAAATAACTTATAACCAATAACATTTTCTTCCGGAGGAAACAAATGAGTAAATACTACATATACCAGGACAGCAAACGCTGTATTGGATGTTACAGCTGCGAATCACATTGCAAGACCAAAAACAATCTGCCCATCGGACCGAGGCTGACCCAGATAATATCCGTCGGACCCAGAAAAGTTAATAACCTGCCGCGCATGGCCTACGTATTTATGCCCTGCTTCCACTGTCAGGATCCCTGGTGCGTGGCGGCCTGTCCCACCGGCGCGATGCAAAAGCGGCCGTCGGACGGTATCGTTTTCGTAGACGAAAAGCTGTGTGTGGGCTGCAAAGCCTGCATTACGGCCTGTCCCTGGGGCACCCCCCAATGGAATCCGCAGACCGGCAAAGCGGTCAAATGCGATTTTTGCATGGATCGCGTCGATCAGGGCCTGGACCCGGCCTGTGTAACCAAGTGTATCACCAAATGTCTTCATTTCGGTGAACCGGCTGCGAAGAGTAAAACGACCCGCGAAAGGCATGCGCGCTTGGTGGCCGACTTTGATTGATAAAGGAAACAAAAATGTCCCAAACAACATGTCCGGTCAATGATTTGATCAGCAAACTAAGTTCGGCTATTGAATCCGGCCAGCTTACCGACCCCAGAAGCAGACGAAGGGCCGAAGATATATTGGCCCTGCTGCAGGATGTTGCCTGGGGCAGAGGCGCTGCCGACCATCTGCCGGCAATCGAGTCGCTGGCCGCAAAAATAGAAGACCAGGGTAAGGTCCTGTCATCGAAAAACACCGGCCGGATGGTTCGCGCGGTCCTGGAGCAGCACCGGGAAGTATTTACCAGCCATATCGACACCCATAACTGCTCCGGCGGCGATTGTGTCAAGCTGGCGCCGGCCCCCTGCCAGATGACCTGCCCGGCCGGGCTGGATATTCCGACCTATGTCACCCTGATCGGCATGGGGCGCGACACGAAGGCCATCAAGGTCATCCGGCAAGACTGCCCCTTCCCATGGGTATGCGGACTGGTATGCACCCGACCCTGCGAATTTATGTGCGTGCGTGCCCGGATCGACACCCCGATCTCAATCAAAACGCTCAAAGGGTTTGCCGCCGAACGGGCCATGTCCCGGGGCAGCTATGCCAATCCCCAGCCGGAGCCGGCTAGAAACAAAAAGGTTTGTGTCATCGGGGCCGGACCGGGGGGGATGAGCGCGGCCTACTACCTGGCGCTCAAGGGCTATGGGGTGCGGATAATCGAACAGCAGTCCGTGGCCGGCGGCATGCTACTGCTGGGCATTCCACGTTATCGGCTGCCCCGGGAAGTGATCGACCGTGAAGTTGCCATGCTCAAGAACCTGGGGGTTGAGTTTCAATTCAGCACCCGGTTTGGTCAGGACACTACCTTAAAAGAACTAAAAAAAGAGGGTTTCGAGGCCTTTTTCCTGGCCGTCGGGGCCCACAAATCTTTCAAGTTGGGCGTCCCGGGAGAGTCGGATTTTCCCCAGGTCATTGAAGCGATCGATTTTTTGCGCGATGTGGCGCTGGGGGATCGACAGATACCCGGAAAAACCGCAGTGGTAATCGGCGGCGGTAATGTGGCCATCGATGCCGCCCGCACCTGTTTGAGGCTGGGATCTGAATCGGTAACCCTAGCCTACCGTCGGACACGCTCGGAAATGCCGGCTGACGCCGAAGAAATAGAGCAGGCCGAGGAAGAAGGCATTCGGTTTGAGTTTTTAAACATCCCCGAGGAGGTCATCGGCAGCCATGGCCAGGTTCAAGGGCTGAAATGCCTCCAGGCCCGGCTCGTAACCAAAGAAGGTCAGGACCGCAAATACCCGGTTCCCATCGAAGACAGTGAGTTCGTGATCGATGCGGATGTTGTCATCTGCGCCATCGGGCAACAGGTCGATGCCGACTGTATGGCTGCGATCGATGGGCTTGACTGGACCCGCCGCAAGACCATCAATGTCAACATGGTCACTATGGAAACGTCACTGGAAGGTGTTTTTGCGGCCGGCGACGCCGTTACCGGTCCGGCCACTGTCATCGAAGCCATCGGGGGCGGTAAACGCGCGGCAGAGTCAATCGATCGCTATTTCGAGGGGATACCGCAGCCCAAGATGCCGCCGGTGCCGACACGCCGGGGCCGCATAGAGCACCTGGAAGTTCCGGCCAGCAGCAAAATGACCATTAAACGTCCGGTGATGCCGTTGTTGAATATCGACCGCCGCCGCACCACTTTTCAGCAGGTCGAACTCGGATATCCGGAGAGCCTCGTGCGCGAAGAAGCTCGCCGCTGTCTGCGCTGTGACATTTGCCTGCGCTGCGGTAAATGCATCGAGATCTGTCGTGACAGAATGGGTGTGGATGCCCTGCAAATGGGGTATTTTGACTTTGATCATCCGGTGCCGACGGACTTTCGGTCAACCGAGGAACGCTGTATTTTATGCGGTGCCTGCGCCACCAATTGCCCCACCGGCGCCATGCAGATTGAAGACCGGCGGGGGGAGAGGATCCTGTCCCTTTGCGGAACCCAGCTCAATCGCAAGAAATTGTTATATTGTGAAAGCTGCCAGGCAGTCTTGGGCCCCCAGCGCTACCTGGATTTTGTTCAGAAGAGAACCAGCAAGGTCGCCAAGCTGGCCGACGGTCGTCGTCTCTGTGAAACCTGTGCCCGCCAATCAACCGCCAAACGCAGCATTGAAGATGCACCGGTGAGTAAGGGCTAAGGGCAGGGCGCAGAGGGCAGGGCGCATGGCGCAAAGGGCCTGGGGAAAATTGATTTTAGAATTTGGAATGCGGCCCGCCCTGGCGCGACCTGAAGGGCTAATACGACACACATCGAGACATATCATAATGGTGCAGGGGCAAGATTTTAATGTCTAAGTGGTCTGGGCCAGGGATTTTGGATTTATGGTATGCTGTCATTTAAATAGTAGATAGAGCGACACGCGGCGCAAGCGCCTGCGCTGCGCGAGCGATACCGCCAATCCAAAATCCGAAATCTAAAATCCAAAATTTAAAAGGGGGACTCAACCAATGGTTTTTCGTCGGGGTCAAAGAGTAGAAGTATTTCAAAAATCGGATGATGAAAGCTGGGAGAGCTACATGGAAGAATACATCGGTTTGCACGGCATCATCACAGATCCGGATGCCACTATCAACGACCCGGATGCCCTGGTCGAGGTAAGCCTGGAAGGCAAGGGCACGCATCGATTGCCCCAGGATTGTCTGCGTCGACTGGACGACTAAGTTATTAGTTATTTGTTACTGGTTATTTGTAAAGGGGATACAATCCGCATCGAAGGAAATCAGTGCCGGGTTCGAGGTCGGCATACAAATGTATCCAACTGAAAAGCCCGACCGCCATATCGGTCGGTACAGCTTTTCCGGGCAAAACGCTGGAAATTGATTAGGGTCAGCTGAATGAAAGTGCGCGAACTGTCTGGCAGAATAGTTCGGCCGGTGAACACCATCGCGGGCCATTGCAGCGTTGACGAGGCAATTGACTTAATGACCGCCAAACATGCAACTGCCCTGATCGTCACGAAGAACAAGGAGCCGATCGGCATCTTCACGGAAAGGGACGTGTTCCGCTGCTGTGTGAGAAATACGACACCTGCTCTGTCTACACTCACCGTGCAAAGTGCCATGACCGGAACCCTGATTACGGCGAATTCAGAAGACAGTGTCGGATACGCCATTAATGTCATGATGAAAGCCGGGGTCAAGCACTTGCCGGTTGCAGAAGAGAAGCAAATATTAGGAATGCTTAAATTTGGCGATTTAGTCGAATTCCAACTTGAATCTCTTGCCAGTGAAATACATCAGCTGCAGGATTATATCGATGATCTGCACGAGGCGGGGAGGGACTGATTGATCGCTGCGTTGCCGATACTGGATTCTCGATGCTGGATTCTTGATACTGGATTCTCGATACTGGATACTGGATGCTGGATGAGTAGTTTATTGCGTTTATTGCTGGTTATTTCAATCTGAAATCTGCATTCCGCAATCCCAAATCGATAGGCTGGATGCCGTGCTGATTTTGGGCACAACTATCCAATAACTAATAACTAATAACCAACAACCAATAACTAATAACGTTTTGTTGAAATTGGGGACAATACATGGTTACAATTACCATCGATGACCGGCAGTACGAGGCAGAGGGGGGCAAGAACGTTCTTGAAGTCGCCCGGGCCAATGATTTGCCGATACCAACGCTTTGCTATCACCCATCTTTGAGGCCTTCAGGGTCTTGCCGCTTGTGTGCGGTTGAGATCGCAGGCCGATCCAGCGGGAGACAGGTCACCTTGCTGGCATGTGTCCTTAAAGTAAAAGACGGGATGGTCATCAAAACGCAAAGCGAAGCTGTGCGCCGTGCCAGAACCAGAGCCTTCAGGAATTTGCTGCAAATGGCGCCCCAGGCGCAAAGCATCATCGCCCTGGCGAAGTCTTATGATATTGATCCGGGTCCGCCTTCCGACGGGTGTATTCGCTGTCGGCTTTGTGTTCGGGTTTGCAATGAAATTGTCGATCCCGGGGCACTTAAAATGGAAAAAAGAGACGGGCTGAATTATGTCGTCCCTATTGAAGGACTTTGCATTGGGTGCGGCACCTGCGCCAATATCTGTCCAACCAACGTTATTTCCGTACAAGACCACGAAAATGTCAGGACCATTTCAATCCGCGATGACGTCATCGGCCGGCATCCGCTGGAAAGATGCGAAGGCTGCGGCAAACAGTATGCGACGCCTAAATTTTTAAATCATATTCATCAGAGAACTTCATCTCATACGGAAGTAAAAGACCGGCATAATTATTGTCCGACCTGCGCCAAACTTTTTTCGGACCGCATCAAAACATTTAACGACCGGACCCAGCAGTGACTGAGAAAATGAGCTAAAATTTAAAATGAACTAAAATGATCTAAAATGCAGGTATCCTGTCAATTCTACAAAAAAGACAGAGCGCAGTGATCCATTCATTTTAGTCATTTTAGGCAATTTAGATCATTTTAGGCATTCGGCTAGTCGGTAATATCATTTTGTAATAATTAAGGGCTAAATTAGTAGATTTATCATCACCCCAGGAGACACGTAATGGCAAGAGTATTGGTATTGGACGATGTATTTGATGCCGTCAATCTCGTGAAGAGAGTTTTGGAAGCGGCCGGCCATGAAGTCGTCGGGTTTACCGATGAAGATGATGCGCTTGGTTTCATCAAAGAAAATCAAGTGGACTTGGCTATTTTAGATATTAAACTCAAACACAGAACCGGTGTCGATATTCTGGCTGAGATAAAAAAAATTGCGCCCGCCATGCGCGCGATTGTGCTTACTGCCTATCCGACGGTCGAAACAACTCAGGCAAGCTTCAAGCTCGGCGCCAGCGAGTACTGCACCAAGCCGATTGACAACGAAATGCTGGAGAAGACGGTGGCCAGGGTTTTAAAAGGCTGATAGTCGATCAATGGAGCAAGACAGCAGCGGCATCAGATATGTGGGGGGGGGGGGGGTGCGAAGTCATCTTAAAAATTCCAAAATTCAAATCCCAAATAACAAAAAAATCTCAAACAGCAAAACTCAAATTCAAAACAGATCTTAATTGAAGATGGATCTAATTGATTCCTCTGCCTTTGATAAACAGCATTTTCAATCTAAGCTCAAATTTAAGTATTACCCAGCAGTACGTCAGAACTTGTTTGGGTCATTGGATATTGATATTTGGAAATTGTTTGAAATTTGTATTTTGAGATTTGGGATTTTCTTTGCTCAAAGACTCAATCTTTATCAGCAATAGCAATGAACTTTCTTAACATATTTCCCGGATACGCTATAGAACTCAGCCTTCCAATCCGCTGACGAATTCCAATATTCCATCGAGGTCAAAGTCATCTGCCAACTGCACTAGCTTATCGCAGAACGGGGCCAGATCTTCTGATTGCGACTTCAGCTCCCCGGCAACCGCATTGACTTGAATCACATCACCCATCTCAGCGGCCTCCTTGATCCGCATGACCAGATTATTTCTCTGGGCTGGTGATAATGCCGTCAGCGAATCAGCGGAAGATGCCGCAGGGATCTCGGCGGCAACAGTTCCTAACGCATGCACTGCCGCCAGCGCCTGATCGATTGCCTTTTTCAGATCGTCGAATTTTTGGTTCAACAGCACCTCGTTTGACAAAACGGCTGGATTTCCATTCACCGCCTTTTCAATTTCAATGGCAGCTGCCTGAAGAGCCGTGGCCGCCAGATTGCCGGCCAGTCCTTTCAAATTATGCACAAGACTGTGGGCCTGCTGGAAATCCCGTTCATCCAATGCCTGGCGGATCTCAGCGGCAACGCCGGTATACTTGCTGCCGAAATCGACCAGCAGCTTCCTGTAGAGCCGTTTGTTGCCCATCAAACGCGCCAGTCCGGCGGCGATGTCAAAACCCGGCAATGTTTGCGGCAGTTCATCCGGTTGCGGCGGAGCCGGCAAGTCAGAATGGGAGGTTGCATCCTGGGGGTGATCGACATTCCGTCGCTTAGCCGGCGTGATCCATTTTCGCAGAGTGGCGAACAGAAGCTCCGGTTCAATGGGCTTGGCGACGTGCCCATTCATACCGGCCTGCAGACTTTTCTCTTCATCACCGGCCATAGCGTGGGCGGTCATGGCTATAATAGGAATGTTTTGGATTGCGGATTGCGGATTGCGGATTGCGGATTTTAAATCGGAATTCTTGCCATTTTTATTCCCAACAACCGATTTTTCATTCCGTCTTGGAATCTCTCTGCCGTCTGTCTTCTGTCCTCTGTCCTCTGCCGTCTGTCTTCTGTCTTCTGTCCTCTGTCCTCTGTCTTCTGTTTTCCGACTTTGACTCGCCTGAGCTTGTCGAAGGCCGCCTTCCGCCTTTGAGCTATGAGCTTTGAGCTTTCCTTCTTCCCGCTTTGAGCTTTGAGCTTTGAGCTCAGTCTCCCACTTCCGTATTTCCCGCGTAGCGGTGTATCCATCCATCACGGGCATCTGCACATCCATCAGCACAGCATCATAGCGGGTTTCTTTAACGGCATCGACTGCCTCCCGGCCGTTATTGGCAATGGTCACCGCCAGGCCGGCACCTTCCAATATCTCTTGAGCGACCTGCTGATTGATTTCGTTGTCTTCCACCAGCAATATTTGGCAGCCCTGAATCGCTTGAATTGCCTCCGATTCTTTTTTGCGCGTGGCAAGACGCGACGTTTCGGGTATCGCCTCGCCGAAAGACAGCATAATGGCATCGAATAATACCGAGGCATTCACCGGTTTGATTAGAAATCCATCAAGGCCACCGGCTTCGGCCTTTTGCATAATTTCTTCCCGGCCGTAGGCCGTCACCAGAATGATGGCGGGAATTTTACTGAGCGCGGGATGATTTTTTATGCGGGTGGCGGCTTCGATGCCGTCCAACCCCGGCATCTTCCAATCCATAATAACGAGTTCGAAGGGTTTCCGCCTGTCGGCGTTTTCTATTTCGGTGATCCCTTCTTCTCCCGAAGCCGCCAGTTCAACCTTAAAATTAAATGACTCCAATAGGTCCTTTAGTATCTCCCTCGAAGTGTTATTGTCATCTACGACCAGAGCCTTCATTCCCTGCAGGTCAGCGGCAAGCGCCAAGTGTTTGCGGGATTTGTCCTTCCCCAGTCTGAAATTGGCCGTAAAATTAAAGGCGGTGCCCCGGCCGTATTGGCTCTCCACCCAGATCTCGCCACCCATCATGCCGACCAGTTTTTTGCTGATCGCAAGGCCCAGGCCGGTGCCGCCGTATTTGCGGGTGGTGGAAGTATCGGCCTGGGAAAAAGATCGGAATAGTGTGCTCATCTGCTCTTCGGTAAGCCCGATCCCGGTGTCACTGACCGCAAATTTTAATGTGACCTGATCCTGCTGTTTGACTGCTTTATCAATGGAAACCACGATCTCACCGGATTCGGTGAATTTAACGGCATTGTTGGCCAGATTTACGAGCACCTGCCCCAGCCGCAGCGGATCGCCCACCAAATAGCGGGGCAGGCCGGGGGCGACGGCAAACAGCACCTCAAGATTTTCTTTTTCCTGGGCCTTGACGGTTACCAGGTTTGCCAGGTTATCCAGCACATCGTCCAGATTAAAATCCACTGCTTCCATGTCCAATTTGCCGGCTTCAATTTTTGAAAAATCCAGTATGTCGTTAATGATGCCGAGCAAAGAATCCGCCGATGACTGAATTTTTTTCAGATAGTCCCGTTGCTTCGGCGTTAAATCCGTCTTAAGCGCCAGATGGGCCATACCGATGACGGCATTCATGGGCGTGCGGATTTCGTGACTCATGTTGGCAAGAAAATCTCCCTTGGCCTGGTTGGCATCATCGGCCGCCTGTTTAGCCTGAATCAGCTCCGCTTCCATTTGTTTACGCACGGTGATGTCTTCTATAGTGGTAATAACCTCGCTGGGAGAGCTACCCGGCTCAGTCGGATTGAAAACCATTCTCAAAGGTGTAGTCTTATTGCCGGTGGTTGAGGTATAATCCCCTTCGAATTCGGCTGTCTTCCCATCCAAGGCGCGTAAACAGGCCTGGCGAACTTCTTCTTTTTTAGCTTGTTTGGGCGTATTAAAGCCGATCAGTTTATCCCGCGAAGCCCCCATCAATTCGACAAATTTATCATTGCAATTGATGATCGTGCCCTCATCGTCGAAATGGATCATACCCAACGGTGAATTCTGGAACATAGTCTGCAGGTTTCTTTCATTTTCTTTCAGGGTTTCTTGGGCTTTTTTTTGTTCGGTTATATCCTGTTTCACCGCAACGAAATGGGTGATTTCACCGTCGTCATCTTGGATAGGTGAAATGGAGGCGCTTTCCCAGAATTCCTCGCCACTTTTCTTTTTATTGATAAATTCACCTTTCCAGGTTTTGCCGGCCAGGATCGTTTCCCACAGGTCCTTATAATATGATGGGTCAAGGTTGCCCGATTTCAATACCCGCGGATTCTGACCGACCGCCTCTTGTGCTGAATAGCCGGTTACCTCGCAGAAGGTGGCGTTGACATACTCGATGGTTCCATCTCCGGCGGTAATCACTACCGAGGCCGGGCTGTGCTCGGTGGCAAGCGACAGCTTGCGCAGTTCACTTTGGGCAATTTTTCCTTCGGTGATATCGACGATGGAACCGGCCATGCGTTTTGCCTGACCGCTATCATCCCACAAGGCCTGGCCGGTTACCCGAAACCAGCGAAACCCGTCGGACTTGCATTGGAGGCGGCACACAACATTGAAAGGAACCCGCTTTTGCAGATGGTTCTGCAGTGCTGCGATAACGGCATCACGTTCTTCGGGGTGAACGATATTGATCCAGTCCGAATAGGCATCGGCGACATCGGCATCGCTATATCCCAGCAGCTCTTTAAACCGCTCCGAAGACCAGCCTTTGCCGGTCATTGGATCGAGTCCCCAAATGCCGGCCCCGACACCGCGAACGGCCAGGGCGAACCGTTCTTCACTCTCGGCCAGTTCGGCGGTTCGCTCCTGCACGCGGTGCTCCAATTCGTCATGGGATTTGCGCAAGGCCCGATTGGCGCGCTCATCGATTAAATTGGCAAACATCAGCGAACCGATGGCCAGCAAAACCGTAATGACCAAAACGGTGATGATCACATTGCGCGCCGTGTAATAGGGACTTAACGCATCCGCCACATCAATTTCGGTTGTCATGCCGAAATCCAGGTTTCGATCCCATAACCATGCACCGTAAACCGGCACCCCCCGGTAATCACGATATCCCGCCACGTTGATCCCCGCATTACCCTGGGTGGCCTGCTCGGCCATCAATGTCAGCGGCTGCTGGTAGCGGGGCACCGGAGGCTTGAAACCGTTGACCATATTGCCGCCGGGATCACGAATCGTGATGGATAGGATGGCTTTGCGGCCAGCCCCAACCAGGCCGATTTTGACCAAGTCTTCATCAAAACGGCTCTCGGACAACAATTTTCCGTACTTGCCGAAAGCGTAGGTTTCGCCGGATTTTCCGATACGGCCCATTTGAATAATGCGCGTAAAATCGTTGGCCGGATCGACCCGTTGGGTGAGGACGGCGATAATTTGGCCCCCGCTATTTTTTATGGCTGTTGCAAAGAACATGGTGGGCGGCGCACCGGCGTTAAGGCCGGCAGATGTTTTCAACATAACATCCGACCAGATGGGAGGAACCATAACGGTCTCGCCCCGAAAGGCCCGATTGAGGAGATCCAGAGCCTGGTTGGCGATCAAATTCCTGGCTCCCATGTTGCTGTCCCGCATTGAGGCGATATTGACAAAGTCCGGTGCGATAATAAAAAAACCGGCCTTGCCGAAGCGATCTTTATTATTCGTGAAAAATCTACGTATATCCCTCAACCCCCCGCTTTTCAGCAAAATCTCTTTATCGCGGGGCAGTTGCAGCAACTGCTCAGCCGAAGACACGACGCGGGGATCCATGGCAAGCTTGCCAATTTGAAACTTTTTATTTTCAGCCCAGAGGGTCAATGATTCCTGGGTAGTCTGCAAAACGGTCTGCAGGGCGTCACCGGTGTCTCGCTGAATTTTTGCCTGCACCATCCCCAGCGCAACCCATGTAATCAAAATGACGAGCACGATGAAAGACACCGTGGCCATGATCACCAGGTTTAATTTTTGCGTCGACCCGGTCTGGGCCGGTGCAGCATTGTTTTTAAAACGAAACATGAAGTTATTTCAGAAATATAAGCAACAAGAAATCTATCCTAAGGTTGCAAGAAAGTATTAAATGTCTCGGGCCAGGAGTAATGGAGAACGGGGATATTGGAGAATTCGAAGAAGACCTCAAACCTTCAGTCATTCGTTCAATCCTCCAATACTCCGAAATCCAACATTCGGTTTTATCAGACCTTGTTGTTGGCCAAGGTCACACCTGAAGCCCGCGTACGAGGTCGAAATCCGTGGAGCGGAGTCCTAAACTCTGAACCTTTGAACCTTGAACCCAGAACCCAGAACCTAGAACCTTGAACCTCTAAACCTCTGAACCTCTCAAACCTGAGCGGACATGCTACTTCGGCTTCTTCTGCGCCAGTAGCTCTTCTTCGGCCTGCTGCGCGGCAGCGGCCGCCGCGGCACCGGCGCTTATTGCTTTTTGATCAACCTCACCGTTCCCGGTCTGGGTTGCCTCCGGCGGCATGTACACCGTCACGTTGCGATGGGCAAATTCAATCCCGTTTTCCTTGAAAGATTCCTGCATCATCCGGAACACCTCCCGCCGAATGACAAACTGCTCGCCCGGAACGGTTTTAAACTTGACCCGCATGATCATGGCCGAGTCGTCCAATTCTCTGACGCCCTGGGATTTGAGCTTGCCCAGCATCACCGGACCCATCTCCTCATCTTTCATGATTTTTTTATTGATCTTTTTGATGATTTTTCTGACCTTGTCGACATCCGTGTCGTAGCGCACCCGAAAATCCAGTTTGGAGATGATGTAGTCCCGGCTGTTGTTGGTCACTGTCCCCATGCTGCCGAAGGGGATCGTATGGATCGGACCCCGCGGGTTGCGCAGCCGCAGTGAGCGCAGGGATATATGTTCCACCATACCTTTGGTGCCGCCGCTTTCGATAAAGTCACCGACCCGAAAGGCATCATCGATCAGAAAGAAAACCCCGGCAATGATATCTTTGACCAAGGTCTGGGCCCCAAACCCGATGGCCAGGCCGATCACCCCGGCGCCGGCAATCAACGGACCGATATTGACCCCCAGAGACGCCAGTATAATCAATGTGACCATGACAAACATCACTGCCAGCACGAATTTGCGCAGCAGCACCAGCAAGGTGCCCATACGCGATCCGCCGGCACCGCCTTCCTCGGCTTCCTCGTCATCATCGGGCATTTCTTCTTTGAGCTTTTGATCGATTCTGGCCTTGATCAGCTGCCAGGTGATAAAACTGAGCAGCAATATCAACACAATGCTCAGGGCACTGCGCGTAAACATGCGGCCGACCTGAATATCGATGCCCCACAAGCGCATTGAGCCAAAGAAAAGGAAGGCAATCAGAAAAATGCGGAAAAACCGCCTGATCAGCGGAACATAATGGATAAGATCCATCTTCCCGGCGGCTTGCGCCTGCTCATCGATCTTGGCCGGCTCTTCACCGCTCAAATCGATGGTTTCGCGCGCTTCGCCCGAGGCGATTTTCAGCAAGCGCTGGACCCACTGGTCTACGCCGATGACGATTGGAATCAGAAACAAGCTGAGAATCAGGTTCAACACCGTCACATCGCCGTCGTTCAAGGCCTTGCCCGTCCAGATTCCGCCAGCCACCAGTACGTAAAGGATGGCGAAATAATGCCAGTTGCGGGCAAAAGCCGCCCGCAGCGAACCGCCGCCGGTCCCCCCCATCCATATCTTCGGTCCAGATCGCCTGGGCCACCCTGCGGCGGCTTTGCCAGACCATGATCACCATTGCCAGGATAACCACAACACCGGAAGAACTGTACATCAGCAGGTAAAGCTGCTGGTTCACGCCGAAGAGTCGGAAAACGGAGCTGACCCCGGCAAAAATCCCGGCAATAAAAATGATTCCAATAATCCATTGATAAAGAAACTTCGCATCCCGGTCCTCCATGGGAAACAGCCGCAGCGACGCGGCCTGGGGGGAAAATATGACCCTGGCTCCGAACGCAAGAACAATGACATAATAGCTGATGATCAGATAGACCGATGTAATGATATAAGCGGGTGTTCCCTCTCGCAAGAACAACACAAATAAAATGAAGGTGACGACGATGTAAACCCCGACCCCCATCGCATCCAGCAGCATGCGCGATAAAACCCGTCCCAGAAACTGCAACTTGCCCAAACGTACGGCATTGAGAATATTTTGCCGGATGTCGGTTGTGGTTCGCCGAAACAGCCAGCGCACAGCCAGCCCGAGGACAATAATAGCAATCAGGCCGGCCAGGGTCATAAGCAGGTACATCCCGCCCTTGCCATCCGTCAACTTGGCGACGGCCTCATTCCACTGTCCGGCATTTTTTTGCTCCCCAGTGAAAAAACCGCCGGCACGCTCGAGAATTGCCTTGGCGGCCCGGGCCGCCCCATAAAACTGGGCACTGACGTCCTGCCAGGTGCCCTTGCCCCCGGCCTCCGGTGTGGCAGCGACCCCGCCCTCGGATTCCTGTTTCAAGCTTAAAGCATAGGCCTGCCGGATCTGCTCATCGGTCATTCCGGCCACGTGCGCATCGACTTCTTCTGCCGCCAGGCGCACCGCCGGCATACCGGATTGATCGTTCCCCTTGCTTTGGGCCATTGCCGAAAATGCCGGCATAAAAATTAAAAACGCCAGCAGCAGTAAAATGACACCTACAATTTGATTTCCATGATGCCGTCTCATTGTTTCTCCTTTCACAAATTTCCTCTGGGAGCCAACATGATGAAATAACCGTTCTGTTGGCAGGGTTGATCTTCCGACAACAATATTTCGATGACCGGTATTCTTCTCGTTATATCCCGCAAATTGTCAATTTCGATAGGTTGGCTATACAGATGATGATTCAAACATTAGTTGGTTTGCAAAGCACATTAGAAAATATAGCAGGTGAATACAATTTCAACATTTAGCGCTAAAGATATTTTTAACGTCTGCCGCCCGCCTAATTTTCATCTTCGCCGGTAATGCCCAATCCGGGCAAGCCGGAATTGAAAAAATAGATACTAAGCTTTTTCCGAGACTGCGCTCGGAAAAAGGGGCTCCTGCGGTGCAGCTACAGCGCAATTCAAAGAATTTAGGTGTCAGGTGTCAGGTTTCGGGTGTCAGGAAACCGAGTTACTAAATCCTGACACCTGAACACTGACACCTGAAACCTTCGGTAACTTACAACATGTTGTCAGAAAAAAGGAGCTAAGGGCCTAAGTGCGACTTATCCATGCCGGCAACAGGCCGATTTGACGTCAAACAACCGGATGGGATTGAAGCAATTGCAAAAAAACAGCCTTATCTACTATTACGGTTGGTGTATTCATTAGCAGTCAGCTCATAAGATGGATGATCAAGGCCGGTCGGTGAATAGTATTCATCGTGGGAGTACCGAAAATTCAGCTGTAGGAGGAGATGGCGCGAGGCCCGGTTGGTGGGGTTGTGGCCGGCGAAAAGGGCGTTTGCTCCCAGCGTGGTGAAAGCGTAGGCGATAACGGCAATTGCGGCCTCGTGCGCATAGCCGTGCCGCCACAGGTTTGAACGGATATGAAATCCGATCTCATAAATACCCGCGGATAAATCATAAGGCCGCAGACCGCAGCAGCCGACATGCCCGTTTGTCTCCAAATGAAATATCGGCCAGTACTGGACACCATGCTCCTTATCGGTCTTAATTTCTAAAGCCAAGCGTTCGCGAACCTTATCCCGGGACCATTGACCCCGGGCGTCAAATAACTTAGTGACCTCAAAATCACCCCAGAGTTCCATGGCGAGCGCCAGATCGTCTTTACGCCAATGTCGGAATCCTAAACGGTTTGACTTTAAAAAATAGGATTCAACTCTACCCATAATTAGCCTCAACCCGGACAAGCTTAGCCGGTTGCAGCGAAGCATTAATCCCGATTCATCGGGGAATTGAATATTGAAGATTCATTAACACAATATGAACTTAATAACAATAAATTAGGATTTTTGAAGGTGTTTTAGCCCGACATAAAATTCTATTGATAAACCCACAAAAAGTATGATTTATTTTATTAAAAATAGGACAAACTAGGGGATAACATATGGGACATTCAAAATTAAGTGTAACGATTCCGGATGAAATTTATGATCAAATAAATCAATATGCATCCAAGGAAAAAATCAAGTTAAGCCATTTGGTCCATTTGGTAACGGAAGCGCTGATTGATAAGCTAAGAATGATAAAAGAGCAAGCTTATATACAGCAAGTTAATGTGGTTTTTAAAGACGAGGAAGTGGCGGAAGAGCAACGGCGTATGGCCGCTTCATTGGATGGAATCTCTTTGACTGCCGGATCGTTGAGCTGCCCCTCGATCCGAACCGGTGAACTGCGTCTGAAAAACCTTCTTTTGGACTCCGGTTCAATGACGATGTCAACGGTTTCAGCAGCAAGGTTGATCGATCCGAAACCACGTGCGCGCACACCGGGCGTGTCCAGGTACATGACTTTAATGGTGCCGATAAATATCAATAGATATTGAATCCACCGCTTGACGGAACTCGTTTTCAATCACATTTTCCTTGCGTAAAGATTTTTCAAAGAAAAAAACAATCAATGAAAAACAAAAGGACACCTATGGTAAACCAAATGTGGTAAGTTCGCAATTAATGAAAAAACACACCTTTAATAAAGTAGATTTAAAATTGCGAAGCAATAAATAATTAATCCGCCGGGAATTCGAGACAACCTATATCTTCTGATTTCAAAGAATAGCATACAACCCAGAACATAGTTATTAAGGGCGGATTAATTAAGGAGAAACTAATATGAAAGCATTCACCTATGACGACATCCTGCTGGTGCCATCGTACAACCACTGGGAGTCCCGCAAAATCGTAGAAATATTCATGCGGTGCAAAACGGGTAAACTGTCCCTGGATCTGCCCATAATGACGTCCAATATGGACACTATTACCGAAACCGATATGGCCAATTTTATCGGATCCAAAGGCGGCATCGGCGTATTGCATCGATATATGTCCATCGAAGACAATGTCAGCATGTTCCAGGCGTGTCATTACCCGGCGTTCGTTTCCATCGGCTGCGCGGAAACAGATCTCCAGCGGGCTGAAGCTTTGCGAGATGCCGGCGCCGATTTGTTTTGCGTGGATGTAGCCCACGCCCACGCCAAGTATGTCGGACGAACCCTTAAACACATTCGCGAAATGATCGGGGACAGCGCCTGCATCATGGCCGGCAACGTGGCCACCTATGCCGGGGCCGACTACCTGGCCTCCTGCAGTGCCGATATCATCAAGGTGGGAATCGGCGGCGGATCCGTCTGCACCACGCGCATTAAAACGGGCTTCGGCGTTCCCAATCTAACGGCCATCAAGAATTGCTCCCGGGTGGACCGCTCGGTGGTTGCCGACGGCGGCGTCCGATATGCCGGGGATATTGTCAAGGCCCTGGCCTTTGGAGCGGATTTTGTGATGGTGGGCAGTCTGCTGGCCGGCACCCGGCCGACGCCAGGTCCGGTGATCACTCAAAAAGGCGATGACGGCCGGGAGATAAAAGTTAAAATCTATCGGGGCATGGCCAGCAGTGACGTCCAAGAAGAATACCACGGCGGCATCGCCGAGTGGAAAACGGCAGAAGGTGTTGCCACCCAAGTTCCCTACCGGGAAGACGAAAATGAAATCATCGCCGACATCATCGGTGGGCTTCGCTCCGGGTTGACCTACGGCGGCGCCGCCACCATCGAAGAGCTGCAGCGCAAGCTAGATTACATCGAAATCACCCCGGCCGGACGGACGGAAAGCCTGGCGCATAGGACGTTGTAGGCGGGAGACCGGGTTCAGAGGATGGAATCATGGATGCGAAACTTGAGACTTTAACGAAAGGAGCATCGACATGCCGATAAAACAGGGAAGCATAGAATTTTACTGTGGACCGAGCGATCTGGGAGCGCCGGATAATCTGGAAACCGAAATTATAACTTTTATTGACGATACGCGTGCTACGCTGGATATCGCCGTACAGGAGCTTGAATCTTACAATATCGCCCGGGCCATTGTAAGAACCAAGCAGCGCGGCGTGCGGGTTCGTATGGTGATAGAGCAGGATTATCTGCGCTCCTATCCGGCATCACGGGAACCTTTTACCATCGATCAATCGAGTGCACTGCATGAAAACCGAGAAATAATGGCGGCTCTACTGCGCGCCGGTATTGATGTCCGGGCTGATTACAACCCGAAAATTTTCCACCAAAAATTTGTAATCCGTGATATCGAAGCGCCGACCCGGGCCCTTCTTACCGGCTCGACCAATTTCACACCCACCGGCGTGGGAATCAAGCCTGACCGAAAAAATTTGAACCATATCGTGATTATTCACAACAAATGGATAGCCAGGGAGTATCAACACGAGTTCGATGAGATTTGGAACGGCACGTTCGGTACCCGGCGCAAACGGCACGACGATTCACCCCGCAATTGCCGCGTCTCCGGTATTCGTGTTCGTGCAATATTCGGTCCCGACCACACTCCCGAGTTGGAAATGATGAAGCAGATTCTCAAAGCGCAGCAGCGAGTGGACTTTGCCATCTTTACGTTTTCGGATTCCTCGGGAATCGATGATGCCATGATCGCACGCGCCGGGGGCGGATTGGCGATTCGCGGTGCATTTGATCGAATGCAGGGTAATCAGGCCTGGGCTGCATCGCATAACCTCAGGGATGCCGGGGTTGATATCCATTTCACCACGAGAGGAAACAACTTGGGCAAGCTACACCACAAACTCATGGTTATTGACGATCGGGTGATTGTTTGCGGCAGTTTTAATTATACCGGTCCGGCCAACCGGCTCAACGATGAAAACATCCTGGTAATCGGGGATCTCGAAGAGGATAATTCACAAAATAATCTCGCGCAAACAGCGCTGGCCCAAGCGGTGCGCCGGGAAATCGATCGAATTATCGATACCCATTGCGAGTGAGCATAGTGTGCATAGTTTTTAGGAATTCTTCAACTTTTTCTGGTATCGGCGCAGCAGTTTCCATTGGCAATAGTTGGAAGGGTTGGCCCGGGTGGTTTTTAAAATTTTAGCGGCAGCCTTCAGGTCTAAGCCGTACTTCAGCAGGTAGGCGGTCACAAAAGTCCCGGTGCGCCCGATGCCGAAGCGGCAGTGGACCAGAACCTTTTTCCCCTGGTCGATCATTTCGTCGACCCATTCAATGGCCTTTTCCATTTCTGCCACATCCGGGGCAGACTCATCGGCAATCGGAAGATAGTAAACTTCAAAGCCCGAATCCTGCTGGATCTCATGCAGGTCGCAATACTCGCCGCAAAGATTGACAATGGCATCGATGCCATGCCACCTCATCTCGGCCAGATCGTCATGCGAGAACGGCGCATGCCCGGCCGCCAGGTGTTCGGTAATCCAGGTTAGCTCGTATTTTGACACCTGAAACCTTCATTCCACCGTCGCGAAGTGATACCGCCCGTTCATAAAATCTTCCACAAATCCTGACACCTGGGAACTCTCTTTGAGATACATATCCATCAGGCGGGTTGCCCCTAAAAGCCGCCCGAGGATATCTAATTTTTGCAGTGTGGATTCGGCACTTGCCCCCGTCAACCTGGCATCAACCAGGTCACTGGTTTTATTAACCTCAAAATCGAGCTTCTGCAAGACCTGGCTCAAAAAATCCGCCCTGTGGGTTCTTTGTTCAAAATCCGCTCCTCCGCCGGAAAATCGGAAAAGAACATAATTATCCCGCGCCTCGCCGCAGCACAGGGCATCCACGATGACGAAATGATATCCAAAGCGCAGGTTGACATTCAGATAGTCATCAGACAGGACGGCATGGCTGGCGAACATTGTGGCCTTCGGGCTGATAATTCCACCGCTCATGACGATTCTGTCATGTTCGGCCCAGTCAAAGTGAACGAGCGAACCCCACTGGATATCCGGATGGCTGAGTCCCTCGAACAAGGCTTGCATGGCCGTGTTGGCGACATCATCAATGCCGATCTCTTTTTGATTCTCGCGGTGCGGCTTTACCCCGCCGCCCACATTCAGCACAATGAATTGCATGGGGATGCTGGATTGGAGTTTTTTAGCACCTCCTATTTTGCGCATGCGCTTGTCGGAGATGTGAAACATTTCCTGAACGGCCTTTTCCTGGCAAAACCGGATGATGTCGTGCAGGGACCGGCATCCCTGGGGCGTAAAAGAATCAGCGTCCGGGTCCACCAACTCGAGCATGGCCACGAAACTCATGATATAGTTCAATTTGCGCATAAAGGGACTGTCGATGATCAGGTTTATGCGGGCGCAGGGGCTTTCTACCATGGGCTCTACGATGCCCTCGTAGACGCTCCGGTCGTCGGCATGGACCGTGACGTCAGCCCCTTGCGGCAAACTGGCAAAGCCGGTTTTGGTGTTGACAAGGGTCGGCACCCCGAATTCCCGGGCCACCGAGGAAAAATGACCGGCAATGCTGCCGGTATCCGTTATCACGGCGTTTAGCCGGTTCATCACCTTGACATAGCGCGGTGAGGCATTTCTCGCCACCAGGACAGCCCCTTGGGGCACCGCCGCCAGATCGGACTCATGCTGCAGCTTATGGATTTTTCCGGCACCAATTCCGGGCGCGGCCCGTTCCCCTCCGGAAAAAAGCAGGCGCGGTTCGATGTCGTCGAAATTGCATTCGACCTTTTCAATCGGCTGATATTCGCTGATCTTCAAAGGCCTGGACTGCAGAATATAAATATCGCCGGATTCATTCAGACACCATTCGATATCCTGGGGTTGCTGAAAATAAGACTCCAGTTTCAATCCCAAGGCGGCCAGTTGCCGGGCGGAATCGGCGTCCAAGGAAATTCGCGTTTTTTCGTCGTCTGCCAGCGTGCTCAGTTCGGTCTGATCGGTTGGGGAATAGACCATCCGGTGCGATTGGGTCCCGGCCGTTTGAGCCACAATTGCTGAATATTCGTCTTTGGCCACCGTGAGCACATCAGCAGCGGTTTCACCGCTCACCAACAATTCCCCCAGGCCCCAAACCGAATGGATCTTTAAATGGTTTGATTGGGGATCATCGAGATCCTGGGTGTAGATGACGCCGCTGGTTTCGGCATCGATCATCCGCAATGCCAGGACGGCCATGGGGGTTTCAACATCCGACAGCCCGTAATTGACACGGTAGTAAAGGGCCCGGGGGGAATATTTGCTGGCAATGACTTTGGCATATGCCTCGAGGACATCGTTGGGGGTCACATTTAAAACGGATAAATACTGACCGGCAAATGAGGTCTGAGAATCTTCGGCCACCGCGCTGCTGCGGACGGCAAACCGCGGTTCAGCGTCGCCGAAAGACTTATACGGCTGCAGCGCGGCTGAAATTTCCGCCGCGATCTCGCCAGGAATCGAGGCTGCCAGAACCAGTTCCGAAATGTCCCGGGATAACTTATCCAACGAGGCAACGGAATTGACATCGAGTTCAGCCAGCCGGTCTTCAATCGGTTGACGCAAATTGTTGGATTCAATGATATGGTGATAGGCATTGGTCGTCATCACGAAACCGTCCGGGATGGAAAGCTGCAGGTCTCGTTTAACCATTGCCAGGTTATAGGCTTTGCCGCCGACCAGTCCCTGGCTGTCGGCCCGGACGGAACTTAACGGCAGTAAAAATGGAGGGCCTGCATCAACCACTTTGGGAGCCAGAATAAATTTTATATAGTGGTCGATTTTTATAAAAAATTCCCGCAAATCAGTATACCGCGAAGGGCAAACCCTGGCCAGATCTTCGACCATGTCGGACACGATCCCGGACAACTCGTCGCAGATCGCTTCAATGACGCTAAAATCGACCCTCTGCTGATGATAGTAGATTTCCTCAAGCCGGGCGATCAACTCATGCGCACGCTTATCATGGGCCAGCAGGGATTTGAAGGCATCGTATTTTTCACGCAGCACGGCTCCCGGTGCAAACACCTGATAGGTCCAGTATTTAAACAGATTTTTGATCAGCATGGGGCATGTCCTGCATGATTTTTAAAGTCGAGTGGCGTTATCCCGGTTGTCACATAAATAATGCTGAATAAGTTGATCTCCCCCCTACCAATCCAGGGATATAATGAAATTAGAATATCATCGCTGGATCTCACCCGAGGTTGGGTCCGCTGTGGTTGGTGTAGGGTGGGCTCTGCCCACCGTCAACAGATGAAATCAGTGACATTCGGTGGACACAGCCCACCCTACGATAAAGCTTTTTCAAATGTTTAGGATTATCTTACAAGATAATGAAGATCCAGCGGATTTAAACCCCTGTATTCAGATAGTTGACATTCTAAGAGGATGAAATCATTTTTATATTTCCTGATTGATCAAATATAAAACAGATCCTTGCGGGAACAGCAGATTTCCAGTTAAGACAACGCTCTGCCCAAGGCCGTTGCTTTCAGCTTTGAGCTTTGAGCTTCATTGCTTTGAGCTTTGAGCTCCGCTGCTTTGAGCTCCTCTGTTTTTCCGCTTTGCTCCAGGCTCCTGGCCCCATGCTCTTTGCCCTCTGCTCTCTGCCCCCTCTTGCGCTTTGCCTGAAAAGTGTTCTGCACCGAGGATCAGCATGTTCCTCATAATTTGCACCGCATTTTTTTCGTCCTTCTCCTCAAAGGCCTTCACGATCTGCTTGTGGTAAGCGAACACCACCGGCACCATGGCCGGATCATTGAAAAATTGGCCGGCCAGGGTGATGTAGCACGGTTTAAATGAGTTGAGCAGCAGTGGGTAGATGCTGTTGCCGGAAGCCAGGGCCACAAGGTGATGAAAATTAAAATCCAATTCGCTTATTCCTCCAACGTTGTGCGGGTCGCTATGGTCCTCTTCCCGCAGCAGGTCGTAAAAAGATTCCAACTGCCCTCCGGTTCGATTGAACGCGGCCAGGCGGGCGTATTCGACCTCGAGCAGCAGGCGCATTTCCAGCAAGCTGGTTAAAAGTTCCGGATCCAGATCACCCTGGTGAAAGTTAAGCAGAGAGGTTAACAGAGATAGGGAGCCTTTTTTACGATAGTCATTGACAAATGCCCCGACTCTGGGAATCAAGGTCACGAGACCCTTGGCCGCCAGATCGACCAGGCCTTCGTGCACGACCGGGCGGCTGACGCTAAGTTGCAGGGCCAGTTCGCGTTCGGACGGAAGTTTTTGTCCAACCGGAAAGGTCCCGGAAAGGATCAATTCTTCAAATCGTTTGATAAAGATGTCCTTGAGACTTTCAGTGCGAATCGGTTTGAGAAATTTTTGCATTGTACCTCCAATATGGCAGCTGGTATTACCAAATACCACCATAACGAAAACGCATTAGGATGTCAAATTGTAAGTTGGATGGTATCGCCGGCTTAAGGTTTGCAAAAATTTTCTTGCACGGGCAACCGATACTGAATATAAAACATATTACCTGGATGAACCGAATCTTTACAGGTTTTGCGTAATAACGCAATTATGGCTTTGTTTTAGCAGTTTTGCGAAATATTTTTTTAAAAATGTCGCAGATCCGCCTCAGGGGAGGAGCCGGAACTTTACCAATATGGTTCGGAAACTATCAAGGAGGGATTGTCATGAATAAAAAACTTATATTCTTGATTTGCATTGCAGGCCTGCTGACACCATTGAGTTTGAGCTGGGGTGAGAATTACGGTTTCAGAAACTCCAAATGGGGCATGACCAGGGAAGAGGTGACCACCTTGGAGGTTAAGATGGATCCGGTAGAGGTCAATAAAAATACGATCAGGTACAAAACACAAATCCTAGGCAGAAATGTCGAACTGATATATTTATTTTCTCAGAACAAGCTGGCCGGGGCGGCCTACAGATTAGATGATAATTATTTAAACTCAAACCATTTTTTAAACACCTACCGGCAATTTACAGCAGCCCTGACTCAAAAATACGGCCCGCCGGGAGAGGAAAAGATAAACTGGTTAAACGACAAGTTTAAAAATGAGAATCAAAAACGGGGGCTGGCACTGAGCCTGGGTCATACGGAGTATTTCGCGAGTTGGGAGACCGCCAGTTCAATTATCAGCACGATTTTGAAAGAAAAAAACCATGATGTTTTATGCCTGATTGAATACCGGGGCAAGGGATATCCGTATATGCCGATTGTGAATAAACTATATGGATTTCAGAAAGAGGATGTCATCGATCCCTTTTAGCACCTATCTATTGAAATCACATCATGTTTGCGTAGAATTTATCAATTAAGATTTTCGCCACCAAGACACGAAGACACGAAGTTTTTTATAAAAATCTTTTTCTTTGTGTCTTGGTGTCTTCGTGGTTAATATTTCCGGCTTATCCGGGTTGGGTGAATCCTTTTTTGCGTTAGATGGCCCACGACGCATATTTTTTCACCTCCATTATGCATTGAGTATGAGGTGGAAGTAGGCGCTTTTTCATTGTTTGCAATAAATGAATTAATTCAGTCATTACCTCAATCTGATGATAACCGGAAGACTAAATTGCCAACTCCGCAATGCCGGACTTAATCCCCGCTAAAGACGGGATCTTCGACCGGCATCCAATGTCTCTGCTGGATTGCCGCCTGCGCGGCAATGACGAACTTCGGGTATTTATGTGCCGGAACAATATCAAGGAAACATAAATGGTTAAAAAGATCATCGGGATCGCGGTTACGATTCTGCTGCTGGCATATTTCGTTACCCTGTTGTTGCATGTTTCCGCCCATGATGACCAATATATGTGGGATTTTCGTACTCACCGCGAGGCCGGCAAGATCCTGGCTGCGGGATCCAATCCCTATGATGCCGACAACCTGTTCCCCAAAGCCCGGACCAGGTTCCTTTACACTTATCCCCCGGTAACCCTGTATTTCTATCGTCTGTTTGCGATACCGGATTACAAAACCGCCTTTCACATTTTTCTGATCGCAAAATTCCTATTGCTGGTGGGCCTGGTGTATTTCTGGCGCAGGGAATTTCTCAAAGAAGACGGCAACAACCTGTTTTTCTTTTTTTGCCTCGTGGCCTTTAACAGCACCGTCTTTCTGGATATGATCGCCGGCAACATCAACCTGGTGCAGCAGGCCCTGTTGTGGCTGGGTTTCAGTTATTATGTCAAAGCCCGGTACAAGCTTTTTTGCCTGTTTACCCTGATCGCCGCCAGTTTCAAGATGACCCCGATTTTCTTTTTAATTCTGATGCTGCTGCCCGATGATAAAGATAAGTACAAATATTTTTTTGGCGCCGGGGCAGCGTTTTTAGCTTATCTGCTCATTCAATACCTGGTTGTTCCCGACTTATTTACCGGATTTATTAAAAATGCGTTGGTTGTGGTGGGTGAGCCCGGCGGCGTGGTTCCCTCAACCAACAAATTGATCGCCGGCATATTTGAAGTCATATCAAAGATTACCGGCCTGAATATGCCCCAGGCTTTACAATCGGCAATATATATCAGCATTGCGGCCGCGGTTGTTTTTTTCTCGTACCAAGCCTGCCGGCGATTAAAGCGGGCGAACCTGGAAAACCGCGCCATGCTGGAAGTGTTTGTGGTGTGCCTGGTATATGCCTTGATCCATCCCCGGTTCAAAGATTACGGGTATATCCTCCTGTTGGTCCCCAGCTTCTACGTGATCAAAAACATTCATCATACCAAAATTGCCCCGTTCCTTTTCATCTTGTTTGTCATGTCCAACCGCATGATGCTGCCCATCGTCTCATCGATATATGACATCGTCTGGGCTTTTTTCCCGTTGATGGTGGCGTATGGCGTGTGGGGAATATATTTGTATGAAATATATTCTCTGAATGAGGATAAAATGTCTGGAGACTCCCGATGAGATAGTTAGCCGGTTTTCCGGTTGAGCACGTAGCTCAAAATGAATTATTTCTTTTTCTAAACGGGCTAAACTGGCAACGGGCAGACCGGTTCAACCTTATTCTATCTGTCTGCAGCCTTTATTCTGATTGTAATGTGTTTGCCAACAAAAGTACCTGAGCTCACGTTTTGTCAATATAAAAAGCCAATCAGCCACAAGGGAATCACTTGGCCAACTCCTATGTTAATATCGTCTTTCAGAATATAAGCATTTTCTTTTCCGACTATTTGATGTTTTCCTTTGCTGGGGCCGCCGACCTCGATCAGGTATTTGTTTTCGACCAGGAAGTCGCCTTTTTCAGGTATGCGCAGCTGAAGACCGGCATTTTTTAATTGATCCTGTGAAAATGTTTCCCTGATCGTTCCTACAGGATCTACCCTGCTGAGTTCCCCGGTTACGGCTCTCAACAGATTGGTATTCCCCATATAAATCTTGGCTGGTTTTCGCGCCAGCTTTAAACCTGCTCCTTGAGCCATGACGCCTGCCAACAGTCCTGACTTTTCCAAGTAGTCCAGATAAATATACAAAGACGGTTTCGAAATTCCCAGATTTTTAGATATTTTTTCAAAATTAGGTTTGAATGGCTTTGATGTAGCAACAATCCAAATAATTCGTTTAAGTATCGGAACATTCAGAGATTTCATACCGGAAGTTGACACGATATCTTCATAGAGAACCTTTTCAATGATGTTGCTCAGCTTGGCCGAATATTCTTCTTCACCCTCGGTAAAAAACGGATAAATTCCATGATCAATGTAATTTTGAAAATATCGCAACACAGGGCCTTCAGCCACTACTTCAGAAGAATATGATGCGTGATCTCTGAGCAGGTCTTCAAAATTGATCAAGGGAAATTCTATATCTTGGGATAGATGAAGGTACTCTCTGAATGAAAGTCCCGGTAATCTGTAAAAAACAGCACGTCTTGACAAATCTGCCTTCCCCAGCTGCAGTGCCAAGGAGGAGCTGCCTGAAAATAAAATCTTTGCTGAGGGGAAGGCATCATAGATATTTTTGACCTCTTGCGGCCATCCGCCGTATTTGTGAATTTCATCTATTGCAATGACTTCGCCGCCCAATTGGAAAAATTGGGTGGCGATTTCATAAAGGCCAAGCGCCTCGACTCGAATGTGGTCAGCTGAGATATAAAGATGTTTTGGAGCAGCAGATCTTGATTCAGCCAAATACTGGAGCAAAAGGGTGGTCTTACCGGTTCCCCGGCCGCCAATTAGTCCGATTAACCGATTATTCCAATTTATCTTCCCATATAGGGATCTCTTAAATTGGCGAGGGACCTGTTTCAGAAGACCGTCTTGAATGCTAACAAATTGGCTTAAATCGATCATGAGAAATTATCGTAAATTATAGTTATTGAAATAGTTGCTGTTTCGTTAATTTAATTTATCGATAATTCTAATAATCGTCAAGTTTATTTTACGAATCAGCTATATCTGCATTGTGATAGCCTTTTACCAGCACCGTTTACAATATACTACGCAGAAATTCCCTGGTTCTTGCTTTTTGGGGATTATTGAGCATCGTTTCAGGTGCTCCAATTTCGTGAATGACCCCATTATGGAAAAAGGCGATCCGATCGGCCACCTCCCGTGCAAACGGAATCTCATGGGTGACGGCAATCATCGTCATTCCCTCCTCGCTTAGCATCCTGAGCGTGTCCAGTACTTCTCCCACCAGTTCCGGATCCAGCGCAGAGGTGACTTCATCCAGCAGCATGTAGTCCGGCTGCATCGCCAGCGCACGGGCGATTGCCAGCCGCTGTTGCTGGCCCCCGGATAACTGGGACGGATAAGCGTCGATTTTGTCTGTCAGCCCGACGTATTCCAGATGTTTTTCTGCAAGCCGGCCGGCTTCCTTTTTGGTTTTTTTCAACACCAGACGTGGTGCCAGGGCAACATTTTGCCTTGCGGTAAGATGCGGAAAGGCGTTGTATTGCTGGAAAACGATGCCCAGCTTTTGCCGCAAATGGCTTTTAGTGGTTTCCTTGGCGTGGACATCGATATTATCGACAATGATTTTGCCTTTTTGAATGGATTCGAGGGCATTGATACAAAGCAGCAAGGTTGACTTGCCGGAGCCGCTCGCTCCGATGAGGCACAGGACTTCACCCTTGGTGACGGTCAGATCGACCCCCCTGAGAACGGCATTCTCGCCGAAAGACTTATGGACATTTTGAATTTCGATCACCTCAGACCTCCTGAGCCTTATTCCAGCGCATTTCGTAAAGATTGCTGAATCTGGTAATCATATGGCAAAGCAAAAAATAAAAAGCACCGGCGCCTAAAAGAACCAATAGGGGCTGTTGAATACGGGTGATAATAATTTGGGATGCGCGCAACAATTCGGGCGGGGTCGCACCAAGCACGGCTATCAGAGATGTATCCTTCATCAGTCCCAGCACCAGTCCGATCCAGGATGGAAAAACAGTGCGGGTACCAATGGGTAAAACGACATAAAAAAATTCATGCCAATAGGTCATTCCCAGCCCGCGCGCTGCCATGCGGGTGGTTTTCGGAACAGATTCGATACCGGCCTTTACAACTTCGGCGACATACCCCGAAATATAGATGGACAGGGTGATCAATCCGGACAAAAAAGGATTCAGTGGGTAACCGGCAATGGCCATAAAGCTGTTGAACAGGACAAACTGAATGATGAGAGGTATGGAGCGAATCACATCGATGTAGGCGCCGAAAACATAGTATAAGATACGGCTTGGCGCGGTTCTTACCCACCCGATGCAAAAACCAAGCATGGTTCCCAGGATACCGGATGCAATGGTCAGAACCAAAGTGATCCCGGCCCCCTGGGCCATGAAAATCAAGTCATTGACGGTGAAATGGGTTACGTATTGATACATGCTTAATTCAGACCTCGTCATTTAGTTTGATAAAATGGCTGTGAACCTTTGTACTTCCCGGAATTGCATGAAAATTGGACATTGGTTTAATTTAGGAATTCAGGAATTTAGGAATTGAAGGAATTCTATCTGTTCTAATTTTTTTGATTTTATACGTTAATCCCTCAATTCCCCAATTCCTCAATCCCTCAATTTGTCACAAATAGGCATAGATAGTTTCCAAAAAAGTTGACTCATTTTAATATTAAGTTACCATATCTGTAATTGATTCCGGCGCATCTATTTTCCCTTAAAATATCTGACCGCTGCCAGACCGGCCGCGGTAGAGGCGACCTTGGCAACGACAAAGTAGATTACAGCGGCGGCAAAATAAAACTCGAATGGCCGAAAGGTTTGGGATTGCAGAAATGTGGTCATTCCCGTCAATTCCTGCAGGCCGATTACCATCCCCATGGAACTGTTGAGCATTGCCAATATGATTTGATTGGTTATCGGTAGAAAGACAACTTTGAGCACCTGGGGAAAAATCACGTATACATAAACCTGGAAAGGAGTCAAACCCAACCCCAAGGCCGTCTGGCGCTGCGCGGGATTGATCGCATCGATTCCGCCCCTGAGAATTTCAGTTAGATAACCAGCATTGTTGAAAGTTATAGCGGACAGTACGGATATGTAGGGTGAAAGGTGCAGACCGAAGGTGCCCAACCCGAAATAGGCGATATAAATTTGAAGCAAGGCTGGAGTATTTCGCGCGCAGGCCACCCAGGTTCCGGCCACTGCCCGTGCGGCTTTGTTTTCCGATTTACGCAAGACTGCCAGAAGCATTGCGATCACAAGGCCGAACAGGATTGAAAAAACAGTGATCTCCAGGGTCAAAAGCCCTGCTTTCAAAAGCTGGGGCCATTGTTTGAGGACGACCCGCCAATGAAAAGTGTAGTCAAACATAAGGAAAAGCGAATACCCTTGTTCACTAACCGACAAAGGATGGGGGGGTGCCCCATAAGCGCTAAGTTATTTTAAGCCGTTTTTTCATTTAAAAATATTTTGATAACTGATAGTTACGTCTTCGTGTAGACTCAGAAAGCAATTTTGAAATTTCGTTCCAGCGTGCTATCATTTCT
>Ga0209678_1000043_pt1 | contig 51888 bp, 39 predicted proteins | sample WorMetilvaeELBA1_FD_187404 | JGI IMG/M metagenome (GOLD analysis project Ga0209678, IMG submission 187404) | Marine gutless worms symbiont microbial communities from Max Planck institute for Marine Microbiology, Germany - Olavius ilvae ELBA.1... ...
AAATTGGAATGTCTCATGTCTTCTCAAGTCAATAAAATTAAGGCTTCGGAAAAGAGTGTAGTCTCAGAAACTTATCCCGTAACTGTTTGATATAATTTATTTATCTTTTTTGAGTCCGGAACCTGGGTTATATGCAGGCACTACCTAAAAACAACAGTTTCTTTACGTTGTTTTCAAAAGATGAATGAATAACGTTGGTCTGGATGGCAATGTTTTGGTAGATAAATTGGGCCGGAAATATATTATTGCCCCAGATGCCTCCGACTTTGGCGGCTGCCAGAAATATATACTCCGGCTTCTCTGCCTTAAAAAAAGATTCGACCTGATCCTGTCGAGTCAAATCCAGTTCGGCATGGGTTCGGGTAATGATATTGCCGTAGCCTTCAGCCTTCAGTTTCCGAACAATCGCCGAGCCCACCATTCCCCGATGTCCGGCAATAAATATTTTCGCTGACTTTTCCATAGTAATTTTAGGGCCCGCTTATTTCTTCAAATTCATCTTTCGGTTAGGATTCTGTTTTATAAGGTAGACAGTTTTATCGGGTGGCAATAAACCAGGGATTCAGCAAATTCTCTTTGTTGTATTCGAGTGGTTCCTCGATATCATACTTATACACCTTGCCACCGGAGCATTCGACGACAGCCTGGCCGGCCGCTGTATCCCACTCCATGGTGGGGCCGGTCCGCGGGTATATATCCGCATGGCCTTCGGCTACCAGGCAGAGTTTAAGAGAACTACCGGCCGAGATAAATTCGACTTGGCCATGCTTCTGTTTTTTTTCGTCTACAAAGGCCTCCAGTTCCGGAGTCGCGTGGGAGCGGCTCCCTGCTACGGTATAGGGTCTCTCGGCAGATGGTTTGATTGGCAGCCTTGTTGAAAGTTCAATTAGATCCTGTATCCTTTGAACGGAATGATTATCGGACACCATGGCTGATTGCATCGCAATTTGTTTTTGTCTATCAAAAATCCCGGAAATCTGGCGGCTCCCGGCTTTGTATGAGCCGATTTCAGTTGATGCAAAATATAGCGTGTCCCTGTCAGGCACATAGATGACACCGGCAACCGGCTTATTTTGGTGAATCATCGCGATGTTGACGGTAAACTCACCGTTTTTTTTGATAAATTCCTTGGTTCCGTCCAGGGGATCGATCAGCCAGTAGGTATCCCACATTATCCTTTCCTGGTGCGGTATATCCCGACCTTCTTCGCTTAAAATAGGAATATCGAATATAGCCAGGTAATTTACGATAACTTCATGGGAACGCCGGTCTGCTAAAGTTAGTGGGGATTTATCAACCTTTTCTTCTACCTCGAATTCCGCTGATTTATAAACATCGAGAATTGCAGCCCCAGCATTAATTGCAGCCTGAATGGATGTCAACAGATATACTTTATCGTTCATTTTAAGATGATCCTTGTCAATTCGGAAACGGAACGTCAATTACCCGTCTGTCAAACCAGTGTAAATTACTGTAAAAATATGTAAACTACTGTAAAAATTTCGAATTTTTTATGCAAAATCTTGAGTTTTTGCTTGACTATTAAAAATGCCCTGATAGGTTTATGACTAAATGACAACGGCCCGCCTTGGATAGAACACCCGAGTCGGCCTTATGGATAACCTACTTCATTGGCCGATCGCGGTAGAACAGGCAGGCAAGTAAAAGTAACAAGAGCGATAATGGGTAGAGATAGCTTTCTATCTAATCCACCCTATGCCCTGGAACGCGGCCATCTGCCTTCCAAATCCTAACATCTGCCAAATTGTTATTGGATGAGAGATACTCCCTGGCCGTTCCAGGGCTGTTTTTTTCACATTACTATCCCCACATAGCCCACAAAGCTATCCCCCGGTGATTTGTCATAACTGGTGGCGTAGGCTATTTCATCGGCCTGATCGGCACCCAGATTCTTAGCGGCTTCAATCGCAGTCGCCGCAGCCCCGGCGCAACAGGCATTTTGGCTGGCCAGTGCCTCGTTGATGACGTTTTGCGGTTCCAAAGCCAGCATGGCATCAATTATTCGGCGATCGTTTTCGCCGCGCACCCAGTCAAGCGCCTGCTGTCCCCTGCCCCGGGATGTAAATCCGTAATTGGATCCGTAGTGGGTCAAATCCGTGGAGCCGATGACTTTGGCAGTCAGGCCCATCTCTTTTGTGAGATCAATGACAGACTTGCCGATATCCAGCGAACTCCGGGTGGGGGGCACACCCATAGCGACTATTTTAGAATTTTCAAAAAAGTGCTTGATAAAGGGCAGCTGCAGTTCAATGGTGTTGTCCTGATTAAAGCGATCCGGCGTTTCCAGGATGAATGAAAATTTTTTAGCGAGCTCTGCCGCCAGCCTCTCCTCAACGGGAATTTCACCAAAGGGCGTTTCCCAGGCGCCTTCAGCCATCAAATAGCATTTGGAATTCGGATGAAGGTGCATACCAAAAACCACGATCACATCCGGTGCATCTTTGCCTTTCAAACGACTGATGACATTGCAGGCGATACTGCCGGAAAAATACCAGCCGGCATGGGGCACGATGCCGCCCACCAGTCTGCGATGCGGTGCTTGGATGGTTTGGCCTTGTGCCAGAAAATCCGAAATCTCCTGTGCACACTCGGCGGCACTGGAGGGATACCAACTCCCCGCAAACATCGCTTTTCTGAGGTTTGACGATTTCATGATTCACCTCCGAATTTCACGGATTTCTCGTAACATTTTCCATCAAAACGGCTCATCCAGTATAAACAAACAATGTTCGGTTGTCCATGCCGATTTTTGGCTACAAATTCAAGCATTCCTGTCGTCATAAAACAACCTCCGGCCTGCTTGACAGCTGATCATTTATCATTATTGTTAATTTCAACTTTTCTTTTGAAAATGGATGATTATTTTGGAAAAAGGCCGGTTCGATCCAAATGTTCAAGCTAGGAGGAATCTATGTGGGAATATACAGATAAGGTTAAAGATCATTTTTTAAATCCGCGCAATGTCGGTATTCTGGACGATGCAGACGGTGTCGGTGAGGTGGGGTCCATTGCATGCGGTGATGCATTGACTTTTTATTTCAAACTGGATGATGACGGTAAAATAAAGGATGCCACCTTTCAAACCTTTGGCTGTGCCAGTGCGATCGCATCGTCCTCCGCCCTGACCGAAATGGTTAAAGGACTCACCCTAGAGGAAGCCAAAAATATCACCAATGACGACATCGCCGATTATCTCGGCGGCCTGCCCAAGGAAAAAATGCACTGTTCAGTGATGGGCCGGGATGCTCTTGAAAAGGCGATCACCTGCCACCTCGGTGAACCCGAAAAAGAAATAGAAGGCGAGATAGTCTGTGAGTGTTTCGGGGTAACCGACGTTGAGATCGACCGGGTTGTCAGGGAAAACCACCTATCCTCCATCGACGATGTCACCGACTATGTGAAGGCCGGCGGAGGCTGCGGCAACTGCCATGATCGTATCCAGGATATCATCGACGCCATCCTGGGAACTGAACGCCCGGCCAGGAAAAAGACACCGGCGCTGACCAATCTGCAGAAAATTAAATTAATCGAGGAAAGTATCGAACGCGAAATCAATCCCAATCTTAAAAAAGATTCCGGAAATCTGGATTTGGTCGATGTAGACGGCAACCGCGTGCTGGTCAGAATGGGCGGCAATTGCGCATCCTGTGTGAAATCTCCGGTCACCCTCAAGCATTACGTTGAATCCAAATTAAGGGAACTTGTATCCCCCGATCTGGTTGTCGAGGAGGTACAGTAATGAACGTTATTTATCTCGATAACAATGCCACCACCAAGGTTGCCCCGGAGGTGGTGGATGCCATGCTGCCCTATTTATCAGAGTACTACGGCAATCCGTCGAGCATGCACTCATTTGGCGGTGATGTCGCCGCTGAAATCAAGCAGGCTCGCGAAAATATCGCTAATCTGATCGGAGCGGAATCACCGGATGAAATCGTTTTTACCAGCTGCGGCACTGAAAGTGACGGCACGGCCATTCGGGCAGCCCTGGAATCCACACACGACAAGAAACACATTATTACTTCCAGAGTCGAACATCCGGCCATTAAAAACCTGTATGAAACCTTATCTAAAAAAGACTACCGGGTCACATTTGTGCCGGTAGACAATGAAGGCCGGCTGGATCTTGACTATTTCTACCAAAATCTCCACGATGACACCGCCATCGTCAGTTTAATGTGGGCTAATAATGAGACCGGGGTAATTTTTCCGGTGGAAGAACTTTCCAGCGAAGTCAAGGACCGAGGGATTGTCTTTCATACCGATGCGGTTCAAGCTGCCGGAAAATTTCCCATTGATGTCAAAAACACCGGGGTGGACATGCTGTCGCTTTCCGGCCATAAATTTCACGCCCCCAAGGGCATCGGCGTACTGTATATCCGCAAAGGCACCAAATTTTCCCCCTACATGATCGGCGGACATCAGGAGCATGGCCGCCGCGGCGGCACTGAAAATGTCGCTTCCATCATTGCCCTGGGCAAAGCCGCGGAAATGGCCGTAGAGCACCTCGCGGAAAATGGCTACGAGCGGGTCGGAAATCTGCGCGACAGGCTGGAAACCACCTTGCTTGAGCAGATTCCGCAATCAATGGTCAACGGCGACCGTGAACATCGGCTCTTAAATACAAGTAGCATAGCCTTCGAATACGTGGAAGGCGAGGCGATTTTATTGATGATGAACGAGCACGGAATCTGTGCATCTTCGGGTTCGGCCTGCACCTCGGGATCCCTGGAGCCGTCACACGTTCTGCGGGCCATGGGAGTGCCGTTTACGGCAGCCCACGGCTCCATCCGTTTCAGCCTGAGTCGCTACACCACGGACGAAGAAATCGATGTGGTCATCGAGAAAATGCCCCCCATCATCGAGCGCCTGCGCGGCATGTCGCCATTTTGGAAGGAAGCCATGGCAAGCAACTAGAGATTGCGGATTGCGGATTGCGGATTTTTGAGAGGATGGATTTCCGATTTTAAAATATGAAATGAAATAACTTGATGTTAGGTCTCTCAACAACACCAGACAAGAAAAAATCCTGAAAAAATCAAGCCCCACCAAAAATTATTGGCGGGGCTTCGTTTATTCAAAATAGACATTATTCAACGTATCATCTTGGACTTTAGCAAATTTTTGCTGCTCAACGCGTGTGCTCAGCAGATTACTAATAATTCATGGAATGTTCCCATTTTCAACTTGACCTAGCCAAGGACTTGGTCTATATTATCACATGCGCCATGGAGGTCTTCAAAATGACTGTTCAAGTAAACATTTATGAAGCAAAATCAAAATTATCAAAATTGATTAATCAGGTTATCGCCGGTGAGGAAGTCATCGTTGCCAAATCGGGAAAACCGGTGGCCAAACTTGTCCCCTTTGAAAAGCCGCTCCAGAATCGAAAACCCGGGTCGGCGAAGGGGAAATTAATTATAACTGAAGATTTCGATGCGCCACTGCCTGATGATATTCTCAAGGGATTTTATAAATGAGGTATTTATTGGATACCCACGCTTTTTTGTGGTTTGTATTAGATGATCAGAGAATATCAAATGAAGCGAAATCTATAATTGAAAACAGCAAAAACGAAATTTATTTTAGTGCAGCGAGTGCTTGGGAGATAGCAATAAAAATTAAACTGGCCCGATTGAAGATTAAAGGTGAGTTTGAAACATTTATTATCGATCAATTATCAACAAACAGTTTCGTTCCTCTATCGATTTCAATTTCCCATTCCCTATACACGCATCGGCTACCTCAAGTCCATAAAGATCCGTTCGACCGCATAATAATTGCCCAATCAAAACTGGAAAATCTTCCACTTATTTCGAAGGATAGAGAAATTAGGAAATACAAAATAGCAATGGTTTGGTAGGAATTCTGGGGTGTTTGATACCAAATAATACCGATGGTCCGCTTAACCAATCTGCAATTCGATTTTTTCTTTTCCCCAAGCCCAATGCGCTCTGCTCTTTGCTTCCGACTTCTAAGGATTCCACCTACCGAATCTTTAGCCACGAAATAGTTCTGCCGTATCCGACGACGAGGAATCCGAAGTCCGACCTCTGTCTTCTGCGTGCCGCGGCGTAGCTCGGAAAGCGAAGACGGGTCCCCTGCCTTCACGCTATGCGCTATGCTCCATGCGCTTTGCCCTTTTCCGACTTTGCCTCGCCTGAGCTTGTCGAAGGCCGCATTCCGAATTCCGAATTCCGAATTTAAAAATCTGACCTCTGTCTTCTGACCTCTGTCTTCTGTCCTCTGTCTTCTGTCCTCTGACCTCTGTCATCCGACCTCTGACCTCTGTCATCCGACCTCTGACCTCTGTCATCCGACCTCTGTCTTCTGTCATCCGACCTCTGTCTTCTGTTGCACTTTATTTTTAAGCCACTCCAGCCAGGGCTCAAAACCCTCCTCGGTTTTAGCGGAAATTTCAAAGATCGGCATGTTGGGATGAATTTGGTGAATGCAGTCGATGGCTTTTTGCTTCTCGTAGTCCAGATAGGGCAGCAGGTCAATTTTATTCAGCAGCGCCACTTCGCATTCCCGGAACATCAGTGGATATTTCACGGGCTTGTCTTCCCCTTCCGTTACGCTTAAGACGACCACCCGGGCATCTTCACCGATGTCGAATTCAGCCGGACAGACCAGGTTGCCGACATTTTCGACGATTAAAAGATCGATGTCATCCAATTGCAAACCGCCCACCGCCTTTTCAATTACGTGAGCAGCCAGATGGCAATCACCGCCGAACTCATCGGTATTGATTTGTACGACCGGCGCACCGCTGACCGCCAGCCGATCGGCATCATTGGTGGTACAGATATCACCGACGATCACGGCCGACTTGATTTCCGGCATGATGCGGGCCAGGGTTTTTTGTAAGGTCGTGGTCTTGCCCGAGCCCGGTGAACTCATGACATTAATTACAAATACGCCTTTTTCGGCAAAAATTTTGCGATTCTCATCGGCCATTTTCTCATTAACGTCCAATACTCGCCGCACAACCTTAATTTCTCGGGTACCGCTTTTTTTCGTGGTAATCCCGCGACCGCCGTCATCAGGATGTGAATGCGGATGATGGTGATGGGTATCGGAACGGTGAAAATATCGCCGGGTCTTAAAAAATTTATCGAGATACATTGCTAGCCCTCTTCTGCTATTTCAATCGATTCGATATCGAGTTCCCGCCCGGAAATGATTTCCAGGGAACCGCTGTCGCAATTCTCGCAGCTAAATGCCGGACCGCTGATGGTCCATTGCGTGTGGCAATCCTTGCATTTGGCCACCACCGGCAACTCCTCGATGACAAGGTTGGCGCCTTCAAGCTGCGTATCTTTAACAGCCACATCGAAACAAAACCGCAGACTTTCCGGCACCACAGCGGCTAACTTGCCGACTTTTAAATTTACCGTTTCGATCTGTACATCTGCCAGGTCCGGTGGCAGCGAGGCCGTGGCGATTTCTATGATCTGCAGCGCAATGCCCATTTCGTGCATAGATAGCGTCTCGGAAACTCTACAACAAAATGAATGTATAGAGCGTTTTTAAAGTTGGAGTATTTTCATCAATCATGGAACAATGGAATAGTGGAATGATGGAATAGTGCGTTTTTTGAAGGAATTTATTTTTTATTTTATCGTTCCGTCTATGGCGGACCACAACCCCAACACTCCAGTATCAGGCATCTTTAATTGCTATATTCCGTCACTCTAGCCGCCTGACACCTGAAACCAGACACCTGACACCTTCTCTTTCTTACATCATGTAGCCGGTGAATATCCCTCCAGCACCATATGTCCCGGGGGCTAGCGGAACACTTCCACACAAAGCTCCCCCAGCTCACCGAGGTTCTCACAGACATGGATGCCGGCGGCGTTCATGGCCTTGATTTTGGCCGTCGCCGTTCCGCTGCCGCCGCTGATGATGGCACCCGCGTGTCCCATGCGCCGCCCGGGGGGTGCCGTTAATCCTGATATAAATCCGACCACCGGCTTGCTCATGTTGGCAGAAACAAATTCTGCGGCTTCTTCTTCGGCAGTACCCCCGATTTCACCGACCATCACAACTCCCTGGGTATCAGGATCATTTTCAAAGGCGTTAAGACAATCGATAAAATTTGTACCGATAATCGGATCACCGCCGATACCGATGCAGGTTGTCTGCCCGATTCCCTTCAAAGACAGCTGATTCACGACCTCATACGTCAGGGTGCCGGAGCGGGAGATCACCCCGATCGGTCCGCCGGGTTTATGAATCGGAGCCGGCATAATACCGATTTTGGCCTCACCGGGCGTGATGATTCCCGGACAATTTGGGCCGATCAGGCGGGTCGTTCGACCTGCCAGATAATTCATGACTTTCATCATATCGAGCACGGGAATGCCCTCGGTAATCGCAACAATGACGTCGATTCCGGCATCGGCTGCTTCCATTACCGCGTCGGCCGCAAAGGCCGGCGGTACAAAAATCAGGCTGCAGTTGGCCCCGGTCTCATCGACTGCGTCATGCACCGTATTGAAGACAGGCACCGCATCCATCTTCTGACCGGCTTTACCCGGCGTAACCCCTGCAACGACCTGGGTCCCGTAATCGACACAGTGTCGGGTATGAAATTGCCCCTCTTTACCGGTGATCCCCTGAACGACAACTCGTGAATCCTTATTTACGAAGATACTCATATTTCCTGCCTCAAACAAAGTTTGACTCAAATAGTTAACTAGTTGATTAGTTGACTGGTTAGTTGGAGATAAAATCTAGGAACATTCTCCAATTCGACCAACCGACTATTTGACTAAGTAACTTGGTAAATCATCTCTCTATATCGAATCATGAGTTCTAGCTGCGCAAAGTTTGCCCGTTGCTTTTTGACCTAAACTTCCTGCCCCATGCGCCAAGCTCTTTGCCCTAGCGCTCCGCCCTCTCTGCTTTCAGCTTTGAGCCTCCAGCCTTGAGCTTTTATGCCTGCGCAATCTCCGCCACCTTTGCGGCGGCATCCTTTAAATCCGCTGCGGTAATCAAATCCAGGCCTGATTCGGCCAGAATTCGACGACCCTCCTCGATATTGGTTCCTTCCATGCGGACGACAACCGGTACATTGATGCCGGTCTTACGGGCGGCCTGCACGACACCTTCGGCCAGTACATCGCAACGCAGAATGCCGCCGAAAATATTAATCAGAATGCCTTTTACACTCGGGTCACTCAGAATGATCCTGAAACCGTTTTCCACCATCTCGGCGCTGGCACCGCCTCCCACATCCAAAAAATTGGCAGGCTCGGCCCCGGCATGTTTGATCAAATCCATGGTGGCCATGGCCAGGCCGGCACCGTTGACCATGTTGCCCACATTGCCGTCCAGGTTGATATAATTGAGATTGTATTGGGAGGCTTCCACATCCAGCGGATCTTCTTCGTCCAAGTCCCGGTATTCCAATATGTCTTTGTGACGAAACAGGGCGTTGTCATCAAAATTGATTTTGGCATCCAGGGCAACAACGGATTCGTCTGCGGTGAGCACCAGGGGATTGATCTCAACCAGCGAACCGTCGTAGTCCACAAACAGCTGGTAGAGGTTTCTTAGCAGGGCGACAAAGGGCTTCATGGCGGCAGCCGGTAAATCCAGGCCGAAGGCAACCTGCCGGCAGTGATAGGCCTGGATGCCCTGCAGGGGATTGATGGCAACCTTGATAATTTTTTCAGGCGTATTGGCCGCCACTTCCTCGATGTCCATGCCCCCGGCCTCGCTGGCCATAATAACGATCTTGGCCAGGGCCCGATCGGGAATTATACTCAGGTAAAGTTCTTTGGCAATGTTCAAGCCCTGTTCCACCAGCACCTTTTTTACTGCCTGTCCCTGGGGTCCGGTCTGGTGGGTGACCAGGTTCATGCCCAAGATCTGCCCGGCGATACGGTCAGCCTCCTGCGCAGATTGGGCCAATTTAACACCCCCGCCCTTGCCCCGGCCACCGGCATGAATCTGAGCTTTGACCACCACCGGATAACCTCCCAAGGCTTCGGCCACCGCGACGGCTTCAGCGGTGCTAAAAGCCACCTGCCCTTCCGGCGTGGGCACACCGTATTTTCGGAAGAGTTCCTTGGCCTGATATTCGTGGATTTTCATAGGATACCTTTTGAAAGTTTCGCCGATTGATTGACTGCGACATTTTTGTTTATTCGGCGAACGATAGTTGGGTTTCCGATAAGAAGGTTAGCAGAGCAGAAGCGCAGAAGGTTAGAAAGAAATGGAAAATGTGGTATTTTTATCTTCTTATCTTCTCATCCTCTTACCTTCTCAAATTTAGCCGTCGACTGCAAACTAACGCCCGGTGTCCGGTGACCCGCAATGGACAACCGGAACCGGGCGTTATTTACCGTGAGCATAAAGTTTGGCGTCGTGCGCCGGTTATCCGATCACCGCCAGCACATCGCCTTTGGCCACCGTGTCGCCACTGGCAAAGTTGATGGCTTTGATGGTGCCGCTGGCAGGTGCCGGCAATGCATTTTCCATTTTCATGGCTTCCAGGATCAGAACCGTATCGCCCTCCTCGATTGTATCGCCGACCTCTTTCTGGTAGCTGATAATCAAACCGGGCATCGGCGCCGTAACCGGTGTTCCTTCCACGGCGGCAGCCGGCTTGGCTTCAGCGGCCGGGGCGGCGGCAGGTTCAGCCGGTTTGGCCGGGGCGGCCGGTTTGGCCGGAGCAGCGGCAGGCGGTGCGTAAGCCGGAGGTGCCATACCGGGCATGGGTTGGGCATAATTGACGACCGGTACGCCGTCCGGCGCATCGACGCCGACTTCAAAATATTCGCCGTCGACAAACACATTGAAGGTTCGGGTATTTTCGCTCTTGGCCGGAACCGACTTGTCCGGCTTTTCGAGCAGCTGTCCGGCTTTGGCCTTTTTAAGAAACTCCAGCTCGGCTTTGGCATCCTCAAGGGTTCTGGGCTTGACTTCATCCGGCGGCTGCTCTTTGCCGTATTTCCAGTTCAAGAATTTTTTGCCGGTCACGGGGTACAAGGCGTAAATCAGCACATCATCCAGGTCTACGGCCAATCCCTCGGTATCTTTTTTGGCTTTGTCGAGTTCCGGCTCCAAAACTTCCGCCGGGCGACAGGTTATCGGCTCCTCGCCCCGATCATATCCTTTAAGGGCTTTTTTCTGAACTTCCGGGTTAATGGGCACCGCGGTTTTGCCGTACAGTCCGTAGCAAAGGTCTTTGACCTGGGCCGTAATCATTTTGTAGCGTTCACCCTCCTCATCAAACAGGACATTGTTGACGGTCTGAATGCCGACGATCTGGCTGGTGGGGGTTACCAGCGGGATCTGCCCCAGATCTTTTCTGACCCTGGGAAGTTCGGCGTAGACTTCGTCTATTCTATCCAAAGCATCCATTTCCCTCAGCTGATTGACCAGGTTGGACAGCATCCCGCCCGGGGTTTGGTGCAGCAGCACGTTAATGTCAGTGATCGCCATTTTGGAGTCATCCAGCAAATAGCGGTATTTCGGCAAAATTTCTTTTTCAAAAATCTCATTAATTGCCGCCAGATGCCTGATATCAAACCCGGTGTCCCGGTTGGTGCCGAGCAAGGTCATCACCAGGGGTTCAATAGCCGCATGGGACGTTCGATAGGCATAGGGCGACATAACAGTATCAATAATATCCACCCCGGCTTCAATCGCCTTGAGATGGGACATGGGCGACATCCCCGAGGTAAAATGACTGTGGAAATGAATCGGCGCCTTGACGTTTTCCTTCAAGGCTTTGACAATAGCATAGATGTCATAGGGTGCGACCAGGCCGGCCATGTCTTTAATGCAGATGCTGTCCGCCCCCATCGCCTCGAGGTCTTTGGCCTTATTGACATAATAGTCAATATTGTAAACTTCACCACCCATCCGCGGTTCGGTCATGGTATAGCAAATGCAGCCCTGAAAGTGCTTGCCGCATTTTTTAATTATGGGAACGACGGTCTCAAAATTACGATAGTCGTTTAAGGCGTCAAAGGTCCTGAATATGTCCATCCCGTTTTCGGCAGTCCTTTCAACGAACGCCTCGGCCACATCATCGGCATAGTTTCGATACCCCACCAGGTTTTGGGCCCGCAGCAGCATGGAAAACGGCGTCTTTTTAATATACCGCTTAAGGGTCCGAATTCTTTCCCAGGGGTCTTCATTTAAAAATCGATGCATGGTATCGAAGGTGGCGCCACCCCAGACCTCCATGGCCCAGAATCCGACATCATCCATCATTTCGGCCACCGGAATCATATCTTCGGTGCGCCCCCGGGTGGCGAACAGCGACTGGTGACCGTCGCGCAGAGAAATATCCTCGATTTTGACGGGATTTTCCGCAGCCGGTCGATCTTTGTCATAATTCATGGTTGTCATTTTAACTGCAAGATCTTCGCTCATTTTAAGGTTCTCCTGTAAAAATTGGTTTTTTGATTTATGCGTTTAAACACTAAAAACGAGACCCGCGCTGAAATGTCCGCATTTGCATCAGGTTGCGCATCTGCATTTGTGTTTGTCTGCCATTCATGCTCCAGGGTGAGAAGGCCGCGGCCGGAGCAGAGACAGATGGTGCCTGCGGCATGCCGCCCATGGCCGCTTGCTGCATCAGGACGGCTTCTTCTTCTTGGATATAGTGCATCACCGCCGCGATGGCCGCACTGATTTTCTTTTGATTGTCCATATGTTCCCCTCAATATATTGAAGATTGAAAATTGTAAATTGAATATTTAATGAATTCTATCGATTTTAATAATTATTAAACGATAGAGCGGAGCGAATTCCAGCAATATTCATTATTCAATATTCATTATTCATTTACATGGGTATATTCCCATGTTTTTTGGGAGGCCGGGTTTCACGCTTGCAGCACATGGCTTCGAGGGCATCGATCAGACGCGGCCGGGTTTCGCTGGGTGTGATAACCGCATCGATATATCCCCGTTGAGCGGCCTGATACGGATTGGAAAATAATTGTTCGTATTCGGCAATTTTCTCCTGACGCTTGGCAGCCGGGTCATCCGCCCCGTTGATCTCTTTGCGGTGAATGATATTGGCGGCACCTTCAGCCCCCATCACGGCGATCTCGGCTGTCGGCCAGGCAAAAGCCATATCGGCCCCCAGGTCTTTGGAGCACATGGCCAGGTAAGAACCGCCGTAGTCTTTGCGCGTAACAAGCAGCATTTTGGGAACGGTCGCCTCGGAGTAACACCACAACAGTTTGGCTCCATGACGGATGATTCCACCCCATTCCTGCTGGCTGCCGGGCAGATAACCGGGCACATCGGCAATCGTCAACAGGGGAATGTTAAAGGCATCGCAAAAGCGAATAAAGCGGGTGGCCTTGTCCGAGGCATTGATATCCAGGCAACCGGCCAGTTGTTTGGGCTGGTTGGCAATAATGCCGATCGCCCGGCCGTTTAGTCTGGCAAATCCGATGATCATATTGCGCGCAAAATATTGGTGCGGCTCAAAAAATTCACCATTATCGACAATGGAGCGAATGACATCTTTCATGTCATAGATTTTATTGGGGCTGTCGGGTATGATGGAATCCAGCGCCGCATCGGTGCGGTTGCGGTCATCACCGGTTTCAACGTGGGGCGGGTCTTCCATATTGTTGGACGGCAGATAGGCCAGCAGGTTTCTGATCTGGTTGACGGCATCTTCATCGCTTTCACAGGCAAAGTGAGCCACCCCGCTTTTGCTGTTGTGGGTTTCTGCGCCGCCCAGATCTTCAAACGAGATTTCTTCACCGGTCACGGCTTTGATGACTTCAGGCCCCGTGATGAACATATAACTGCTCTTCTTGACCATGAACACCCAATCCGTCATAGCCGGAGAGTAAACCGCACCGCCGGCGGTGGGCCCCATAATGGCTGAAATCTGCGGGATCACGCCGGAAGCGGCTGAATTGCGAAAAAATATCTGTCCATATCCGGTGAGCGCATCCACCCCTTCCTGAATCCTGGCGCCGCCGGAATCGTTGATGCCCACAAAGGGGACACCGGCTTTTAAAGCCAGATCCATGACCTTGCAGATCTTTTTAGCATGCATCTCGCCCAGGCTGCCGCCCCTGGCGGTAAAATCCTGCGAAAAAGCAAATACCGGCCGGCCGTCCACCAGGCCGTGGCCGGTGATGACGCCGTCGGCCGGGATGTTCACTTTCTCCATTCCGAAATTAACACAGCGGTGATTGACAAACATGTCGATTTCGCGGAATGTATCTTTATCAAACAACAGATCCAGACGCTCACGGGCGGTCAGTTTACCTTTTTCACGCTGTGCGGCAATGGCTTTCTCACCGCCCATTTCAAGCATCTTTGCTTCCCGGGCTTTCAGATCACGGATTTTGTCTTCCACGATTCCCATTATCCAATTCCTTTCTTCATACCTGAATTTTGCACATGGTTAGCAGTTAATGTACTAATGCGGTCAAGTTGCCGCATTTTAATTGGAGCCAAGTTTATTGTGCAAAAAATTCAGGTATCTGTTTTAGTAAAACTTAATGTTCCGAAAATTCCTTATCGTAGGGTGGGCTGTGCCCACCAAATATCAATGATTGGCTCTGTTAAGTTTGGGCAAAGACCACCCTGCACCAACCACGCAAAACTCAGCCATGCGTGGGTTCCAGCGACGACATCATTATTCGGTTTATCCCTGTATTTGTAGGGGGAAATGAATATCTCCAGCATGGTTAATGCAACTGCTGCCTGAAGATATTCCAAGCCTCGTTTATCCGTCTGTCATGAGCGGACGGCAAGCGTCGATCGGCCCAATGTAAAGGTAAAGCATTTTGCAGCTAGAAAAATCAAACTTAGAACTTCCTACACACGTCAAAAATTGTCAAGAAAAAAAAGCTGTTTTTAGGTGGTAGCGGCAGAGGCAGCGGATTTATTTTCGATATCGCAGATTAAGTTGGCAAGCGTTTTTTTTCCCAGAAGGCTATAGCTGAAACGGATGATGACCGGATAATTCATAGCAATCAACTCTGGAATGCATTCATACTGTTTATTTAGATTTCAGGTGCCAGTTTCGGGTGTCGGGCATTGAGGTGCTTGATCCTATAACCCGACACCTGAAACCTAATTGGACATCGGACGCTTTGCATTACATCAACTTGCACAGAAACTACTTTTTCTCCAGGGCATCCAACACCTGATTCGCCGATTGGGTAACCGGAGTCCCGGGCCCGAACACACCCGCAGCTCCCGCGTCGTAGAGATACTCGTAATCGGCCGGTGGAATAATGCCGCCGACAACCACCAGTATATCTTCGCCGTCTTCAGCTTTCAGTGCTTCGAGCAGCCTGGGAACCAGCGTCTTGTGGGCGGCCACCTGGCTGGAGACGCCCACCACATGCACATCGTTCTCCACCGCCATTCGGGCAACTTCTTCCGGGGTCTGGAACAATGGGCTGATATCCACGTCAAATCCAAGGTCCGCGAAACCGGTGGCGATGACCTTGATCCCGCGATCATGGCCGTCCTGGCCCATTTTGGTTACCAGCATCCTGGGTCGTCGGCCTTCCCTTTGCTGGAATTGCTCAGTCCGATTGAGCAAAGACTCGATGGTTTCATCGCTGCCGTATTCGGCGGCATAGACGCCTGAAATACACTGGGTCGTGGCAACATACCGTCCGTATTCCTTTTCAAGTGCATCGGATATTTCACCGACCGTCGCCCGCAGTCTGACTGCGGCGATACTCAATTCCAAAAGGTTGCCGTCGGAAGTCGCCGCCCGGGTCAGGTCATCCAGCGCCTTTCGAACGGCCTCATCATCGCGATTTTCTTTGATCTCATTAAGCCGGGCTATCTGCTCATCGCGCACACTGGCCGGAACCTCCAGTATTTCCAGATCGACATCTTCTTCGATTTGGTATTTGTTGACTCCCACGATGACATCTTTGCCCTGATCGATTCGTGCCTGGCGGCGGGCAGCCGATTCCTCGATGCGCAGCTTGGGCATACCGCTCTCGATGGCTTTGGCCATGCCGCCCAATTCTTCCACTTCTTCAATAATGCGGGTGGCTTCTCGAATAATCCCATCTGTCAGGGACTCCACATAGTAAGAACCTGCCAACGGATCGACCACCTTGCAGATCTCTGATTCCTCCTGCACGATCAACTGGGTGTTTCTGGCAATCCGGGCGGAAAAATCAGTCGGCAATCCCACGGCCTCGTCAAAAGAATTGGTGTGCAGTGACTGGGTGCCGCCCAGCGCGGATGACATACATTCCAAGGTGGTCCGAATGATATTGTTATAGGGATCCTGGGCCGTTAAACTCCAGCCGGAAGTCTGACAATGGGTTCGCAGCATGGTCGAGCGCGGATTTTGCGGGTTGAACTGACTGACAAGCTTATGCCACAGAAACCGTGCGGCCCTTAGCATGGCAATGTCCATAAAGAAATTCATCCCGATCCCGAAAAAGAATGAAAGGCGCGGCGCAAAGGCATCGATATCCAGTCCGGCATCCAGCGCGGCCCGCACATATTCCAGCCCGTCAGCCATCGTAAAGGCGGTTTGCAGCACGGAATCGGCGCCGGCTTCCATCATGTGGTACCCGCTGATACTGATGGTGTTGTATTTGGGCATATTTTCCGAGCAGTAGCCGATAATGTCCGAAACAATGCGCATGGAGGGCTTGGGCGGGTATATGTAAGTGTTGCGGGTTAAAAATTCCTTTAATATGTCATTTTGGATGGTTCCGCTCAATTTTTCCTGGCTGACGCCCTGTTCCTCGGCCGCCACGATATAGCCTGCCAGAATCGGCAGAACGGCGCCGTTCATGGTCATGGAAACCGTCATCTGGTCCAGCGGGATCTGATCAAAAAGGATCTTCATGTCTTCGACGGAATCCACCGCAACCCCGGCTTTGCCGATATCCCCGACAACCCTGGGGTGGTCGGAATCATATCCCCGGTGGGTGGCCAGGTCAAAAGCGACCGACAATCCCTTCTGGCCGGCCGCCAGGCACCGGCGGTAAAAAGCGTTGGATTCTTTGGCCGTCGAAAAGCCGGCGTACTGGCGGATGGTCCAGGGTCGGCCGGCATACATGGTTGCTTTGGGTCCCCGCACGTAGGGTGCGAAACCCGGTAGCGTGTTCATGTGCTCCATCCCCTCCAGATCTTCGGCCGTATACATGGGCTTGACCGCAATCCCTTCCGGGGCCTGCCAGTTCAAGGATTCCAAAGGTTTCCCTCTCAATTCTTTGGTGGCAAGATCAATCCATTGCTGATTCTCAGGATGCTCTGACATAATGTTAAACTCCTTTTGTCGAAAAATAGTAAAGAATTGGCTGTATTTATTAGTTCAATCTTTTTAATCTAAACAGTGCCTCGATGCTGGATTCTCGATGCTCGATACTGGATGCTGGATACTCGATGCTGGATTCTGGATGCTCGATGCTGGATTCTGGATGCTCGATATTGGATTCTTGATGCCGATTACCCAATTCGCAGCTCGCACCTGCGGCGCATTCGACCTTCCGACTTTGCCTCGCCTGAGCTTGTCGAAGGCCGCATTCCGATTTCCCACTTTGCCTCGCCTGAGCTTGTCGAAGGCCGAATTCCCACTTCCGCATTCCAGCTAGTCTCGTTGGCAAAGTTCCACCAGTACGCCGTTGGTGGATTTAGGATGTAAAAATGCGATTTTTGCACCACCGGCACCTATCCTGGGTTTTTCATCAATCAGCCGGACACCTTTTTCCTTCAATTCCTGCAAAGCGGCCGCAACGTTCTCGACCCGGAAGGCCACATGCTGTATCCCCTCACCTTTTTTCTCCAGGTACTTTGCAATCGGGCCATCCGGTGCGGTAGACTCCAGCAATTCCACTTCACTCTCACCCACCGGGAAAAATGCCGTGGTCACTTTTTGCTCGGCCACCGTTTCAGATCCTTCGAACTCAAGGCCCAGCACGTCGGTCCAAAAATTCTTTCCTTGATCAATACTGTTTACGGCAACCCCAAGATGGTCAATTTTCAAGACCTTCATGGCACCTCCTTTGTGTATTCAATTCATCTGACCGGTATCTTTAGGCCCTTAGTCGAGAATTGTTTACATTTGATGATAAAACATTTATGCCACTAAGACACAAAGACACGAAGAAGAATATTAATCAACGGTTTCACTTTGTGTCTTGGTGTCTTTGTGGCAAATCATTCTCCGCCGGATCCGGGTTAAGGTGCAGCTGCAGGCTGCCCGCCTAGACAAATTTGAGCCTCACTGAACTTGATCCAATAACAGCTCTGCTCTGCGCTTTTGGCCCTATGCGCCCAGCCCTTTGCTCTATGCGCCTTGCGCTTTGCTCACCCTAGGGGGCAGATTCAACCGACACCACTTCGGGCACTTCCTGCTTTAAAATTCTCTCGATCCCATTTTTAAGGGTCATTTGGGACATGGGGCAGCCGCCGCAGGCTCCCTGCAGGCGCACGGTCACGATACCGTCCTGCACGTCGACAAGCTCTACGTCGCCCCCGTCCGCCTGTAGCATGGGTCTGACTTTTTGCAATGCTGCTTCAACTTTTTCTTTCATGATTCCTTCTCCTTTTATTATAGAATTCCCTTCGAAAAGAGTCGAATTCGTCGGCCAATATGGCCGCCCGCATTTGTTTGATAAAATGGATATAATAATGAATATTGTGGATCGTGTTCAACCGATAGACCAGCAATTCCCGGGCCAGGTAAAGATGGCGCAGATACGCCCTGGAATAACTGCGGCAGGTATAGCAGCCGCAATCAGGATCCAGGGGATCGGTATCGTCCTTATAGCGCGCATTGCTGATATTGATGGTACCGCGCTGGGTAAACAACTGGCCGTTTCTGGCATTGCGCGTCGGCAGGACACAGTCGAACATGTCGGCCCCCATGGCGGCAAGTTCCATCAGATTTTCCGGTGTGCCGACCCCCATTATATACCTTGGCTTGAGTTGAGGCAGCAGCGGAAGCGTAAAATCTGCTATTCCCAACATAATATTTAAAGGTTCACCGACGCTCAATCCGCCGATTGCATAGCCGCTGAAATCGACATCCATCAATGCTTCGGCAGATTGGCGACGTAAATCCGTAAACATTCCGCCCTGGACAATGCCGAACAGCGCATTGTGCCCCTCGTGAGAATCCTGCCAGGCCTGCTTGCATCTTTGGGCCCATTGGGTGGTAATGTTAAGCGCCCCGCGGCATTGTTCCCTGGTGGCCGGATATTGAATACATTGATCCAGGCACATCATAATATCGGTCCCCAGGCAGGCTTGAATGTCCATCACTTTTTCCGGGGTCAAAAGGTGTTTTGATCCGTCAATGTGAGACTGGAATGTAACCCCATCATCGGCTATCTTGGCCAGTTTCGCCAGCGAGAACACCTGGAATCCGCCGCTATCTGTCAGGATAGGTTTACTCCAATTCATAAAGCGGTGCAACCCGTCAAAGCGGCTGATGATGTCGCACCCGGGTCTGAGATATAAATGATACGTGTTGCCCAGGATAATCTGGGCTCCGGCTTCAACCAGTTCTTCCGGGGAGATTGACTTTACGGACCCCAGCGTACCCACCGGCATAAAAATCGGTGTTTCAATCTCACCGTGGGCGGTCCGGATCACCCCGGCCCGGGCCCGGGATTCGCTCGATTGCGCTAATACTTCAAAAGAAAACATGGTTCTGGAAAATAGACAGAATTCATTATACGATGTTCGATATTTGCGTTTATGATATTTCTTTTCCGATCAGACCGGCTGTTTTTCTGGCCGGCGGCGGCGCTGACACCCGAAACCTTATATGACCGAAGGCCGGCCACCCATACACACAACCCGTATCAGTCATCCGGCACCCGGCATCCAGCATCCAGTATCCAGTATCCAGCATCCAATATCCAGCATCCAGCATCCAGCATCCAATATCCAGCATCCAGCATCCAGCATCCAGCATCCAGCATCCAGCATCCAGCATCCAGTATCCAGCATCCAGCATCCAGCATCCAGTATCCAGCATCCAGCATCCAGCATCCAGCATCCAGTATCCAGCACCTAGTGAATGAACATCGCATCCCCGTAGCTGTAAAACCGGTAACCATGCCGAATCGCCTCCCGATAAGCATTCAGCACATTGTCCCGCCCTGCAAATGCGGCGACCAGCATCAGTAGGGTCGAGCGGGGCAGGTGAAAATTGGTGACCATGGCATCAATGGTTTTAAACCGATGCCCGGGATAGATAAACAGGTCACAACTGCCGCTGCCGGCTCGGACGTCGCCGTTTGAATCGGCCGCATATTCAAGCGTTCTAACACAGGTGGTGCCGACCGCAACTACTTTTTTTCGGTCGCCCCGGGCGCCATTGATCACCCTGGCGGCCCCGGTAGAGATTGTGTACCGTTCGGCATGCATCCTGTGTCGTCGAATATCGGTCACCCTGACCGGCAAAAACGTACCATAGCCCACATGCAGGGTGAGTTCTACGACATGAACGCCGGCGGTCCGCAGATCTGCCAACAGATTTTCGGTAAAATGCAACCCGGCGGTGGGAGCCGCGATGGCCCCCTTTTGCCTGGCATAAACCGTCTGATAAGACGATTGGTCGTCAAAATCGGACATCTCCTCAGAATTTCTCTTAATATAAGGAGGAAGAGGAACTTGTCCAATCCGGTAAAGCAAGGTTTCAAAATCACCGTCTGCCTGAAATTCGAGTTGATAGTCGCCATTACCGGCTTCGAGCACCTTGGCTTTCAGGCCTTCCTCAAAGTGCAGCCAGCTGCCGGGCAGACAGCGTTTTGAAGCCTTGACCAGGCAGCGGCAAATGAAATTGCCGTTTGCCGTGGTTGATTTTTGGCCGCCGACAAAATCGGAGATGAGCACCTCGACTTTGCCGCCGGTTTCCTTTTTGCCCATCAGACGCCCGGGTATAACCGCGGTATTGTTGACGACCAGCACATCACCTTCACTCAGGTGGTTGCCGATGTCGCTGAAGACCGCATGCGACAAACTCCCGGTTTGCCGCCCAAGGCATAGAAGCCTCGAACGGTCCCGCTGCTCGATGGGCTGTTGGGCAATCAACTCCGCCGGCAGGTCATAATTATAGTCATCCAGGCTAAACATAAAAACAACGCCTAAATTCTGCCAAAGTAGACCAAAACCAATCCGAATGCCATCAGCACAAGTCCGAATCGGCGCAGCGCACCGTCAGGGGTTTGGGCAACTTTGTGAATCCAGATTTTCATTTTTTCCGGAAAGGCAAAATACGGCAATCCTTCAATAATCATAACCATTCCAACGACGCATAAAAAAAATTTCATTCGTATCAGACCCGGCAATATTTTTTCGATCCGCTGGTTGTTCAGCGAAAATGCATCAGAACCTGCCGGAACCGAATATAGTCTTTTGTGGCAACTTTTGTCAAAACAAAATGATGACGCATTAATTCAGGATTTTGATAACACCAGCTCTGTTTGGGGAAGAAGCAGGCAGCAAAAAAGCAACCGAGGCAAGTCAAAGTTGCAAATGTTTAATCAGTGGTTAAGTTAGGACTCACAAAATTATTCTTGTCATCGGCAGACGTTAATAGTAACAATTACGAAATAATAGATAGACCTGATTCTTTGGTTTTCCTTTGATGCTTTACAGCCACCTCCCATGCAAGGTGTAAGGATTTAGCTATGGCAAAACCTGAGCCCCCAATTGTCAAGCGTTCGTTGTTTTCCTGGGTATTCGCCGGCAACACTAAACTCCAATTGCTGCTTGTATTGGTTAGCAGCGGGATGGCTTTTGCCAAACTTGCACCGCTTGAAGCTGGAAGGCAAATCATCAACGAAGCCATTAAACTCAGAAGCGTCGATAAGCTTTATATGTGGTGCGGTGGATTTCTGGCGGCAGTGGTCCTGTTCAGTGTTTTAAAATACCTGTCCAATATAATTCAAACCCTTATCAGCCAGCGGGCCACGGCCCAGATGCGGAAAAGCCTGTATCAACATATCCTCACGTTGCCCCTGAATTTCTTCAGAAAAACCCAACCGGGCACCGTGGTCAATGCCCTGACCGCGGAGCTAACCTTGCCTGGTAATTTTGTGGGCATGGCCGTTTCCGCGCCGGTTACCAATTTGTTGACTCTGCTGTTTTTCGCCGTCTATCTATTTTTCCTCAATCCATTGCTGGCGGCAGTATCCCTGAGCATTTACCCGATTATCATCTTTCTGGTGCCGCTGCTTCAAAAAGGCGTCAATAAGGCCAACAAAAAACGGGTCGATGCCGCCCGAACATTTTCGGCCCGGATCGCGGAATCTATTTCCGGCATTCACGAGATTCACGGCAACGGCGCCTATCAGATCGAAGGCCGCAAGTATAACAAGCTGGTGGACCGCCTGTTGAAAATCCGGATTGTCTGGAGTTTGTATCGATTCGCCGTCAAAACAGCCAATGGTTTCTTCACGAATTTGGGACCCTTTCTGGTGTTTCTTTTAGGTGGATATTTAACCATCAAGGGCCAAATGGACTTGGGAGCCCTGGTTGCATTTTTATCGGCCCAGAAAGAGCTGTTCGATCCCTGGAAAGAACTCATCGAATTTTATCAGGTTTATCAGGACGGCCAGGTCAACTACAAGCGCACCATGGAACATTTTGACGTGACCACCGAACACGAGATCGAACCTCGCGACCGTGACGTCCTGGATTTGGAAGGCAGCGTGGAAGTCAAAGACCTGTCTTTTGTCACCGATACCGGCATTCGTCTGCTTGACGGTATCAATATGTCACTGAAACCGGGTGAACATCTGGCCCTGGTTGGGTTTTCCGGCAGCGGCAAAAGCACGTTGGCATCGTGTATCGGTCAGCTGTATAAATATACCGGCGGCAGTGTCATGATCGGCGACAAAGAGGTTTCCGGTCTCACCAAAAAAGATATGGTCAACAACATCGGTTTCGTCGCCCAGAGTCCTTTCATTTTCGATGGCACCATTGAGGAAAACATTCTCTATTCCGCCCAGGCAAAAATCGGCGACAATGGCCAAGAGGGGACAAACGATGCGATGCCCACCCTCGATGACATCATTGCCGTCCTGCATCAAACCGGTATTTTCGTAGACGTTTTGCGATTTGGATTGAACGCCATTTTGACCCAAGACAAATACGCCGAATCGATTAACGCGATTGTTCGGATTCGCAAGAACTTTCAGCAGGACTACGGTGAAGAACTGGCGGACTATGTCGAATTTTTTGATGAAAACAAGTATCTCTACTATTCCAGCGTCTCGGAAAACTTGACTTTCGGTGCCGCCAACAAAAGCGAGTTTGCCAATCAAAATCTGGCCAAAAGCAAATATTTCATAGATTTTCTGGACACGGCGGATTTGACCCGGCCGCTGCTCAGCCTGGGTGCCAACCTCTGCCGGCAAACGGTGGACATTTTAGGCAATCTGCCGCCGGATGCCGTTTTTTTCGAACAAAGTCCGATTAACGCAGATGAGCTGGAGGACTTCAAGGTTCTGGAAGAACATTTGCGAAAAAAACGACTGCACGAACTGGAAGCGGAAGATCGCGACCAACTCCTGGAATTGGCGATGCGCTTTACCCCGGGTATCCATAAAATGGCCGCCTTGCCCGAAATCCTGGAAATGTTGATTCTGGAGGGACGCGCCCTGTTCCGTGAAAAAATTGCCGAGGATGATCCGGGGGCGTTTACTTTTTATCAAATGTCGGAATACATCTATTCCCAGACCATTTTAAACAATATCTTTTTCGGCAAAACCAAGACTTCCAGTCCCCAGGCTCAGGAAATTATCAACCAGAGCATCATCCAGCTTCTGATTGAGGAAGATCTGCTGGAAACCATCATCGAAATCGGCATGCAGTTCCAGGTCGGCACCAAAGGCGATAAACTGTCCGGCGGGCAGCAGCAAAAATTGGCGATCGCCCGTATTTTTCTAAAAGCGCCGCGCATTCTCATAATGGATGAGGCGACTTCGGCCCTGGACAACAAGGCTCAGACGCGGATCCAGAATCTGCTGGAAAACCGCTGGAAGAAAAAAAGCACGGTGGTGTCGGTTGTTCACCGGCTTGATACAATCAAAAACTATGATAAAGTGGCGGTCATGAAAGCCGGCAAAATTCTTGAAATGGGCACTTATGATGAGTTGATGGCCCGGAAAGGAATGTTGTATGAGCTTGTCGGAAACAAGTAAGACAACACCCTCCAGTGAATTCCAGGAAAACCTGGAGATATTGCGGCAGATCTATTTTTTCTCCGGACTTCCCCTTGAAACCCTGAAGATTTTCGCTTATCTTTGTACGAGAGAAAAATTTAAGCAAGGAGAGTACATATTTCGCCAAAACGAAGATGACGGCCTGGCGATTTATGTGGTCAACGGCAGGGCCAGGCTGGAGCGAAAAGACAACGGAGAGACTGCTGAAGTTCGCGACTGTGAGGCCGGCGAATTTTTGGGGGGGTTGACCTTGTTGGGCGAAACCGGCCGGCTATTCTCACTTAAATCAGTTGCGGATACAACCTGCCTTGTATTAAGTCGGGAGAAATTTGCTAAAACCATGGAGCAGTTTCCGGAATTAATGGTGAAAATCTGCAAAGCCGTGGCCCAGAGTATTGATACCTGGGAAAAACGATTCTTGACAGATCTGGGGGATCAAGGCGGCAATCGCGTCCCTCGCTTGGGGGTCACCCTTATATGACCTGAAAATGTTGAATAATTAGACAATTCAGCCATCGAAAGTGCCAATGCCATATGACTGGGTTGAAAGATCAAATCATATAGAAACGATAAAACGAAGCGATACCGCTAATCTTCAATATTTCCGCCGAAGATAGATCAATATTTGTTTCCGGGATTCTCGGACCGGGTATAGGTCATAACAACATGGCCGAATCAGCATGAGGTGTTTTGGGACGATGGGACTGGGGCGGCAAATCCGGATTCCTCGAAAGGTGGTCGTTTTATGGCGAACAAAGAGTTTTCATTTGAGCTCAAAAGCAGCCTGTCCGAATTAGACAATCTATGTGAGAACCTGGAAGAGTTCGGCCAAAAAATCGGGCTGTCAAAAAAACTAATTTTTGAGATCAACCTGGCCCTGGATGAGTTGTTCACCAACATAATCTCCTATGGATTTAAAGATGAAGAGGAGCATATCATCAGGGTGACCATTACCCCGCAAAATGAAGAACTCTGCCTGTGTATAGAGGATGACGGTATTCCATTCAACCCGATAGACTTTGCAACGCCGGATGTCGCCTGTTCGGTTGAGAATTGCAAAGTCGGCGGACTGGGTATTCACATTATGCGAAAACTGATGGATGAAATCTGTTATCAAAGATGCGACGACAAAAATATCCTGACATTGAAAAAGAATCTCTCAAACGATGCGCCTTAATAGGGATTGTATCGGCCAATTTTGAATATAAGCCAATTCATGTCCGGAAAAACAAACCAACTGGGAGGATGGTAAATGGAAATTATTGAGGAAAAACAAAGCGGCATCAACATCTTTAGACTCAATGGTCGCCTGGATTCAAATACGTCACAGGGATTCGAGCAAAAGATATTTCAGGCGATTTCCGATGGATCGAAACACATGGTGGTCGATTTTAAAGATCTGGACTACATCTCGAGTGCCGGCTTGCGCGTCATATTAAAAGCCACCAAAGCCATCAAGCGTGAAGATGGCCGGATCATGCTTTGTGCCATGCAGGATTATGTCAAAGAGGTTTTCGAAATTGCCGGGTTTGACTCCTTCTTGCCGATTGTTGCCACCATGGATGGTGCTATCAGATCCTTCTAGCAGCCATATCGATATCCTATTCATTGCAGGCCGAGGAGACCGCGTTGCCCCAGTTCCCGAATGAAGCTGGTCACGGAAACTTCGGCCTCCTTGTTATCCAGCCGATGGGCTTGGGCAAAAATTTGAACAATCCGGTTCACGGATCGATGACCATCCACCAGGTCCCAGACAGCGGTTCCCATTGCATCCAATTGTAGTTTCTTGATTTGAATGACATCATCCGATTTTCCCAGGCGTTTGGCCACCGCTGCCAGCCAGGGTCGCACGGTGAGCGGATACTCCAACAGAACCTCCCCGGACTCCAGTCGTGATTCGGTTATATGAAGGCTTTTGGCCGGCCGGCACTTAAGGGCGGCCGCGCGGGATATCTGCTCTTCACGGTTTTTTTTCTTAAAGACTATCGTAGCCGGCACAGATCCGTTTCAACTGCTTGAAATCCAGCGGACGCTTGCTTTCGGCCCGCACGCTCAAAATACGGTTTTTATCTTCCAAATGCCACAAACGATACCAGAAATAAGAAGGTTTCACTTTCAAACGGCTTGTCATCCGGCGCCAATCGGCGGCCGGAGACACGCTCCATTCAACGGCGTTGGTTTCATCAAAGGTCAGGGATCGCGGTCTGCCTGCGGCAAATTCAGGGATTGTGCCGCTGAACCAAACAAGGTCATGCCCGCCTAATATTGCCGCAGCCGGTGCCCAACGCTGAAGATGGATATTTTGCTGGCCGTCGCTGAACACGAGCTCATATTTGCCGACTTCAAATCGATGCCGCACCAGCTTCAGCCCTTCGGGCAGTTTGGCCTCAACATCAAATATTGACCACAGGGTTCCACCGTCCTGGCAATGATCCCGAAAAGATTTGAGAACGGTGAGCAGGATCTTTTCAGTTTTAGCCGAACTTTCGCCGATAAATTGGATCAGGGTAGCATTGCGACAGGTTTGACAAAACAGGATCGCTCCGCGGCCGCCGCCATTTTCCGACTGCCACAAAAATCCGCTGGTTTCAAAGCGCTGCAGGGCCCGTTCCCAGGGTGGCGGCAAAAACCATTGGGCAATCCGCCCCTTGAGCTTTCTGGACTGGGAAGCAACGAGACGCTTCAGGTGGGTTTTGTGTGAGAAAGCCCCTTTCACGGATCCCCATTTTACTTCCATTACCGGTTCCGCCTCCCGCTCTAATACCAGATGGCGGGCGTCGATTTTGCTCACCACCCACGCGGCGGGGGTTTTGAAACGGATTCCGTTCCAGGCTAATTGTTTCCAGCAGTAGGCCACGTTTCCAACTATAATTGAGGGGTGAATACCTTAATATTGCGCAGGATTCCTACCAACATTGAATGAAAATGTATTAGCGTAATTTCTCGGGATAAACCGCGACAGCACCTGTCACCAACAGCGTCGTCAGAGCAACCACCAGGGAAACGGTAAAATACGTCGGCCGATATTGAAAAACGATATGATGAATTCCTTCCGGCACATAGATCGCGCGAAAAACATAATTGGCTGGTACGATACGGGTCTCGGCGTTTCCGTCGATGGTTGCCTTCCAGCCGGGATAGAAAGTGTCCGCTAAAACAACCCATGCGTCCGTAGCCAATTGAGTTCGAATCTCAATCCGATTGGCGCTGTAATCGACGACTTCGACCGCCTCGTTTGGGTTTTTCGGGTGCAGCAGGCTTCCATACTCAAACGATAAATTTGAAACTGAATCTCTTTCTAAAATTATTTGGTCGCCACGGATTGACGGCAATTCAAAAACGCCGCGCAAGGCTTCGTCTTCTTCGACGACAATTTTAGCTTGCCGCGGCAGATAGACCCGGCTTTTGGCATAATCATTTTTAAGAATGGATAAATCCCCGTCATCGTATACTTCATAAAATCCTGGAATATCGAGTCCGCGGTTCGAGTTAATCACCAGGTATTTCAAATTAAATTGGTTGTAAAGGGGCGACACCCGTCGAATGTTGCTGATTTTCATTGACGGTGTTGGCTGTCCCCGATTCGCAAGGTTGTATAATCGACTGTATCGTTTCAGGACATAAGGATAATCTCCGGTGATCTGATGCATCAGAGAGGTGTTGCCATACTTCGGTCCGAATGATGTGATAACCGCACTGCGGTGCAGCTGTTTGTCCCGGGAAATATAATCCAATACTTCCGGCTTGAGGTTCCAGTGGCGGACATCAACCGATGAGACGAAGGTTTTGCCAAAGATGATTAAATCCGTCAGAATAAGCAATATGGTTAAGGCCTTCAACCGCCGCTGGCTGCCGAATCGAAGCGTCAGTATAACCAAAATAGTGCCGAGAATCAAGCAGATCAAAAAATACCGCATGGACATCACGGCCTGCTTGACGGCAGTGTCTGCAAATTCAGCATTACCGGCTCCGGGTGCCGGCAGGTAGGATCTCGGATCATTTTGAAAATCGGACAAAAGGGATTTGATCGAAACTTCCAACAAGCCGGGGAGAGACACTATCAGCAAAATCAAAAGGAGAATCAGTCCACCTGACAACGCCAAAATAATCCGGCGGCCCTTTCGTAGGACAGTCTGCTGTAGTTTATCATATCCGAGCCCGGCTAGGAGGGCGATCGCGAAACAGCTAAACAGGTGCACCTTGCTGTGTCCGCGAAACATCTTGAATCCTGGAAAAAATTGATAAAACAGATTAAACAAAGGGGTTTGGTCGCCTAACGCCGTAATAACTGCAATCCCCGCCATAAACAGAAAAAAGACGACTCGGTTAGAATTTTTAACGTCAGCAAGCGCAACGACCGACAACAACAGTGACATCGTCCCGCAATACGCACACATTTCCCAAAGATTCCACAAGCCCCAATAGGGAATCCTAACGCCGTCTCCAAATATCAGCGGGTTTAAAAATGTCAGCAGGTTTTGCAGCGGAAATGAGTATTGGGCGACATCACTGATCCCCAGGCTTATTCTTGGACTCAGCGTCAGCATCTCATACGCCGGCAGAATCTGGGGCAAGGCGATTAAAACTGCGATGCAGATACTGAAAAAGAAGCCGGCGTTTTGGAGCAACCAGGAGAAGATCAGCTTCCGGCGCAACAGATGACGCGTTAGGAAAAGAAGATACAACCATGAAAAAAAAATGGTATAAAATAAATACTGGGGATGGCCGGCCAGAATTTGCAAGCAGAAAACCAACCCCAGATAAATAAAATATCTTCGTTCGGAATTCAGACCGATTTTATTGACAATCAGAAATACAGCCGGAATCCATGCGATCGTATAGAGGTCGCTGTGATGTCCGATAAAAAACCTTAGGAAAACCGGTCCGCAGAAGCTGAAGACCACCGCCCCGATCATGGCGCCGGCCCAGCTGATTCGGATTTGACGGGCAAAATAATACGTGCAAAGCGCCAGTAAATACCAATGGAGCAACAGGGAGATGTTAATGGCAATACTCAGGGGGAAGATCTTGAATACAATGTTCGGCGGATAAAACAAACCCGATTGTATTTCTGCAACCAATGGTACGCCGCACATCAGATAGGGGTTCCAGAAGGGAAAACCACTGTCACTGTAGAAGGCATACTGTCGCAAGGCGATGAAATAGCTGAGGTCGTTGTCAAGGTGGGTCGACCCGATCACTTTGCCCGAGAACAGTTCACTGCCGAAGGTAATAACGACAATGATCAGGAGGATTAGCGCCGGTCTAAGAACGGAAAGAACATGATAAACCGGCGCGGGGATCGTTAATTTATTATAATTGAATCCTGCTAGAATTTCTCTGAAAGAGGGCATATCACAATATTACAGCAACCTACCGCGGTACATAAAGGTCCCAGCCGGACATCTTGGGCGCCATGATTTTCCATTTCTGCTGGCGGAGCTTTTGGCGCTGATCGAGCGCTTTTACTTTATAGCAGCGCTGATCTTCTTCGATCAAACTGGTCATGGTCAGCTTGATGGCATTGCCCACTTTTTCTTCGGTGTCCATGGAGTTGTGCTGCAGGGTCATACTGATTCGATGGCCGTCCTTGTCGATCAGGGACCATTTCCAGCTGACGAGAATGTGAAACGGATCTCCGCGATATTCACTGGGCTCGCCGTATTTCTTTTTTATGCGCTTCAAAAGCTTATCATAAAATTTCTTGCTCGCATCCTTGTATTTCAACTTAATCCGGACGATATGGCCCGGTGCCGCACAGGTGGCATACGCAATCATGCCGCTTTTGAAGCCCTCTATCGGCTTGATCTCCACCTCTTCAATGTTTTCCATATAGCGGATCGGCAGCGCGGTTTCCATGATAACATAGTCCTTGACCTCCGCAATGTTACCGTTTAATTTGAAAACGGCAACCTGATGCGGTGCCTCGCCGGCCAAGCAGGTTGCGGTAAGCCACAGGGAGACCAGCGCTGTAAATATGAACAATTGTTTTCTCATGTAAACCCCCATAAAAATGACGAATGACGAGTCACGAATGACGAATGTCGATTGTCGAATGTCGAATGTCGAATTGAGGCATTCTATCGATTTAAATGTAGTATAATCAGAATATAAGGGTGAAGCAAGCCTTAGATGAGACTATTTATGAAATAGGTTATATGGTTCAAAGTTCAGCGATAAGGGTTGTTAAAGCCTAGACTGCTCACATCAAAAAAGCTTTGTCTTCATCTTGTTCCCTACCCAATAGGCGTATAATGATCATTTCGGATCTTGCCCAGATTAATGATCAAAACCCATCGAAATTAGCCATTGAGCTCTTAACCTTGAACCTCTGTTGTGAAACTCTTCATTTAATTTAAAGAGCGAACCGCAGAACCGCAGAATATCGAATAACGAATTTCGAAGGATGGTTTCGCTTCGCTCAGTCATTTTTAAATAAAATAGACAGAATACATCCCTTCGACATTCATTATTCGATATTTGCTTTTTCAGAGTTTCTATTTCGATTTGAACAGCCGTTTTTTGCCACCGGCAGCGCTGAACCTCTAAACCTTGAACCTCTAAACCTTGAACCCCTGAACCTTGAACCCTGAACCCCTAAACCTTGAACCCCTGAACCTCTGAACCCTGAACCCCTGAACCTTGAATCCCTGAACCCCTGAACCTCTAAACCTTGAACCCCTGAACCTCTGAACCTTGAACCTTGGAACCCCTGAACCTCTGAACCCCTGAACCTCTGAACCTTGGAACCCCTGAATCCTTGAACCTCCACTAATACGCCAGCCGGCCCAAAGATTTTAGAATCAACGTAATGCCCATGGCAAACATGCCGGTCAACCCCATGCCGCACGAAAAACCGGCCAGCAGCACCGGGGCATATTGGCGCCACATGGCGCCATACCGCTTCATGAAAAAGAAACGGCCCAGCAGGGCCCCGACGACTTCCAAAATCAGACCATGGGGGGTACTCTGCCCCAACCCGCGCACCATGCCGTAAACCAACAGGATCGGCAGACCCAGCACCATCAAAACGACATAGGTAACCACCCCCAATCCCATGCCCGCCAACACGTAGATCCAGTCCAGCGCCTGGTAGAACAAAGAATTGCCCTCCAGGGTAGAGGTCTGCATCAAAAGGGAGTTTAGTGCCTGCAGGTGCCATAGTTCCTGGGCAAAGGGGTAGGCACTCGACGGGATGGGCGCCAGACGCCAGATAAATTGCGAAAACAGCAGGCTGGCGACCATCACCACCGGAAAAACCACTATCTCGGATTTGATGATGCCGCGGATGCTGGTGCCGGTCAACTCGATTTCGCGAAACTTGACCGTCGCTTCCCCGTAATTGTGAATCGGAATCGGTGCATACCAGATTTCTATGCCCTGGTAACCGAAATACTTGGCCCCGGCAATGAAGCTGGCTTCCCGAACCAGCGGCAGACTGACAAACTGGCCGGCAATCCCCTCCATGCGGGCCGTGATGTAAGATACCACCGGGGTGTAGATAAACCCGTAGGCCAGAAAAAACATTACCGGGAAATTGGGCACCAGCCAGACACAAAGCAGAACATAGCTGGAGGTTGAAAAAACATAGATGCCGACGGCAATCCAGAAATTAAAATCACCCCGTCCCGGCGGCGGGCGAAAGAGGTCTTTCAAGGTGCCGCGCTGGCCGCTGCCGCTGTTGCCGAAGGATCGAATCACATGCCAGATGCCGATCATGGCAATCGCCAGCCCCAGGCCGATACCGAAACTCAGGTAAAAATCAAAATTGTTGGCAAAAACCGTATCGACGGTTCCCATTCCCGGGTGCCATCGATTGAGGATGCCGTGTTTGTAGAGCATGGGATTGGCAATGATCGTGATAATCAGGCCGATCAAGCCGCCCATGACCGCCCAGAAAGGCAGCACCATTCCGATAAATACAAGTCCCAGATCAAGCTGAATGCCGGTGGCCACGGCCGGCAGCATTTCTTCCGTATGGCCGGTCAGTTCCACCCAGGGTATGGGAATTAACCGGACCGGCTCCATCAGAAAAAGGCCGGAAACGGTGGGCAGCAAAACATAGATGCCGCCAAAGGCCAGGCCGATAACGCCGCCGATGGAAAATATGCGCCACTTCCAGCTTTTGGCTTTATCCTCGGTAGATTCAGCCAGCGCCATGGTACCCAGGGCCGCCACCGGTGCCATGGGAAAAGGAAGTTTTTCAACATCGGAAGTGATGCGGTAAAACACGTAGCCCAATCCAAACTGATCGATCCGTTGAATAATTTGGGTCCCGATCAGCAGCAGGATGGGAATCAGCCAGTCCCGATGAAAAAAGGTCCGCTCCACCAGAGAGGTGGAATCCTGTCCGGGGGCTACCCAGCTAGGTATGAATTCGGTCAGCCCCAGCATTCTGGCTGCATCGGACTGCACGAGATATTGGCTCCACAACAGGCCTTGAAACGGCGTTGCCAGGGCGGCGCCGGCCATATAGTAGAGCAAAAAAATTTCCTGTTGCTTTAACTGGCTGTACGAACGCTTGGCAAGCTCGGCAAATAGAATTATGGTCACCCAGCGGGCTGCCGGCCCGATCCCGGTTCCGATTACCAGCTGCAGATACATACTGCCGGGCATCATGAGAAAACCGATAAAAATCGCCCCGACGACGGTCTTCCAGTCAAACCCCTCCTCGAAATGATCCGGAGCCTTCAGTAAATCTCGATATTCTTGCAGTTCTTTGTCTTCGTACATTCGCACTCCGTGATTTAGGAATTAAGGAATTAAGGTATTGGGGAATTGGTCAATTTAACAACCATTTTCTGAATATAGATTTCATCCCTCAATTCCTAAATTCCTGAATTCCTGAATTCCTAAATTCCTAAATTTACTAGTTCGGCAAAACCAGATAACTCGAATAACTGAACAACCCATATATGGCCCAGGAGCCGGCCATCAGAAAATCCCCGATAATGAGTCCGATAAAAAAATTGCGCAATTTTTTGAACAACCCCACCCCGCCGTAGCGCATGCACAGTGCATTGCAAAGCCACCCGACAAAAAAGCTGAACCACAGAATTCTCATGGCCGAGCTGTAGGCCGTTAAATACCCGATCGGGTGGATCGGCCACCAGTAAAACCGGTGATAGCATACGACCAAAATCAACATTATCACCGCACCGGCCAGTGTGAAGATGGTCACCCATTTGCTGGTTTCCATCGGCGATTCGACCAGACTGTTGATATCGTCATAAACCGCCACCGTGGTGCGCGTGGCCCAGTCAAGCTCGAGTTCACGCACACCGAATTTGTAGCACAATACCAGCATGGCTAGAAACGAAACAACGATACCGGCGATTAGCATCGCAACGATAAAGTAAAATATGCGACGATTATTGGCCGCCTTGTCCGTCACCTTGCGTGTGTGCAGCAGCGACGGTGTGAGAGACTCCCGCAAATCGACAAACAACAACTTTTGAACAACGCCGGCCACGACCAATCCGACCCCGGTAAAAAACTTGGTGCCGAAAAAGGCGATAATGCCGTCCAGGGGTGCGGCGGTTAATGTAAAATAGGCGATGCCGCCCTGGCAGATCACCCGGGTTGCGACCAGGGTAAAAATGAAAAATGCGCCCACCACGATAAATGAAAATAGGAATGGGATGCCGAAATAGTGGCACCAGATCACAATTGCAGAGCCCCCGCCGATGGCTCCCCAGAAGGCCCAGCGGGTGGAAAGCCATTCCTGCTCAACATTTTCGTCATTTTTGAGGCCAAAGCTTTTTTGCAGCACCTCTAGAAAATGAAATCGGGCCAGCCAGGCCAGGAAAACGAAAAACACCAGATAGGCCCCGACCATCTGAGTCTCTTCAGGACGCGCGATGGTCGGGCCGAAAGTTACCCCCAGGGCGGCTGCGGGTATATTTAATCCGAGGATGTAAAGCACGCCGATGAACAGCGCACCGGCGATATAAAACAGCCAGAAGGAAAAGGATACCTGTTTGGAGGTTAGAAAAGCAAAACCGATAAAGGCCGGATAGATATAGATTTTAAGTTTGTAAAAACCTGAAAACAGGCCCTGTTTCGGAAAATAATTGCCGGCCAGGATCAAGGTGGGGATCGACGGAACCGAAGGGTTGTAAAAGTTAAGCCCGTTAATCAGGTGCAGGCACACCGGAACCAGAATACCGGCCAGCATGAATCGATTGGTAAAAAAGCGACCCAGTTGATTATTATCGAGGGCCTGCTGCATCATCAGCGGGACCTGAAGCAGCGGAAAATTTATACGTTCATTGTAAAGGCCCTGTTTACTCAAAAGACTGACAATGCAGACCAGCACGATATAGCAAAGCAGGACAAATCCCGCCCAGCCGAGCAGGGGTCCCAGCCAGGCATCCCAGGGAATTTTTTCAAAGACCTCCAGCCACCCCATCTGTCTGCCGCCGGTCAGCCCGTTATAGAATTCAGTGATGGCTTCCTGGCTCTGAGGATACCAGCTGTTTGGCAGCAGAGGCTGCAGCACTTCTTCCCAACGATTTTCGACTGAAGCAAAATGAAAAGGCGCCGTAAAATTGATAAAAAAGGTACGCGCCAGGCCGGTCCAGGCAATTCCCGACAACAAAACCATCAGGGACCAGGACACCAGCAGCTCTTTGCCGGTCAGCAGGTTGCGCCCCTTGAATATGGTTCGGATCACGGCGGTGATGATCATCAGCCACATCAGAAAGTAAAACGGGGCCAGCGGGAAATGCCCCCCACCCAGGGGGGTACCCTGACGGTAGGCATTGTTAAACGGTGTAATCAGGCATATTGCCAGGGCAAGCGCTGAGCCTAAAAGCAGTGCGCGCAAACGGATTTTTCCGCCGGAGGCGGTATCGTCAATTTTGGGCTTCGATTCGTCGTCCATGGAAATTAGCAGGTCTTCCGTCGTATTAGAGGTTTCGGATGTCAGGTGTCAGATCTTAGTTCCTGGGTTCTCCGCACCCAGATGGTTTTTCACCGTTGCAGAATTTCTTGTGAAATATGGAATCGCTTCGCTCAGCCTTTCTTTAAAAAATAGAGGACATGCCGATCAGCGACTAACCCCCAATTCCTTTTGCGCACCGAGCAACAGCTGCTCATAATGCTGTTTCGTCTTGTCATCAAAGGAGCGCCACATTAACAGTTGTTTGCGAATATCATGCAAAAATGCCTTGTTGATGCGATGCCAGGCATTGGCTTCACCGGACTCACGAATGAGTCGAACATGTATTTCCAGAAACCCGGCCTCCGTCTCGGCCGGTCTGAATTGCAGCGCCACCTGCTGCATAATGCCGAAGTCGAATGGCGCCAGCCACACCCGGGTTTCAATCTGAAGACAGCGGTCATTTTCAGCCCCTTCCGGTGTTGCACTGTCAGAATCTCGATTCGCGCCGGAATCCGTCAGGCAGACGGAACTGAATTTAATATCGGCAGTGGAAAACATGCCATGGGAAATGTCCTGATGCCCCTCAAAATATTCATATAAAAATCCCCCGATACTGCGGTGCTCCTGGTAGGTCATTAAAAAGGGCAGGGTTAATTCCAGCAAATTGCCCCTGGCCTGGGGCAGCGTCCAGGATCTGTTCACATCGGGCATGGCGATTTCACCGGCCACTTTGGAAGGATATATGACGGATATCAGCACCACCACAATGACCAGGATCATGGCGGCAACTCCGGACATGGATGAATAATTCACCGTGATGCCGGACCACAGTGAAGTCTCGGCAAATAACTTGGCGGTCGTCTGAGCCATCAGATACCCGAAAACCACGCTTAATACAGCAAAAGCCAGAGCCTCGGCAATGAAAAGAAAGGACACGTGGGAGGGGGCCAGCCCCACTGAGGTATAGATGCCGATTTCACGCTTTCGTTCGTAAACACTGCCGATCATGGTGTTTAAGACGATGAAAATCGAAATAACCAGGGGAATTATGATATTGGGAACCCCGCTGTAGCTCATGGTATCACTGGCATGGTAAAGGAAAGTCCCCTCCGGTTCCCCGCTGAACAGTGACAGCCCAAAGCGGTCGATCAGATCCCGGGCCGTTTCCTGAATCGATTCCTGGAAAAGGGGCCGAATGGAAACGGCTTTTAAATGCCCCCCGGCCGCCAATAGGAACTGGTAGGGCACGATCACCGTCAAATCTCCGGCAATGTGTTGATATCGGCTTTGAAACTCCCGCACATCATCACCGGATTCCAGGGCTTCTTCTTCGACTTCCGTCAACTCCGAGGACATTTCCCGCGGAAATGTTACCGGCGTCAGGGGTTCTCCGTCGATATCGATTCGCTCCTGTAATTTCTTGCCGGCGAAAATACCGACCACCTTAAACGGCATTCCCCATAAAGAGACGGTATGGTTTAGCGGTTGGTTTGGATCAATATTCAACTGGTTGGCCATTCGCGCGGGCAGCAGTACGGCCTGGCGTTCGTCGGGCAGCAGCCAGCGCCCGGCGGTCAGGATTTGATCCAGTCCCGATACCCGTGGTTCATCTGCCGAAAGCCCCACCATATCCTGGGCTGCAAAGACATGGTCATTGAAATTGACCGGCACCTGGGTGGCGCGGGTGCGATCCTCATCTTCCAGCCATACCCGGGGTACGACAATGGCTTTGCCGCCAAAAGAATTGGAGATACGGCCCAAAGCTTCCGGCGGCAGACTCCGCCAGTTGACGTTTTTTAATAGAAAGCCCTGGTAAGGAGCCTGAGAGTCATATAACACCCGGGCATGCCGCCGCATGGACTTGGCGGACGTAAAACTCATTATGGTAAACGTTAAAATGACCAGGGTGGCACAGGTCAAGGCGGTACGCAAACGGCGACGTCGGAGGTTGCTGACGCCTAAGAGAAAGGCGGCCACAAATGCTTTCCAGCGGCCTATTTCACCTGATTGCACCAGTTGCGCCCGGGTCTGCAGCAGCGCCATCTCCTCTTCAAATCGAAAGAAAATAATCAAGGTGACAATTAAAGAAAGGCCCATGATAAAAAAGGCCAGGATGACCACCATGGGGCTGTAAGCCAACCGGAAGGCGGGATGGACATTATAAATGATCAGAATCAGCGACAACAAAATGCCGCTGAACGCAATGATACGCTTGTAGATATTGGCGTAGGAAAACAGCAGGCGCTCGAGGCAGAAGGCAAAGGGAACAAACAGCGCAATATAAAACAGCACGCCATAGAGCACATCTTTTTGGGTTTTTTCCACATCATCGTAAACCCGGCTGGCGAGGGCCCAGGCGCGGGCAGAGGCCTCGAAATACTGGTCATACTCCTTTTTGAGCATGGAGGCTTGCGCCAGATCCAGTGATTTTTGTCCCGTCTGCTGAAGGTTGCGAATGCGTTCGTTGAAGATGCCCCGTTTCTCCAGGTTGGTGATGCGGGGTGTCAGCAGTTGCCACATATCCCGGGCCACTTTATATTCAGTCTGGTGCAGTATCGGCCAGTCTTCGACCATGTACCCGTTGCCCAGGGGATTATCTGGGGTTCCATTGAGCAAAATCAGTTTTTTGCGCAGCACGCTGTCGGAAAGTGTCATTTTCAGCGGTGTTCCGGTTTCCAAAAAAATGGTCGTGATGCTGGAGGCATTGCGGTAATAGGAAATCCAGGTATCGAGTCGGCTGTAGAAATAGCGCAATGGATCCGCTTCCCGCCGGCCGTCGATGATTTGTCCTTTGTGAAGGTAACGGAACGTGCGCGGCTCCAGAAGATTGAACAGGGTGATGCCGCTGCTGGCAAACATAATCAGATCGGTTTCCATGTGACGGCGAAACATTTTCACGCGATAGGATTTTTTGCCGGTCTGCTTTTTATCGATGGTCCATTTGACGCTGCCGTCGGTCTCGTCAAATTTGTAGCCTTCGAAAATCACCTTGTGATAACTGTGTTTTTTGTCAGCCAGCCCCCTCAGGTGAAATTTGCCCATGTGATCCACAATGGTATAATACCTTGCAGGGCCCTGATAGCAAAGCAATACGGTCCCCGGGGCCGGTTGGTCGGCAAACAATTCGCCGTGCCGCAAAAATTTGGCATTGCCGTTGATTTCTCCGATTCCATTGCGGGGCAAAACACCTTCATGAATTCTGGGGGCTTGGGACAGATGCTGAATTAACCCCGCGACCACAGCGCTTTGCTGTTGGGCAAATTGAAGGTCGACGTTATCAAAGGTGTCGGAGGGCGTGCCCCAGGCAGCGCGGGCATCATTGACGGTCACAAAGGTCAAACCGTGATATCCGGCCAGTGCCGTAACCTCCCCGCCTAACGGGGGCTGATCCAGAAAGTAGCTTTGCCAGGATCGACGGCGACTGGGTCGCAAGGTGTCCTTATACATTCCTTCAATTCCGAGCGATTTTTGGACATCCAACGCACCCAAACGCAAGGTCTCATCCAGCAGGGAATAAATCGCCGTGCGTTTTATCCTGGGACGAAAGGGATACTGCCAGCCATAGTTGAATGCTCCGAACCCGTCGCCATGACTGGAAAGATGCAGCGATACGGTGGCAGCCAGATCGTATATCTTGGCATGACCGCGAAATTCTCTGGCGCTGTTGAGCAAATTCAGTTGCGTTTCAGCATCCTTGAGAATGGCGCGTTGCTCGGCGATGGCCTTGGGAACGAGACGGGTGAGCGCCTGCTGCTCTGATGGCAGTAAATCCATGTAGGTTGGTTTCCAAACCAACTGCCGCAACAGCGACCGCTCATCGGCCAATGTATTGATTTCATCCTGGTTGGCAGCGGATTTTTCCTGCAACCGCAGCCGCATCAGGCGGCGTGACACACCATCGGAGCTGGTTTTCACCTGCTCCTCGAGAGCCAGTTTGGCCAGCTTTCGGCTTTCATCGGCGGCCGGATCTTCAGTGCTTGAAAGATCAAAGGAGATATTTTCCAGGGCCTTGATCGTTTGGCGGGTTTTCTTTCTCAAGGCCTTCAGCTCGCGTTTCATGCGGCGCTGAATAAGCGACCGAGTAGTAAAGCTCCATACCAGTTCCCGCATTCCGGCCAGAGCCTGGGCATGGCCGCTGGTGACGGCCAGGATAATCGTACGCGGGGGTGGATGCTCTTTCAGGTAATGAGCCAGAAAGAGAAGCGTCGCCACGCCGCAGGCTTCATCGGCGCCGGGCGAAAGCCCGGCAACCCAGCTGGTGCTGTCGTAAAATGCTTCAACCAGCACGGACTGCTCTTTGAGTTCAGGATCGGTTCCGGGAATGATGGCATAGACGTTTTCGGCCAGAACCTTTTCCCAACCGATATCGGATGACAGTTGAACTTCTTCGGCAAGTCGCCCGGCCGGTTTGGTTTCAAAGTCATGGAACAGTTCCTGAATTTGATCGAGCGGCATCCAAAAACGAGGGAACTGAATCGGAGAAAGCTCGAATTTTTCTTCAAAAAGAATTTTGGTCGAATTGCCACGATCCACGTAAATTAGGGCCTTGGCCCCCAGGTCGGCAGCGTAAATCCAGTTCTTGCCCGATTCGAGCTCCATCAGGATGATGGATCCTTCGATATCTTTACCATTTAACTCGTGGAATTCCCCGTGACCGACATAAACCAGAGGGGCTTTGATCCCGGGGGAAGGTATGGTCTGAGGAGTAACCGCATTGCCCCGCAGCGGCCGGATCGGAATTGACAAATCCCGCCCGGGTATCGTCAATATGCTGCTTTTGGGCTTGATGGTTGCGAGATCAAATTGGTGTGTACCGACGGTTTCGACGCCCAGGGCTCCCAATCGGTTTCGGATGTATTCGGCGGCGGCTCGATTGCCGGGAGTCCCGGTGCTTCGATCACCCAAAGCGGACAACTTTCGAATATCGGCCGCAAAGAGATCGGCGGCCGTTTCCGAAGTTGCAGCCAAGGCATTGATGCTGAAGCAGCAGGTCAAGATGAGAACTATTAGGCTGACAATTAATTTTATGCGGGATGCTCGATGCGGGGTGCGGGGTGCGGGGGGCGGGGGGCGGGGTGCGCGGCGTGGGGTGTTGGATTCTGGAAAATTGACGGAAGGCATTTGATAGATTTGCTCCTTGGCTTGATGCTGAAATCGAGCACCATAATTGATGTCGTCCAATCGATGACGGTATGGCAGGTTCTTATTTATCATATATCCACAAAAACTTATTTTAAACCTTAAACCATGCGATTCCTGTATTCAGAACCCCGTAACCCGAAACTCGCAATCTGTAACACTTGCCCCGTAACCCGCAATCCGCATCCCGTAACTCGCACCCCGCAACCCGCACCCCGCATCCCGTACCCCGCAACCCGCATCCCGCATCCCGCAACCCGTACCCCGCAACCCGCACCCCGCAACCCGTACCCCGCAACCCGTACCCCGCAACCCGCACCCCGCAACCCGTACCCCGCAACCCGCACCCCGCAACCCGCACCCCGCAACCCGTACCCCGCAACCCGCACCCCGCACCCCGCAACCCGTACCCCGCAACCCGTACCCCGCCCCTATTCCCGCGAACCGATTGTCCCGATGGATATGGACAGCTCTTCGCGATTTTCTATTTTGTCGACCCGCCCATCCCGAATCCAGACCACCTGATCGGAAACATTGAGCATTTTGAAGTCGTGGGTGGCGGAAATGACGGTCACGCCCCGCTCCTGGCTTAAACGTTTTAAGAGGGCAATGATTTCTTCTCCGGTGGTCAAGTCAAGATTGCCGGTGGGTTCATCGGCCAGAATAATGGCGGGATCATTAGCCAATGCTCTGGCGACAGCAACCCGCTGTTGCTGTCCGCCCGAAAGTTCAAAAGGCTTGTGGCTGAACCGGTCTCCCAGGCCCACCAATTCCAGAAGTTGCATGCCTTTTTCCGTCGCGGCATCATTATTCATGCCGGCAAACACCATCGGTATGGTGACATTTTCCAGGGCGGTCATCACCTGGATAATGTTAAATGTCTGAAAAATATAGCCGATTTTACGGCAGCGCAGCCAGGCCAGTTCATAGGCATCGAGCTGGGCAATATCGACTTCATCAATGAAAACCTTGCCGGTAGTGGGTTTATCCAGGCCGCCGATCATGTTGAATAACGTACTTTTACCCGATCCTGACGGACCCATAATGGAGATGTAGTCACCTTTGGCAATTTCAAGATCAATACCTTTGAGGGCTTTCACATCAATTCGGCCCAGCTTGAATACTTTGGTAACATCGGTAACCCGAACAACATTAGCCGTTTCTGCCATGGTTAAACTCCGCTTCACGTAATTTAAGGAGCGCTTCGCTCAACGGGCGGCCTGCGGCCTGGAGGAGCAGCCCTGCGGGCTTTGATGCATAAATATCCGATTTGAACATAGGTTGATTGATACCAAAAGGTGACGAGCCTCGCCGATTCTGCTCAAGTTCGTTGTCGTCTCCTATATTCACCCGCCGCATTCCAGAATACAAATTCTGACCGCAGTTTTTTCCGCGTCCCTCAATTCTAGCTTTGAATTTAAAAATCGATCCCTACCCCTTAAAATCCGCAATCCGAAATCCGCAACCCGAAATCCGCAATTGATTGATTCCGACTTCCTATTTCGAACCCGTGTTTCCCGTTCTCAGTCCTCAACCCTCTGTCCTCTGGTATCTGCCCTCTGACCTTCTCACCTTCTCAACTTCCCAACTTCTTTCTTCTGCCTCCTGACCTCTGTCCTCTGCCTTCTGTTCATTGCATCTATTTTGGTCTTTTATTCATTTAAATCCGCATTCCGCAATCCCCAATCCGCAATCGAAACCCTCTGCCCTCCGTCCTCAGTCCTCTATTACTGCTCCACCCGCATGGCTTCGACGGGCTGCATTCTGGCCGCCACCAGCGCCGGATAGAATACACCCAGCAGACTCAGCAAGCATCCGACTCCGGTGGCAACCGCAATCGAGACAACAACCTCATTCCAGGATATGGCAGCGATGGCGACGGTGCCGAAACGCACCCAGCCGCTGAACAGCGAGAAGATAGCGCCCAGTAAGGCTCCGATGCTGGCGCCTGCCAGTCCCTGCATTCCGGCTTCGAGAAAAAAAAGGCGCAGGATAAAACGATCCAGTGCGCCCAGGCACTTCATTGTGCCGATTTCACGAAAACGCTCGGTGACCGCCATTAACTGAGCGTTTACAATGCCAACCACACAGACCAGCAGTGAGAGTATGACTAGCCATCGCTGCTTGGGACTGCTGCCCACGGATGTGTCCCCGGGTTCAAGGTCATAGCCGGATCGGATCAACATGCGGCGCAGTTCGGGTTCCCGGGTGTCCAGCATACCGTTGGCAACGTCGTTGCTGACACCGATGAAACTTAAAAAGGAAACGGCCAGCACGAGACTCAACGTGGTGATCAGGGAACGGAAAAATCGGACTTTGATGCTTTTGATGGAAATTTCCAGGGATTTCATGAAAGGAAGTTTGACCTGGCGCTGCACTTGCTCAGATCCGGTTTTCGATTCTGATGGTGTTGTTCTTGCGCCCATGATCAGATCCTCGATCTTACAAATTAGAAATCCGGTGAAAATGAAGAAAGGTAAAGAGGTCCCATCCCGCGCGAATAATAGATAATGCGTTGAATCCGCTAAATCCCTGCCAACGGCGGGTCCGACATGAATTTGCGACACGGGGAAAATTATTCTCGGGAATGATCGATTAGCAATCGCCTATCGGTAACGGGTTGCCGGGCAATCGGCAAATACCGCTATTTAGCATATTTAAATTGCAGTGTAAATGAGAATGGTTATTTCTTCCGCATCAGATAAACCCCGTCCCTTACGCTCAGCATCACTTTTTCAACCCGGTCTTCCTGCCTTACTTTTTCATTAAAACCAGCGATGGCCCTGGCATTTTCATTCGTAATTTTCTTTTTAAATATTTTGTTGCGCCAGAAAACATTATCCACAAAAATGAGTCCGCCCGGGCCTAAGATGCGCAGGGCTTCATCAAAGTAATCACCGTAAGACGGCTTGTCTGCATCGATGAAGACAAAGTCTTCACTGCCGGCCGGAATTTTTTTGAGCGTTTGCAGCGCGGGCCCTAACTGCAGATTAATTTTCCGGCCGTATGGACTCTTGTCAAAATAGCGCCGGGCGATGTCGGCGTATTGCCGGCTGTTTTCGCAGGTTGTCAGGATGCCGTCTTCCGGCAGGGCTTCTGCGATGACCAGCGCCGAGTAGCCGGTAAAGGTCCCGACTTCCACCGCCCGTTCGGTTCCGGACATTTTAATCAACAGTTGCAGCAGTTTACCCTCGACTTTGCCGATGCTCCAAAATGAACGCCCGGTAATACTTTCAGTTTCTGCCATAAGTTCCTCGAGCAGAAGCGAAACATCGTCCGTATGGACATCCACATAATTCTCAATAATTGTCGTTATATCAGCATTCATGATCAGCCCCAGAAAGCCTCAAACCGGAAATCACAATTAACCGCCGGTAGTGGAGTAAATTTAATGTAGGCAACAGAAAGTTTTGTGTCAAGCGCGAAAAAAGAGGCGAAACCATCTTGGGCACTATTTTTTTGAAAAGGTTTGACATCCTGTGGTTTCCGTAATTAAGTTACAGCTGGACATTAGACGTCGCCCAACTGACTGATAGAAGATTAGAATATAATTAAGATTATGCAAAGTTACGATATCCAACAGATAGAGGACTCCCCGGCGGCGGCTCCGATTCCCGATCATATTCAAATCCAGACCATCACGGGCTGCAATGGTCGCTGCATTTTTTGCCCCAACGGCAAAACCCGGCGCAATATTCCTATGGGACACCGCATGGATTGGGATCTGTATCGCTCGATCGTGAAGCAAGCCATAGCAATTGGGATCCGGCGCTATTCGGTATATCTGATGAACGAACCGATGCTCGACCGCGAACTTCCTCAACGGGTTGAATATGTCAGCGCCCGGATTGCTAAACCGCAATACATCAAAGTTACCAGCCACGGCGGGCTGCTGACGGAACGTATGGCACGCGGCCTGCTCGATGCCGGGCTCGATAAGCTTAAAATCTCGGTGCAAAGTTTAAATCCGCAAACCTACCGCGACATCATGGGACTGGAACTGTCAAAGACCCTGAGCAATATCGACCGTTTGCTGGCCCTGAAGCAGCAGGGCGGGTATAAAACGCCGCGCCTTGAAATCGTCATGGTCGATTCGGTTCAGACCCACGATGAGATCCCCGCCATCAAACGCTACTGGCAGCAGCGGGATATTAAGCTGTATATTGAGCCGGTTGAGAACCGCGCCGATCAGCACAATATCCGGGACTCGGCTGTCAGCGCCCGGAAACTGAAGGCCTTTTCATGGTGCCGGCGTTTGATGGAACAAATCTACATTCTATACGACGGACGCATGCTGCAATGCTGTGCCGATTGGGAGCAGCGCAGTGTTATGGGAGACCTGACCCGGGCAAGCCTGGCGGACATCTGGCAGGGTAAGCGCTATTCCGACTATCGACGCCGCTTCGCAGCCGGTGACGTCAAAGGCATGATTTGTGCCTGCTGCCGCAAGCAGGCTAAAGGGCATTGAATATTGTCGATTGAATATTGAATATTTAAGGTTCGCCTCGACTCGGCTGAGCTCGTCGCAGGCCGGCGGCTCAATTTGTTAAAAGCAATCATAAAAATGACGGAGCGAAGCGACATCCGAAAATATTCAATTTTCAATCTTCAATATTAATTCCCGGCTTGTCCGGGTCAGGGTTTCGGCCATGGCCGCTGAATCAAGCCTAGTCCCGCCGCCCAGAACAACCTCATAGGCCATGATCGGCCGCGAGAATCCTTTCACCTCAATGGTCGCGTGGGGCAAAGTCTCGATCTGATCGTTCACCAGGGCCCAGGTGGAATGGCTGATCAGAATTTTTCCGGGCTTACAGGCCGTCTCCAAACGTGAAGCCAAGTTGACCTGCATGCCCATGGCACTGTATTCACTGCGGCGCCGGGAGCCAAAACTGCCGACAGTCGCCATGCCGGTGTTGATGCCGCAGCGTATCTGCAGCGGATTTTCAACTCCCTCGTTGAACCATTTCAGTTGAAGCTCATCCATGGTTTGCTGCATTTCAATAGCCATCCACACGCATCGCAGGGCCTGATCCCGGTCATTCGTCCGATCCGGGGCACCGAAAAAGATAAACAACGCATCACCGGTAATGTTGGCCAGGGTACCTTCGTATTTCTGAATTATGTCATTCATGCAAGTAAAATACTCGTTTAACAGGCGCCCCATATCTTCGGGCTCCATGGCATCCGTTGTGCGGGTAAAATCCTTGATGTCGGAAAAAAACATGGTCAACTTGCGGCGCTGGTGATTCTGGACAGGCTCGACCTCCCCGGCCAAAATTTTGCTTGTCAACTGGTAGGGCACGTATCTCGATAGAAATTTGCGGGCCTTGTCGACCATATTTTTCTGCTTTTGCAAATCTTTGGTCCTTAATTCAATGGTCCTTTCCTGCTTTAATCGGTAGTTGTTAACCTCTTCAATCCGTCGCTCGAGTTCTTCGATAATTTCCCGTGAAATGTGGAAGCGAATCAGATCCAGGTAACGCGAAAAAATGGGCTTGGCCCGCCACTTGATATGGTATTCACAAAAATCGCCGGCTTCAAACTGGCACAATGTCTCTTTCACGGTAGCCGGATTGCCGGTCAATTTCCCGAGTCCTTCATAAACACCTTTGTTCATGTCACAAAAATGCTTATTGATCCCGGGAGCATCATTCCAGAATATTCTTACCACGGCCAAACCGTTCTGATTTTCCACGACTTCAACGGAGCGATTCCGGTTGAACTTGGCATTTTCGCGCGGCAATCGTTTGATGATGGTTTGAACGCCGGCCATCCGCATCAGGAAAACCTGGGATCCCACGGCGGTTTTAAATATATTGCGTCCGGCTTTGTATATGGCAGCCGGGTCGTTGATCATGGCTATGGTATTGCGGTATACCCTGCGGAGCAGTTCGTTTGAAACCCAGTGGTCCGCGCTGAGCAAGTAATCGCTGTCTACCGGAATGAGTCGGCCGGTCTCCTCATCGGTGACCAGAAAGCGTTTATTGCCGGTAATTCCATCAAAAAACTCCCGGTAGGAGACCCTGGATAAAAGGCCTTTCAGATAATGTTCGCAGGTAAGAATGTTAATGCAGCTGGCATCCTTGGGCATCGGTTTGCCGGATATCAAGTCTATCGCCTTCATGCAGCCCCTCTATCGAAATCAACCACACAGTTCTCGCTCAAAGGAATCAGAAACAGGATCGCTTATGAAAATTTCATCCAAGTGCAAAATGAAAAGACGAATCAGGCGGCCCCAGCGCAATATAATGAGATAGCAATTGCAGAGTCAAACGCGAGAATCTGGCAATATTCGTGATTACTGATAGTGGTGTTCACCGGATCGATTTGAAACAGGCTGAAATCAAGAGAAATATGTTTGATTTTGAAAGGCAGGAAGTCGAAAAAGCTCCGTAATTCTCGGTTTATCGCTTACGTATGTCGTAAAGGCTCTTAATATAAAGAACTACAAAGCTATATCCCTATAAAACCCCATGAATAAATGGTTAATCGGAATCACTATTTGAACAAATCGCTTGTTCAATAGATCGAATTAAACACAAATCTTATCCAATCACAGGCGTTGTGACAAAATAATCTTATAGCATCTGAAGGCCGCCGCTGGCCAGAAAAGCGCGCGGTAGAATCAAAAAGGAAACAGATGAACATTGAACATCGAACGCTGAACATCCAACATCGAATAATGAATTCTGCCAGCCGTGAGCTTTTTTTGCCGAACGGTCTATTTTAAAAAAGATCAAGCGAAGCGATTCCATCCTTCGACATTCGACATTCGATATTCGATATTCTGCGGTTCATTTTTAATGTTTCATACGAGCACATCCTTTGTTTCGTACTCGTACTCGTGCTCGTCCTCGTTCTCGAAGCTTTTGAACCACTTTCAGTATCGAGGACGAGGACGAGGACGAGGACGACGACGAGCACGATTTAAACACCCTGTGATTTATTGGGTATCGGACGATCGATCCAGGTATTCGATGCGTTCGAGGATCTGGCGTGCTGCTCGGTGATCAGGAACCATCCGCAGCACCTCTGACACGTGATACCGGGCCCGGTCGAACTCGCCTTGGGCGGCCAGTACAGTGCTCAATCGCAGGTGGGCATTTGTATAGCGCGGGTTTAATCTTACAGCTTCTGTGTAATGCAGTTCGGCCTCTTGCAATTTCATTTGCTGCAATAATACGCCGGCCAGATTGGCATGGGCTTTGGCTGAGGTCGGATCCAGTTTGAGCGCTTCAGAAAAATGATGCTGGGCCTTGTCAAATTGTTTCTGCATGGCATACGCGATACCAAAGTTAATATGGGCCTGGGCATAGCCGGGGTTCAGCCGCAAAGCTTCTGAATAATGCTGCAGGGCCTCTTGAAACCGGCCCCGGCGGGCCAATACATTAGCCAGGTGGTTATGGGCCTCCGCAAATCCGGGTTCGATGCGCAACGCTTCTTCATGGTGTTCGATGGCTTCGTCATACTGCCCCTGTTTGGCCAGAGCAACGCCCAGGTTGGTATGGGCTCGCGCATAAGTGGGCACGATTCGCAGGGCTTCATTATAGTGATGGATGGCGTCTTCATATCGACCCTGCCGCTCCAGCGCACCGCCGAGATTCAAATGCGTTACGGGCGAATCGGGTTCAAGGCGCAAGGCCTCGTTGAAATGAGGAATAGCTGCAGCATCCTGTCCCTGTTCAGTCAGGACAAAACCCAGGTTGGTGTGGGCCAGAAAGCTGTTGGCGTTGACCTGCAGCGCGTGTTCAAAAAATTTGACCGTATTATGCCAGTACGGAATCTGCCAGGCGCTACGGAGCAGGAATAGCCCCAACACGATCGCCCCGCCGGCGGCGGCATACTTTATCCTGAGCCGGGATAATCCCCAGGCCAGGGCCAGGGCAGGACCCAACATCGCCAGGTAGACATAGCGATCGGCAACCGTTGAATACCGCTGAAAGCTAAAAGAGATCAGCCCCAAAACCGGCAGCAGGCCGATCACAAACACCCCGGCCGCAGTGCCAAGCCACCCCAGTTGCCGGCGCTTGAACCATAGCAAGAAGGCCATGGCCACCGGCACCAAGCCGGTCAGGATCAGCCAGCCGCGTGCCAGCACAACCTGGGGCGTGCGGCCGTAATCCGGGCCAAGCTCCAGCGGAAGGGCCAGTTTGGCAAGGTAAAACAAAACCGCATCACCTGCAATCAGCGGGCGTGCCCACCAAGGCGGTTCAAAGACAAGTGCCGTGCCGGGCTGCACCCAGCGGGTCAGAAGGCCCCAGGCCAGGGCGATTGCGACCCAAACCGACAAACTGCCGATTTGGTCTCGCCAGGAGCATCGCCAGCCCCAGGCAGCCAGCAGCCAGACAATCAAGGGCAGAACCACCGCGGTCGGCTTCGCTAGAAGCGCCAGGCAATATAACACGGTAGCCACACTATAACGCTGCCCCATGTGCGGCGGTGGGCCGGTACCCGGCTGCATTTTCGTGTCGATATACCTCAGGTATTGCCAAATCGCCGCAAATGCCAACATCCCGAAAAGGACATCCTTAGAGCCGGTGACCCAGGCCACCGGCTCAACTTGAATGGGGTGGATGGCAAACAGCAAGGCACCGCCGCACGCCGCCCAGGACAGCGATAGTGTTTGGTTTTCGGTATTCGGCTGCCGGCGCTGCAGGAGCAGGCCTAAAATGCGCCATACAATCAAAATGCTCATCAGGTGCAGCAGTACATTAAGGCTGTGAAAGAGCCGGGGATCGGGCACAACCGCCCCGCTGGAATCTGCGGTCAGCAAGCCCGGTGCCCATGCTGCCAGGGCGTAACCGGTGTATGTCAGTGGCGAATACAATCCTTCATAAGGGTAGCGCCAGAAATGCAACAAATTATCCAGTGACCGCGCCTGAAGATACGGATTTTTATAGACATTGACCGGATCGTCATAGGCCAGAAATTCGTGGCCGAAAACGGGCCAGAAAACCGCCACCGTAATGAATATCAGGAGTAGCGACGGGATCACTTTGATCCGCTCTTTATCCCGCTTAGCGGGTGTCGGAGCAGAGAAATTCGTCTCCGGATGATCTTCAGACATAATCAATTACCTTTTTCCCAGCGGCCCAGAAAGCCGGCGGAATTTGAAGCGCCATTCATGTCGAGGGACAAGGGCGCTTGAATTTTTTTTTATGATCCAGCATTTGGATAATACAATCTCCTAATCTGTCGGCTCCCACCCTGTTCAAATCTAAAATTTTCACCGGCAGAAAATCTTTGATTTTGTCCACCCGCATGGGTTGTTCGCGCTGGCGTGTGTACGGGAAAAGCAGGGCGGGGACCCGGGTTGCGAGCAAATTCATGCAGGTATTGTATCCGGCCAGGCTGATCGAGAGGTCCGCCGCATACAGATATTCCAGAAAACACCGGGTATAGCGCCGAATACGGATGCCGGTTGTGGCGCGGGCAGATAATTTTTCAAATTCTTGGTCATCCATAAATGGTCCTGTAAAAATTTCGATCCTGCAATTCAGCTTATCGCCCAAATTTTGACAGGCATTCAACACGAGGGATAAGAGCGGGTACCCGGAACGCCCGCCTCCGGCACTGGCCACGATCAGTTTTTGCTCGGAAGAAATATTCAAGGCTTGCCGCAGGATCTTTCCGCTGGCGGGATCCGCCTGTTGCGCGATAAAGCCCGTATAGACAACCGGGATCCTGATTTTATCGACCCGGCTGAAAGTTTCATCCAATCTGAGCAGGTTTTTATCGGAGTGAATCAGCAGGGCATCAAAATCCCGGTTTAATTTTTGCAAAACCCGTCCCTCGTATGCCGCCGGATCTTTTTTCTCCACCAGAATATCCCGCAGGCTGCAGACGGTCTTGACGGCGCCGAATTTGCCGGCCCGGATATCCTTAAGCAGGGGCTCGAGTTCAAACCCGAATATGGATCTTCCGAAAGGATAAAGCTCGATGATAAAGACGTCCGGTTGTTTTTGTTCGAACAGGGTCTTGAGAATGGCTTTGCGCTCGCGCTTGATCTGGGCGACGGATTTGCGGGTATCGCCGGGTATCAGGGTGGTAAACATCTCATCCATATACAAGGCGGGCAGCCGCACGAACTCTACATGGTCCGGCATATTCACCGCCACATCCTGTCCGCCGGCAACCAGGGTAACATCGTGCTCCGCCAGCGCCCGGGCAAATTCCAGGCTGCGAACCAGGTGCCCCATACCCCAGACATATTGACAATAGAAGATGATATTCAAATTAATCAGCCCCTCAAATAGCCTTTTCAGAGTTGCAAACTGTTACTCAATGACGCACCAATGTGGATATGCCCAAATTCAGGCGGATTAATTATTTTATGCTGCGCATCTTTTTTAATATTTTATACATAACGCCTATTACTATTGATACGAAACCTCAGTAAAAAAAATTACGGATCTTTATATAAAATTAAAGATTAAATCCATCTGGTCGAATTACCGGATAATAATTTTGGACCTGCAAATTATTGCGCCACTGAGGCTCCTAAGTCTTCGAAATCGACTAGTTTAAGTTCTTTGTGCCGGGTCAGGACCTTAAGCAGTATTTCAAGAAAATTAAAGGCAGCCTGATTCATGAGCTGATGATGAATCATGATGCCGCAGCGGCCGGATGCAATAGCCGGCTGCAGTTCATCAAATAAATTGGCCCACCCGGCTGCCGGTGTTTTCTCCTTGCGGGTATGCAGGTCGACATTGACATCGTAGCTCGGCAGTCCTTCTGAGGGTTGCGGGCGGCTGCCCCGGCTGCGTGAAACCGCAGCGTATCCCAAATGTTTGAGCACTTCCAGCGCCTTTTGATCGCAGCGATTCCAGGGCGGGGTGAAAACCGGATAGAATTCTTCGCCCAGCAGTTTCTCCAGGCGTTGTCGGCCGCATAAGATATCATGCTCAAGATCATCTCGGGAACGCGCGGGACCGAATTCCTGCTTTTTGCCTTCAACCTCATGGTTGGTATGCCGCCAGCCGTGCTGATGCCAGCACCAGCGGGATCCGGCCTTTTGGGCGATACGCCGGAGGGCCGACCAGCGGGGCCGCGTCAACCAGGCCGGCACGATCGCCAGGCAAAGCGGTGCGCGATAGCGAGAAAATATCTGCAACAGACGCGCAAATTGTTGGCCGGGAACGGCAATATCGTCGGCCCGGAAAAAAATGCGGCTCCCCCCCCCAGCCGCTGTTCGTTCACAGCCGGCCGCTACACAGCGCTCGATTTTCGAAACCAGATCGGTCGGGAGACGCTGCCAGATTGAAGAAACATCATACTTCATTTTTTTTGACTTTGCTTAGTATGAAACTTCAAGAAGTTTAAAAGCGAACCGCAGAATATCGAATATCGAATGTCGAATGTCGAAGGGTGGATTCGCTTCGCTCAGTTATTTAATTATAAGATAGACCGTTCGACAAAAAAGCTCACGACAGGCAGAATACATTCCTTCGACATTCGACATTCATGATTCGATATTCGCTTTTAAAAGTTTCTATCCTCGAATAAACCGGTCGCTAACCACCAAGGGCCGAGCTGACACCTGAAACCTTGTATGAAACTAACTCAAAGCATATGGATTTAGACTTTTATATATGGCAGAACCACGAACCACACGAAAAACACGAAAATGGAAAACAAACCTTTTTTTGGCTTTTGTGTATTTCGTGTA
>Ga0209678_1000044_pt1 | contig 51789 bp, 47 predicted proteins | sample WorMetilvaeELBA1_FD_187404 | JGI IMG/M metagenome (GOLD analysis project Ga0209678, IMG submission 187404) | Marine gutless worms symbiont microbial communities from Max Planck institute for Marine Microbiology, Germany - Olavius ilvae ELBA.1... ...
CATGCATGCTGGCCTCCTCATCCAGCACACATCTTGAATCAGAACCTCGCCCGCGCGGAAACCCCAAAATGATTCCGCCTACGGGAATCCCGCTCTAGTGGCTAACCGGGGGTTGCGCTGTGACCCGCGTCACACGATTTTCGGGAGTGGGCAGCCGCGCCACCGGACCGCCCGGTTGGAGGTCACGGCGGTGGCCGCTAAGGCAGCGATGGGCGCGCCCGCGATGTCGCGCCGGCCACACTGCCGCGGCGTCCCGCGGCAGTGTGGCACGACGCTCACCGCCCAATTCCCGGTCGCGCAGAACGGCGCATCTGCCCGACGTCGTCGGGGGACGGACGGCGATTGCGCGCATTGAGCCCGCGGTCTGGCGGGCAATGGGGGTGTATCACCTTGGCCAGACCGGCAGCCCTCGGCGGCTAGGCGGGCCCCGCGCCGACCCACTGCGCGGGACGCAAACGCCACTGCTGCATTGTGCCGCGTAAAAGCTACTCGCAACGCACACCGGTGCCCCAAAAGAGCGGCGCCGGACGCATCCCCAGTCGTAAGGACTCGCCCGTCCGGCCGCTATCTAACGCGATGCAAGGGAACGCGATCTGCGCACAGAATTAGGCACGCGCGGCGTGCACGGGCAAAACGTAAACGCCGGCGCCGTCCCTCAGGGTGCCGGCCGCACCACCGTCACGCCGTGGCCGGCGAGGCTGATCGATACCGCCGAGCCGGCGGGGATCGGCGCGTCGACGCGCAGGTCGATGACGAACAGGTCACCCAGGGCGCAGTCGACCGTATATTCCATGTGGTTGCCGAGATACGTCGCCTTGCGCACCTGGGCCGCGAGCCCGCCGTCCGCCTGACCGTTGCTGAGGTGGATGGCTTCGGGCCGGATCGCGATGTCGACTTCGCCGGGCGGTTCGTCGCGGTGCGGCAGCTGGACCTCCAGGTCGGCGATGCGGACCGTGGCCGTGGCGCCCTCGTGGCGCACGATCTCGCCCTTGACCAGGTTGGCGTCGCCGATGAAGTCGGCAACGAAGGTATCGGCCGGCAGCTCGTAGAGGTCGTGGGGCGAGCCCTCCTGGGCGATCTCCGCATTGCGCATGACGATGATCTTGTCGGAGACGGCCAACGCCTCCTCCTGGTCGTGGGTCACGTAGACCGACGTCAGGCCCAGGTTCTGCTGCAGCTCGCGGATGTCCTCGCGCACGCGCCGCCGCAGCTTGGCGTCCAGGTTCGACAGCGGCTCGTCGAACAACAGCACCTGCGGCTCCAGCACCAGCGCGCGGGCGACGGCGACGCGCTGCTGCTGGCCGCCCGACAGCTCGCTGGGCAGGCGCGCGCCGTAGCCGGCAAGACCGACCTGGGTGAGCCCTTCTTCCGCCCGCGCCAAGGCCTCGGCCTTCGCCATGCCGCTCACGCGCAGGCCGTAGGAGACGTTCTCGATGACCGTCATGTGCGGGAACAGCGCGTAGGACTGGAACACCATGGAGACGTCGCGGTCGGTCGCCGGCAGCGACGAGACGTCGGTGTCGCCGATCAGGATGCGGCCGCCGGTCGCCATCTCCAGGCCGGCGATCAGGCGCAGCGTCGTCGTCTTGCCGCAGCCGCTGGGCCCCAACAGCGTGACCAGCGCGCCGGCCTCGACGGTGAACGAGACGTCGTCGACCGCGACCACCGCGCCGAAGGCCTTGGTGACCCCGTCGAACTGTACTGATGCCGCACTCATGCCGCCAAACCGCCTACCGCGCTCGGCACGCCCTCGGTGCGCCGCTGGATCTGGCGCTTGCCGACCACGACCTGCACCAGCGTTATGGCCGCCAGCATAACCAGGATCAGCACCGACGAATAGGCGATGGCCTGGCCGAAGTCGCCGTTCTCGACGCGGCCGATGATGAACGAGGTCGCCATGTCGTAGTTGGCGCTGACCAGGAAGATGACCGCGCTGATCGCCGTCATCGCCCGCACGAAGCTGAACACCAGGGCGGCGATGATAGCCGGCCGCAACAGCGGCAGGATGACCTTGCGCACGGTGGTGAAGCTGTTGGCGCCGAGCGTCAGCGACGCCTCGTCCAGGCTCTTGTCGAGCTGGCTCATGGCGGCGATGCCGGCGCGCACGCCGACCGGCATGTTGCGGAAGACGAAGCTGACCACCAGGATCACGCCGGTGCCGGTGATCTCGATAGGCGGCACGTTGAAGGCCAGGATGTAGCTGACGCCGATGACCGTGCCGGGGATGGCGAAGCTCAGCATGGTGCCGAACTCGAAGGCGCTCTTGCCCGTGAAGCGCTGGCGCACCAGCACATAGGCCGTCAGGAGGCCGACGATCGCCGTCAGGGGTGCGGAGATCGTGGCGATCCAGATCGTCGTCGAGAACGAGTTCCAAGCGAGGCCGCTGAACACCAGGCCGTGTTCGCCGGCGGTGATGCCGAACGAGTCGATGTAGTGACGCAGCGTGAAGGTGTTGTTGCGCCCGAGCAGCTCGACGAAGCCGCCGAACATGATGATGACGTAGATGATCGCCGTCAGCGCCGCCCACGGCAGGGCCGTGCCGTAGACCAGCACCTTCAGTTGGCGCGGCAGCTGCACGGGCACGCCGGCGTCGCCCTTGCCGGTCACCGTCGTGTACGACTTGCGGCCCAGCCAGACCCGCTGGGCGAAGAACGCCGACAGCGTGAAGGCCAGCAGCACGATGGCGAGCACGGCGGCGCGGCCCTGGTCGTTCTGGGCGCCGACGATGGCGAAGAAGATCTCCGTCGACAGCACGTCGTAGTTGCCGCCCAGCACCAGCGGGTTGCCGAAGTCGGCCAGGCTCTCGATGAAGCCCAGCAGGAAGGCGTTGGCCAGGCCCGGCCGCATCAGCGGCAGCGACACCGTCGTGAAGGTCTGCCAGCTGTTCGCGCGCAGCGTCTGCGCCGCCTCCTCCATCGACGGACTGACGCCCTCGACGACGGCGATCAGCACCAGGAAGGCGATCGGCGTGAAGGCCAGGGTCTGGGCGAGCCAGATGCCCGGCAGGCCGAAAATCCAGCGGGTCGGCCGGATGTCGAAGGCCGTGAAGAGGAACTCCGAGACGACGCCCGAACGGCCGAACAAGAGGATCACCGCGAGGCCGATGACGAAGGGCGGGGTGATGATCGGCAGCACCGTCAGGACCCTGAGCGAGCGCTTGGCGCGGAACCGCGTCCGCGTCGCGATCAACGCGAAGGCGAGGCCGAGCAAGGTCGAGCTGACGCCGGTCAGGATCGCCAGGAACAGGGAGTTCCAGGCGACGCCGCAGCGCACGCTGGCGGCGACGCACGACAGGCCCCAGATCTTGACGTCGAACAGTTTCGAGAAGAACAGCAGAACCGAATACGTGCCGTCGTTGTCCTGCAGCGCGCTGATCAGGATGCGGACGACCGGGAAGAAGACGAAGGCGGTGACCAGCGCCACGACCAGGCCGATGGCGCCGACGACGAAGACGTCGCCGTTGATGGCCCCGCGCGCGGCGATGCCGATGGTCAGGACGAACAGGCAGGCGCCGGTGGCGAGCAGCGCGCCGTAGCCCATGCCTTCTTGGCGCAGCTCGGTCGGGCCGAACAGCGCTTCGAGCCCCGGGAACTCCCAGCCGCTGATGCCGATGGTGAAGCCCTGGGCGACGATGAAGGCCAGGCCGCCGGCGCCGGCCGCGATCAGCACGTTGCTGAACCACGGATCGGTCTTCGGCCGGTAGAGCACCGTCAGCGGCGCGGCCAGCGCGACCGCGACCGCGCCCAGCCACCACGGCGGATGCAGCAGCGCCTGGAACAGGCCGGCACCGAAGGCGGCCGAGAACAGCGGCGAGTCCAGCCACTGCAGCGACCAGAAGCCGCCGTCAGCCGCGTACCACGGCAGCAGCAGGAAGCCGGCCCAGCCGACGCCGAGCCACAGGGCGAGGATGCGGTTCACAAGCGGGTGCCTACGCCGCAACCGGCCCGCGCCCGACGACTGGTCAGGCGCGGGCCGACGCTACGGCAGGTGCCGCGGAGGTCAGCGCGGCAGCGAGTTGACCTCGTCGTCCCAGCGCTTCAGCAGACGCCGGCGCGTGTCCGACGAGCCGTAGGTCTTGAAGTCGTAGTCGATCAGCTTGATCTGCTCCAACTTCGGTGCCTGCGGCGGCGGCGCGGCGCCGGCGTTCGACGGCACCTGGTAGGCCTTGGCGTTCTTCGCCATCTCCTGGATGTCGGCGCGCAGGGCGAAGTCGTAGAACGCCCGGGCGGACTCCGGGTTCGGCCCGTCCTTGATGATGCTCATCGAGCCGATCTCGAAGCCCGTGCCCTCGCACGGCGAGACGATCTCGATCGGGAAGCCCGACACCTTCTGCGTCACCATGTCGTGCTGGAAGACGATGCCGATGGTGGTCTCGCCGCGCGCCGCGGCCTTGATCGGCGCCGAGCCCGACTTGGTGTACTGGTTGATGTTGCGGTGCAGGCCCTTCATGAACTCGAAGCCCTCTTCCTCACCGAAGATCTGCACGATCGTCGCCAGTGTCGTGTAGGCGGTGCCCGAGGAGTTCGGGTTGGCCATCTGCACCTCGCCGCGATAGTCCTCCTTGACGAGATCCGCCCAGCACTCCGGCGGCTTGAGGCCCAGGCGATCGAGCTGCTCGGAGTTGTAGCCGATGCCCAGCGCGCCGGCGTAGATGCCGACGGTGCGGTTGCCCGCGGCCGCGGCCTGGTTGCGGGCCCAGGGGTGCAGGTCCGGCGCGGCGCCGGAGACGTACTCTTCCGTCAAGCCTTCCTCGGCGGCCTGCAAGTGCGGATCGCCGGTGCCGCCCCACCAGACGTCGCCCTTGGGATTGCGGTCCTCGGCCTTGATCTGGGCGAACGTCTCGCCCGAGCTCTTGCGCGTCATGGCGACCTTGATGCCGGTCGCCTTCTCGAACTCCTCGACCATCAGCTGGCACCATTCGATCTGCGGGCTGCAATACAGCACCAGCTCCTTCGACTGGGCGGCCAGATGGCCCGGCTGCGCCACCAGGCCGGCCGCGACCGCCGCGACCGACAGCGCCATGAGTTGGCGTCTATGCATCGATGATCTCCCTGTTTGTTGTCTGGACCCGGTATTCATGCCCGCGTCCGTTGTGTTTCGTTGTGCGGCCCCATGTCCCGCACGGGGCAAAGTGATTGTTTTGTAACACAACTGTCATGGACCCGTCGCCGAATTGCGCTCGCGTGAGGCGCGACGATTGGGCGCGCTGCCAGACACCCTGAAACGTGATCGGCCGCCGCTTGCCGCCGGGGCGGGGCGCCCCTAGGGTCTTGACCGCCCCTGATTCCAGCCGAGACCGACGATGGACCCGCACCGCCGCAAGCTGTTGGGCCTCGGCGCCGCCGTCGGCGCGGGGCTGGTCGGGCGCCGCGCCGCCGCCGCGGCGGGCGACGGGGGCACACCGCCGCGCATCGGCCGCAGCGTCACGCTCGGCCGCACCGGGCTCCGCGTCTCGGAGATCGGCTTCGGCTCGGCCAGTTCGTCCGACCCGGCGCTGGTGCGCCGCGCCCTCGATCGCGGCGTCACCTTCTTCGACACGGCAGAGAGCTATCGCGGGGGCAGGGCCGAAGCGGCGATCGGCGCCGCGCTCCAGGGCGTGCCGCGTGACCGCTACGTGCTGGCCTCAAAAACACGGGCCGGCGCCCGGGAGACGGCGGCGCAGATGATGCAGGCGCTGGAGGGCAGCCTGAAAAGCCTGCGCACCGACTACCTGGACATCTACTTCAACCACGCCGTCAACAATGTGGACCGGCTGCGCAACCGCCACTGGGCCGAGTTCACCGAGCGCGCCACGGCGCAGGGCAAGATCCGCTTCCGCGGCGTCTCGGGGCATGGCAGCCGCCTCGTCGAGTGCCTCGACTTCGCCCTCGACCACGACCTCGCCGACGTGGTGCTGGCCGCCTACAGCTTCGCGCTGGACCCGGATTTCAGCGACCGGCTGCGCCACACCTTCCACTTCGTCGCCATGCAGCCCGGCCTGCCGCGCGTGCTCGACAAGGCCAAGGCGAACAACGTCGGCGTGGTCGCCATGAAGACGCTCATGGGCGCGCGGCTGAACGACGTTCGCGAACACGAGACGGAGGGCCGTACGTTCGCCCAGGCGGCGCTGCGCTGGGTGCTGGAGAGCCCGCGCGTCGACGCCGCGGTGATCTCGATGAAGACCCTCGACCAGATCGACGAGTTCGTCGGGGCCTCGCGGCATGCCGGCGCGCAGCCGCAGGATTTGCCGCTCCTGGCCCGCTATGCGTACCGCCAGAACGCGCGCTGGTGCCGGCCCGGTTGCGACGGCTGCGCCGGCGCCTGTCCGCACGGCGTGGAAATCGCCGAAGTCCTCCGTACGCGTATGTACGCGGTCGACTATGGCGACGAAGCGCTGGCGCGAAACGACTACGCGGCGCTGGGCGAGGGCGCCTCGCCGTGCGTGACCTGCCGCCACGAGGCCTGCCGCGGCGCCTGTCCCTTCGGCCTGCCGATCGCCGCCCTGACTCGCGACACCGCGAACCGTCTGGCCTGAAGCTCGCCCCCGTGGTCGTCTTCTTCGCCCACGCGCTGATCGTGCTGGCGGCCTGGACGGTCGCCATCAAGTACCTGTTCCCGCTGGGCTACGCGCTGGCCTACGGCCTGCCGCCGCTGGCCCATGTGACGTGGGACGCCTGGCCGCTCGTGCACCTGTGGCTCGCCTGGGCGCTGCTGCGCCGGCCGGCCTATCTGGTGCCTCTGGCGCTCGCCGTCTCGGCCGCGGAAGTGGCGATCGTCGCCGTCAAGTTCGCGGTCTTCCTCGACGCCCCGGAGTGGACCATCTGGACGACCAACTGGTTCGTCAACAAGGCCTTCGTGCTGCTGCTCTTCGCGGCGCTGTTGCCCTACGTCTGGGTCAACCGCCGGCGTCTCGCGGGCTGAGCCGCGCCTGCCGCCGACTCCGACGCACGTGATAGCGTGCGCGCCCATGAAACGCTTGGGCGTTTGCGCGATCGTGGCCTTGGCCGCCGGCCTGCTCGTTGCTTGCGACGAGAGCCGGCCGGTGGCCGCGACGGCGACGCCGACCGAGCCCGGCGTCGTAGCCGACTTCCAGGCCCTGCCCGACATCCCGGTGCCGGCCGGCACCTCGCTCGACGTCGACAAGTCGATCATTCTGGGCGGCGGCGACCAGTGGACGGGTCGCGTCGTGCTCGACGTGCCGCTGAAGGCCAGCGACGCGGTGGCGCTCTACGACGAGCAGATGCCGGCCTTCGGCTGGCAGCCGGTCATGGTGGTGCAGGCGGACGTCAGCGTGCTGGCCTATGTGCGCGGCGCGCGCGCGGCGACGCTGCAGATCGAGGGTCGCACCATGGGCGGCAGCCGCATCGCGCTGACCGTGGCGCCGCGCCAGGCGGAGCAGCCGGTCGGCCAGTAGGGCATTTTCGGCATGCGCCGAGGCGGCACCGGCCCGCACCCTCGCCCGGCCACCCCGAGGATACTGGCGTTGGGTGGCCGGGCGGGGGAGCGGGCCGGCGATGCGACTTTGATCGAGGCTATTTGACCGTCAGCACCGCGCAGTCGGCGAGCTGCGAGACCTTCAGCGAGACGCTGCCGAACATCAGGCTCTCGAACGAACTGACGCCGCGCCGGCCCATGACCACCAGGTCGATGCCGGCTGCCTTGACGTGGTTGACGATGGCGTCGCCGGGGTCGCCGCTGTCCGGCATGGTCTCGATCTCCTCAACGCCGTGCTCGGCGGCGCGCAGGCGGGCGTTGTCCAATATCTTGTTGGCGACGGCGCGCATCATCTGCTCGATGTCCAGGTGCTCGACGCGGGCGAAGTCGCGCAGGTCCTCGGGGATGGCGCGCGCGGTGAAGTCGTGGGTGACGTGGATCAGCACCAGCTTGGCCCCACGTTGCTGGGCGATATCACAGGCGATGTCGAGCGCCCGCGTTGCGTGCTCCGAGCCGTCCACGGGTACCAGGATCTTGTTCAGCTTGATCGTGTAGGCCATTGCGCTCCCCCAGTTGCAGCCCCCGTCGGACGGCCATACTCAGCCGCTGGCCGCGATGCTCGCAACGATACAGATCAAGTGGTTGGGGGCGGGCGCTCTGCCGCCGTCGAAGGCCGCTGCCGCGGACTCGTCGCCGCGCCGGGCGGATCAGCCCGACGGCCGGAAGGCTATTTGACCGTCAGCACCGCGCAGTCGGCGAGCTGGGAGACCTTCAGCGAGACGCTGCCGAACATCATGCTCTCCAGGGAGCTGACGCCGCGCCGGCCCATCACGATCAAGTCGATGTCCTTCGCCTTGACGTAGTTGACGATGGCGTCGCCGGGGTCGCCGCTGTCGGGCACCGTCTCGATCTCGTCGACGTCGTTCTCCGCTGCGCGCGCCTTGGCCGCGTCCAGCAGCTTGTTGGCGACCGCACGCATCATCTGCTCGACGTCCAGGCGCTCGATCCGCGCGAACTGCCGCAAGTGGTCGGGAATGGCGCGTTTGGTGAAGTCCTCGGTAACGTGGATCAGCACCAATGACGCGCCACGACGCTTGGCGGTGTCGCTGGCGATATCGACCGCCTCCGCGGCGTGGTTCGACCCGTCGACCGGCACCAGGATGCGGTCGAGCTTGACGTCTATGGCCATGGCGGACCCCATTTGCGGCGTTGCGATGAGGCGCCATTCTCAACCGTCGATTGCGCGACCGGCAATCGGATACGGGTCAGCCTCAGCCGCCGTCGAAGAACGCCGCGTCGGGCTTGTAGCCGCTCCAGGCGAACCAGTACGCAATGTGCCCCGGCAGCCGCGCGAGCGTGCTGCCGTCGGGACCCACCAGCGCGTCTTCCGTGACCTGCCAGGCGACGCCGTCCGCCGCCACGCCGTCGCCGTCGGCGGTGAAGGTGTGCGCGCCGCGGTCATACGCCCGCACGGTGCGCGTCGCAGCGTCGCCGATCAGCACCACGCCGGTGTCGCCGACGCGGTCGTTGACGACGGCGCCGCCCTCGAAGGCCGTCAGCGGCCAGGCCTTCTCCAGCGCCGCCTCGCCGGTGCCGACCCGCAGCGCGTAGACGTAGTCCTTGGGCTTGAGGCGGTCGTCCGTGGTCGGGGCCGGGAACATCAGGTCGGGGCTGTTGAAATAGGCGGCGTAGGGCCGCCCCGGCGTGTAGTCGCGGGCGTAGCCGGTCTCCAGCGACAGCACCTGCGTCTGCGGCTGGCGTTCGCGCCAGGCCGCCCAGGTGGTGATGGCGACGGGACGGATCCTGAGCTCGATGCCCGAGCCGGTGAGCGGCCCGACCACGGGGCGGCCGGTGAACTGGTTCCACAGCGAGTTCGTACCGTGGTCGTACATCAGCTTGTTGGAGCGGTTGAGGAAGCCCGAGGAGCCGAACACCAGGCGCGTGTCGCGGTCGTCGAGCAGCGTCTCGAACAGGATGCCCGAGCCGCACAGCGTGCAGTAGGCCAGCGCCACCGGCACGCCGCCGACCACGTCGTTGAACATCTCGTGCCAGTCCATGATGCGCAGCGGATAGGCCCGCGCGTCGCCGTCGATGGCGACACCGAACACCAGCTCGTCGTCGTCAAGATAGCCGGCGTCGGCGGCCGGCACGTGGCGCGGGTCGATCAGCGCCGGGATGCCGTCCTTCACCACGCCGCCCCAGGCGATCTCCTCCAGGCGGATCTCGTGCGGCACCCCGGCGTAGAGGAAATCGCGGAAGTTGGGGTCGATGAGGGCCATCACGTTCGCCTTGAAGGCGTCGAAGCCGGCGAAGGGCATCACCTCCGGGTGGGCCTGCTGCCACTCCATCCAGGTGAACCAGTGGCTGCCGTAGCTGGCGCCGGTCAGCCGCCGCAGCGTCGTGCCGATGGCGCCGTCGCGGTCGTTGACGAAGCGCAGCGCCTGGATCAGCCCCGCCGCCACGTCCGGCTTGCCGCGCGCCTCCAGCTTCGCGAGCGCGTCGGCGCGGACCGCCGGGTTGCTGTTGAAAGCCTGGCGCACCAGGTCGCCGGCCGGCTCGGGCTCGGCCGCGGCGGCCGACAGCGCGATCAGCGTCAGGCCGGCAACCAGCATCAGACGCCGCACGAGATTCGTCATCCAGTCCGCCTCCTGTGTCCCGCGACATACGGTGCGCGCGGCGGCACCGCGAGTCACCCCCGGTCACGCTTGCGTCAGGGGGCCCTGTGCTACGGTCGCGCCATGAGCGGGACGGCGGACAGCGCGGCGTTGTTGAGCGTCGCCGAGATGTACCGGGCCGACGCGCTGGCGGCCGAGGGCGGCGTCCCGAGCCTCGACCTCATGGAGGCGGCGGGGGCGGCGGTCGCCGACGCGGTGAGGGCGCTGGGCGAGGGCACGGTGACGGTGCTGTGCGGCCCCGGCAACAACGGCGGCGACGGTTTTGTCGTGGCGCGGCTGCTGGCGGCCGACGGCCAGGCGGTCAAAGTGGCGCTGCTGGGCGAACGCGAGGCACTGAAAGGCGACGCGGTGCACAACGCCGGCCGCTGGCAGGGCGAGGTGGCGCCGCTGACGCCCGCGGCCCTGGACGGCGCGGCGGTCGTCGTCGACGCCGTGTTCGGCGCCGGCCTCGGCCGCCCGCTCGAGGGCGTCGTGGCGGAGACCGTCGACGCCATCGGCGCGCGAGGTATTCCGTGCGTCGCGGTCGACGTGCCTTCGGGCGTCGACGGCGACACCGGCGCGGTCCGCGGCACCGCAGTCCGGGCGACGGCGACGGTGACGTTCTTCCGGCGCAAGCCCGGCCACCTGCTGCTGCCGGGCCGCCTGCACTGCGGGGCCGTCACGGTCGCCGACATCGGCATTCCGGACGCCGTGCTGGACGAGATCGCGCCGCAGACGTTCGCCAACGGGCCCGAGCTGTGGCTCGACGCCTACCCCTGGCCGCAAGCCGATGGGCACAAGTACAGCCGCGGCCACGCCGTCGTGCACGGCGGGACCATGGCCGGGGCGGGGCGGTTGGCGGCACGGGGCGCGCTGCGCGGCGGCGCGGGCCTCGTCACCGTCGCCGCGCCCAAGGGACACGCCGCCCCCTTCGTCACCGACTGGGCCAGCCTGATCGTGCGCATCGTCGGCTCGACGGCGGAGTTCGCGGGCCTCATCGAGGACCCGCGCATCACCGCCGTCCTGGTCGGCCCCGGCAACGGCGTCAACGTGACGACGCGCGAGCGGGCGCTGGCGGCGCTGACGGCGTCGGCGGCGACGGTGCTCGACGCCGACGCGCTGAGCGCCTTCGAGACCCAGCGGCAGCTGCTGCTCGAGGCCATCGACGGCGCCTGCGTGCTGACGCCCCACCCCGGCGAGTTCGAGCGCCTGTTCGACGAAATCGAGCCGGGCGCCGACCGCCTGACCCGGGCCCGTGCGGCGGCCGCGCATACGGGCGCCGTGCTGCTCTTGAAAGGCGCGGACACGGTGATCGCGGCGCCCGACGGCCGTGCCGCGATCAACGCCAACGCGCCGCCGGACCTGGCCACCGCCGGCGCCGGCGACGTGCTGGCGGGCTTCGTGACGGCGCTGCTGGCCCAGGGCCTGGCGCCGTTCCAGGCGGCCTGCGCCGGCGCCTGGCTGCACGGTGCCGCGGCGAGCGCCTTCGGCCCCGGCCTCGTCGCCGAGGACCTGCCCGACGCGCTGCCGGCCGTGCTGCGGGACTTGCGGGCCCAGGCCGCGACGCGCGGCCCCTGACGCGCCGTTCGGCGCCCGTGTTTACTCGCTGAGGCTATTCGTATAGGAAGGCGCGCCGGCGCCCGGCGCGGCGTGGCGGGCATTCCGCTGCGGGCGTGGCGGAATTGGTAGACGCGCCAGGTTTAGGTCCTGGTGACTGAGAAGTCGTGGGGGTTCGAGTCCCTTCGCCCGCACCACCCGAGACCGCGATCGAGGGGCCGACGGAGGCCCCGTGACGCTAGGCTGAGCATTCGACATGACGCAGGTTACCGAGACCCTGTCCGAGGGACTGAAGCGCGAGTTCACGGTCGTCGTCGCCGCCGACGACATCGCCAAGCGGGTCGACGAGCGGCTCGTCGAGGTCGGCGCCCAAGTGCGCCTGCCGGGCTTCCGCCCCGGCAAGATCCCGATGAACATCCTGCGCAGCCGCTTCGGCCCGTCGGTGATGGGCGAGGTGCTGGAGAGCACGGTGCAGGACACCTCCGGCGAGGTCATGCAGGAGCGCGACCTGCGCCCGGCCGGCCAGCCGCGCATCGAGATCAAGCAGTTCGACGAAGGCAAGGACCTGGAGTTCGACCTGGCGGTCGAGATCCTGCCGGAGATCGTGCCGATGGACTTCGCCGCCGTCGAGCTGACGCGCATGAAGGCGACCGCGGGCGACGCCGAGGTCGCCAAGGCATTGGACGACCTGGCCCAGAGCCAGAAGCGCACCGAGCCGGTCGCCGAGGCGCGCCCCGCGGCCGACGGCGACACGGTGGTCATCGACTTCATCGGCCGCATCGACGGCGAGGCCTTCGAAGGCGGCAGCGGCGAGGGCCAGGCGATCGAACTGGGCTCCGGCATGTTCATCCCGGGCTTCGAGGCGCAGCTGGTCGGCAAGCAGGCGGGCGAGGCGGCGACCGTCAAGGTGCCGTTCCCGGACGACTATCCGGCGGAGAACCTGGCCGGCAAGGAGGCCGAGTTCGGGGTCACGGTGAAGGAGCTGCGCGCGCCGGCGCCGGCGACCATGGACGACGACTTCGCCAAGGAACTCGGGCTCGACGACCTGGCGGCGCTGAAGGACATGATGCGCGAGCGGCTGGACCAGGAGTACGGCCAGATCGCCCGCGCGCGGCTCAAGCGCGAGCTGCTGGACGTGCTCGCCGACGGCCACAGCTTCGACGTGCCGCCGACGCTGGTCGACAACGAGTTCGACCAGATCTGGCAGCAGGTCGAAGCGGCGAAGGAGGCCGGGCAGCTCGACGAGGACGACGCGAGCAAGGCCGAGGACGAGCTCAAGGCCGAGTACCGCGACATCGCGCTGCGCCGGGTGCGGCTGGGGCTGCTGTTGGCCGACGTCGGCCAGCGCAACGGCCTCACGGTCTCGCCGGAGGAGGTCAACCGCGCGATGATGGCAGAGGCGCGCCGCCACCCCGGCCACGAGCAGCAGGTGCTGGAGATGCTGCGCGGCGACGAGAACGCCCAGGCACAGCTGCGCGCGCCGCTGTTCGAGGAGAAGGTCGTCGACTTCATCGTCGAGATGGCGAAGATCGCCGACCGCGAGGTCAGCGTCGCCGAACTGATCGGCGTCGAAGACGGCGAGGAGACTGCGGAAGAGGCGCCGGCCAAAGAGGCGCCCGCCAAGAAGCGGGCGCCGGCGAAGAAGAAATCGGCGGAATAAGCGTGATAGCCGGGCTTGCGATGCGGCCCGCGCGGCGCTAACTGATAGGTCAACCGTGGCCGGACCGGCGCGCCGAGTCGGCGTGCTGCTAGGGGTGCCCTCATGGCAGACGTCCGCAACACCTACATGAACACGCTCGTGCCGATGGTCGTCGAGCAGACCAACCGCGGCGAGCGTGCCTTCGACATCTACTCGCGCCTCCTGAAGGAGCGCATCATCTTCCTCACGGGGGCCGTCGAGGACGGCGTGTCGAGCCTGATCTGCGCCCAGCTGCTGTTCCTGGAGGCGGACAACCCCAAGAAGGACATCTACTTCTACATCAACTCGCCGGGCGGGGTGGTGACCTCGGGGCTGTCGATCTACGACACCATGCAGTACATCCGGCCGGACGTCGCCACGCTGTGCATCGGCCAGGCCGCCTCGATGGGCTCGATGCTGCTGTCGGCGGGGGCGCCGGGCAAGCGCTACGCCACGCCCAACGCCCGGATCATGGTGCACCAGCCCTCCGGCGGCTTTCAGGGCCAGGCGACGGACGTGGAGATCCACGCCAAGGAAATCCTCTCGATTCGCCATCGGCTTAACGAGATCTATTCGTTCCACACCGGGCAGCCGATCGAGAAGATCGAGGATGCGCTGGAGCGCGACAAATTCTACACGCCCGCCGAAGCCTGCGATTTCGGCCTCATCGACGAGGTCGTCGCGAAGCGCGAGGTACCGGAGGAGAACGGCGACGGCGGCGGCGACGATGACGGCAAATCAGCCACTTAACTAAATATTGATCGAAGGTCCCTAGATGTTGTTCACTGGCGTGGCCTATGGGTCCGCTGCCCTTGGCGGCGGTTTCGCCGGTCGGCCGCGACGGCCGACTGAGCCGCGTGCGCGGGGCGTAGGCGGCTTCGGCCCGAAAGGACACGGTGCTACCCGCGTCGTGATGGAGACCCGATGAGCAAGTCCAGCGGCGGCGACTCGAAGAACACCCTCTACTGCTCGTTCTGCGGCAAGAGCCAGCACGAGGTCCGCAAGCTGATCGCGGGCCCGACCGTGTTCATCTGCGATGAATGCGTCGAACTGTGCATGGACATCATCCGCGAGGAGCACAAGTCGACGCTGGTCAAGTCGCGCGACGGCGTGCCCACGCCGCGCGAGATCTGCACCGTGCTCGACGATTACGTGATCGGCCAGGACTACGCCAAGCGCGTGCTCTCCGTCGCCGTGCACAACCACTACAAGCGCCTCGGCCACGGCACCAAGAACAACGACGTCGAGATCGCCAAGTCGAACATCCTGCTGATCGGCCCGACGGGCTGCGGCAAGACGCTGTTGGCGCAGACGCTGGCGCGCATCCTGGACGTGCCGTTCACGATGGCCGACGCGACGACGCTGACCGAAGCCGGCTATGTCGGCGAGGACGTCGAGAACATCATCCTCAAGCTCTTGCAGTCGGCCGACTACAACGTCGAGCGGGCGCAGCGCGGCATCGTCTACATCGACGAGGTCGACAAGATCAGCCGCAAGTCCGACAACCCCTCGATCACGCGCGACGTGTCGGGCGAGGGCGTGCAGCAGGCCCTGCTGAAGATCATGGAAGGCACGGTCGCCAGCGTGCCGCCGCAAGGCGGGCGCAAGCACCCGCAGCAGGAGTTCCTGCAGGTCGACACGACGAACATCCTGTTCATCGTCGGCGGCGCCTTCTCGGGGCTCGAAAAGATCATCTCCCAGCGCGGCCAGGCGACGTCGATCGGCTTCGGCGCCGACGTGCGCGGGCCGGACGACCGCAAGACCGGCGAGGTCCTGCGCGGCGTCGAGCCGGAAGACCTGTTGAAGTTCGGCCTGATCCCGGAATTCATCGGCCGCCTGCCGGTCATCGCGACGCTGACCGACCTGGACCAGGCCGCGCTGATCGAGATTCTCACCAAGCCGAAGAACGCCCTGGTCAAGCAGTACCAGCGCCTCTTCGAGATGGAGGGGATGAAGCTCGATTTCTCCGAGGACGCGCTGGCCGGCATCGCCCGCAAGGCGATCGCCCGCAAGACCGGCGCGCGCGGCCTGCGCTCGATCATGGAGGCCATCCTGCTCGACACCATGTTCGAGCTGCCCGGCCTCAGCGGCGTCGAGGAGGTCGTGATCAACGGCGAGGTCGTCGAGGGGCGGGCCAAGCCGCTCTTCGCCTACGCCGAGCGCCGCGACGACGTCGGCACCAGCGCCTGAGGGGCGGGCGCATTCCCGGCACGCCGCCGGCCGGACCGGCGGTTGATAACGCCGGCGGCCGACGCCACATAAGCCGCGGCTCGCATTCGACGGGCCGTTTGCCACGCGAAGCAAGGCACGGCGCGCGGCCGTGCCCAACTGGATCGTAAGCGATGCTCGAACTTCCCAGCGGCGCCCTGTTCCCCGTGCTCCCCCTGCGGGACATCGTCGTCTTTCCGCACATGATCGTGCCGCTGTTCGTCGGCCGCGAGAAGTCGGTGAAGGCGCTCGAGGACGTCATGCAGGACGACAAGCAGATCCTGCTGGTGACCCAGAAGAACGCGGCGCAGGACGACCCGTCGCCGGCCGACATCTTCAGCGTCGGCACCGTCGGCACGGTCCTGCAGCTGCTGAAGCTGCCCGACGGCACGGTCAAGGTGCTGGTCGAGGGCGGCCGCCGCGCGCGCATCTCGCGCTACGCGGACAACGACGAGTTTTTCCAGGCCTATGCCGACGTGCTGCCCGACGAGACCGGCGAGGTGCAGGAGGTCGAGGCGCTGTCGCGCTCGGTCGTCGGCCAGTTCGAGCAGTACATCAAGCTGAACCGCAAGGTGCCGCCGGAGGTGCTGGTCTCGATCAACCAGATCGAGGAGCCGGGCAAGCTGGCCGACACCATCGCCTCGCACCTGTCGCTCAAGATCCCCGAGAAGCAGGAGCTGCTCGAGGCCGAGACGGTGAGCGAGCGGCTGGAGAAGAACTACTCCTTCATGGAAGGCGAGATCGGCGTCCTGCAGGTCGAGAAGCGCATCCGCAGCCGGGTCAAGCGGCAGATGGAGAAGACCCAGCGCGAGTACTATCTCAACGAGCAGATGAAGGCGATCCAGAAGGAGCTCGGCGAGGGCGAGGACGGCCGCGACGAGCTGGGCGAGCTGGAAGAGCGCATCAAGAAGACGCGGCTGAGCAAGGAGGCGCGCGAGAAGGCGGGCCAGGAGCTCAAGAAGCTACGCAACATGAGCCCGATGTCGGCCGAGGCGACGGTGGTGCGCAACTACCTCGACTGGATGCTGACTATCCCGTGGAAGAAGCGCACCAAGATCAAGAAGGACATCCTCAAGGCCGAGAAGGTCCTCAACGCCGACCACTACGGCCTGGACAAGGTCAAGGAGCGCATCCTCGAGTACCTCGCCGTCCAGCAGCGCATGAACAAGATCCGCGGGCCGATCCTCTGCCTCGTGGGCCCGCCGGGCGTCGGCAAGACCTCGCTGGGCAAGTCGATCGCCGCCGCGACCGGGCGCAACTTCGTGCGCATGAGCCTGGGCGGCGTGCGCGACGAGGCCGAGATCCGCGGCCACCGGCGCACCTACATCGGCTCCATGCCCGGCAAGATCATCCAGGGCATGAAGAAGGCGAAGTCGTCGAACCCGCTGTTCCTGCTCGACGAGGTCGACAAGCTGGGTGCGGACTGGCGCGGCGACCCGACCTCGGCCCTCCTCGAAGTGCTGGACCCCGAGCAGAACAACACCTTCCAGGACCACTACCTGGAGGTCGACTACGACCTCTCGGACGTGATGTTCGTCTGCACGGCGAACACCCTGCGCATGCCGCAGCCGCTGCTGGACCGCATGGAGATCATCCGGCTGGCCGGCTACACCGAGGACGAGAAGGTCGAGATCGCCAAGCGCCACCTGCTGCCCAAGCAGCTCAGGGAGAACGGCCTCGAGGACAACGAGTGGGCGATCTCTGAGGGCGCGCTGCGCGACCTGATCCGCTACTTCACGCGCGAGGCCGGCGTGCGCAATCTGGAGCGCGAGCTGGCCAATCTGGCGCGCAAGGCGGTCAAGGAGATCGCCGTCGACGAGTCGCTCGACACCGTCAAAGTGACGGCGCGCAACCTCGAGAAGTTCGCCGGCGTGCGCAAGTTCCGCTTCGGCGAGGTCGAGGAGGAGGACCTGGTCGGCGTGGTCACGGGCCTGGCCTGGACCGAGGTCGGCGGCGAGCTGCTGTCGATCGAGGCGATCCTGGTGCCCGGCAAGGGCAAGATGTCGGTCACCGGCAAGCTGGGCGACGTGATGCAGGAGTCGGTGCAGGCGGCGAACGCCTATGTGCGGGCCCGCTCCGTCGAGTTCGGCATCAAACCGACGCTGTTCGAGAAGCGCGACATCCACGTCCACGTGCCGGAGGGCGCGGTGCCGAAGGACGGCCCCTCGGCCGGCGTCGCCATGATCACGGCGATGGTCTCGGCGTTGACGGCCATCCCGGCGCGCAAGGACGTGGCGATGACCGGCGAGATCACGCTGCGCGGCCGCGTGCTGCCGATCGGCGGCCTGAAAGAGAAGCTCTTGGCGGCGCTGCGCGGCGGCCGGACCAAGGTGCTGGTGCCGAAGGACAACGAGAAGGACCTGGTCGAGATCCCCGACAACGTCAAGAAACGGCTGGAGATCGTGCCCGTGCACAGCGTCGACGAAGTGCTGGAGCACGCGCTGGTCAAGCCACTGACGGCGATCGAGTGGATCGAGCCGGAAGAGCCGGTGCGTCCGGTCGAAGACAGCGCCGACCGCAGCGGGGTCGTGACGCACTAGCGTCGCGTCCACACGTCGGACACACGACACACGCCGCCCAACAATATCGTCGGGCGGCGTGTCGTCGTTCAAGAACACCCTTGACGGCGCCTTTCCGGTCCGCGACTCGGTCGCTCGAAATCGGGAGAAATCCTCGGTTTTCCGCGCCGTCTCGATTGACGCCCGCGTGAACAGCGTCCTACACTCTCGCCGCTTTCGAGCCGATTCCCATCCATGACTCCAGGTATGAAGAGGGGGGCTTTACCGTGAACAAAAACGACCTCGTCGCTGCTGTCGTCTCGAGCGCAGGTCTCTCCAAGGCCGACGCGGCCAAGGCCGTCGACTCCGTGTTCGACAGTGTGACTGACTCGCTCGCGGGTGGCGTCGAGGTGCGGCTGGTCGGTTTCGGGACGTTCAGCGTGGCAAACCGCGCGGCGACCGAGGGGCGCAATCCCCGCACAGGCGAACGCATCCACATTCCCGCGTCGAAGCAGCCCAAGTTCAAGGCGGGCAAGGCTCTCAAGGACGCGGTCAACAAATAGCCGCGGCAGCGCCGCAGCGTCGGGCCGGTCGCGTCGAACCGCGGCCGGCTCAGTCGTTTCGGGCGGTTAGCTCAGTTGGCAGAGCGCCTGCTTTACACGCAGGAAGTCGGCGGTTCGAGCCCGTCACCGCCCACCATGGTCCGGCGCACGCCGGCCGCGCCGCGGCCCGCTTGACAGCGCCTGGGCCGACGCCTAGATACAGCCGTCCCGCGCACCGGAGGTGCCGGTCCCGCGGGGGTGTAGCTCAGATGGTTAGAGCGCTGGCCTGTCACGCCAGAGGCCGCGGGTTCAAGTCCCGTCACTCCCGCCACCTTCCTTTCCGCCCTCGCCAAAGCGAAACGTTTCGCCACCGCAGGTTTCGGTGGCGGCACGATCATGCGCGCCGAATCGGTGGAATGTGTAACAATCTTAACCGGATATTACGTCGCGTTTTCCGACCGGAAATTTGCGGCTTACACGCTGCCCCTAGGCTTATCGGCGCTGGAGGGAGCCGGAACGAGGCTGCTGCCAGGGAGGCCGCAGGGTAGGACACACCGACTCGTCCCGCCCCTCCCTCCAGCGCCAGGATGAGGCAAGCGGAGGAGGCCGGTCGGGGACCGGTCTGTAATGCAGATGTCGAGTGACCGCGAGGCGAAGAAGAGGGGCGCGGCGACGGTCGGGGGAGATGCCGTCGCCAAGGAAATCACACTCATGAGCGTGCCGGACGGCGAAAAGCGCACGACGGAGGCCACCGGCCGCGAACGGCGGGCCACGGTCCGCGCGCTGAGCGACTGGTCGCGCCATAGCGGCGACTCGCTGCCGTCCTTCACGGAGATGCGCGATACGTTCGACGACGCCGACGCCTGGCGCGACCGCTTCCTATTGAAGCGCGACGCCATCCCGGCGCGTTCCGTCTTCATCATGTGCGGCGACGCGGTGCGCGCCTGGACGGCGATCCCGCCGGTGTCGCGCACGCTCGACGAAGTGGTGCCGGCGGGGGTGCGCGAGACGGTCTGCGCCCTGTGCGAAGCGGCGGCGAGGACCAGCGAACCGCAGTCCGCCGACGACAGCTATCACGAGCCTTCGGGTGCCGAGATCATGTACCGCTGCATCTTCCTCCCCATGCGCGGGGCGGAAAGCGAACTGGACTACATCATGGGCGCGTTCAGCGCCAAGCGGACCATGGACATGCCCGCGCCTTAGAGAAACAGCCTCCGCACCGCGCGGCCCGGCCTTCCGACGCCTCGCCCGGAGCCGCCGCAACGCGGAGGACCGGCTGCCCGCCGCCCTCCCCGAGCACAAGGCAGCCAAAACGCCGGGTCGGCCCTCCCTCCGGGGCCGGCCCGGCTCCTTTTCTTGCTGCGCGGGCTGGCGCGGCAAGCGCAAACGCGCCCCGCGTGCTGCCCGCGGCTTCCCCTGACTCCGGTCGGTTCCCTATACTTGCGTCAACGCGGCCCGCCTTGCGCCCGGCCCGGGCTTGAGGTACCTCTCAGCCGCGTCGAATCCACCGCCGCGGGCGGGCCGCAGACGCGAGGAACAGCACGGCGACGATGGACGAGCTGCTGCGCGAATACCTGCCGATCCTGATCTTCCTGGTGATCGCGATCGGCATCTCGGCGTTGCTGTTGATCGCCTCCGTCGTGGTCGGCGCGCAGAGCCCCGATCCGGCGAAGAACTCGGCCTATGAGTGCGGCTTCGAGGCGTTCGACGACGCGCGCTCGCGCTTCGACGTGCGCTTCTACCTGGTCGCCATCCTGTTCATCATCTTCGACCTTGAGGTCGCTTTCCTGTTCCCCTGGGCTATCTCCCTGGGCGACATCGGCGTCTTCGGCTTCTGGTCGATGGTCGTGTTCCTCGCCATCCTGACCGTCGGCTTCATCTACGAGTGGAAGAAAGGCGCGCTGGAATGGGAGTGACCCCGGGTACGGTTGCGGGAACGGGCGTGCCCCTGGCCCCCGGACCGGCGCAGGACGACGTCCTGGCGCGAGTCACGCACGAGATTCAGGACAAGGGCTTCGTCGTCGCCAACGTCGACAAGGTCGTCAACTGGGCGCGCACCGGCTCGATGTGGCCGATGACCTTTGGCCTCGCGTGCTGTGCCGTCGAGATGATGCACACCGCGTGCTCGCGCTACGATCTCGACAAGTTCGGCGTGATCTTCCGGCCCAGCCCGCGCCAGTCCGACGTGATGATCGTCGCTGGCACGGTAACCAACAAGATGGCGCCGGCGCTGCGCAAGGTCTACGACCAGATGGCCGAGCCGCGCTGGGTGATCTCCATGGGTAGCTGCGCCAACGGCGGCGGCTACTACCATTACTCCTACTCGGTCGTACGCGGCTGCGACCGCCTTGTGCCGGTCGACATCTACGTGCCCGGCTGTCCGCCGACGGCCGAGGCGTTGCTCTACGGCATCCTGCAACTCCAGAAGAAGATCCGGCGGACCAGCACCATCGCGCGCTAGCGACCGGAAGCGCTGGATCGACGGCAGACGGACCAGGCGATGAACCAGGCGCTTAAAGACCTTGGCGACTATATCGCCGCGGCGCTGGCGCAGGACGTGCTGGAGACGCTGCAGGTGCGCGACGAGTTGATCGTCGTCGCCCGCTCAGCGGCGCTGACCAAGGTGCTGACATTCCTGCGCGACGACTCGAACTGCCAGTTCAAGGTGCTGGTCGACCTCGCCGGGGTCGACTATCCGGACCGCGAGGAGCGCCTGGAGGTCGTCTACAACCTGTTGAGCCTGAGCCAGAACCAGCGCGTGCGGCTCAAGGTGCGGACCGACGAGGAGACCCCGGTGCCGACCGCGTCGGGCGTGTTCAGCAGTGCCGCCTGGTACGAGCGCGAGGCCTGGGACATGTACGGCATCTACTTCGCCGACCACCCGGACCTACGCCGGCTGCTCACCGACTACGGCTTCGACGGCCACCCGATGCGCAAGGACTTCCCGATGACCGGCCACGTCGAGGTGCGCTACGACGAGCGCGAGAAGCGCGTCGTCTACGACCCCGTCCTGCTGCAGCAGGAATTCCGCAGCTTCGACTTTCTCAGCCCCTGGGAGGGCATGACCCGTACTCTGCCAGGCGACGAGAAGGCGACCGGCGACGTGGGGGAGGGCGCCTGATGGCCGAGGCCGCAATCAAGAACATGACGTTGAACTTCGGCCCGCAACACCCTGCGGCGCATGGCGTTCTGCGGCTGGTGCTAGAGATGGACGGCGAGGTCGTCGAGCGTGCCGACCCGCATATCGGCCTCCTGCACCGCGGTACCGAGAAGCTGATCGAGTACAAGACCTACCTGCAGGCGGTGCCGTACTTCGACCGGCTCGACTACGTCGCGCCGATGTGTCAGGAGCACGGCTACGCGCTGGCCGTCGAGAAACTGTTGGGCATCGAGGTGCCGCTGCGCGGCCGGTACGTTCGCGTGCTCTTTGCCGAAATCTCGCGCCTGTTGAACCACATCCTCAACCTCACGTCCTATGCCCTCGATGTCGGGGCGATGACGCCGATGCTGTGGGGTTTCGAAGAGCGCGAGCGCCTGGTGGAGTTCCACGAGGGCGCGTCGGGCGCGCGGCTGCACGCGGCCTACTTCAGGCCCGGTGGCGTGCACCAGGACCTGCCGGCCGGCATGGCGCAGGACATCCTGGACTACTTGCCGTCGATGGAGAAGTTCATCGACGACATGGAAGGGCTGCTGACGGAGAACCGCATCTTCCGCCAGCGCACGGTCGACGTCGGCGTGCTGACGACGGAGCAGGCCTGCGACTGGGGCATGAGCGGACCGATGCTGCGCGCCTCGGGCGTCGCCTGGGACCTGCGCAAGGCCCAGCCCTACGACGCCTACGACCGCGTCGACTTCGACATACCCGTGGGCAAGACCGGCGACTGTTATGCCCGCTATTTGGTGCGCATCGAGGAAATGCGCCAGAGCGTGCGCATCATCCGCCAGGCGATCCAGGACATGCCCGAGGGGCCGGTGAAGACGACCGACAACAAGGTGGCGCCGCCCAAGCGCGGCGAGATGAAGCACTCCATGGAGGCGCTGATCCACCACTTCAAGCTCTACACCGAGGGCTACCACGTGCCCGCCGGCGAGACATACACCGCGGTCGAAGCACCGAAGGGCGAATTCGCCGTCTATCTGGTCAGCGACGGCACCAACATGCCCTATCGCTGCAAAATCCGGGCGCCCGGCTTCGCCTTCATGCAGGCCATGGACACCATGACCAAGGGTCACATGCTGGCCGACGTGCCGGCGATCATCGGCAGCCTGGACGTCGTCTTCGGGGAGGTCGACCGGTGAGCCAGCCGATCGCCACGGGCGAGGCCTTCGCCTTCGACGCCGAGCGCCGCGCCCGCGCCGACACGATCATCGCGCGCTATCCCGAGGGGCGGCAGATCAGCGCCGTCATCGCCTTGCTCGACCTGGCGCAGCGCCAGCACGACAACTGGCTGTCGCTGGAGGCCATCGAGCACGTCGCCGAGGTCCTTTCCGTGCCGCGCATCCGCGTGCTGGAGGTCGTGACCTTCTACACCATGTTCAATCTCAAGCCCGTCGGCCGGCACTTCGTGCAGCTCTGCCGCACGACCCCGTGCTGGCTGCGCGGCAGCGACGAGTTGCGCCGGGTCTACGAGGAATTCACCGGCTGTGGCCCGGGCGAGATCACCGAGGATGGCAGCTTCTCGATGATCGAGGTCGAGTGTCTCGGCGCCTGCTGCAACGCGCCGATGGTGCAGATCGACGACACCTACTACGAGGACCTGACGCCGGACAGCTTCCGCGCGGTGCTGGAGGCGCTGAAGCGCGGCGAGACGCCGAAGCCCGGCTCGCAGGCCGGCCGCGTCGGCTCCGAGCCCGTCGGCGCGTGGTCGACGCTGACCGCGACCCAGCCCAGCGGGGGTGGCGACTGATGCTGCGCGACGACGACCGCGTCTTCAAGAACCTCTACGCCCAGGACGACTGGCGCCTGGCCGGCGCCCGGCGCCGCGGCGTCTGGGACAACACCAAGGCGCTCCTGGAGCTCGGCCGCGAAAAGATGGTCGACGAGGTCAAGGCCTCCGGCCTGCGTGGCCGTGGCGGCGCCGGCTTCCCGACCGGCCTCAAGTGGTCGTTCATGCCGCCCGACGACCGGCGCGACGGCCACGCCCACTACCTGGTGGTCAACGCCGACGAGTCCGAGCCCGGCACGTGCAAGGACCGCGAGATCCTGCGCTACGACCCGCACGTGCTGCTGGAGGGCTGCCTCGTCGCCGGCTTCGCCATGGGCGCGGAGACGGCCTACATCTACATCCGCGGCGAGTTCTTCGCCGAAGCCAGCCACATGCAGCAGGCCATCGACGAGGCCTACGAGGCGGGCCTGATCGGCAAGAACGCCTGCGGTTCGGGCTACGACTTCGACGTCGTGCTGCACCGCGGGGCCGGGGCCTATATCTGCGGCGAAGAGACCGCGCTGATCGAGAGCCTGGAGGGCAAGAAGGGCCAGCCGCGGCTGAAACCGCCATTCCCGGCGGCCTGCGGCCTGTGGGGCTGCCCGTCGACGGTCAACAACGTCGAGACCATCGCCGTCACGCCGATGATCATGCGCCGCGGCGCCTCGTGGTTCACCGGCTTCGGCCGCGAGAACAACCACGGCACCAAGATCTTCTGCATTTCCGGCCACGTGAACAACCCGTGCAACGTCGAAGCCGAGATGTCGATCCCGCTCAAGGTGCTGATCGAGAAACACGCCGGCGGCGTGCGCGGCGGCTGGGACAACCTGCTCGCCGTGATCCCCGGCGGTTCGTCGACGCCCCTGATCCCCAAGTCGGTGTGCGACGACGTGTTGATGGACTTCGACGCCCTGCGCGAGGTCAAGTCGGGCCTGGGCACCGCGGCGGTCATCGTCATGGACAAGTCGACTGACATCGTCGAGGCGATCGCGCGGCTGTCGCACTTCTACCAGCACGAAAGCTGCGGCCAGTGCACGCCGTGCCGGGAGGGCATGGGCTGGGTCTACCGCGTGATGCAGCGCCTGGTCACCGGCGACGCCGACATCGACGAGATCGACACGTTGGAGCAGGTCACCTACCAGATCGAGGGCCACACCATCTGCGCCCTGGCCGACGGCGGAGTCTGGCCGGTGCAGGGCCTGATCCGGCACTTCCGCGACGAGCTGGAGCGCCGCATCGTCGACCGCAAGACCCACACGCCCGCCGTGGCGGCCGAGTAGAGGCGCTGCAATGCCCAAGCTGACCATCGACGGCGAAGAGCTCGAGGTCCCGGCCGGCCTCACCGTCTTGCAGGCCTGCGAGATGGCCGGCAAGGAGATCCCGCGCTTCTGCTACCACGAGCGCCTGTCGATCGCCGGCAACTGCCGCATGTGCCTCGTCGAGGTCAAGCCGGGGCCGCCCAAGCCGGCGGCGTCGTGCGCCATGCCGGTCGGCGAGGGCATGGAGGTCTTCACCGACACGCCGATGGTGAAGAAGGCGCGCACCGGCGTCATGGAGTTCCTGCTGATCAACCACCCGCTCGACTGCCCGATCTGCGACCAGGGCGGCGAATGCGACTTGCAGGACCAGGCCATGGCTTACGGCTGGGACCGCTCGCGCTACGACGAGAACAAGCGCGCGGTCGACGACAAGCACATGGGGCCGCTGGTCAAGACGATCATGACCCGCTGCATCCACTGCACCCGCTGTGTGCGCTTCTCGACCGAGGTCGCCGGCGTCGACGACATGGGCATGCTCAATCGCGGCGAGCACGCCGAGATCACGACGTATCTGGAGAAGGCGCTGGATACGGAGCTGGCCGGCAACGTCATCGACCTCTGCCCGGTCGGCGCACTGACGTCCAAGCCCTACGCCTTCGTGGCGCGGCCGTGGGAGCTGAGCAAGACCGAGTCGGTCGACGTCATGGACGCGGTCGGCGCCGCCATCCGTGTCGACGCGCGCGGCGCCGAGGTGCTGCGCGTGCTGCCCCGGCTCAACGAGCCGGTCAACGAGGAGTGGCTGGCCGACAAGGGCCGCTTCGCCTGCGACGGCCTGAAGCGCCAGCGTCTCGACCGGCCTTACGTGCGCGCGGACGGCGCGCTCAAGCCGGCGAGCTGGGACGACGCCTTCGCCGCCATCGCCGCGCGCCTCAAGGGCGTCTCGGGCGAGCGCATCGCCGCCATCGTCGGCGACCAGTGCGCGGCCGAGGAGATGGTGGCGCTGAAGGACCTGATGGCCGGGCTCGGCAGCCCCAACGTCGACTGCCGCCAGGACGGCGCGAAGCTCGACGCAGGGACGCGCGCCGGCTACTTGCTCAACAGCACCATCGAGGGGCTGGAAGACGCCGACGCGGTGCTGCTGGTCGGCAGCAACCCGCGCTGGGAGGCGCCGCTGGTCAACACCCGGCTGCGCAAGGCCTGGCTCAGCGGCGGTGCCAAGGTCGCCGGCATCGGCGCGCCCGTCGACCTGACCTACGCCGTCGACTGGCTGGGCGCCGGCCCGGAGACGCTGGAGGCGCTGGCCCAGGGCGAGATCGCCTTCGCCGAGACCCTCAAGGCGGCCGAGCGCCCGGCGATCATCGTTGGCACAGGCGCGCTGGCGCGCCCGGACGGCGCCGCGGTGTTGGCCAGGGCCCGCGCGCTGGCGGAAGCGGTCGGCGCCGTGGGCGAAGGCTGGAACGGCTTCAACGTGCTGCACACGGCGGCCGCGCGCGTGGGCGGGCTCGACCTGGGCCTGGTGCCGGGGGCGGGCGGCCGCGACGTGGCCGGCATCCTCGCCGGCGCGCAGTCGGGCGACGTCGAGGTCGTCTACCTGCTGGCCGCCGACGAGATCGACACCACGCAGCTGGGCGACACCTTCGTCATCTACCAAGGCCACCACGGCGACGCCGGCGCCCACCGCGCCGACGTCATCCTGCCGGGCGCCGCCTACACGGAGAAGGACGGCACCTACGTCAACACCGAGGGCCGCGTGCAGTTCGGCCGCCGGGCCGTACAGCCGCCGGGCCAGGCGCGCGCCGACTGGAGCATCCTGCGGGCGCTGTCGGACGTGCTGGGCGCCTCGATCGGCGTCACCAGCCTGGGCGACGTGCGCCGCCGCCTTGTCGAGGTCAACCCGGTGTTCGACACGGCGGGTGCCATCGAGCCGGCCGCGTGGGGGCCGTTCGGCAACGCCGGCGCGCTCGACCCGGCGCCCTTCGCCTATCCGATCGCCAACTACTACATGACCGACCCGATCAGCCGGGCCTCGGAGACCATGGCGCGCCGCACGGCGGAGATCGTCGAGGGAGCGGCGAGGACCGGCACCGATGGCTGAGTTCTGGACCGGCTACGCCTGGCCGACGATCTGGATCGCGATCAAGATCCTGCTGATCGCCGTGCCGCTGCTGATCGCCATGGCGTATCTCACCTACGCCGAGCGCAAGGTCATCGCGGCGATGCAGTTGCGCGTCGGGCCCAACGTGGTCGGCCCGTTCGGCCTGCTGCAGCCCTTCGCCGACGCGCTGAAGCTGTTGGTCAAAGAGACCATCCTGCCGACCGGCGCCAACAAGGTCGTGTTCGTCGGGGCGCCGATGCTGACCTTCACGCTGGCGATGATCGCCTGGGCGGTGATCCCGTTCGGCGACGGGCTGGTGCTGGCCAACATCAACGTCGGCGTGCTGTATCTCTATGCGATCAGTTCGCTGGGCGTCTACGGCATCATCATGGCCGGCTGGGCCTCGAACTCGAAGTACCCGTTCCTGGGCGCCCTGCGCTCGGCGGCGCAGATGGTGTCCTACGAGATCTCGATCGGTTTCATCATCGTCACGGTGCTGTTGTGCGTCGGCTCGCTGAACCTCTCCGACGTCGTGCGGGCGCAGCAGGGCCTGTGGTTCTGCATCCCGCTGTTCCCGATGTTCATCGTGTTCTTCATCTCGACGCTGGCCGAGACCAACCGCGCGCCGTTCGACCTGCCGGAGGCCGAGGCCGAGCTGGTCTCCGGCTACAACGTCGAATACTCGGCGATGACGTTCGCGCTGTTCTTCCTCGGCGAATATCTGAACATGATCATGATGAGTGCGGTCACGGTGATCCTGTTCCTCGGCGGCTGGCTGGCGCCGTTCGACATGGCGCCGTTCACCTGGGTGCCGGGCCCGATCTGGTTCGTGCTCAAGATCTGCTTCGTCCTGTTCTGCTTCCTGTGGGTGCGCGCGACGCTGCCGCGGTTCCGCTACGACCAGCTCATGCGTCTCGGCTGGAAGGTGTTCCTGCCGCTGTCGCTCGCCTGGGTGGTGATTACCGCGGGCGCGTTGGTCACCTTCGACTGGCTGCCGGTGCGATGACCGCCGCTTGCGCTTTCGCCGCCGCCGACTATGGTGGCGCCGCCCGCCAACCGACGCGGACTCGGGGGTAGACGACCATGGCCTTCATCGACCGCGGTGCCCGCGCGATGCTGCTCAGCGAGCTGGTGGCCGGCCTGGCGATGACGCTGCGCTATTTCTTCACGCGCAAGGTGACGATCGCCTACCCCAACGAAAAGGGGCCGCTGAGCCCCCGCTTCCGTGGCGAGCACGCGCTGCGCCGCTATCCGAACGGCGAGGAGCGCTGCATCGCCTGCAAGCTGTGCGAGGCGATCTGCCCGGCCCAGGCGATCACCATCGAGGCCGAGCCGCGCCCCGACGGCAGCCGCCGCACGACGCGCTACGACATCGACATGACGAAGTGCATCTACTGCGGCTTCTGCCAGGAGGCCTGCCCGGTCGACGCCATCGTCGAGGGGCCGAACTTCGAGTTCGCGACGGAAACCCGCGAGGAGCTGATGTACGACAAGGACCGGCTGCTGGCGAACGGCGACCGCTGGGAGATGCAGATCGCCCAGAACATCGCGCTCGACGCGCCGTACCGCTGAACCGGCGCCCGAGAGGTTCAAGAGGCCATGAGCGAATTCTCCGCTGAGGCGGGCGAGGGCGACGCATGATCGTTCAGGCGCTGGCCTTCTACCTGTTCGCCGCCATCGCCATCGCCGCCGGCGTGATGGTGATCTCGTCGCGCAACCCCGTGCACTCCGTGCTGTTCCTGATCCTCGCGTTCTTCAACGCGGCGGGCCTGTTCGTGCTGGTCGGCGCCGAGTTCCTGGCGATGATCCTGGTCGTCGTCTATGTCGGCGCGGTCGCCGTCCTGTTCCTCTTCGTCGTCATGATGCTCGACATCAACTTCGTCGAGTTGCGCGAGGGCTTCCTGCAGTACCTGCCGGTCGGCGGGCTGATCGCCGTGGTGCTGCTGGCGGAGCTGGCGCTGATCGTCGGCTCCTGGGTCGTCGCCGACATGGCGCCCGAGGCGATGGCGGCGCCGACGCCGGCGATCGCCGAGGTCACGAACACGCGCGCGCTCGGGCGGCTGATCTACACCGACTACATCTACCTGTTCCAGGCCGCAGGGCTGGTGCTGTTGGTCGCCATGGTCGGCGCCATCGTGCTCACCTTGCGCCGGCGCGAGGGCGTCAAGCGCCAGCGCATCGCCCGCCAGGTCGGCGTGCGCCGCGAGGACGTCATCGAGGTCAAGGACGTGCCGACGGGGAGTGGCGCGTGATGTGGCAGATCGGCCTTGCGCACTACCTGACCGTGGCGGCGGTGCTGTTCACGCTCGGCATCATGGGCATCTTCCTCAACCGGAAGAACGTCATCATCATCCTGATGTCGATCGAGCTGATGCTGCTGGCGGTCAACGTCAACCTCATCGCCTTCTCGGTCTTCCTGCAGGACCTGGTCGGCCAGGTCTTCGCCATGTTCGTGCTGACCGTGGCGGCGGCGGAGTCGGCCATCGGCCTCGCCATCCTGGTCGTCTATTTCCGCAACCGCGGCTCGATTGCGGTTGAGGACGTCAACCTGATGAAGGGCTGAGCTCGGGCGTGTACACCGCGACGATCTTCCTGCCGCTCATCGGCTGCCTGATCGCCGGCTTCTTCGGCCGGCGCATCGGCGACCGCGTCGCGCAACTGGCGACGGTCATCCCGATGCTGCTCTCGGCGGTGCTGAGCTGCATCATCCTCTACGAGGTGGCGCTCAAGGGCGGCGACCGCACGGTCGAGCTGTTCACCTGGATCGACAGCGGCGCGCTCGAGGCGAACTGGGCGCTGCGCTTCGACACGCTCAGCGCGGTGATGGTCTTCGTCGTCTCCGTCGTCTCGTCGATGATCCACGTCTACTCCATCGGCTACATGGAGAAGGACCCGTCGATCCCGCGCTTCTTCAGCTATCTCAGCCTGTTCACCTTCGCCATGCTGATGCTGGTGACGGCCGACAACCTGGTGCAGTTGTTCTTCGGCTGGGAGGGCGTCGGCCTGATGTCCTACCTGCTCATCGGCTTCTGGTACCACCGTCCGTCGGCCAACGCCGCGGCGCTGAAGGCCTTCGTCGTCAACCGCGTCGGCGACTTCGGCTTCCTGATCGGCATCTTCGCGCTGTTCTTCGTCACCGGTTCGGTGTCGCTCGACACCATTTTCGCCACCGCCCCGGGCCTGGTCGGCCAGACCATCCACTTCGTCGGCCTGGAGCTGGACCTGCTGACGACGGCATGCTTGTTGCTGTTCATCGGCGCCATGGGCAAGTCGGCGCAGCTGGGCCTGCACACCTGGCTGCCGGACGCCATGGAGGGCCCGACCCCGGTCTCGGCGCTGATCCATGCCGCGACCATGGTGACGGCGGGCGTCTTCCTGGTGGCGCGCATGTCGCCGCTGTTCGAGTACGCGCCCGATGCGCTGGTCTTCGTCGCCATCATCGGCGCTTCGACCGCGTTCTTCGCGGCGACGATCGGCATGTGCCAGAACGACATCAAGCGGGTCATCGCGTATTCGACCTGCTCGCAGCTGGGCTACATGCTCTTCGCCTGCGGCGTCGGCGCCTACCCGGCGGCGATCTTCCACCTGATGACCCACGCCTTCTTCAAGGCACTGCTGTTCCTCGGCTCGGGCTCCGTGATCCACGGCATGGGCGACGAGCAGGACATGCGCAAGATGGGCGGCCTGTTCCCGAAGATGCGCGTGACCGCCGTGGTGATGTGGATCGGCAGCCTGGCGCTCGCCGGCGTGCCGTTCTTCGCCGGCTACTATTCGAAGGACATCATCCTGGAGAGCGCCTTCGCCGCGCACACGGGCGTCGGCCAGTACGCCTTCTGGCTCGGCATCGCCGCGGCGTTGATGACCGCGTTCTACTCCTGGCGCTTGCTGTTCATGACCTTCCACGGGCCGACCCGCGCCGACAAGCACACCTTCGACCACGCGCACGAGGCGCCGGCGGTGATGCTGGTGCCGCTGATCGTGCTGGCGCTGGGTGCCATCTTCGCCGGCTATGTCGGCTACCACGCCTTCGTCGGCGACGGCATGGAGGGCTTCTGGCGCCACTCCATCGTCATGCTGGCGGAGGAGAACGTCATCGAGGCCGCGCACCACGTGCCCGGCTGGGTGCCGCTGGCGCCGACGGTGGTGGCGGCGGTCGGCATCGCCGCGGCGTGGCTCGCCTACATGGCGATGCCGGGGCTGCCGGGCGCGATCGCCGGGCAGGCGCGGGGGATCTATCTGTTCCTGCTCAACAAGTGGTACTTCGACGAGCTCTACGACCGCGTCTTCATCAAGCCGGCGCTCTATGTCGGCCGCGGCCTGTGGCAGGCGGGCGACGGCGCGCTGATCGACGGCTTCGGCCCGGACGGCGTCGCCGCGGCGACGCGCAACCTGGCGGCGCGGGCCGGCCGGCTGCAGTCGGGCTACGTCTACCACTACGCCTTCGCCATGATGATCGGCGCCGTGGCGCTGGTCTCCTGGTACCTGTGGGTCGGGTGAGCCGATGACCGACTTCCCGATCCTGTCGCTGACGATTTTCCTGCCGCTGATCGGCGCGCTGTTCATCCTGGCGATCCGCGGCGACGAGGAGACGGTGGCGCGCAACGCGCGCTACGGCGCGCTGTGGGTGTCGCTGGCGACGTTCCTGCTGAGCCTGATCCTGTGGCTGCGCTTCGACCCGACGACGGCCGAGTTCCAGTTCGAGGAGAACGTCGCCTGGCTGCCGACGTTCGACATCTCCTACCGGCTGGGCATCGACGGCATCTCGCTGTTCTTCGTGCTGTTGTCGACGTTTCTGACGCCGATCTGCATCCTAGCGTCGTGGAAGGCGATCACCGTCAAGGTGAAGGAGTACATGATCGCCTTCCTGATCCTCGAGACCATGATGGTCGGCACGTTCTGCGCGCTCGATTTCGTGCTGTTCTACGTGTTCTTCGAGGGCGTCCTGATCCCGATGTTCCTGATCATCGGGGTCTGGGGCGGGCCGCGGCGGGTCTACTCGGCGTTCAAGTTCTTCCTCTACACCCTGGCCGGGTCGATGCTGCTCCTGGTGGCCTTGCTCGTCATGTACTTCCAGGCCGGCACGACCGACGTGCCGACACTGATGCGCACGACGATCGATGCGGACCTGCAGCTCTGGCTGTGGCTGGCGCTGTTCGCCTCCTTCGCGGTCAAGGTGCCGATGTGGCCGGTGCACACCTGGCTGCCCGACGCGCATGTGGAGGCGCCGACCGCGGGCTCGGTGATCCTGGCCGGGGTGCTGTTGAAGCTCGGCGGCTACGGCTTCCTGCGCTTCTCGCTGCCCATGCTGCCGATCGCCTCGGAGGCCTTCGCGCCGCTGGTCTTCACGCTCTCGGTCATCGCCGTGGTCTACACCTCGCTCGTGGCGCTGGCGCAGCACGACATGAAGAAGCTGATCGCCTATTCCTCGGTCGCCCATATGGGCTTCGTAACCATCGGCATCTTCGTCTTCAACACGCAGGGCCTGCAGGGCTCGATTTTCCTGATGCTCAGCCACGGCGTCGTCTCGGCCGCGCTGTTCCTCTGCGTCGGGGTCGTCTACGACCGCATGCACAGCCGTGAGATCTCGACCTATGGCGGTCTGGTCGACCGCATGCCGCGCTACGCCTTCGTCTTCATGGTGTTCACCATGGCCTCCGTCGGCCTGCCGGGCACCTCCGGCTTCGTCGGCGAGTTCCTGGTCCTGACCGGCACCTTCCAGGCCAACACCTGGGTCGCGGTGCTGGCGGCGACGGGCGTCATCCTGGGCGCCTGCTACATGCTGTGGCTGTACTGGCGGGTGATCTTCGGGCGCCTGACCAAGGAGAGCCTGAAGGGCATCCTCGATCTCGAGCCGCGCGAGGTGCTGGTCTTCGCGCCGATCGTGCTGGTCGTCTTCTGGATGGGCATCTACCCGTCGTCGTTCCTCGACGCCATGGCGGTGTCGGTCGACAACCTGATCAACTCATACGAAGCCGCGCTTGCCGTCCATGAGGGACGCGCCCTGGCGCTGCACTGACGGAACGCGAGGGATGCACCCGATCGCCAACGACATGATCGTCGCCCTGCCGGAGGTCTTCGTCGCCGTCCTGGCCATGGCGCTGTTGATGGTCGGGGTGTTCCGCGGCGACAAGAGCGCCCGCGCCGTCGCCTGGATGTCGGTCGGCGTGCTGGTCTTCGCCATGGTGCTGGTGCTGGCCGGCCCCATCGGCCGCAACGTCGTGTTCAACGATTTGTTCGTCAGCGACGACTTCGCGGACTACACCAAGGTGCTGCTCCTCGCCGGCTCGGCGCTGGCCATCGTCATGGCGATCCCGTTCAACGCGCGTGAGGGCATCGCCCGCTTCGAGTTCCCCATCCTCATGCTGTTCGCGGCGCTGGGCATGATGATGATGGTCTCGGCCAACAACCTGATGTCGCTCTATATCGGCGTCGAGCTGCAGGCGCTGGCGGCCTACGTCATCGCCGCCTTCCGGCGCGACACGCTGCGCTCGTCGGAGGCCGGGCTGAAGTACTTCGTCCTTGGCGCGCTGAGCTCCGGCATGATGCTCTACGGCATGTCGATGGTGTACGGCTTCGCCGGCACGACCTCGTTCGACGCGCTGGCGACGGTGTTCGCCGCCGAGGGCGAGGCGGCCATCGGCCTCGTCATCGGCGTCGTCTTCATCATCTGCGGCCTGGCCTTCAAGATCTCCGCCGTGCCGTTCCACATGTGGACGCCCGACGTCTACGAGGGCGCGCCGACGCCGGTCACCGCGTTCTTCGCCGTCGCACCCAAGATCGCCGGCCTGGGCCTCTTCGTGCGCGTGATGATGGGGCCGTTCGGCGAGCTGGCCGACGTCTGGCAGCAGGTCATCGTCGTCATCGCCATCGCCTCGATGCTTCTGGGCGCGCTGGCCGCGATCAACCAGCGCAACATCAAGCGGCTGATGGCCTACAGCTCGATCGGCCATATGGGCTACGCCCTGGTCGGTCTCGCCGCGGCCAACGAGGCCGGCGTGCAGGGCGTGCTGCTCTACGTCACCATCTATCTCTTCATGAACGTCGGCACCTTCGCCTGCATCCTCTCCATGCGCCGCCAGGGCGAAATGGTCGAGGGCATCGACGACCTGAAGGGCCTCAGCAAGACCAACCCGCTGATGGCGCTGGCGCTGACCATCTTCATGTTCTCGCTGGCCGGCATCCCGCCGCTCGCCGGCTTCTTCGGCAAGCTCTATGTCTTCCTCGCCGCGGTCGAGGCCGGGCTCTATACGCTCGCCGTGCTGGGCCTGCTGACCAGCGTGATCGCCGCCTTCTACTATCTGCGCATCGTCAAGCTGATGTACTTCGACGATCCCGTCGAGGCGTTCGACCGCCCGGTCGGCCGCGCCATGACGACGATCCTGGCCGCGACGTCGCTGGTCACGCTGCTGTTCCTCGTCTTCCTCTCGCCGGTGCTGGAGAGCGCCGGGGCGGCGGCGCGCGCACTCTTCCTGGCATGACGCCCGACGCCGGGCTCGCGGCCAAGCTGCCCGCCGGCTGCCGGCTGGTCGTGCGCGACGCGGTCGGCAGCACCAACGACGAGGCGCGGGCGCTGGCCCACGACGGCGCGCCGGACCTCACCCTCGTGTGGGCGAAGGAGCAACTCGCCGGCCGCGGCCGGCGCGGGCGCACCTGGCGCTCGCCGCCGGGCAACCTGTACCTGTCGGTGCTGCTGCGTCCGACGCAGGGCGCCGCCGAGGCGTCGCAGCTCGGCTTCGTCGCCGCGCTCGCCATCGCCGACGCGGTCGACCGGCTCTTGCCGCAGGGCGGCGCGCGCCTCAAATGGCCCAACGACGTGCTCTTGGGCGAAGCCAAGGTCGCCGGCGTCCTGATGGAGAGCGCGGGGCAGGGGCGGCGCCTCGACTGGCTGATCCTGGGCCTCGGCGTCAATATCGGGTCCCATCCCGAAAACCTCGACTACCCGGCGACGTCGCTCACCGCGCAGGGCGGCGCCGCGACGGTGCCCGAGGCGCTCGCGGCCGTCGCCCACGCCTTCGTCGCCTGGCGCGAGCGCTGGCAGGCTCACGGCTTCGGGCCGCTGCGCGACGCCTGGCTGGCCCGCGCCCACGGCCTGGGCGACCGCGTCGAGGTCAAGCTGGCCGACACGACGCTCACCGGCACCTTCGCCGACCTGGACCGCGACGGCGCGCTGGTGCTACGCCTGCCGGGCGGGGCGACGCGCACCGTCACCACCGGCGACGTGCTCGCCGCGGCGGCCTGACGCGCGATGCTGCTTGCCATCGACTGCGGCAACACCAACACGGTGTTCGCGATCTACAGCGACGGCACGCAGGTCGGCTCCTGGCGCGTCGCCACCAACGCCCACCGCACCGCCGACGAGTACGCCGTCTGGCTGACCCAGCTGATGGCGTTGAAGGGCGTGCACACCGACCAGGTCACCGGCGCGGTGATCGCCAGCGTCGTGCCCGACGCCAAGTTTCCGCTGAGATCGCTGGTGCGCGCCTATTTCGGCACCGAGCCGCTGGTCATCGGCGAACCCGGCGTCGAGCTGGGCATCCAGATCCTGATCGACCGGCCGGAGCAGGCCGGCGCCGACCGGCTGATGAACGCCGTCGCCGTGCACGCGCGGCACAGCGGCGCCACCATCGTCGTCGACTTCGGCACGGCGACCAACTTCGACATCATCGACGGCGACGGCAATTTCTTCGGCGGCGTCTTCGCGCCCGGCGTCAACCTGTCGGTCGAGGCGCTGTTCATGGCCTCGGCCCAGCTGCCCCGCGTCGAGCTCAAGCGGCCCGAGCGGGTGATCGGCAAGTCGACCGTGCCGGCCATCCAGTCGGGCATCTTCTGGGGCTACGTGTCGATGATCGAGGGCCTGATCGCGCGCATCAAGGACGACTTCGGGGCGCCCATGCAGGTGATCGCGACAGGCGGGCTGGCGCCCTTGTTCGCCGCCGAGGTCCCGGCGATCGACGCCGTCGACCCGGACCTCACCATGCGCGGCCTGGTCGAGGTCTACCGCCGCAACACTCGGCCATGACCGTGGCCGACGCCGCGCCCGCGCCGCTCGACGCCTACACGCCGCGCGGCGCCGACGAACTGGTGTTCCTGCCGCTGGGCGGCACCGGCGAGATCGGCATGAACATGAACCTCTACGGCCACGACGGCGCGTGGCTGATGATCGACTGCGGCGTCACCTTCGGCAACGAGACGACGCCCGGCGTCGACCTGATCCTGCCCGACCCGGCGTTCATCGAGCCCCACCGCGACCGCCTGGCCGGCGTCGTGCTGACCCACGGCCATGAGGACCACATCGGTGCCGTGCCCTATGTCTGGCCGCTGCTGCGCTGTCCGGTCTACGCGACGCCGTTCACGGCCCAACTTGTGCGCCGCAAGCTGGCCGACGCGGAGCTGCTCGACGAGGTCGAGCTCATCGAGATCGAGATGTCGGGCCGCTTCACGGTCGGCCCGTTCGAGCTCGAGTTGATCACGCTGACCCACTCGATCCCCGAGCCCAACGCCGTCGTGCTGCGCACCGCCGCCGGCACGGTCCTGCACACCGGCGACTGGAAGATCGACCCGACGCCCATCGTCGGCGACGTCACCGACGACGCGGCGCTGCGCGCGCTGGGCGACGGCGGTGTCTTGGCGATGATCTGCGACAGCACCAATGCACTGGTCGAAGGCGACTCGGGTTCCGAGGAGGCAGTGCGCGACAGCCTGATCGAGCTGATCGGCCGCTTCCCCGACCGGCGGGTCGCCGTGACGTGCTTCGCCAGCAACGTCGCGCGGCTCGACACCATCGCCCGCGCCGGCATGGCGCACGACCGCAGCGTGGCGCTGGTCGGCCGCTCGCTGTGGCGCATGACCGAGGCGGCGCGCGCGACCGGCTACCTCGACGACCTGCCGCCCTTCGTCACCGAGCACGACGTCGGGTATTTGCCGCGCGGCAACGCGCTGTTGATCTGTACCGGCAGCCAGGGCGAAGCGCGCGCGGCGCTGAGCCGCATCGCCCGGCGCGACCATCCCAGCGTCGCGCTGGAGCGCGGCGACGTGGTGATCTTCTCCTCGCGCATCATCCCCGGCAACGAGATCGCGATTGGGAACCTTCAGAATCAGTTCGTGGAATCGGGCATCGAGGTCGTCACGGAACGCGACCACTTCGTGCACGTCTCCGGCCACCCGGCGCGCGACGAGCTGATCCAGATGTACCAGTGGGTGCGGCCGACCATCGCCGTGCCGACCCACGGCGAGGTGCGCCACATGATGGCGCACGCGGAGCTGGCGCGGGCTTGCCAGGTGGGCCACGCGCCGGTCATCGCCAACGGCGACGTGCTGCGGCTGACACGGGAGGGTGCGGAGGTCGTCGGCCAGGTGCCCGCCGGGCGCCTGGCGGTCGACGGCACGCGCCTGGTGCCGCTCGACGGCGAGGACATGCGTTTTCGCCACCGCATGCTGTGGAACGGCAGTGCGGTGCTGACGCTCGTCGTCGACCGCGACGGGCGCCTCGCCGCCGAGCCGCAGCTGACGGCGCAGGGCCTGTTGACCGAGGCGCCGGAAGACCTGGCGCTGGCCGACCAGGTGCTCGACGACGTCGAGGACGCCGTCGCGGCGCTGCCCCGCGCCCGGGCGCGCGACGACGAGGAACTGCGCGAGACGGCGCGCCGCGCGGTGCGCCGAGCGCTGCGGCGCCTGCTCGGCAAGCGGCCGCCGACCGACGTGCATCTGGTGCGGCTCTAGGCGGTGCCTATATCGACACCATGATCGGCCGCCTCAACCACGTCGCCATCGCCGTGCCCGACCTGGACGCGGCCGCGGCGCTCTACCGCGACACGCTGGGGGCCACGGTCTCCGCGCCCGTGGCGATGCCCGAGCATGGCGTCACGACGGTGTTCGTGGACCTCCCCAACACCAAGATCGAGCTGCTGCGCCCCCTGGGCGACGCATCGCCGATCGCCGGCTTCCTGGCCCGCCACCCGGCGGGCGGCATGCACCACGTTTGTTACGAGGTCGACGACATCCGTGCCGCCCGCGACCGACTGACCGCCGCCGGCGCGCGCGTGCTGGGCGACGGCGAGCCGAAGACGGGCGCCCACGGCAAGCCGGTACTGTTCCTGCACCCGAAGGACTTCGCCGGCACGCTGATCGAGCTGGAGCAGGTCTGAATGACCGCTGTCAGCGTCGCCGTTGTCTTCATCTGCATCTGGTGGCTGGTGCTGTTCATGACCCTGCCGTTCGGCGTGCGCCGCGTCGAAATGCCGGAGGAGGGCCAGGACCAGGGGGCACCGGCGCGGCCGATGCTGTGGCGCAAGGCGGCGGCGACGACGGCGATCGCGGTCGTGGTGACGGCGGCGCTGTATGGCGCTGTCGAGTACAAGCTGCTCACGCTCAGCGACCTCGACTTTCTGCAGCCGGGCCGCTGACACGTGTGGTACTGCGACGCGGCGCCCGGCCATCCCTGGCACGGGCCCTACCACGACACCGAGTACGGCTTCCCGGCGCGCGACGAGGCGGTGCTGTTCGAGCGCCTGGTGCTGGAGATCAACCAGGCCGGCCTGAGCTGGCTGACGATCCTGAAGAAGCGTGAGGCCTTTCGCGCCGCCTATGCCGGCTTCGACGTCGATACGGTGGCCGCCTTCGGCGCGGACGACCGGGCGCGTCTCTTGTCCGACGTGGGCATCATCCGCAACCGCCTGAAGGTCAACGCGGCGATCGAAAACGCACGGCGCGTCCAGGCGCTGCGCGAGGCCCACGGCGGCTTCGCCGCCTGGCTGGACGTGCAGCACCACCCGCGCGACAAAGCCGCCTGGGTCAAGCTCTTCAAGCAGACGTTCCTGTTCACCGGCGGCGAGATCACCGGCGAGTTCCTGATGAGCCTGGGCTACCTGCCGGGCACCCACCGCGAGGACTGCCCGGTCTATGCCCGCATCGCCGCGCTGAGACCGCCCTGGATGCAGGCGACGGCACCCTGAGCACGGTCAGGTGGCGACCAGGAAGTCGGTCACGAGCCGCGCGATGTCGTCCGGCGCGTCCTCCGGGCTGTAGTGCCCTGCGCCGGACAGCCGTTGCACCGGCGCGTCCGAAAAGAGCTGGCTGAACAGCGGCAGGAAATGCTCGGCATGCAGGGTGCGGTCCTCGGCACCCCAGATCGCCAGGGCGGGCCGTTTCAGGATCGCCGCCTTGGCAGCTGGGTCCGGCGCCGCGAACCGGTGCGTCCCCGTGGCGAAGCCCTTCGCCCAGCCGACGGCACCCGCTGCCTCCGCCGGCGTCGGGAACGGCGCGCGATAGGCGTCGATCCAGGTGTCGGTGATGATCTCGTTGCGCTCGAACCCGTTCAGCTTCAGCGTCGAGAGGATGTTGTAGTCGAGGTGACCCAGGACCTCCTCGAGGATGCCGAGTTCCTCGGCCTTGAGGATCCACTGGAACCAGGGGGATACGCCGACGTTGGCGGTCACCCGCTCAACCAGGTCCGGCTGGCCGAACGGCGTCGGCCCGTTCACCGAGACGATCCGCTTGATCCGGTCGGGCCGACGGGCCGCCAGACCCATGCCGGCCGGACCGCCGAAGTCGTGCATGACGAGGGTGATGTCCGACAGGTCCAGCGCCAGCACGAGGGCCTCGAGGTTGTCGACGTGGTCCTGCAGCCAGTAGGTGCGGTCCCGTGGCGTGGCGCTCTTGCCGAACCCCATGTGGTCGGGCGCGATCACGCGGGCATGCCGCGACCAGACGGGAATCTGCCGCCGGAACAGATAGCCCCAAGTCGGCTCGCCATGGAGCAGCAGGAGCGTCTCGGCGCCGCCACCTTCGTCGACGTAGTGCATCCCGAATCCGGGGGCGTCCGTGTAATGCGCCGTGAACAGCCAGGTGCCGCCAAAGGTCTCGTCGGCGGCCACGGCCGGCGTGTCGCCGGAGCGTGCGGAGGGCCCTTGCGTCGCCATTGTCGGACGTACCGGTGGGTGACTCTCCTGCTTCCCGGGCGCGTTGCCACTGAGTCGATATTGGACCCTTGGCGGCTTTCGCCCAAGGCTTATGCAGTCCACCGCGCGCCCGGCGGGCAACTGCCTATCCCAAGGCCACTGGGGGCCGAATGTGGGCAACAAAAAAGGCAAGGCACCGAAAATGCCTTGCCACAGCGCATTATGCGCTTAAGCTTTGGTTATGCAGCGGGTTCGTTCCCCCTGCTAATCGCTTGGTGGCGATTCCTCCCTAAGCCTTGGGCCGCGCGGTCCACTTTTTTTTGGCCCGCGGACCATAGGACAATCGGCCCCCGGCGTCACGTGCTTTTTCAGGCCAAAACGTTGTGGGGCCAACGAAATTCGCCGCGCCGCGGTTTCGGGAGCCGGTCCTGTGACAGCGCTATTCCCTTCGGCCCCCAAACCGCGTCAGTATTGCGGGTATGAGCGACCGGTATTCCGTACGACCCATCCTTCCCCCCTTGATCGACACGGTACCGCGCAGACTCGCGCGGGGCGCGTGCTCGGTATGAGCGCTGGGACGCCGCCGCGCCTCGCCGTGCGCGGGGTCACCAAGCGCTTCCCCGGCGTGCTGGCCAACGACCGCGTCGACTTCGCCGTGGCGCCGGGCCAGATCCACGCCCTCTTGGGCGAGAACGGTGCCGGCAAGTCGACGCTGGTGAAGATGATCTACGGCGTCCTGCACCCGGACGAGGGGGAGATCCTGTGGGACGGCTCGGTCGCCTCGATCGGCGATCCCCACACCGCCCGCAGCCTGGGCATCGGTATGGTGTTCCAGCACTTCTCGCTGTTCGAGGCGATGTCGGTGCTCGAGAACGTGGCGCTGGGCATGGACGACCCCGGCGACCTCAACGCGCTGAGCGAGCGCATCGTCGAGGTCTCACGCGACTATGGCTTGCCGCTGGACCCGCACCGCCATGTGCACACGCTGTCGGTCGGCGAGCGCCAGCGCATCGAGATCGTGCGCTGCCTGTTGCAGGACCCGAAGCTGCTGATCATGGACGAGCCGACCTCGGTGCTGACGCCGCAGGAGATCGAGCGCCTGTTCGAGACGCTGCGGCAGCTCTCGTCCGAGGGCTGCTCGATCCTCTACATCAGCCACAAGCTGCATGAGATCGAGGCGCTGTGCGAGAAGGCGACGATCCTGCGCGGCGGCAAGGTGGTGGCGGAGTGCGACCCCGACGTCGAGACCGCCAAGACCATGGCGCAGCTGATGATCGGCGAGGAGCTGAAGTCCGTCACGCGCACGGTGGATTCGTCCGCGACGGACGCTGAGGAGGCGACCGCGCGGCTGGTCGTCGAGGGGCTCGACGAGCCGACCGAGGATCCCCACGGCATCGACCTGCGCAACATCTCCTTCGAAGTGTGCGCGGGCGAGATCTTCGGCATCGCCGGCGTCGCCGGCAACGGCCAGAACGAGCTGTTGAGCGCGCTGTCGGGCGAGGAACTGGCCGATCGGCCGGACGCCGTCCACATCGACGACGTGCCGGTCGGCAACATGAGCGCCGGCGCGCGGCGCCAGCTGGGCCTGTGTTGCGTCCCGGAGGAGCGCAACGGCCACGGCGCCGTGCCGGCCATGGACCTGGTCGAGAACGTCGTGCTGAGCGCGCACCACCGGCTGGGTCTCTTGATCTTGGGCTTCATCCGCGCCGGCGAGGCTGGTGGTTTCGCCGAGCGGGTGGTGCAGGAGTTCGACGTGCGCACGCCCGGCATCGGCCACGCCGCGGGCAGCCTGTCCGGCGGCAACCTGCAGAAATTCATCGTCGGGCGCGAGATCCTGCAGGCGCCGGGCGTGCTGGTCGTCTCGCAGCCGACCTGGGGCGTCGACGCGGGCGCCGCGGCGACGATCCACCAGGCGCTCGCCGACCTGGCCGCGGCCGGCGCCGCGGTATTGGTGATCAGCCAGGACCTGGACGAACTGATGGCGATCACCGACCGGCTGGCGGTGATCAACGTCGGCGTGCTGTCGAACGCGCTCGAGACGGCCAAGGCGACGGTCGAGGAGCTCGGTCTGTTGATGGGCGGCGTGCACGGCCTGGACGGCCACCGCAAGCACGACGGTGACAGCCATGCTGCTTAAGGTCGAGCCCCGGCGCGAGATCTCCGCGCGGCTGCTCTACGCCACGCCGTTCCTGGCCGTCGTGCTGACGGTGATCACCGGCTTCTTCTTGTTCATTGCCATGGGCTACAACGCGCCGGCGGCGCTGTTCAGCTTCTTCGTCTCGCCGCTGTTGTCGCTCTACGGCCTCAGCGAGCTGATGGTGAAGGCGGCGCCGCTGATCATGATCGGCGTCGGCCTGGCGGTCGGCTTCCGCGCCAACGTGTGGAACATCGGCGCCGAGGGCCAGCTGACCGTCGGCGCGCTGGCCGGCGGCGGCGTCGCGCTGGCGTTCTGGGGCGACGCGGGCTTGTGGCTGCTGCCGCTGATGTGCCTCGCCGGCATCCTGGGCGGCATGGCCTACGCCTCGATCCCGGCGTTCCTCAAGACCCGGTGGGGGGTCAACGAGATCCTCACCAGCCTGATGCTGACCTATGTCGCGACGCTGACGCTCAGCACGCTGGTTTACGGCCCGTGGAAGGACCCCCAGGGCTTCAACTTCCCGCAGTCGCGCATGTTCGGCGATTCCGCCCTGCTGCCGCTGATCCTGGAGGGCACGCGGCTCCACCTCGGCGCCGTGTTCGCGCTCCTGATCGCCGTCGCCGGCTGGGTGCTGATGTCGTTCACGATCATCGGTTTCCAGGTCCGCGTCGTCGGCCAGGCGCCGGCGGCGGCGCGCTTCGCCGGCTTCAGCCGCAAGCGCATCATCTGGTTCTCGCTGCTGCTGGCCGGCGGCCTCGCCGGCCTCGCCGGCACCTTCGAGGTCGCTGGGCCGATCGGCCAGCTCATCCCGGTGATCACGCCGGGCTACGGCTTCACCGCGATCATCGTCGCCTTCCTGGGCCGGCTGCACCCGCTGGGCATCATCCTCTCGGGGCTCTTGATGGCGTTGAGCTATATCGGCGGCGAGAACGCCCAGGTCGAGGTCGGCCTGCCGCAGGCCGTGACCGGCGTGTTCCAGGGCTTGCTGCTGTTCTTCCTGCTCGCCTCCGACTTCCTGGTCCGCTACCGCGTGCGCCTGGCGCGCGCCGTCGCCGGGTGAGCCGCCGATGAACCTCGACGCCACCGTCCTGCTGCTGTTGACCATCATCGCCGCCGCGACGCCGCTGGTGTTTGCGGCGCTGGGCGAGCTGGTCACCGAGAAGTCCGGCGTGCTGAACCTGGGCGTCGAAGGCATGATGCTGGCCGGCGCCGTCACCGCCTTTGCCGTCGGCGTCAGCACCGGCAGCGGCATCCTGGGCATCATCGCCGGGGCGCTCGCCGGCATGGCCATGGCGTTCGCGTTCGGGGTGCTGACGCTGACGCTGGCCGCCAACCAGGTGGCGACGGGCCTGGCCCTGACGATCTTCGGCATCGGCCTGTCGGCGCTGGTCGGCGCCGGCTTCGTCGGCATCCCGGTCGAGCCGCTGCCCAAGCTCGCCATCTCCGGCATCAGCGACATTCCGGTGATCGGCCCGCTGCTGTTCGGCCACGACGCGCTGACCTACCTCTCGCTCTTCGCGGTCGCCGCCGTCGCCTGGTTCCTCAAGCGCACGCGGGGCGGCATGATCCTGCGCGCCGTCGGCGAGTCCGACGTCTCGGCGCATTCCATCGGCTACAGCGTCATCGGCGTGCGCTACCGCGCGGTGCTGTTCGGCGGCGCCATGTCGGGCATCGGCGGCGCCTTCCTGTCGCTCATCTACACGCCCATGTGGGCCGAGGAGATGACCGCCGGCCGCGGCTGGATCGCGCTGGCGCTTGTCGTGTTCTCGTCCTGGCGGCCCTGGCGGCTGCTGGCGGGCGCCTATCTGTTCGGCGGCGTCACGATCCTGCAGCTCTACGCCCAGGGGGCGGGCGGCTGGGGCGTGCCGGCGCAGGTGATGTCGATGCTGCCGTATCTCGCGACCATCCTGGTCCTGACGGTGATCTCGGCCGGCCCCTGGCGCGGGCGACTGGACGCGCCGGCCTGTCTCGGGCGACCCTTCAGGCCATCCACGTAATCGCAAGGACAAAGCAGAACAACGGGAGAGGAGAGTAATTCCATGACCAACGATCTGACACGCCGCGGCTTCGTCGTCGGCTCGGCGGCGCTGGGTGCCACGGCGCTCAGCGCGCGCGTCGCGCTGGCCGACAGCCATGTGGTCAAGGTCGGCTTCGTCTATGTCGGCGCGATCGGCGACTTCGGCTGGACCTATGCCCACGACCACGCGCGCCTGGCGATGCAGGAGCACTTCGGCGACAAGGTCGAGTCGACCTTCGTCGAGAACGTCGCCGAGGGCCCGGACGCCGAGCGCGTCATCCGCCAGCTCGCGGCCTCGGGCCACGAGCTGATCTTCACCACCTCCTTCGGCTTCATGAACCCGACGATCCGTGTCGCCAAGCAGTTCCCCAAGGTCAAGTTCGAGCACGCGACCGGCTACCAGACGTCGCCCAACGTCGCGGTCTACAACGCGCGTTTCCACCAGGGCCGGGCGATCTGTGGCACCATCGCCGGGCACATAAGCGAGACCGGCAAGATCGGCTACGTCGCCTCGTTCCCGATCCCCGAGGTCGTCATGGGCATCAACGCGATCGCGTTGTGGGCCCGCAGGGTCCGCCCGGACGCGACGGTCACGGTGATCTGGGTCAACTCCTGGTACGACCCGGGCAAGGAGGGCGACGCCGCCAAGGCGATGATCGACCAGGGCATCGACATCATCTGCCAGCACACCGACAGCCCGGCACCGCTGCAGGTCGCCGAGCAGCGCGGCGTGCACGGCTTCGGCCAGGCCTCGGACATGAAGACGTTCGCGCCGCGGGCGCAGCTGACCGCGATCCTCGACGACTGGGGGCCGTACTACATCCGCCGCGTGCAGGCCGTCATGGACGGCACCTGGAAGACCGAGAACGTCTGGGAGGGCCTGAAGGAGGGCCTGGTGCAGATGGCGCCCTATGGCGACGCCGTGCCCGCCGACGTGCGAGCCGACGCCGAGCGGGTGCGCCAGGGGCTGATCGACGGCTCGCTGCACACCTTCGAGGGACCGATCAAGAACCAGGCGGGCGAGCTGATCGTCGCCGCCGGCGAGCGCATGGACGACGGCGCCATGGCGAGCATGGACTGGTACGTCGAGGGCGTCACGGCGTAAGGCCGCTCGTCTCAACGCAAGACCGAAGGGCGCGGGTTTCCGCGCCCTTCGTGCTGTCAGGGGAGCGCGACCCGCACGCCGTCCGCGGCCGAGCGGTAGACGGCGTCCTCGATCTCCAGGTTGCGGAGGTACGCCTTCGCGGTATTCTCCGGCGCGGCGCCGTCGAGCACGGCGAGGGCGTGGGCCTGGAGCGCAAACACGCAGTCGCCGCCAAAGCCGATATTCTCCCAGGCGTACCAGTGCGGCCGCTCCAGCCGCTCGCCGAAGCGGCGCACGGTCAGCCGCCCGTTGCCGTCGAGGCGCAGCGACGCCTCGGTGCCCTCGATCAGCAGCTCCCCCATGGTCAGGCGCCGGTCCTCGGCCGGGTGATCGAGCAGCCGGTTGCCGTCGAACACGGCGGTGACGTCGTCGAAGCCGAACACGATCAGTCCCGCGTCCTCGCCGGCGATCGCCGGGTTGAGGCGGCGCAGGTGCGCCTGCACCCAGGTGGCCTCGCCGAACAGGAAGCGGAAGGTGTCGATCAGGTGGATCGCCGTCTCGTGCACCAGAAAGCGCGGCATGTCCTGGAAGTACGGCTGGCGGTCGAGATAGGCGTTCGGGCCCTGGCCGTCGCCGGGCCGCAGGCGGAACCAGGCGTTGGTGACGGCGCCGAGCGCGCCGGCGTCCAGCAGCCGCTTGGACTCCCGGTACCAGGGCTGCCAGCGGAAGTTCTCGTGCACCAGCAGCGTGACGCCGGCGGCGTCGGCGAGCCGCGCGATCTCCTCCGCCTCGGCAAGCGTCGGCGCCAGCGGCTTCTGGCAGATCATCGGGAGGTTCCGCGCCGCGACCGCCTCGACCAGCGCCCGGTGGGTCGCGGGCGGCGTGACGATGTCGACCAGATCGGGGGACACGGCGTCCAGCATCGCCTCGACGTCGGTGAACGTGGCGCAGCCGTTCACCGCCGCTTCGGCCTTCGCAATGTCCGTGTCGACGATCGCCACCAGTTCGGCGCCGTCGAGCCGGCTCCACGCATCGATATGAAACCGGCTGAAATAACCCGCGCCGATCACCGCGACGCGTACGGCGCTCACAGCGAGCTCGTGATGCCGCCGTCGACGTAGAGGATGTGGCCGTTGACGAAGTCGGACGCCGGCGAGGCAAGGTAGATCGCGGCGCCGATCAGCTCCTCGACTTGGCCCCAGCGGCCCGCCGGCGTGCGTTTTTCAAGCCACGCGGTGAAGTCCGGGTCGTCGACCAGCGCCTGGTTGAGCGGCGTCACCATGTAGCCGGGGCCGATGCCGTTGACCTGGATGTTGTGCCGGCCCCAGTCGATGCACATGCCTTTCGTGAGCATCTTCGCCGCCCCCTTGGTCGCGGTGTAGGGCGCGATCGTCGGCCGACCCAGTTCGCTCTGCACCGAGGCGATGTTGATGATCTTGCCGCGCCGGCGCGGGATCATGTGCCGCGCCACCGCCTGGCCGACGAAGAACACGCTGTCGACGTTGGTGGCGATCAGCTTGTGCCAGGCCTCCTCCGGGAAGTCCTCGAGCGCCGTGCGGTACTGCATGCCGGCGTTGTTGACCAGGATGTCGATGGGGCCTTCGGCCTCGATCGTCTCGATGGCGTCCGTCACGGCGGCGCGGTCGGTGACGTCGAAGGCGTGCGTGGAGACGTCGAGACCTTCGTCGCGCAGCGCCGCGGCCGCGGCCTCCAACTTCCCCGTATCGCGGCCGTTCAGCACCACATGAGCGCCGGCGGCGGCGAGGCCGCGGGCGAGGGCCAGGCCGATGCCCTGGCTCGACCCCGTCACCAGGGCGCGCTTGCCGTCCAACTTGAAGAGATCCACGCTCATGCTGCCTCCCGTATCGCCGCTGTGCACGACTGCCGCTTTCGGCCATCATACACGCCCGACATGGGAGGAAGACCGATGCGCGCCGCCGTCCTGCACGCCCCGAAAGACCTGCGGATCGAGGAGTCCGAGCTTGCCGCGCCGGGCCCGCGACAGGTGCGCGTCGGCGTCGCCGCCGGCGGCATCTGCGGCTCGGACCTGCACTACTACTACAACGGCGGCTTCGGCACCGTGCGCCTGAAGGAGCCGATGATCCTCGGCCACGAGGTCTCGGGCGTCGTCGAGGCCGTGGGGGCGGAGGTCACCCGCGTCACCCCCGGCGACCGCGTCGCGCTGAACCCCAGCCGGCCGTGCGGCGCCTGCCGCTACTGCCTCGCCGGCATGCCGAACCACTGCCTGGACATGCGCTTCTACGGCAGCGCCATGCGCCTGCCGCACGTGCAGGGCGCCTTCGCCGAGGCGCTGATCGTCGACGAGGCCCAGTGCGTGCCGGTGCCGACCCGGGTGCCGCTGACTTCGGCCGCGTTCGCCGAGCCGCTGTCGGTGGGCCTGCATGCGGTGCGCCGCGCCGGGCCGCTCGTTGGGCGTTCCGTGCTGGTGACGGGGCAGGGGCCCATCGGCGCGCTCGCCGTCGCGGCCGCCAAGGTCGCCGGCGCGGGGCGCATCGTCGCGACCGACGTGGTCGACGCCGCGCTTACGGCCTCGCGCGCCATGGGCGCCGACGAGACCATCAACGTCGCCAGCGACGCGGAAACGCTCGCCGCCTACGGCGCCGACAAGGGCCGCTTCGACGTGGCGCTCGAGGCCTCGGGCAACCCGGCGGCGCTGCGCTCGGCGCTCGACGTCGTGCGCCCCGGCGGCGTCATCGTGCAGATGGGCCTCGGCGGCGACATGACGCTGCCGATGAACATGGTCGTGGCCAAGGAGCTGGAGCTGCGCGGCACCTTCCGCTTCCACGAGGAGTTCGCCTGGGCCGTCGAGTTCATCGCCTCCGGCCGCATCGACGTGACGCCGATCCTGACCGACGTGTTCCCGCTGGTCGAAGCCGACCGCGCCTTCGAACTCGCCGCCGACCGCAACCGCGCCATGAAGGTGCAGCTGGCCGTCAACCCGGACTACGCCGACGCGCTGGGGTGAGGGACCCGACTCTGCCTCTGGCCGAGTCACCCCCACCCTGGCCCTCCCCCTTCAAGGGGGAGGGGAAAAACGGCTTCAGTCCAATGGGATTCCCTCCCCCCTTGAGGGGGAGGGTTAGGGTGGGGGGTGTTGCGGCGGCGGCGGACGGGCTCGCGAGGACGGGCGGTCGGCGCCGACCGACCCGCCCCATTGCCGCCATGGACTTGGGCTAGGGCGTTGACTACAGTCGCGCCGCCCGCGCGCCGCGCCCGAATCAGCCCCCCGAGCCCCACAAATCAATGCGCCGCAGCCAGTTCTTCCTGCCGACCCTCAAGGAGACGCCGGCCGAGGCGCAGATCGTCTCGCACCGGCTGATGCTGCGTGCCGGGCTGGTGCGCCAGGCCAGCGCCGGGATCTACAGCTGGCTGCCGCTGGGCTACCGCGTGCTCAGGAACATCGAGGGCATCGTGCGCGAGGAGCAGGACCGCGCCGGCGCCCAGGAAATGCTGATGCCGACGATCCAGGCGGCGGACATCTGGCGCCAGTCGGGCCGCTACGACGACTATGGGCCGGAGATGCTGCGCATCAAGGACCGGCACGAGCGCGACATGCTCTACGGGCCAACCAACGAGGAGCAGATCACCGAGATCTTCGCCCAGGACCTGCACAGCTATCGCGATCTGCCGCAGATCGTCTACCACATCCAGTGGAAGTTCCGGGACGAGGTGCGGCCGCGCTTCGGCGTCATGCGGGGCCGCGAGTTCCTGATGAAGGACGCGTACTCGTTCGACCTCGACGCCGCCGGGGCGCGGGTGTCCTACAACAAGATGTTCGTCGCCTACCTGCGCACCTACGCCCGCATGGGGCTGCACGCCATCCCCATGCGCGCCGACACCGGACCGATCGGCGGCGACCTGAGCCACGAGTTCGTCATCCTCGCCGACACCGGTGAGAGCGCGGTGTACTGCGACCGCGGGATTCTGGACCTCGCGGTGCCCAAGGACCTCGACACTGCGGGCGACCTGCAGCCGCTGGTCGACCGCTGGACGGCGTTCTACGCCGCGACCGACGAGGAGCACGATCCCGAGGCCGCGGCCGTCAAGGCGCTGGGCGACGGCCTCGTCACCATGCGTGGCATCGAGGTCGGGCACATCTTCTACTTCGGCACCAAGTACTCGGCCCCGCTCGACGCCGCGGTGCAGGGCCCGAACGGCGAGCGCGCGGACCTGGAGATGGGCAGTTACGGCATCGGCGTCTCGCGCCTGGTCGGCGCCATCATCGAGGCCAGCCACGACGACGACGGCATCGTCTGGCCGGAGAGCGTGGCGCCGTTCCCGGTCGGCCTCATCAACCTCAAGTCCGGCGACGACGCCTGCGACGCCGCCTGCGCCGACCTCTACGCCGCGGCGCGCCAGGCCGGCGTCGAGCCGCTCTACGACGATCGTACGGAACGCGCCGGGGTCAAGTTCGCCGACATGGACCTGGTCGGCCTGCCCTGGCAGCTCGCGGTCGGCCCGCGTGGCCTCAAGGCGGGCATCGTCGAGCTGAAGGCGCGCAAGTCCGGGGAGAAGCGCGAGCTGAGCCTCGACGACGCCAAGGCCTGGCTCGCCGGCCTCGCCTAGAGCGTTGTCCAGGATGATGGCATCACCAGCCCACACCCCCGCCCGGCCACCCACGGCAGTATCCTCAGGGGTGGCCGGGCGGGGGTGTGGGCTGGCGCCGATCCAAGCCAAACGGACAACGCTCTAGATGTTCGCCCCCGTCGAATGGATGATCGCTGCGCGCTACATGCGCGCGCGCCGGCAGGAGGGCTTCATCTCCGTCATCGCCGCGTTCTCGCTGCTGGGCATCGGCCTGGGCGTCGCTACGCTGATCATCGTCATGTCGGTGATGAACGGCTTCAGGGCCGAACTTCTCGGCCGTATCCTGGGGCTCAACGGCCACTTGGCGGTGCTGGCGACGCAGACCCAGCTGGTCGACTACGACGTGCTGGCGGGTCGCGTGCGCGGCGTCGAGGGCGTGGTCAGCGCGACGCCGCTGATCGAGGGCCAGGTCATGGCCAGCGCCGGCGGCCGCGCCACGGGCGCACTGGTGCGCGGCATCCGGCCCGACGACCTGCGCGCCCGCGAACTGATCGCCGGCAACATCGTGAGCGGCAGCCTGGACGACTTCGGCGGCGAGGACACGGTGGTGCTGGGCGGCCAACTGGCGCGGCAGCTGGCGGTCGGCATCGGCGACCGGGTGACGCTGATCTCGCCGCGTGGCCAGACCACGGCGTTCGGCACCGTGCCGCGCATGCAGGCCTATCGCGTCGCGGCGACGTTCCAGATCGGCATGTACGAGTACGACAGCACCTACGTCTACATGCCGCTGCCCGCGGCGCAGATCTACTTCCGCTACCCCGACGCGGTCAGCCAGCTGGAGGTCTTCCTCGACGACGCCGAGCGCCTGCGCGTCGCGCGCCGCGCCATCGGCACGGTCGTAGGCCCGGACTTGCGGCTCTACGACTGGCAGCAGGCCAACCGCAGCTTCTTCAATGCGCTGCAGGTCGAGCGCAACGTCATGTTCCTGATCCTGACGCTGATCATCCTGGTCGCCGCGTTCAACGTGATCTCCAGCCTGATCATGCTGGTCAAGGACAAGGGGCGGGACATCGCCATCCTGCGCACCATGGGCGCGACCCGCGGCACCGTCATGCGCGTGTTCTTCATCGCCGGCGCCTCGATCGGCGTCATCGGCACGCTCGCCGGCACGATCCTGGGCCTGGTGTTCTGCGCCAACATCGAGACGCTGCGCCAGTGGCTGCAGGGCCTGACCGGGACGGAGCTGTTCTCCGCCGAGATCTATTTCCTCAGCAAGCTGCCCGCCAAGGTCGATCCGGACGAGGTCATGGCCGTCGTGCTGATGGCCCTGGGCCTGTCGCTGTTGGCCACGCTCTACCCCAGCTGGCGCGCGGCGCGGCTCGATCCCGTCGACGCCCTGCGCTACGAGTGACCGTGGTTGCGCTCCGGCTCGACGGCATCGTGCGCACCTTCCGCCAGGCCGGTCGGTCGCTGGAGGTGCTGCGCGGCGCCTCGCTGGACGTCGCCCGCGGCGAGATGGTGGCGCTCGTTGGCCCCTCCGGCGCCGGCAAGTCGACGCTGCTGCAGATCGCCGGCCTGCTGGAGAAGCCCGACGGCGGCGAGATCGTGGTCGACGGCGAGGCCTGCACGACCATGCCGGACAGCCGCCGGACGGAGCTGCGCGGCCGCAAGCTGGGCTTCGTCTACCAGTTCCACCACCTGCTGCCGGAGTTCTCCGCACTGGAGAACATCGTGCTGCCGCAGATGATCGTCGGCACCAGCCGCCGCGACGCCAGCCTGCGCGGCCAGGAGCTGTTGCGCACGGTGGGGCTCGAGGCGCGCCAGGACCACCGCCCGGCGCGGCTGAGCGGCGGCGAGCAGCAGCGCGTCGCCATCGTCCGCGCCATCGCCAACGCACCCGCCGTGCTGCTGGTCGACGAGCCGACCGGAAATCTGGACCCGCACACCGCCGCCGACGTGTTCGCCGAGCTGACCCGGCTCGTGCGCGAGACCGAAGTCGCGGCGCTCGTCGCCACCCACAATCTCGCGCTGGCCCACCGCATGGACCGCGTCGTGCAGTTGGAGGAGGGGCGGCTGGTGCCGGTGGAGGGGTAGGACGTCCGGCCGGCAACTCCCGCGCCGAAGTTCCTTTGCCTCTGGCGGAAGTCACCCCCACCCCGACCCTTGCATGTTCATTGAGGCGCGAATCGGTGCAGCATTCGTGTCGGTCCTCGGGGGGTGGCCACCCCCCGAGGACCGGATCGGCGGGACCGTGTGACCCTTGGTTTGGCACCGTGCG